>ERZ808046.169-NODE-169-length-82394-cov-7.282433_pt1 | contig 82394 bp, 77 predicted proteins | sample MGYA00380196_ERZ808046 | MGnify/ENA primary metagenome ERZ808046 (study PRJEB31490, sample SAMN06133421) | mouse gut metagenome | isolation source: Z6_2 | host: mice | place: China: Chengdu | collected 2015-05 ... | reverse complement strand
TAGTTATTATTTTGGCTTTTTATGATGTCGTTTCCGGCACGGCTTTTGAAGCAAAAATACATGGACAGGCTTTACCGGGTAATGCTGAATTTTTGCATTTAAGGGGGTCAGGGGGATTTTCCCTCTGCAAGCAAAAACATTCATCTTCCCGTGAGGTGAAGATGGATGTTTGCCCGCCTGCGTATATACGCAGGCAGTGCTTGCTATTCTTATCCCGACTTCTTGATAATCGTAGCAAGCATTGGACGAACTGTCCAGAAACCTTAAAATTTTTTAACATTGCAATTTAATATCTTCAAGGGAGTGTCTGACGCTGTTCTTCAAGATAAAAATTGACAACAATTTTGACAACAAATTTTATAAAAACCGTGCTGAACAGTACCGAATAATACTTTTTTGGAAAAGCCTCAGAGCTTCTCCGGTTCCGGGTAATCCACCCCAAAAGTATCGACTGTAACCGTCTGCATCACTTGATCTTCCAGCGGTCTGTCCTCATAATCGGTGGCTGTTTCAGCAATCCGGTTCACCACTTCCATACCTTCAATCACTTTCCCAAACGCCGCATAAGCGCCGTCCAAGTGAGGGCTTGTCTTGTGCATGATGAAGATGAATCTGCGGCTGCTGCAGAAACGTCTCCTGGAATAAAGAAACACACCCCGCAGATGCTGTTTTCTGCGGGGTGTGTTTCTTTATCTTCTATATATTATCTATATTATTGTCCCGGTGTCTGGTCCGGCGGCGGAGCCGCCTGCTGTTGTGCGGCAGCCTCGGCCGCCTGCTGTGCGGCCAGGGCGCGTTGCTCCATCTCGGCCCGCTGGCCGTTGACGATCGCTTCCCAATCAGGATTTGCGAAGAATTCCGGGCTGTGCGGGCACATGTTAGTCGGCGTGGAAGGTGTCTGCGTGACGGTACCGTCTTCGCCGACTGTCTCTGTCGGTGGTGGCGCCGGCTGGCCTGAGGCGGAAGCAGAACCGCTCTGCAGGGAGAGATCTTCTACCGGTGTCAGTTCCAGAACGCCTTCGGCTTTGAAAGGACAGCCCTCATAGGCCGGAAGACTGCAGTACTGGCAGATCTGCCCTGCATAGTGTACGTCGCAGGTCGTCGTAGGAACGGTTCCTTCGGCGAAGTATTCCGTGCGGGCGGTGCCGCTGCATAATCCGTCTATCGGTATCTTGCCGGAACGGGAGCAGACCGTGGCGGTCACGATGCCCGCCGGAACTGAGAAGGACTGGCTGGGCAGCCCCTCGTGAATCTGGGACATCACGGCGCGCCACAGCTTCTTGGCCAGGTTTTTCTCATCTCCGGAGAGCTTTACGTTGTTGTCGAAGCCGGCCCAGGTTGTGGCCGTATAATAAGGCGTATATCCGGAAAACCATACGTCATTGTAATCCGAGGTCGTACCGGTCTTGCCGGCGATCGCCATGCCGCCGAAATTTACGGAGCCGCCGGTGCCGCTGGTGACAACGTCAACCATGGCGTCTGTCAGAAGGAAAGCGGTAGTCTCCTTGATGACCTGTCTTGACTGCGGCATCGTGTTGTCCAGAATAATATTGCCGTCATGGTCAACGACTCTCGTGTAGAGCTTGGGTTTGATATAAGTGCCGTTGTTTGCGATACAGGCATAAGCGGCATTTAACTCTTCGTTGGTCACGCCGTTGGTGATACCGCCCAGAGCAAGGGCCTGCTGGATATCCGAGTAGATCTTGCCGTTGATCTCTTTGCTCTCTTCCAGTGTAGTAAAGCCGAAGTTGGTCAGGTAATCGTAACCGAGCCGGGGCGTGATCTGTGTCAGCGTCTTGACGGCGACGATGTTCATGGACTGGGCGATTCCCGTTCTCAGGGAGGAAAGCCCGCGGTAGGATTCGCCGTACCAGTTGGCCACCGGCCGGCCGTCTGCATAGTTAAAGGGTGCGTCGTTCATGATCGTAGCCAGCGTCAGGCCCGCGCTGTCAAGAGCGGGTGCGTAGGTGGATACTATCTTAAAGGTAGAACCGGGCTGCCTTGTAGTGTCGGTGGCACGGTTTAAGGTCCGGCTTGCAAGTTTGGCGCCGCGTCCGCCTTCCATGGCAACGACATATCCTGTATGCTGATCCTGCACCACGAGGGATACCTGCGGCTGCGGCGTCAGGCTGATGTTTTCACCGAAGACTTCGTCGCCGGCTGCCATGATCGCTTCTTTATACAATTCGATATCCTGATAGGCTTCCTCCTGGGAAGTGTAGATCAGGTTATAGGATGCGGAGCGGTTCTCACGCCAGTAGCTGCGGAACATTTCCGTACTGTGGTTTTCACGCTCGCCGTTGCTTTTGTCTATGGTCAGTTCGTAGTTCAGATACCATTTGGTGTTGGCGGGGAAGTTGCTCTCGTCCGCAAAGGCATCGTCGCAGATCTTCTGGATCTTCGGATCCTGTGTGGAATAGATCTTGAGGCCGCCGCTGTAGAGCAGTGTGTAGGCCTGGGTCTCATTATAGCCTGCAGCGATCAGATCTTCCAGTACATCGTCCGTCAGTGCATCCACGAAATATGTATTGACGGCGGAATCTTCGTTCTCGGAATCTGCGATCTGAATACGGGAGTAGACATCATCTGTCATGGCCTGATCGTATTCCTGCTGGGAGATGTAGCCCTGATCGAGCATATCATCCAGCACTTTCTGGCGGCGCTTCACATTCTCTTCGGGATGGGTGATGGGATTATAGCGGGAAGGATTCTGTGTGATGGCCGCTATGACTGCACATTCCGACAGGTTTAAGTCACTGACGGATTTGTTAAAATAGCGCATGGAAGCAGCCTGTACACCGAGCGTATTCTGTCCCAGGTTAATGCTGTTCATATAATTGATCAGGATCGAGTCTTTATCCATGACCTTCTCCAGTTCCAGGGCAAGGTACTGCTCCTGGATCTTACGTTTCAGACTGTCGGCAAAGGAATCTTCACTTGTCCAGTCTGTAAAGACGTTGTTCTTGAGCAGCTGCTGCGTGATCGTGCTGGCGCCCTCCGTGAAGCTGCCGCCTTTTAACACATTCTGTATACCGATGATACCGGCACGGACGATACCCTTGATATCAATGCCGTTATGGATATAGAAACGCTCGTCCTCAACCGCCACGAAAGCATGCTGCAGATTCTCAGGCACCATGTCGATGGTGACAGGGATACGGTTGGAGTTGGTGGATACGAGCTTGGCCGTCTGATTATTCTCGATATCGTAGACAAAGGTAGAAAAACGGGTAGGCGTGACATCGACATTGCTGATGTCGGGAGCGCTGGCGAGCACACCCTTGAATACGCCGATCCCTGCGCTGGCACCGATGATGCCGGCCGAGACTATGGCCACCAGACAGATCTGTACAAAGGTTAAACCAATCTTCTTACCCCAGCGGGCAGATTTAGAGTGAAGTGCCTGCTGTTTCCTGCGGACACCCTTCTTTCCATAATTCATGATACTCCTCCTTAGGTTTTTATGCCCCCTCATACGTTTGCAAATTAAAAAAGGCATAAATGCGATAAGCATACCTTTATTCATTATAGCAAAATTTTTCCGGCAAATAAAGGATTTTCATTTTATATTAAGGATTGTTTACAATTCTGTACACTTTTATACGTGCGGCGGCGCATAAGAACCTTGACTGCGCCCGTGGGAGATGAGATAATATGCCAAAGAACAGGAAGGAACGGAGTGGGCAGCACGACTTATGGAATCTGGTAAAAGATTGGAACCGTATAAGATCATAGCATATGGGGGCATGGGCGAGATAGAAGAGAAGAAATCCCGTTTTATCGCGCATGTGGCGTCTGCCGGGACGGAGGAGGAGGCGCTTGCCTTTATCGAAGCCAGAAAGAAGCAGTACTGGGATGCGCGGCATAACTGCTATGCCTATGTCCTGGGAGAGCAGGCGCAGACCGTCCGGTTTTCGGACGACGGGGAGCCTGCGGGGACAGCGGGCAGGCCGATCCTTGAAGTGCTGTTGAATTCCGGGATCCGGAATCTGGTGGTGGTTGTCACACGGTATTTCGGCGGTGTTCTGCTGGGCACCGGCGGGCTGGTGCGCGCTTACACGAAGGCGGCGCAGGCGGGACTGGCGGCCAGTGATGTACGTACTATGTGTTACGGGTATGAGATCACATTTACGACAGATTATAATGGTATCGGCAAAATCCAGTATCTGCTGGGAGTAAGAGGCATTCCGGTGGAGGCTGATTATGGCGAACAGGTGCGTGTGTGCATCCGGGTATCCTGGGAGGATAAGGATGCTGTAGTGCATGAAGTGACCGAGGCGACTGCCGGCAGGGCAGCGGTGCAGGTTTCGGATCCTTTGTATTTTATGAGAGAATGACTGCTATGCGTGGACACAGGCTGACGGGCAAGAACTGACTGTCAACGGCCTTCTGCGCGGAAGGTCGGAGAGAAGAAACGCCGGGGAAGGGGAAGGAAAGTGACCTGACTGCGGCGGGACAGGAGGGACAGGCGGTTATGGGCAGGAGCAGAGAAGAAGCAGTAAGAGTGAATGAGAGCTTTGGCGCGGCGGATATCCGGGAGTTTTTGAATAAGGGACAGTACACCAGGCTCAGGCAGGTGATCCAGGAGCTGAACGATGCGGATATCGCGGATTATCTGGAGGATATGGACGAGGAGGAGATCGTGAAGGTCTTCCGGATTTTGCCGAAGGATATCGCGGCGGATGTTTTTTCCTATCTGGAACTGGAGTTTCAGCAGTATGTCATCACGTCGCTTTCCGACAAGGATGCGGCCCACATCATCAACAACATGATGAGTGACGACGCCAAGGAACTGATGGAGGAGATGCCGGCCAATATTGTAAAAAGGCTGATCGCCAACACGGATCCCGAGACGCGGCAGGCCATCAATCATCTGATGCGGTATCCGGAGGACTCGGCGGGCAGCATCATGACGGTGGAGTATGTGGATCTGAAGGAGCACTACACGGTGGCGCAGGCCATCGAGCGGATCCGCAGGGGCGGGCTGGACAGTGAGACGATCAATATCTGTTACGTGCTGGACAATAAGAGGACGCTGGTCGGCACCGTGGGACTCAGGTATCTGCTCCTCAGCGATCCGGATGCCGTGATCGGGGAGATGATGCATAAGAGCGTGGTGTCTCTGCACACACTGATGGACCAGGAAGAGGTTGCCAGAATGTTCAAGAAGTACGAGTTCACGGCCATGCCGGTGGTGGACAACGAGGACAGGCTGGTGGGCATCATCACCATGGATGACGTGGTGGATATTCTGGAGGAGGAGACGACGGAGGATATCGAGAAGATGGCGGCCGTAATGCCTTCCGACAAGCCCTATCTGCGGATGTCTGTCTTCGAGGCTTTTAAGAAAAGGATCCCCTGGCTTCTGCTGCTGATGATATCGGCCACGTTTACGGGCAGCATCATCACTTCGTTCGAAAGTGCGCTGAGCCGGTATGTGGTGCTGACGGCTTTTATTCCCATGTTGATGGACACGGGCGGTAATGCGGGCGGACAGGCCAGCGCTATCATCATCCGCGGACTCTCTCTGGATGAGATTGCATTCAAGGACTGGGGCAGGGTGGTGTGGAAAGAGATGCGGACGGCAGCACTCTGCGGCCTGACACTGGCGGCCTGCAACTTCGTGAAGTTACTGGCTTTTGACCGGGTAGGCGTGAGTGTGGCCGGTGTTGTGTGCTTTACGCTGCTGATGGCGGTGATCGTGGCCAAGATTGTAGGATCCACGCTGCCCATACTGGCTAAGAAGATCGGCATGGATCCGGCCGTGATGGCAAGTCCCTTTATCACGACGATCGTGGATGCGATCTCACTGTTGATCTACTTCCGGGTGGCGACCGTCGTGCTCGGGATATGAATCTGTGTTTCTATTTCTTTGCGGCAGCCGAGATGGCTGCCCTTTTTCTTAAGGTAGGATCCAGAATCTTCTTGCGGATCCGGATCGTCTTCGGGGTCACTTCCAGAAGCTCATCGGTGTCGATGAATTCCAGCGCCTGCTCCAGGCTCAAAACCCTGGGCGGTGTGAGGCGGAGTGCCTCGTCCGCGCTGGAAGAGCGGGTGTTGGTGAGCTGTTTCTTCTTGCAGACATTCAGCTCGATATCTTCACCGCGTCCGTTCTGTCCCACCACCATGCCGGAGTACACTTTGGTGCCGGGGCCGATGAAGAGCGTGCCCCGCTCCTGTGCGTTGAAAAGGCCGTAGGTGATGGCCTCGCCGGCTTCAAAGGCGATCAGGGAACCCTGTTTGCGGTACTGGATATCCCCTTTGTACGGGCCGTAGCCGTCGAAGATCGTATTCATGATACCGTTTCCTTTGGTGTCGGTCATGAACTCGCCCCGGTAGCCGATCAGGCCGCGGGAAGGGATGGAGAACTCCAGACGGCTGTAGCTGCCGGAGGCAAGCCCCATGTTCAGCAGCTCCCCTTTGCGCTGGCTCAGTTTCTCGATCACGGTTCCGGAGTATTCTTCCGGCACGTCGATATAGCACAGTTCCATGGGTTCCAGCTTCTTACCGTTTTCATCTGTCTTGTAGAGCACTTCTGCCTTGCTGACCGCGAACTCGTAGCCCTCCCTGCGCATGTTCTCGATCAGGACGGACAGATGCAGCTCGCCTCTTCCGGATACTTTGAATGCCTCCGTGGTGTCGGTTTCCTCCACCCGCAGGGAGACATCGGTATTCAGCTCCCGAAACAGCCGGTCGCGGATATGACGGCTGGTGACGTATTTGCCTTCCTGCCCGGCAAGGGGGGAGTCGTTGATGATAAAGTGCATGGCGATCGTCGGCTCGGAGATCTTCTGGAAGGGGATAGGCTGCGGGTTATCGGGGGAACAGAGCGTATCGCCGATGTGGATATCCGTGATGCCGGATATGGCCACGATGGAGCCGATGCCTGCCTCCTTCACTTCTGTTTTATTCAGACCGTCATACTCGTATAATTTGCTGATCTTGACTTTCTGCAGCTTGTCCGGGTCGTGGTGGTTGACGATGACCACTTCCTGATTCACCTTCACGCTGCCGTTGTCCACCTTGCCCACGCCGATGCGGCCCACGTACTCGTTGTAGTCGATGGTGCTCACCAGTATCTGCGTGCCGGCATCGGGATCTCCTTCGGGCGCCGGGATGTGCTCTAAGATCGTGTCGAAAAGGGGTGTCATGTCACGCCCCTTGACGGTGAGCTCCGTGCTGGCGGTGCCGGTCTTGGCGGAAGCGTAGACGAAGGGACAGTCTAATTGTTCGTCATTGGCGTCCAGATCCATGAACAGCTCCAGGACTTCGTCCACGACCTGGATCGGCCTGGCCTCCGGCCGGTCGCATTTATTGATACAGACGATGACGGAAAGATCCAGCTCCAGCGCCTTCTTCAATACGAATTTGGTCTGGGGCATAGGCCCTTCGAAGGCATCCACCACAAGGATCACGCCGTTCACCATCTTGAGGACACGTTCCACCTCGCCGCCGAAATCGGCGTGGCCGGGGGTGTCGATGATGTTGATCTTCACATCTTTGTACATAACGGCGGTATTCTTGGAGAGGATCGTGATGCCGCGCTCCTTCTCGATATCGTTGGAGTCCATAACGCGCTCTGCCACTTCCTGGTTCTCCCTGAAAACGCCGCTCTGTTTCAAAAGCTCGTCCACAAGCGTCGTCTTGCCGTGGTCAACGTGGGCGATGATCGCTATGTTTCTCACATCTTCTCTGGTCTGTCTCATGTTCTACCAAGCCTTTCTGAATCAATCTCATGAAAAAAATAATTCGCTAAAATTTTACACATATCTGAAACCTGCTAATTATATCACTTGCCCTGTTATCTTGCAAGTATGGAAAACTGGAAAAATCCGTTTCGCGCGGCGTGTCATTTTACGCGATTACTGACAGTTCTAATTTCATCGCATTTCCTATATATTGATAATACAACACTAACAGGAACGGGATGTTCCTGCAAATGCACAGGCAGAAGGGAGAAAAACATGACAGATAAGGTTATTGAAAACAACCAGGTGGCGATCATGGGGGAAATCGTAAGCGATTTCACTTTCAGCCACGAGATTTTCGGAGAGGGATTCTATATGGTAGATATCAGTGTGAACCGGCTGAGCGATTCCACGGATATCATTCCCGTGATGGTGTCGGAGCGTCTTCTTGACGTGGGCGACGACTATAAGGGGATGAAGATCTGCATCGTCGGACAATTCCGCTCCTACAACAGACATGAAGAGAGGAAGAACAGGCTTGTATTGTCTGTATTTGCAAGGGAAATCGAATTCGTGGAAGAGATCAGTGAGAGCGCCAAGACCAACCAGATCTTCCTGGACGGTTATATCTGCAAGGCGCCTATTTACCGCAAAACGCCCCTGGGACGGGAGATTGCGGATCTGCTTCTGGCAGTCAACAGGCCCTATGGGAAATCAGATTACATACCATGTATCTGTTGGGGCAGGAATGCAAGGTTTGCCAGTAATTTCGAGGTGGGAAGCCGCTGCGCCATCTGGGGCAGGATCCAGAGCAGAGAATATATGAAGAAGTTATCCGAGGACCAGCTGGAGCGGAGAGTGGCGTATGAGGTGAGCGTGAGCAAGCTGGAGATGGTGGAGGAAGAATAAGAGAAGCGTGTCTGGTGAATAAAAAGTTGCACGTATAGACGGATTGTGCTATGATGAATAAAATAAATTGTGATAAATTGTATCATATGTGACAGAGTAATTGTCGGCTGTTGTGCAATATGCACAGACGGCAGTATAAGGAGTTCAATATGAGAAAAGGCATGATTCAGATCTACAGCGGTGAAGGCCATGGAAAATCACCGGCGGCGCTCGGGAGGGCGGTTCAGACGGCCTGCAGGGGTGAGGACGTCGTCATCATCCAGTTTTTGAAAGGGCGGGGGCTGACCAACTCGGAATTCGTGAAGCGGCTGGAGCCGGAGATAAAGATCTTCCGTTTCGAGAAATCGGATGAGGATTACGTGAATCTTTCCGAGGAGCGCAAGACAGAAGAGTGGCAGAACATCCGCAACGGTCTTAATTTTGCCAAGAAGGTATTGTATACGGGAGAATGTTCGCTTCTGATCCTCGATGAAGTATTGGGACTGATCGATAAGGGGATCATTACGGTGGAAGAACTTAAGTCTCTGCTTTCGGCGAAGCCGGAGGAGATGGATATCATCATGACCGGCATCACCCTGAATGACGATGTGTGTGTGCTGGCTGATGAAGTGACTAAGGTAGAGACCATGCAGTTTAAAATATGGGAATGATACGGCAGGGCAGTCTGGCCGGTGCTGCGTATTTACGGCGTGTCTGCACTTTAGAGTATCCGGGTCATCGTGCTATTGACAGATGCGCGGCACAGTGCTAAGATAAATGCAATAAATGATAAAGGAATTGATAGAGGTTGCGCTTTTTATCAGTAGGGTTTCGGATGTGGCAGGCACAGGAGAAGGATCAGGAAAGGAGAAAGCGCCGAAAGGGAGAGTTGCCTGATGATTCTTACCTTGGGCATACAGTTAAGAGCTGTATGACTGTCATCGGAACGATGGGGCGCTATCAGAGGTAAGATAAGGAATGAAGCTGGCCCCTGTGCGGTCAGCTTTCTTTGTACCAATGTATCAATGGAAAGGAAGGGTAAGTATGGCGATTTTTAAAGGAGCAGGAGTGGCGATCGTTACGCCGTTTCATGAGGACGGCAGTATCAACTATGACAAATTCGAGCAGCTGGTGAATGAGCAGATCGAGGGCGGCACGGACGCGATCATCGTGTGCGGCACGACAGGGGAGGCTTCCACATTGACGCATGAGGAGCATCTGGATCTGATCAGATTCTGTGTGGAGAAGGTAAACGGCAGGGTGCCGGTGATTGCCGGAACAGGTTCGAACTGTACGAAGACGGCGGTCTATCTGTCAACAGAAGCGGAGAAGTACGGTGTAGACGGCCTGCTTCTCGTCACACCCTATTATAATAAAGCGACCCAGAACGGGCTGTTCGCACATTTCAAGACGATAGCGGATGCGGTGAAGCTGCCTGTGATCCTCTACAATGTACCGGGCAGGACGGGCTGTAATCTTATGCCGAAGACCGTTGTCAGGCTGTGCACGGAGGTCAGCAATATCGTGGCGATTAAGGAAGCCAGCGGTAATCTCGGGCAGGTTGTCAAACTGATGGCGCTGGCGGACGGTAAGCTGGATCTGTATTCCGGCAATGACGATCAGATCGTACCGTTTATGTCTGTGGGCGGCAAGGGTGTCATCTCCGTTCTTTCCAATGTGGCGCCGAGACAGGTGCACGATATATGCCAGAAGTTCTTTGACGGGGATGTGGAAGGCAGCATGAAAGAACAGCTGCGGGCCATCGAGCTGTGTGATGCACTGTTTTGCGAGGTGAATCCGATCCCGGTGAAGGAGGCCTTAAATCTGATGGGTAAGGAAGTGGGCCCGACCCATATGCCGCTGTCGAAGATGGAGCCGGAGCATGTGGAAGTATTAAAGACTGCGATGCAGAATTATGGTATCTTATAGAAACAGAAAGCAGCAGAGAGCGGAAAGTGTCTGGCGAAGGTGCGGAGGCATCGGCGTCGGGCACTTTTTCAAGACGGAGGAGAATCTATTATGGCAGAAAAAAGAATCAGGGCGATCATGCACGGCTGCAACGGCAAGATGGGACAGACCATATCCGGCCTGATCGCAGCAGACGAAGAGATAGAGATCGTGGCGGGGATAGATGCTTATGACAAAGTAAGAAATCCCTATCCCGTGTTCCGGGAGATCGGCGCCTGTGACGTGGAGGCCGATGTGGTCATTGATTTCAGTGCGGCGCCGGCAATAGACGCGCTGCTTACATACTGTGTGGAGAGAAAGCTGCCCTGTGTGCTGTGCACGACGGGACTGTCCGGGAAGCAGCTTGAAGATGTGAAAGAGGCGTCCGGGAAGGTGGCTGTCTTAAAATCGGCGAACATGTCACTGGGGATCAATCTGCTGTTTAAAATGTTAAAAGAGGCGGCCGGTGTGCTGGCGGAAGCCGGATTCGACATCGAGATCGTGGAGAAGCATCACAATCTGAAGAAAGATGCGCCCAGCGGGACGGCGCTTGCCCTGGCAGATTCCATTAATGAAGAGATGGGCAATGCATACGAGTATGTCTATGACAGGAGCCGGGTGCGGGAGCCGAGAGCGAAGAAGGAGATCGGGATCAGTGCCGTCAGGGGCGGAACCATCGTGGGCGACCATGACGTGATCTTTGCGGGAGCGGACGAAGTGGTGACCTTCTCTCATCGGGCGTACTCCAAGGCGGTATTCGGCAAGGGAGCCGTACAGGCGGCGAAATTCCTCGCAGGCAAGCCGGCGGGCATGTACGATATGGGTGATGTGATCGGTTAGGGAGAAACTCTGCCATAATGGGAGAGAAAAACAAAGATTTGCTTTAAAATGATGAGGTAATGAAGAGATTATGAAAGATCTGGAATTAAAATATTTAAAGAGCCTGTCCAGACAGTATCCGACGATTGCTGCCGCATCGACAGAGATCATCAATCTGCAGTCTATTCTGAATCTGCCCAAGGGGACGGAGCATTTTATGACGGATATCCACGGGGAGTACGAGCAGTTCAATCATATCCTGAAGAACGGCTCCGGTTCCGTGCGGCGCAAGATTGACGAAGAGTTTGGCAATACACTGAGTATCAGGGATAAGAAGAGCCTGGCGACACTGATCTATTATCCGCGGGAGAAGCTGGATATCGTGCTGCGGGAGGAAGACGAAAGTTCGATCGAGGACTGGTACAAGATCACCCTGCACAGGCTTGTTCAGATCACGAAAAGGGTTTCCTCCAAGTACACGCGGTCCAAGGTGCGCAAGGCGCTGCCGAAGGATTTTTCCTATATTATCGAAGAACTGATCACGGAGAAGGCGGAAATACAGGATAAGGAAGCCTACTACAACGAGATCATCCATACGATCATCCGTATCGGGCGGGCGCAGGAGTTCATCGAAGCGCTGAGCAACCTGATCCAGCAGCTGGTCATCGATCATCTGCACATCGTCGGGGATATCTATGACAGGGGGCCGGGGCCTCATGTGATCATGGATACGCTGTGTGACTATCACTCTGTGGATGTGCAGTGGGGCAATCATGATATCGTCTGGATGGGAGCGGCCAGCGGCCATCTGGCCTGCATCGCCAATGTGATCCGGGTGGCTGCAAGGTACGGCAATCTGGATACGCTGGAAGAAGGATACGGCATCAACCTGATCCCGCTGGCCACGTTTGCGCTGGATACTTACAAGCATACCGACTGCAGCACCTTTTCCATCCGGTATAATACGGAATATGATACCAAGGACTTAAGTCTGGACACGAAGATGCATAAGGCCATCGCCATCATTCAGTTCAAGCTGGAAGGACAGATCGTCATGCGCAGGCCTGAGTTTGGTATGCAGGACAGGCTGCTGTTTGAACATATTGATTACGAGAACCGGTCGATCACTTTAGACGGAGTGACCTATCCCATGAAGGACGTGGATTTTCCCACGGTGGACAGGGAGAAGCCCTATGAACTGACGCCGGAAGAAGAACAGGTGATGGAGCGGCTGCGCCATGGTTTCGTAAAATGCGAGAAGCTGCAGAAGCATGTGAAGTTCCTTTTTTCCAAGGGAGGACTGTATAAGGTATACAATTCCAACCTGCTCTACCACGGCTGCGTGCCCATGGACGAAGAGGGGAACTTCAAGAAGGTCAATGTCTACGGGGAAGAGTTCAGCGGCAAGGCGCTCTACGATGTACTGGAGCACTATGCCAGGAAAGGGTATTACTCCGATAACCTGCGGGAGAAGCTGAAAGGGCAGGATATCATCTGGTATATCTGGTCAGGACCCAATTCGCCGGTATTCGGTAAGGATAAGATGGCCACCTTCGAGCGGTATTTCATCGAAGACAAAAGTGTACAGAAGGAGACCAAGAACAGCTACTACAGGCTGCTTGACAAGGAGGAAGTGATCGAGAAGATCTTAAAGGAGTTCGGGCTGGACGTAGAGCATTCCCATATCGTCAACGGGCATGTGCCGGTGGAGCGCAAGAAAGGGGAGTCGCCGATCAAGTGCGGCGGCAAGCTGCTGATCATCGACGGCGGATTTTCCAAGGCCTATCAGGATAAGACCGGGATCGCGGGCTATACGCTGGTAGTCAATTCCTACGGGATGCGTCTGGTGGCCCATGAGCCTTTCGAATCCACGGAGTCTGCCATTCTCCACGAGTCGGATATTTTCTCCGATTCGGTGATCCTGGAGACGACTACCCACCGGCAGAAGATCGCGGATACCGATATCGGCGCGGAACTGCGGGAGATGATCCACCAGCTGGAGGAACTCCTGCAGGCCTATCGTGACGGCACGATCATAGAACGCTGATACGCTGATACAAAGAAACAGCCTGCCTTATGTTTCTTCCAAGGCAGGCTGTATGCTCTTAGCGGCCTGTTTTACGGGTGGATGTGCCGGTGGCCTTGTTATTGTTGGTCGTGCTGTTGGTGCTGGTGTTATTGTTGGTCGTACTGTTGGTACTGGTGTTATTGTTGTTGTCGGAACCGGTGAGGTCGTCTACCATGTTCTCGACACCATCGGCAGCATCGTCGATCATGTCGGAAGCGGCATTGCCTGCGTCACCGACCGCATCGCCTACGTCGTCCATCAGGGAATCATCGTCGTTTCTGTCTCCGGCTGTCACGTCGTTGACGTTATCATTGTTGTTGATACCGCCGGTTGTGTTGTCGTCTGTGATGTCCTGGGAAGAACCGTTGGTTGTGCTTCCGGTGCTGGTCGTGTTTCCAGTGCCTGTGCCGGTATCGTTGGTGCCGGCATTTGTACCGGATTCTGTGGTAGTCGTGCTGTCATTACCGTTGTCTGCTGCATTGTCGTTCTTTCTGCCGCAGGCAGTCAGCATGGCAATGGAAAGCGTCATCAGAGAAACAAGCAATAATGTTCTTATCTTTTTCATAATTTCCTCCATTCTGATGCATTCTTTATTCCGATGCATTTTTTATTTTTAAAGCCTGTTTGAAAAGTTTTGATTGCGGCAGTCTGCTTTTTGAAAAACAGCTGCTCTTGTGTTATTATGCCTGTTAGAAAATAAAATATGCATTGGTGGATTTTAATTAAGAAAGGCGGGTACGAGCTATGGAATTCAGACCCTGTATCGACATTCATAACGGCAGTGTGAAGCAGATCGTGGGCGGCAGCCTGAGGGACAGCAACGATGAAGCGGCGGAAAATTTTGTTTCAAAACAGGATGCGGCATTTTATGCCAGACTGTACCGGGAATATCAGATCAGGAACGGACATATCATATTGTTGAATCCGGTCACGTCCGCGCACTATGAGGAGACGAAGAGGCAGGCACTTGCGGCACTTCGGGCTTATCCCGGCGGCCTGCAGGCGGGCGGCGGCATCACACCGGACAACGCGGGGGAATTTCTGGAAGCCGGAGCCAGCCACGTGATCGTCACATCCTATGTCTTCCGGGACGGACAGATTCATTATGACAATCTGAAAAATCTGGTAAAAAAGACCGGCAGACAACACCTTGTGCTGGACTTAAGCGTCCGCAAAAAAGACGGCCGCTACCTTATTGTAACCGACAGATGGCAGAAATATACGCAGGTAGAGCTGACGGAGCAGACTCTGGATGAGCTGTCAGGATATTGTGACGAATTTCTGGTACATGCGGTGGATGTGGAAGGGAAGGCGGACGGCATAGAGCCGCAGGTGGCAGAGCTTCTTGGAAACTGGGGCAGGATGCCGGTAACTTATGCGGGCGGTGTGCACAGCTTCGAGGATCTGCGTGACTTAAAACGCCTCGGCAGGGACAGAGTGCATGTGACGGTGGGCAGCGCCCTTGATCTGTTTGGCGGCGGGATGAAGTTTGAGGAAGTGCTGCAGGAATGCCGGAAAAGACACCGGTTCCATTCGAACCCGGCAGCAATAAAACATCCATGATAAAAAGTAAGACTGATAAACAGCGGCTTTAAGATGTACCCACTGTCTGTCAGTCTTTTGCATGTCAACTGCTGTAAGCGCTGCACACCGCACGATACATACTCAGAAGTTCAGGAAATCTCTCTGTGTCTGGATTTCCGGCGGGATTGCAGCCCCCGTATTCTTGATCTTCTGGAGAAGATTGTTCAGGTGGTGGAGACGCTGGCCCTGCTTCACGTCGTAACGTTCCATCGTCTCTTTGTACAGCGGATTCGCTTTCAGGGAGTCGCGGATCTCTTTGGCAAAAGGACAATAGGTGAAGAGGATCGCACGGGCAATCTTATTTAAGCGCGGCGAACCGGCTCCTTCATAGAGTACCCAGGACTCATAATCTCTGATAAACATTTCCTTGAAGCTGTTCTTCGCCTTCTGCATGGCGAGCTTGATCTTCTCCTTGGCGTCGGTGGACAGCTCATGATTTTTCTTATAAAACTGGATATAATCGAAGTATTCGCTTGTCAGCGAAGGCTCCGTCACGTCGTTCCACCTCGGACCCTGGACGCGCTTGCACATCTCCCAGCGGAAATCCGCGGTCAGGCGGATGAAGATATTGGTCAGATCCTCCATCTGGAAAATGGATACCATCATGCGGGCAGGGGTAGTACGTTTCCGGCCCTCGATCTCCTGCCACATAACGCCTCGGATTCCCATATTGGGCATCAGGATGATGTCGGGCAGCACTTCCACACTGACATATTCCTTGGCAATTCCAAGTTCAGTGTTGGTGTAGATCGTATCACGGTAGTAGGCGCCGAAGTCAACGGAACGGATATGGTTAAAGGCCGCCTCCACACTGGCTACGGATACGAGCGAGGTATCCAGGTCTTTTAAGATATTGTGCTCTGAAAAGACGGGGCAGAAGCTGCTGATCCGCCCGAAGGTGATCTTGTTGATGGACGGGAAGACGCTCTGCAGTTCGAAGAGCACCATCTTCTCGTTGTCGGTGAGCATGGCCGTCTCTTCGGCCGCGGTGATCTTGCCGCTTGTTTTCAATTCGTGCACATAGGCCGGATAATCTGCGTCGAATTCGTTTCGGCAGGGTGATTTTTTGCCTTTATAGATTGCCAGCAGCCAGTCGTAGATCGTGTAGAGGCCCTTCTCCGGGTCTGTGGGCAGGTAATCTATGATGGAACTAAGGTAAGAAGCATTCTTGAGGCCGGCCAGCTGTTCATCCACATAACCGAAATTAAAGAACATTCTTACGACCTTCGGGATCTTGTCGTCGTGAAGGCTGCGCACGAAGGCTTTCTCATATACGTCATAGAATAATTTGGTGATCTTCTGCCGCAGCTTTCTGGCGGAATCGTCGGAGCTGTTCTTGTCAGTCATCTTGCGATACTGGTCTATGGCGCCGCGGAATGCCTCGGCCGTCTCGTCGTCTACCTGAGAGTAGGAGAGGATGGTGCCCAGAGAGTCCATGATATCGGCGGCGCTGCCTGCTCCGGCTTCGGCCGCATCTCCGGCGTGCATGGTCAAAGCATTTAAGCGGTCATGATATTCGGCGATACGTCTATCGTACATATCACGGTCTATCGCGGAATGCCCTTCCAACTCTGTCATAATGGTAGAGATTGCGCTGCTCAGTGTCTCGGAATCTTCCCCTTCGATGCCGGTTCTGTAAAGCAGGCTGGCATAGAGATCAAACAGATCAAGCCGGTTCTCGTTCATCAGGAGATTGGAGAGGTCTGTCTTGTAGTCGTACAGGACGCGGCAGACGGAGACCACGTGATAGAGATCCTGACTTGCTTTTGCCAGAAGGCCGAACATGAAAGCAGGACTTTTCTTGCGGACGGCGGCGTTCTTGACAAGAGCCAGGAACTGGCCGTAGAAGCCGCTCAGCCATTCACCCGGTTCCTCTTCCAGCGACAGTTCCGGGAGCGTATCAAGATCCGGAAGCGCTCTGGGAGAGATGCCGTGCTTTGTGCAGAAAGAGGCGTATTGTGTGTAGCTGTCCGTCAGATAGTGATAGAAGTTATCGCAGTCCTTACGGGCCAGTTTATACTGATCCAGGATTGCTTTGAACTGTCTGTACAGGGAGGTGACGATCCGGTCTGCCATCTCCGGATTGGAACCCATCAATTCAGCCAGTTGTACTTTGGTACAGGGATAGGGAGCGAGCGCGGTCGCTTCCTCCGTCTGATAAGTAATATAGTAAGAACCGATATGCATCTCGCAGATGCCGATGACATCTCCTTTGGTCAGGCGAAATTCTCCGCCAGGATAAGTGGCGATGACAGACCCTTTTGCGATCAGATGTATGGCAGCGACCGGCTGGTCGCTTTGAAACAATTTTTCCCCGGCAGGGAATTCTTTTACAGCCATGGCGTATTCCTTTATCTGCAGATAGAGCAGAGTTCCCTTCTTTTAAAATATGAGTACAGCATTTTTGCCGTTCCTCTCCAGTATACAGCGAATGCGGGATAAAAACAAGAAAGAAACGGTTTCCTTTTTGGCAAAGTGCACAAGAACTTTCAAGGTATTTTGTGCTGTACTTTCCGGGAAAGTGTGCTAGAATTATATGACAGGTATGTCGATTATAAGGACTGTGCGTTTCCGCGGGAAATGTGTCGAAGCCGGTTTTTGCCGGTCCTGCAGTCTGCCGGGGCAGACGAATGAGCAGGATGGAAGGGCGGCCGGCGGCGGTCAAGGATGAGAGGGGCAGTGGGTATGGATAAAGAAGATATTGAATACAGGCGGCAGGTCGTGAATACATATAAGCCGGACGTGGAGAAGCTGATCCGGTATCTTCCGTGGCTGGAGGAGAAGTCTGGAAGCAATGTACAGGAGACTTTTGAGGGTTCCGGGATCAAAGGCAGTTCGATCACGTTTCCGGTGTATGACGGAACGCTGATGAATTTTATCAGGGAAGTGCAGCGGACGGGACTCGTAGACCGGAATTATCCGTATATCTATTCGAGACACAGGATCAGGACGGTGAAGGATGAGCTGGCCGCTATCGAGCGGTCCGGGATCAGGGAGATGGACGTCCTGAAAGGGATCCTTTCAAAGTATGTGCTGGGCGGCATGACGAAAGGCAAAATGTGGACCGAAGCGGTTTATAACAGGATCTTCCTGAATGTGGTGCGGAAGATGAAAGAGAATCTGGAATTTTGGGATAAGCCGATGCGGTGAGTGCATGGTGCGGGTAAGCAGGCGCTTATGGCGGATGCCGGAGCCGGTGAACGGATGTGGCACAGAGGCATCATGCAGCAGGTGGTGATGGAGTGCAGCATGGAGGTATCTTGCAGCAGCCAGTGCTCGGATGCAGTACAGAGGAATATGGTTAGAGAAGGAAATACAGGCAAATGGGAGAAAAATCAGCGCAGAAGAAGAAATACATACTGGATACGGCGAGGAAAGTCTTCGTGGAGAAGGGCTATAAGAGTGTGACCATGAAGGATATCGTGGAGGCCTGCGGGATCAGCCGCGGCGGGCTGTATCTGTATTTCGACAGCACGGAGCAGATCCTGTTGGAGATCCTGCAGATGGAGGCAGAGGAGACAGACGATATTTTTTCGGAAAATATTACGGAGGGGGACACGGCAGCGGATATTCTGACGCTTTTTCTGAAAGAGCAGAAGAAGGAGCTGCTGCAGAAGAATACCTTGACGACGGCTGTATATGAATACTTTTTCGCAAATAAGACAACAGATAAGAACAATATGCTCAGGAAACAGTTCGACGCAGGGGTGAGAGTTCTGGAGAAGCTGATCGAGACCGGCATCGCCAGCGGGGAATTCTACTGCGAGAACCCGAAAGGAGCGGCCAGCAATATCATGTATGTGCTGGAGGGGATGAAGATCAATGCGCAGACCTTCGGTATAACGGAGAAGAAAGTGGACGAGCAGCTTCTTTATATTATGGAAGGCCTGATCATCGACTGACCGGCCGGTCATAGCCCGGCATGGCAGAAGGTTCGGGAAGAAACGGCGATTTGTGAGAGATCTCACGGCAGACATGCCAGGTGGTGTGCCTGCCGTTTTTGTTGAAAAATTTTCTCAATTTGTTTTTTTTGTAGAAAGTTGAAGACGCTGCGTCCTGTGTTCCGTTATAATAGACAGAAGCTGCTCAGACGGGCAGTGAAGCCATCGCAGAACAGCCGGAAAATACCTTGTAAGGCAGAAGATCATGCGGGGCCGGATCATAAAGGAAGGGAGGCAGATCATATTAATCGGGAAGAACAATTATCAGCGCTGATTGATTCCTACCAACATCTTGTTTTTTCGATATGCTATAAAATGACAGCAGATTATTTTGCCTCCGAGGATCTGACGCAGGAAACTTTTTTGTCGGCATACAGGCACTTGAAGGATTTCGATGGACAGCATGAGAAAGCATGGTTGTGCAGGATCGCCACCAACAAATGTCTGGACTATGTGCAGAGTGCGGGAAGAAGAAGCATCCCTACCGAGGATACGGGCATAGAGGAGAATCTGGGAAGGGGACAGACCTTTGAGAATGCGCCGGAGCGTGCGTATCTGGAGACGGAAGTGAGGGAGACGCTGCTTGCCAGGTGCAGGTCATTGAAACCGCCCTATGACGAGATCGCCAAGGCGTACTATTATGACGAACTGGATGTGAACGAGATCGCAGCGGGAAGAGGCATGAAGGTTAAGACGGTACAGACGCAGGTATACCGGGCAAGGGCAATGCTGCGCAGGTTGTATGGAAAGGAGAAGGGCGCATGATCTATCAAATAGAAGATGAAAAGAAAAAAATAAGACATCGAAGCAGTGACGACTTCTCCGGCGGTCTGTCCGAGGAAGAACTGCTGAAACTGATCGAGGAGGTCGAAACCGGAGAAATGATCCACGCGCCGGTTCACCTTAAAAACAATGTGCTGACGCAGATCAGGAAAGAGCGGGACGGGAACAGAAAAAGGCAGCTATTTGTCTATCGTGCCAAAGTACTGATCGCGATGGCTGCGGCATTGATGGTACTGATATTGATGCCGGCGGGCAGAATGGAAGATGTCGGGCAGATGTTTGTGCCAAAACAGGGGAATGCAGTGTCCATGGAGCAGGCTGCACTGGAACGACGCAGACATATAGACGACAAATGGGAAGCGTACAGAGAAGAGCGTGCAAGCGGTGGTATACGCGGGATGATCGATGACATTGGCGTAAGAATCTCACAGTTTGGAGAGAATCTGTCCCGGGATCAGGACAGGGAATAGAAAGCGAGGAAGAAAATAATGCAGAGAAAGAAAAGCAGATTTTTAGTATTTATATTATCTTTTATACCCGGAGCGGGGGAAATGTATATGGGATTTATGCAGATGGGGCTGAGCCTGATGCTGGGATTCATGATTCTGACAGCGATCGTCGGCCTGACGAATCTGGGGGCGTTGGCGATCTTTCCGTTCGCCCTGTATGCTTACAGCTTCTTTCATGCCAACAATCTGGCGACTTTGGATGACAGGTCTTTTCATATGATCAGGGATGAATTCCTGTTCGGATTTGGCAATATCGGTCATCGGCAGTGGAGGCTGGAGGGCAGGAACAGGACGATAGCGGCGGCTATTCTCATTATTCTCGGCATTATGATGCTGTGGCAGGTTTGCTTCAATATTCTCTGTGATATTTTTGGCTGGGATAATGTGTTCCTCAGTAAGATCTACTATTTCGTGCGTGATGAGCTGCCCAGAGCGGTAGTCGGTATTGCGGTGATCTGGGTTGGTCTTGCACTGATCCGCGGTAAGAAGATACGGATCGAGGAAGAGGATTTCGCAACAGAAGACAGGACGGAGAGAGACAGACAGCAGCCGGGGCAGGATGTCTGGCCGGGGAGAGAAGGACAGCAGTCGGGTCAGGATGTCTGGCCAGGGAGAGACGGACAGCAGCCGGTACAAAATGGCTGGCCGGGAAGAGAAGGACAGCAGCCGGTACAAAATGGCTGGGCAGGACAGTGTGGACAGCCATCGGCAGACGGCAGGCAGACAGGATGCGGACAGCCGCCTGTGATGAGCGGGCAGATGACGGTTCGTGATGCACAGCACGCTGCAGACGGCCGGATCATATATGGAGAGGGGCCTGTGGCAGACGGTCGGATCATATACGGAGAAGGGCCTGTTGCGGATGGAAACAATCTTCATGGGGACAGACCGGCGACAGAAGAAGGATATGCGTCGCAGACATCGGAAAACAGAAATTAGGAAAACCGGCAGGAGGTAAGTATGGAACAGGAAGGTAAGAGTTGTCAGGTTAGAAGAGTCGGGTCAGTGACGTTCGGAATTACATTGATCTGTTATGGTATTTTATTTCTGGTAAGGATCTTTGTACCGACGCTTCACTATCATGTTATTTTTCAGTGCTGGCCGGTGGTGTTCATCCTGCTGGGGATAGAGATACTGGTAGAGAACCGCAGGGGCAGGGACCAGACGCAGAAATTCATCTATGATTTTGCAGCCATATTTATGATGGCGGGGATGCTGTTCTTCGCAATGATCATGGCAGTAGTCGATTATGCCGTGCAGTATGGCAGTGTCATCTACTGGTAAGCGTTTATCCCGGAGGATGCAGGGGCGTCTGCAGCTTTATATAGTTAACGACATTAGAAATTTCGTTTTCGGCCTTGCAGGAGCTACCGTATATGGCTCCTGCAAGAGCCGGAAACAGAAATTTGTTATGTCGTTTACTATAATTCCTCGCAGGAGATTTCTCTCCTGGCAAGGAACTGTCGGACCGCCTGATCCCACAGGGTGTCGGGGGTCTTATCCATGAGAAAGGTGTTGTAGGACGTACCCGTGACCAGTGTAAGGCCGGTTCCGTCGTAGCGGATATTCAGCACAAAGGCCTTGACCTGCTGGGGTGTTATGCCGGTATCCCCCTTTTTGAGGACAGAAGCCACGTATTCCGGGATCAGATGCAGTACAAACTGAAAGGCAGCAGGTGTGCGGCGTCCTTTGATCAGATCGAAACAGACAGGCCGTATGGTCTTCCATTTCGTGAAATCATAAGGGCGCATTTCTTTGTCTTCCCATTCTTCGCTCGTGTAGAAATCTCTGTTCTGATGTCCGTCTATATGAAAAGTGTTATAGGTGCTGATCGTAGCCTCTTCCAACAGGAAACTGTCAAAATCTTCCCCGCCCAGCAGCTTTCCCATAAATTGTTTTACATTCGTTATTTTAAGTGCGATCATAATTTACCTCGCTGTCGTGTTATCAGTTGTTTGCAGAGTTGTATGACTTCATGTCTTTTTCATCTTAGTATAGCACAGTTATACAAAAGAGGAAAACATTTCCGCAGGCAGCAGTATAACATATGGAAAATCAACTTGACTTTTCATATTGTGAGTGGTATATTTATAACATAAAGAGCGAAATACACCACATACAAGGAGGTTTTTATGAAGCACAGGATTAATTATTTAGGATTTTTATCTCTATTGGCATTGATAGCGGTTTTGGGATGGCGGACAGGAAATAAAGGTTTATATGGCTTTTTTGGCTTTGCCTATTATTTCCGTTATTACTGGGTAATCCCCGATGAATTTTTCCGGCTTAATGTGCAGAAAGCCGCTACATTTGCATTCATGTCGGAAATGATTATGCTGGTTCCTTTTATGTTTGTCTGTACCTCTGTTTATGGCACTGCCAAAGCGGTTCCTGTCTCTTTTGCCCTGAGTTTTGCGGTGACTGTTTTAGCGTTTACGACGGCGCTTGTCTATTTGGAGTGGAGAGAACGAAAGGGAGCAGAGAATGATTAAGAACCGAATCAAAGAATACAGGGCAAAATATGACATGAAACAGGAAGATTTGGCCAAACTGGTAGGCGTCCGCAGAGAAACGATCGGAAATCTTGAAAAAGGCAAATACAATCCTTCGCTGGTTTTGGCATGGAACATTGCAAAGGTATTTCATGTTTCGATCGAAGAGGTTTTTACTGTTGATGAGCAGTATAAACGTGCATAAAAAGCAGTAAATCTATTTACAATATATAAGGTTTCATGTTATCATAAGTAGTAATGAAAACTACGTAGAATAGTTGCGGAGGCCTTATGAATTATAAAATTGTTGTAGACAGCTGTTGTGAATTACCCGGGAAGTATAAGAATGACGAGCGGTTTCAGAGTATTCCCCTTGGGCTGGAGGTAGGAGATTACGCGATCCAGGACGATGAGAACTTTGACCAGAAGGTTTTTCTGGAGAAGGTGGCAGCCTGTCCGCTGTGTCCGAAATCTTCCTGCCCCTCGCCCGAAAAGTTTATGGAAGCGTACCACTGTGAGGCGGAGGAAATCTTTGTGGTGACGCTGTCCTCGCATCTGAGCGGAAGTTATAACAGCGCAGAGCTTGGCAGGAATCTCTACCACGAGAAATACGGTGGGAAGAAGATCCATGTAGTGGATTCAGAATCTGCCAGCTGCGGAGAGACCCAGCTGGCCATGCGAATCATGCGGTACAAGGAGGCCGGGCTGTCTTTTGAGGAAACGGTGGAGAAGATAGAAGTGTTTAAGCGGAAGATGCGCACTTATTTCGTGTTGGATAATCTGGAGACGCTCCGCAAGAACGGAAGGCTCAGCGGCGTCAAGGCACTGGTGGCCTCCACGCTTAATATCAAACCGGTCATGATCGGGAATCTGGGCGTGATCGAGCAGAAAGGACAGGCGATCGGCATCAACAAGGCCCTTGCCAGGCTGGCGGATAATATCATAGCAGATGTGGCACATCCGGAGAAAAGGACGCTTATGATCAGCCACTGCAACTGTCCGGAGCGGGCGGCCTATATGCGCACGCTCATGGAGAAAAGAGCATCCTATAAGAAGGTGGTAATCCTGGATACAGCGGGTGTCAGCAGTATGTATGCCAATGACGGCGGGATCATCGTTACGCTGTAAACAGATGCCCGTCGCCTTATTTACGTGCCTTACATTACCAGTATTTCGATTGGAGATGTGACAAGGAGCAGTACGAGCAGTATCTGTACGATCAGAATAGCCGGCATACCGTACAGGAAATACCAGTGCCTTGTTTTGTGGCGGAAAAGATGCATCCCTGCGATGGAACCGAGGGAGCCGCCGATCAGGGCCAGCACGAACAGGGTAGACTCGGGAATGCGCCAGGTTCTTTTGCGCGCCTTGTGCTTGTCTACGCCCATGAAGATGAAACTTGTGCAGTTGACAGTGACCAGATATATGATGATAAGTGTGATCGCGTTCATAAATTTATCCTTTTTCTTCAGAGTTGGGAAATGTCAGGTGTTAGTATCATAACATAAAAAGGTAGAAAAAGAAAGATGACGGCAAGAACAGAATTTGAACCTGTGTACAAAGATATATTTCCTTTCTGGAGCAGACTTTCAGAGGCGGACAGAGATTATCTGTGTGAGAACTCTTATGCCGTGACCTATCCCAGAGGCAGGAATATCCATGACGGCAATGACTGCTCCGGGGTGATCCTCGTGCAAAATGGCAGCCTCAGACTTTATATGATGTCGGATGAGGGCAGGGAAATAACGCTGTATCGTCTGCACAGGGGAGACATTTGTATGCTGTCTGCCTCCTGTGTGTTGGAGTCCATTACTTTTGACGTGTTCGTGGACGCCGAGGAGGACAGTGACTGCTATGTGATCGGCGGGCCTGCTTTTGCGGCATTGTCGGAGCGGGTTCCGGATATCAGGATTTTTGCGCTGGAGACTGCCGTCGGCCGTTTTTCGGATGTGATGTGGGTCATGCAGCAGATTCTTTTTATGAGTATGGACAAAAGGCTCGCCATTTTTCTTCTCGACGAATCGGCCAGAACCGGTGTCGATACAATAACGCTTACCCATGGACAGATTGCCCGCTATATCGGTTCTGCCCGTGAGGTCGTGTCAAGAATGCTCAAATACTTTGCAGGCGAAGGGATCGTGGAGGTTTCCCGCGGGGATATCAGAATTCTCGACCGGAAACGGCTTCGGGAACTGACAAGCTGAGAAATAGTCTGCGTATATATTGTTACGGACGCCCATAGTCCTGCGGGCGTTCTTTTTTTGCCCTTTTTTCACCGACAGAGCAGTAGACAAAGTTCACATGGCATCTTCATATCAAATTCATACGGGTATGATAGAATAAATACAAAGAAAAGAGCAGAGGAAGCTGTGCTGCAGTTTATCAAGGAACAGACGGGTGCGGTAGTTTTTTATGGTTCATGTGATTTCTTCCACTTTTTTTGGTGTAAATTAACGGAAACTTGGTATATTAGATCAAAAAGGGAGTGATCACATGAAAGACACGGTCTATGGATATATTCGTGTATCCACAAGGGAACAGAATGAGGCGCGGCAGAAGATTGCCCTGCGCAGCTTTCCGGTGCCGGAAGAAAATATCTATATGGACAAGATGAGCGGAAAAGATTTCGAGCGCGACGCCTATCAGGAACTGGTGAGGAAACTCGAAAGGGGCGATCTGCTGGTGATCCAGTCGATCGATCGGCTGGGGCGCAATTACGAGGAGATTCTCGACCAGTGGCGCATCCTTACGAGAATCAGACAGGTGGATATCGTGGTGCTGGACATGCCGCTGCTGGATACGAGGAAAAAGGGGGATGATCTGACCGGCACTTTTGTGGCGGATCTGGTGTTGCAGATCCTCTCCTATGTGGCCCAGAGCGAACGGGAAAATATCCGTAAGCGACAGGCGGAGGGGATCGCGGCAGCCAAAGCGCGGGGCGTACACTTCGGCAATCCGGGCAAGCCTGTGCCGGAGGCTTTTGCGGAGACGGTGGAGAAATGGAGGCGCAAGGAGATCAGACTGCCGGAAGCGTTGGAACATCTGGGGATTGGCCGCAGTTATTTTTATCGACATGTGAAACTGCTTGGTTTGTAAAGATTCTGCAGGATACATTGCTGCAGGTGCCTACATAAAAAAGAGATTGTGGAGACGGTGGAATTTGTGTTGCGGCAGGGGCAGGCCTGTGTTATGATCGCAGTAAAACAACAGGTTTTCAGAGGCTGTAGATGAATGTAGATATGAAAGAGGAGGTCGATTGGCTGATGAAAAGGGCCGGGAGACATTCAACTGTCGGAATGTTACTGTGTATGGTGGGAGTGTGCGTGCTGCTTGGCGCTTTTGCAATGTTCCTGCTGCGCCCCGGGAGCAGAGAGGATGTACAGCCGGCGAAGATTCTGTTCGCCGGCACGGAGGATGACGCGGACTGTGCGATTTTGCTGAGCCAGGATACATGCGTTATGATCGACACGGGAGAAGAGCAGGATGCAGAGCATATCCTTACCCTGCTGGAGCAGGAGCAGGTGGAGAAGATTGACTGCCTGATCCTCACCCATCCGGACAAGGATCATATCGGAGGCGCGCCTGCACTTATGGAGGCGCTTTCCGTCGACCGGATCGTAGTGCCGGATTACGGACAGGAGAAGGAAAGCTACGAGACGCTTATAGAGACGGCGGAAGCGCTGGGGAGCAGCATCACGGTAATGGCGCCCGCGCACAGCAGGGATCTGCGTTTCGGGGATCTTTCGCTTTGCATCTGGCCGCCGGAAGAAGCGTATTACGAGAAGGACAACGACTATTCCCTGGCGGTGCTTGTCAGGCACGGCGGGGTGAAGATGTTTTTCGCCGGGGATGCCCAGAAGAGAAGGATGAAGGAGCTGCTGACCTATTCTCTGCCGCAGGTGGATCTGTACAAAGTAAGCTATCATGGGCGCGACCTCACCACCGGCGCCAGGATGATCGGCAGCATCCGGCCGCGGTACGCCGTGGTGACGGCGGATGCACCGGGGTCGGAGATTGAACAGGCGCTTCGCCTGGCGGGCGCGCAGGTCTATTGCACGAGGGGACAGGACGCGGTGTTTGTCAGCGACGGGGAGCTCTTTTCCTGTGTGCCCTGACAGCCCTGTTTCCGGGCGGTATTCCAATACCGATCGAGGCACGGTTTTTTACTGTTTCGTGATAAATTTGATATATCGCGTGCTTATCACATATACCATACCAAAATAGCATAAATACAGAACAAAGAAGCAGACCATAAAACTGCCCATAGCTTTAAGCAGATGATCGTGTATGGGTAATATGGAGTTCAGCTTATGATTGACAAACGGTGCGGCTGTCCAGAGCATCATAAAAGACATCAGTACCGGCATGAACAGCTTTAGAAGCACCTGCATACAAATCAGTTTTTTCAGATCGGAACAACTTTTGCCCATATGAAATAACAGCCGTATATTTCGATCCTCTCTCTTTAAATCAATGATTTGCGATAAAGAGAGGATAGAGAAATAAATGATCATAAAAATAATGCAGATACTGATCTGTAAAAATCCCATCCACTGCTGTTCCTTTTGTTCAAAAATGGAAACAGCCGGATTAAGCAGAAGCGTCCCAAAGACAAAAGCGGCTGCTGAAAAAATAAAGCAGATGCAGAAAATGGTATTTACATTGGCACCGGTTTTTGGGCCGCCTGTCATTTCAGCCATTTGATACAACCGGTTGCCCTGGTATAAAGTGTCTGCCTGTGACAGACGTAAGGATGCGATAAAAGCATACAGCCATCTATAGAATGAAAAAACGCACATCAACACTGGCAGTGAAATAAAGGAGATGGAAACAGACATTATCCTGCCGGACAGAAAGGAAATGCCCGACAGCAGTGCCAGATAGCCGAAAAAGCTGATCATAAGCATCCATCCCCAAAAGGATTTCCGGCCTGTGCCCAGCGGCTGATTGTGCTGTTTTTCCCGCATAAGCTGCACGATCTGTAATTTATGTATTTTTCTCTTCATAAAAAATGTTGTCAGAATTTCTACACAGCAAAAATAACCAAATGTCTGCAGAATGCTTTTCAGGATAATTCTGGACATGGAGCGGCCTGTGGTATCCGGCAGTAATGTATGACAGCAGATAGAAAAGATGCCCGTCCCGGAAGCCACACCCACAACAAGGCACAACAGTCCTGTCAAAAATAATTCGCACAAAAATACCAGTGTCAGCTTATCTTTTTCCATGCCAAGCAGCATATAAGTGGCAAATTCTTTTGCCCGCTGCCTGATGACAAAATGATTGATATAGTTTGCAAATACCGCCATGATCAGCACGATCAGTAAAGGCAGGGCCATTGTCTGAAAACCCGCCTGCATATCCCCTGTATCCGCAATACAGTTTGAAAGAAAAATAATGGAAGTGAGCATGACCATGGATGCCATATAAAGGAGATAGTCGAGCATGGAACGCTTTGTGTTACGGAGCGCTAATTTAAGATACATAGGGAACACCTCCTGTTATCTTTGCGAAAGTATCTAAAATTCTGGTGAAAAATTCCTGTTTATTTTCCTGTTCCCGTTTCAGGGAGGCTTTTATTTTGCCATCCTGCATAAACAGAATCTCATCGCAATAACTTGCGGAGAAGACATCATGCGTTACCATTAGGACAGTAGCAGTATATTTTCGGCAGAGCATGACAAAGGTTTCCAGTAATTGGGCAGCGGCATGACTGTCCAATGCCCCGGTCGGTTCATCCGCGAGAATCAGGCCGGGGTTTGTCGCGATCGCTCTTATACAGGCGCATCGCTGCCGTTGGCCGCCTGAAATTTCATACGGAAATTTATGCAGGATCTCCGATATCCCTAATTTGCCGGCCAGATCAATGATCGTCTGTTTTACGGTCTCTTTTGGCATCTGCTTAATCGTCAATGCCAGTGCGATATTCTCATAAACCGTTAAGGTGTCTAATAAATTGTATTCCTGAAATACAAACCCCAAATGCTCCCGGCGAAAAGATGCCAGATCATTTTCAGACAGGCCGGCAATGTCATGACCATCAATTTCTATCTGCCCGCTGGTAGCCTTATCTATTGTTGCGATCATATTCAGTAAAGTGGTTTTTCCGGATCCTGATGCACCCATGATGCCGACAAAACGCCCTTTGGTGATTTCAAAGCTGACATCTTTAACGGCTTCGGTTACGGTACTTTCCGTTTCGTATACCTTTCTGATATTTTTTATCTTTAATACGCTCGAAGCAGAAGAATCTGTCTGATTCTCCCACCGGTCTTCGCCAAGCAGGCTTGTGACGACTTCAAGCAGTAATTGATTAGATTTCTCTTTCAGGTTTTCATCGGGTATGAATTCACCTGCAAGCAATTCATTCAAAGTTATGTGGAGCAGGTCGCACAGCGGACAAAACAGGGACAGATCAGGCATTGATTTTCCTGTTTCCCATTTTGATACAGCCTTGTCCGTTATTCCCAGCATTTCAGCCAGCTGGCTTTGGGTCAGGCCGTTGTCTTTTCTTCGTGCGGCAATGAAACCGCCTATTTTCTTTTGATCCATATTTCAAAAATCCTCGCTTTGCATTATTATGATACTTATGATACAGCGGACGGATAAAAGGAACACCTACCAACAGTAGAGTTTTGAGAATCTCCTGTTTTTCCTGTGGTTCGGCCCTATTATAACGCTGTTTGATCCGGACAACAAGATATGGTGTAATTGTGGTTTAAAATACGGGCGTATCTGTCGATGAATTGTATGAGGCGGTAAATTATGTGCATATATGTGCATAGGAGAAAATGAGCATAAAAATAGTAAGTCAAGGAGGATGTGTTAATGAATGTTAGTGGATTTGATGCAGGTAACAATGGAAGTATTCGTATGAAAAGGCTATTGGCATTATTTTGGATATTGACTTGTATGCTGTCATTAGTTGCTTGCGATAAAGCAACTGGTAGTGAAGAACCTGTAGCAGGTGGCGCGGTTTCAGATATGCCTGAGGTTGATAAAAATGTTTCCGGTGAAGCAGAGCAGACACAGCAGGCGATTATTGAAAGTATAAGTGGAACAATTGCTCGTATAGATGAAGATAAAGCTTATAATTTGAACGAAGAAGAAGTAAAAATAATCGCAGACATTATTGAAAATGGCAGCTGGAATACAGAAGGGACTGCCGAATGTGCAAATGATTGCAAACTTATAATTGATGAAAGAACATATTATTATCATTCGGAATGTGGAACATTCAATGACAAAGAAAACAATCAGAACTTACCTGTAACAGCTAAAGAGAAAGAAAATATAAATGTAATATTAGCTCACTATATAATACTTGGTTCAGAGTAATACATGTACACATTTTTTCGTGGAGAAAACCTGCCGATTATGGACATATCCGCAGAAATGTTAAATGTCTGCTATGGTATATACGCCGCTGGAGATTTGAGAAATATCTGAGTGAACTTAAAAAATGTCAAGCGGCGAAGCCAGAACACTTATGACTGATTGGGAAACGGTATATATTTTTGGGAAAACAGTAACATTTGAAGAATTATATCCATTTATCAGCTATACTAACGCTAAAAGCGAAAAAGGAAGTGCGCGCATGAAACAGATTTTAATTGTCGAGGACGACACAACCATGAATAAGATGCTTTCCAATATACTGCTGGCTGAGGGCTACAAAGTTACTTCTGTTTATACCGCAACAGAAACACAGCATTGCTTTTGGTCAGCTACCTACGATCTGGTAATTCTGGACATCAACCTGCCAGATGGTTCTGGATATGAGGTCTGCAAAATAATCAAGGAAAACACACATACGGCTGTGATTTTCCTGACAGCAAATGATTTGGAACAAGACATGATAAAGGGTTATGAACTGGGAGCATCCGATTATATCACAAAACCGTTTTCTAACGGTGTGCTGCGCCACAAGGTTAAAGCGATTTTTTCTCTGCTGGAAAATGCGGAAAAAGAGCCACCCCACAAAATATATGATGATGGACAACTTATGATGGACTTTTCTTCCATGCGGGCAACTTTGAATGGAAAGGAAGTCATTTTTGCTCCGCTGGAATATCGGATGCTGGAAGTCTTTACAAAAAATAAAGGAATTTTATTGACCCGTCATAAATTGCTGGAAGATCTGTGGGACAGCCAGGAAAAGTATGTGGATGAACATACCTTGACAGCAGCAATCAGCCGCATCCGGGGTAAAATTGAAAAGGACGGAAAAAAATATATTCAAACTGTTTATGGCATGGGCTATATGTTTACAGGAGGGGATGCGAAATGAAAAAAGTACAGTTATCTCTTTCTGGCATTTTCCGGCTGATTGGAGCAGGCGTTACCATAACAATCCCTGTCCTGTGTATCGGTGTGTTTTTCGCTACCCAAAATGTGACGACAGTTATTGTATGCCTGATTACCACTGCAGCATTATCTATATGGGCATTTATCCTGGTCAAGGTTTTACAAAACCGGCTGGCCCATTTTACGGATGATGTATGCCAGACGATTGACGATATGATGCAAGGCGAAGCGACACCAAGTATGATTTTTGATAATGATACCCTTTTAGACCGCATTAACCATCAACTAAACCGTTTGTATCAGATGTTGCAGGCCAACAAAAAAAACATAGAGGAACAGCGTGCCGATTTACAGGGGATGATTTCTGACATATCCCATCAAGTCAAAACGCCTGCCACAAATTTGAAGATGGCTGCTGCTATTCTTTTGGAACAGGAGCTTTCCCGTGAACAGCAAGTGGAATATCTGCAATCCATGAATGTGCAGCTTGATAAGCTGGATTTTCTTATGGGCGCGATGGTAAAATCCTCCCGTTTGGAAACAGGAGTTATCTCATTAGACAAGCAACAGGTTCCGATCTATGAAACTCTGGCAATCGCTTTGGGGAGCATTTTTTTGAAAGCAGAAGAAAAGCATCTGCAAGTTACAGTAGACTGTCCGGACGATCTGCTTGTCCCCCATGACCCGAAGTGGACGGCGGAAGCCCTATTCAATATTTTAGAGAACGCTGTAAAATATACCCCGGCAGGGGGAACAATTCAAGTGGCTGTTGTTCGCTGGGAAGCCTGCACAAAAATTGATATAACCGATACGGGACGTGGCATCCCGGAAAGTCATCAAGCTGCAATTTTTAAGAGGTTTTACCGGGAGCCGGAAGTACACAGCATTGAGGGGATAGGTATTGGTCTGTATCTCACAAGGGAGATCATTTCAAAGCAGAACGGGCGTATCAAAGTAACTTCTGCGGTAGGCACTGGTACAACTTTTACCATCTTCCTGCCAAATGATTAAGGCGGCAGGAAGCCGTCTTTTTCTGTTCTTTTCTTTCCCTTTAGAAATTATTTTAGATATGGCGACATTCTCGTGACCTTTGTATTTTATCATTGAGATACAAACAAGAAAGGTGGTATTCATTATGTCAACGTTGCCCGCGCCCTGCTTACCAAGCCGGAAATCATAAATAACAAATTAAGGAGATTGAACTATGAAAAAATCTATTTTACTTTTTGTATTGGTTTTTACTTTATCATTAGCTGGCTGCGGTGCTGCAAATGATAATGTCGTGCATCAGAACGGAAACCTGATCATTACAAATTATTCCGATTATGCAATCACAGACACAACAATCACCCACTTAGGAAAAACTATATCTGTTTCCCCTAAAGCAATTAAAGATACACAAATTTGTTATTTCACAATTGATCCTGTTGATGATTACATTTATACGGTTTCTTTTGTGGATAACAATGGAGAGGAACACTCACAGGAGTTTACTGATAATTTTACCGAGGATGCTCAAATTCTAATTGCAATCCAGTATTCTGACGGTATTTGGACGATTGACTACGACAGGTAAGGGGGCAGGTTTATGTTCTATAACGACACTCGAAAACAAATCAAAGGGCTTGCAAACAAAATTATGTCGGGAAACCGCCGCCGCAATGTTTTTGTTATCATTGCTATCGCAATGACTGCTTTTCTTATTTCTACAATTCTCTGCATCGGTAGCGGATATGTGAAAAGTGCAGATAAACAGCAAAAAATGCTGAACGGTACAGCGGCAGAAATTATCTTAACAAATCCAACGGAACAACAGATTCAAGCATTACAGCAGGACAGGAATATCATATATATGGGCATTAGCCGTCAAATCGGTTTTATTGATACAGCAGCCTATCCCCGTATCAATAGTATTCTTCTCCGTTGGTGTGATACGGTTGAATGGGAACGGCATATTTCTCCAACAGTCGGAAATATAAACGGGCATTATCCCGCATCCGAGAGTGAAATCATGTTGCCCACATGGGTTTTGGATAGAATGGGTATAGTTCATCCGGTTCTCGGTCAGACGATCACGCTTTCGTTCCGCTATGGCTACACAGATATTCATTGGCAGCCGCTTTCCAATCCAAAAGATTTTTCTTTTACATTGTGCGGCTGGTATGATGATTACAGCGGCAACAAAATGTACGATAACGCCATTGCATACATTGCAACGGACTTTTGGAAAAATTCTGTTGCAAACGAAGCAAATACCAAGAGCGCACTATCACTCACGGTTTCAGGTGATGACGGAAATAAAATTCGCTCGTACATTGAACCCTTAAATGAGCTTCAGGAATTTACTGATCTATCAAAAGCCGGAAGCAGCAAAAACAGCTTTAGCCCAGTCGCAGCGACCATTGGGCTGATTGTTACAATAATGATCTGTGGCTATTTGCTTATATACAATGTCCTGTATATTTCGGTGACAAAGGATATTCGGATGTATGGACAACTTAAAACGTTGGGAACCAGCGAGCGGCAGATGAAAAAAATTGTTTATCGCCAAGTCCGGGTGTTGAGTTTTTGGGGAATACTTTCAGGCTTGATATTAAGTGCTGCAACCGTGTTCTTAATTGTTCCTTTTGGTATACGGGCTTTATCAGGTGACATGATCATAGACGGCGCCATATCCCCATCGTATTCTCCGTTAATCTTCACAGGGGCGGGACTGTTTTCATTCATCACGGCATTGATTAGCAGCATGAAACCGTCCAAAATTGCAAGTTTGGTATCACCTGTTGAGGCTTTGCGCTTTTCCGGGGTAAATACTTCAAAGAAAAACATCAGCAGAACATCCCGCGGTAATAAAGTTTTCAAAATGGCAATCAGCAATGTTTTTCGGAACAAAAAAGGAACGATATTGGTACTTGCTTCGTTATTTTTAGGAATCAGCCTGTTTGTAATTGTGAATGGAATACTGGCAGGATTGGATGCTTCTTATCTGGCAGACGAATATATGGACGATGATATTGTGATTGAAGTAAGTCAGCAAACAAACCTCGATGATAACATTCTGGCCGGTTTACAGGCCGCTCCTGATGTGCAGGAAATATCCTATACGACCAAACTTTATGAACAGTGGTTTATTGACACCGACAATATTCTTGAAAATTACATTAACGATTTTTGTGGTACTGGTACGGTTCCGCAGGAAGCCATTGAGCAGTATGCTGATGGAAATAAGTATCAGACGTATGTGTTCGGGATTGGGGAGCAGGACTTTAACAAAGCTGCTTCATTGATAAGCAGTCCCCTTGAATATGAGGATTTTTGCAATGGGGAAACAGCTTTTTTTGCATCCGCAACTATCGTGCCTTATGAGGGGACTGCAATTAGTGGGACAGTCCAGCTACCACTAAATGGTGAAAATTATACCCTGAATATTGCCCCGTACTATTTGCCTGCCACATTCAGGGAGGATGGAAAAACGCTCATTGCACCTAATATTTATGTCAGTCAGAAATGGTTGGAACGGATTGGGGTTGCCGGAAAAATTAACAGAATCACTTTACAAACTGATAGTTCAGAGCAGGCCCTTGATGCCGTTAATACCATGTTAGAAAATTACAGCGGAATTACTGTTACATCAAAGGTTGAGAAAATCAATGAACTTAAAACCAGTTTCAGCGGGATCACTTTCTTGGGAAATGCAATCAGTGTTATTTTGTTGGGAATCGGTTTAATGAATTTTATCAATATGATGTATGTGAGTGTAAATAGCAGAAGTAAGGAGTTGGCGGTCCTTGAAAGCATCGGCATGACCAAAAAGCAAATATGTAAGATGCTGCAAATCGAGGGAAACACTTATGCCATCATCACAGCAATATTGATTTTCACGTTGGGAAGCGTGGTATTGTATGGAGCTTTTCAAGTTGTAAAAGTGCAAGCATCCTACGCGGTATTCACTTATCCATTCTATCAAATAGCTATATCGCTGGCTATTGTGATAATTATATGCAATTTGGTTCCTGTTCTCGTTTATAAGGCGGAGGATAATCATAGCATCATTGAACGATTGAGGGTAAATGAATAAAGTTTCTTATATTTTGCATATCTGCTCGATCGGATTAAGATCAGGTGAATGTGGCGGGAGGCATTCCGGCTTTTCTATTATACATTAAAGCAGAGTATATGGATGCTGTTTTGTCATATCTTCGAGACAAATATGGGGCAATAGAAGACTGTTTATTAAAGAAAGATATCTTAAAAACAGAGATTGAAATGTTAAAGAGAAAATTATCATACAGCGGGAAAGAGTAAAGAAAGACGCTTGACGTGCTAAAGCTGAACCGCATAAAATGAAAGTTTTCACTTGCATTTTATGCGGTCAGGCAGAAAAAAGAAATAACGATCTGATCAGCCTTTTGGAAAGCAAATTCCAAAACCGCACCGAAATTGTTCGCGGCGGCAGTGTGGTGATCGAAGCGATCAGCATATCGGAACGATGGATTAAAGGAGCTTTTCTCCGTTTTCCTGCATCTTCATGGCGCGGACTTTGCAGGAGAGTCCGAACAGGTTGATGAAACCTTCTGCGTCATGGTGGTCATACATATCGCCCGTGGTGAAGGAAGCGATGCTCTCATTGTAGAGTGTATACGGGGAAGTGGTGCCTGCTTTGATGATGTTGCCTTTGTAGAGCTTGAACTTCACTTCACCGGTCACGTATTTCTGGGTGGATTCAATGAAAGCCTGGATCGCTTCACGAATCGGGGTGAACCATTTGCCTTCATATACGATCTGTGCGAATTTATTGCCAAGATCCGCTTTCAGAGCGTATGTATCACGGTCGAGGATCAGCTCCTCCAGCTGCTGATGTGCCTCGTAGAGGATGGTTCCGCCGGGTGTCTCATAGACGCCGCGGGACTTCATGCCTACCACACGGTTTTCCACGATATCAATGATGCCGATGCCGTGTTTGCCGCCCAGTTCGTTTAAGGTGGTGATGATCTCGGATACTTTCATCTTCTTTCCGTTTACGGAAGTGGGGATGCCTTTTTCAAAAGTCATGGTAACGTACTCGCCCTCTTCGGGAGCCTTCTCGGGAGTGGTACCCAGAACAAGCAGGTGCTCGTAGTTGGGTTCGTTGGAAGGATCTTCCAGCTCCAGGCCTTCGTGGCTGATATGCCAGAGGTTACGGTCGCGGCTGTAGCTTGAGTCGGCGGAGAAGGGCAGATTGATACCGTGCTGTTTGCAGTATTCAATCTCGTCTTCACGGGAATTCATCGTCCATTTCTCATTTCTCCAGGCAGCGATGATCTTTAAGTCGGGCGCCAGAGCCTTGATGCCCAGCTCGAAACGGATCTGGTCGTTGCCTTTGCCGGTTGCGCCGTGGCAGATAGCGGAGGCGCCTTCTTTGCGGGCAATCTCTACTAATTTCCTGGCTATCACGGGACGCGCCATGGATGTGCCGAGAAGGTATTTGTTCTCATATACGGCATGCGCCTGTACGCAGGGCATGATAAATTCGTCACAGAATTCGTCCGTAAGGTCTTCGATGTAGAGTTTGGATGCGCCGCTGGACAGTGCCCGCTCTTCTAATCCGTCAAGTTCCTCGGCCTGTCCGCAGTTGCCGCATACGCAGATTACTTCATAATCAAAATTTTCCTTTAACCAGGGGATGATCGCTGTGGTATCAAGTCCGCCTGAATAAGCAAGAACAACTTTTTCTTTCATGGTAAGATCTCCTTTGTCTTGTCTCTTTACTTTTATCTTAAAACAATATACAGCATAGCGATGGAGATTGCAAGCGCGATTTTATGCATTTTTTAAAGCAAATACGGCTCATTTTTATGCAAAAAGTAGAATGATATATGAATATTATGCAAAAATGATGAATTTTTATGCGGAGAGTGTTTTTTAGTGATTTCTATTTAAATGCGTGCTATACTATTGCAAGAAAGTCAAAAGGGGTGTGGCGGCCTTTTTTTGTGATCGAGAAGCAGCAAAATATGCAGAATATAAGAAAAATCAAAGTTTTTATTGCATAATATACAGAAAAGACGTATTATTATGCAATATGGCGGTGGAGATGACCTGCGCGCAGATTTTGCCGGAAGTCAGAAACCGGCCGGAACAACAGGAGGAAGAGATGATCAAAGCAGGAATTATAGGAGCAACGGGATATGCGGGCGCTGAACTGGTGAGACTTCTTACAGGCCATAAGGAGGTCGAGATCAAATGGTACGGCTCTCGCAGTTATGTGGATCAGAAATATGCATCTGTCTATCAGAATCTTTTTCAGATCGTGGACGATGCTTGTATGGATGATAATATGGAAGAACTGGCCGGACAGGTGGATGTGATTTTTACGGCGACACCGCAGGGGTTTTGCGCTTCCATGCTGAATGACACTGTTTTGGCGAAGGCGAAGATCGTGGATCTGAGCGCGGATTTTCGGATTAAGCAGGTACCGGTTTATGAGAAATGGTACGGGATAGAGCACAAGTCTCCGCAATACATAGAGGAAGCGGTGTACGGCCTGTGCGAAATCAACAGGGAGGATGTGAAGAGGGCCAGGCTGGTGGCCAATCCGGGATGTTATACGACCTGTTCGATTTTGACGGCATATCCGCTTATTAAGGAGGGCATGATCGATCCGGACAGCCTGATCATTGATGCCAAGAGCGGTACGTCAGGTGCCGGACGGGGCGCCAGGGTGCCGAATCTGTACTGTGAGGTGAATGAGAATATCAAGGCTTACGGCGTGGCAGGCCACAGGCATACGCCGGAGATCGAGGAGCAGCTGGGTTATGCGGCAGGCAGAGAGATCCTGGTGAATTTCACGCCCCATCTTGTGCCGATGAACAGGGGAATTCTGGTGACGGAGTACGCGAAGCTGCTTCCGGTAAAAAGGGCGGACGGGCAGGAATCCCTGCCGACATACGAAGAGATCAGGGCCGTATACGATCGGTACTATGCGAAAGAGAAGTTTGTCCGCGTTCTGGAAAAGGGCGTCTGTCCGGAAACGAAATGGGTGGAAGGCAGCAACTATGTGGATATCAATTTTGTGATCGACGAGCGGACGGGCCGGATCATTATGATGGGCGCGCTGGACAATCTGGTGAAGGGCGCCGCGGGTCAGGCGGTACAGAATATGAATCTGATGTTCGGGCTTCCGGAGAGCGAAGGGCTGGATCTGGTGCCGATGTTCCCGTAGTCCGCATGATTTAACAGGGAAAGGAACAGCACATGGTGAGAAGAGATAAAGTAAATTATTATCTGGATCTGGCGAAGATGGTGGCGCAGCGCTCTACCTGCCTGCGGCGGCATTACGGCGCAGTGATCGTCAAGAATGACGAGGTGATCTCTACAGGATATGTGGGGGCGCCGCGGGGGCGGAAGAATTGTACGGATATCGGGGAATGTGTCCGTATCAGGATGGAGATTCCGCGGGGAGAGCGGTATGAGCTTTGTCGCAGCGTTCATGCGGAGGCGAATGCCATTATCAGCGCGTCCAGGGATAAGATGATCGGCAGTGCACTGTATCTGGTAGGCGTGGAGGCTGACACGGGAGAGTATGTGAAGAATTCCTGCAGCTGTTCCATGTGCAAACGCCAGATCATCAACGCCGGGATCGAGACGGTCTATATCCGGGACACGGAAGATGACTACCGGGTCATTCCGGTACAGCGGTGGGTTGAGGAGGATGAATCACTGGAGGGGACGCTGGGGTATTGAGTATGGGGCCACTTCAGTTGCAAGGGATCGGTGTTCTCAACAGTGCGCAGTCTGAGGCATGACAGCAGGCGCTCAGTAACAGTATAACGGTATGGCAACAAACTCTGCTATTATGATAGAGTTTGCGCGCAGAATGCCTGTGTAATAGTGCTGCGTGAACTTACAGGATAAGAGAAAGGCATGGAAGAGCAAGATGACGATACGGACGATGACAATAGAAGACTATGAGGGCGTGAAGGCGTTGTGGCTTTCCATCAAAGGATTTGCCATCCGCAGTCTGGACGATTCGAAAGAAGGCGTCGCGCGTTTCCTTGACAGGAATCCTTCCAGCAGTGTCGTGGCGGTGGAAGATGGAAAGATCGTGGGAGCGATCCTGTGCGGGCATGACGGCAGGCGGGGCTGTCTGTATCATGTCTGCGTGGCGGAGGAATACCGGATGCGCGGGATCGGCAGACGGATGGTGGTCTTCTGCATGGAGGCGCTTAAGGCGGAGCAGATCAATAAAGTGTCCCTGATTGCTTTTACGGCCAATGACATCGGAAACGCATTCTGGCGGCAGATCGGGTGGACGAAGCGGGAAGATCTTAACTATTATGACTTTACGCTGAATGAGAAAAATATTACGGCGTTTAATAAGATGTGAGAGGTCAGCATGAAAGAAGTATTTGATTTGTCCAGGTTTGATTCTTATAAAGAAGATAATCGCAGGGAAGTAAAGAAAGCAGAAGGAGGGCTGCCCAACAGTTTATGGGATACTTATTCTTCTTTTGCAAATTGTTATGGAGGCGTTATCATTCTTGGTGTGAAAGAAGACAGAGAAGGGAAATGGCATACAACCGGATTAAAAAATGCTTCAAAATTGAAAAAAGATTTTTGGGATACCCTTAATAACCGCAAAAAGGTCAGTATCAATCTTTTGAAAGATGATGATGTAGAAACGTTTTTGATGGAAGACACAGGTGACGTGATCATGGTCATATGGGTGCCTGCTGCAAAACGTGAACAGAAGCCGGTGTTTATCAACGATGATCTGTTTGGCGGAACTTTTCGGAGAAACTGGGAAGGAGATTATCACTGCACGCGGTTACAGGTTAAAACAATGTTGCGTGATCAGGCGGAAGAAACCATGGATATGGAGGTGCTTGAGGAAGCCGAAATAGAGGATTTGAATATAGACTCTGTTCATGGCTATCGCAATAGCCATAAATCTTTTAAACCGGGACATCCGTTTGAAAGGCTGGATGATAATGAGTATCTTAGAGTTATCGGAGCAGCAGGTGTTTCCAAAGAAGATAAAAGGCTGCATCCGACGGCGGCTGGAATGCTGATGTTTGGAAATGAGTATGATATTGTAAGATATTTTCCGGAGTATTTTCTGGATTATAGAGAAAATCCGGATACCGTGATCAGATGGACAGACCGGATTCAATCTTCATCGGGTGAATGGTCGGGGAATTTATTTGACTTTTACTTTCGTGTATATAACAGGATCATCAAAGACATCAAAGTGCCTTTTAAAATGAAGGGAGGATTTCGGATCGATGATACGCCGGTGCACAGGGCATTGAGAGAGGCGTTGGCGAATTGCATTATCAACACGGATTTTTATGGAAAATATGGTGTTATCATATTGAAAGAGAGCGATAAACTTATATTGGAAAACCCGGGCTATATCAGGCTGGGCAAGGAACAGATGCGTCTTGGTGGCAGATCGGATCCCAGAAATAAAAGCCTGATGAAAATGTTTAATATGATAGATATTGGTGAACATGCGGGAAGCGGTGTGCCAAATATTTTTAATGTATGGGAGGAGGAAGGCTGGGAGGAACCGATCATAGAAGAAAGTTTTGAGCCTGACAGGACTTCATTGACTTTAAAATTTGTCGAGAAACAAGCGATAAAAACAAGCGATAAAAAACAAGCGATAAAAACAAGCGATAAAAAACAAGCGATAAAAACAGGCAAAAATATGGAAAAGATCAGGCTGTATCTACAAAAACACGAAACAGCAAGAACAAGCGATATTGCGCAGTTTCTGGAGTTGAGTACAGCCAGAACGAGAGCGCTGCTTTCTGAAATGGAAGATGTCGAAGCAGTGGGAACAAACAGGACGAGGGTGTATCGCCTGCGCCGGTAAGGGGTATAGATAAAGGCTTACGGTAAATGAACAGATGATGCAGGTGGTTTGCAGGTTAACTGTGTATGCCGATATAGAAGGTAGAGAACGTTGTGAGGCAGACTGCATGGAGGGGTTAAAAATGAGGACAATGAAGATCAAAGAGGCAAGGCAGGCATACACGGCGCAGCTGGAGGTGCTGCGGAACAGGCAGAGGAAGCTGCTGAAAGCAAGGGAGGAAAACGACGCACAATTCAAATACAGCTCGCAGGAGGAAGTGTGGAACGGCGGTTCCGGGGTAGTGCTCGAATTGTCGGAGGAATATCGTAAGCGTTCCCAGGAACTGCAGGAGCAGATCGACAAGGTGAAGGAACAGATTGAGGAGCATATAAAGCTGCGGGATCAGGTGATTCAGCTGGAGACCGGTATTGCCAATGCTGAGTCGGCGAAACAGCAGGGAGAGGCCATGAAAGAGTACGGGGAAGAGGTAGCCAAATGTCTGGAAATTGCCAGAAGGATCGCCAATGGTGACAAGGTGCCCGCTTCGGATGAAAAGAAGCTGATGGACTTCAATATGGAAATCTATCAAACAGCCAAACATATGGCCGCGATGAACATGGATAAGAAGCACAAGGAGTATGAATCGCTGTGGGAGGAAGAAGAGGACGGGAAAGAGGAGCAGACGGATCCCCTTGAGACGGCCGGGGAGACGGAAGTTACTGTGGAGATTCCCGATATTGAACCGGAAGGCTGAAAATCGGTCTTTCCAACCGGAGCGAAATGTATTAGAATAAGAAGCGGTGCGCGGCGGCAGTGTGAAAAAGAAAGACGGAGATGCAGACGAAACAGGTTAGAAAAGAAAGGGATTACAGGACGATGAAGATAATAGAAGGCGGCGTTACTGCTGCGCAGGGGTTTGAGGCTGCAGGGATCGAGGCTGCGATCAAATATCAGAACAGAAAGGATATGGCGATGGTATACAGCCGGACACCCTGCAGGGCGGCGGGCGTTTTCACCAGCAATGTGGTGAAGGCAGCGCCGGTTTTGTGGGATAAGGAGATCGTGGAGAACGCTTCTTCGGTGCAGGCTGTGATCGTGAATTCCGGTATCGCCAACGCCTGCACCGGCAGGCAGGGATATGACTGCTGCAGACAGACGGCGGAGAAGACGGCGCAGCTTATGGGGATTTCCCCGGATGCGGTGCTGGTGGCCTCAACAGGCGTGATCGGGAATCAGATTCCGGTGGAGAAGCTGCTTGCAGGCGTGGAGAAGCTGGCAGCGGCCAGGGCTGCTACGAAAGAAGCGGGTACGCAGGCGGCGGAAGCCATCATGACTACGGATACGGTATCCAAGCAGGCGGCGGTGCAGGTTGAGCTGGGCGGCAGGACCGTGACGGTGGGCGGCATGTGCAAGGGTTCCGGTATGATTCATCCGAATATGTGCACCATGCTTGCCTTTGTGACCACGGATGCGGCTATCTCCAAAGAGCTTTTGCAGGAGGCGCTGCGGGAAGATGTGGAAGATACTTTTAATATGGTCTCTGTGGACGGAGATACTTCCACCAACGATACGCTTGTAGTACTGGCTAACGGTCTGGCGGGCAATCCGGAGATCACCTGTAAGAATGAGGATTACGATAAGTTCCGGAAGGCGCTTAACTATATCAATACGACGCTGGCAAAGAAGATGGCGGGAGACGGCGAGGGGGCGACCGCGCTTTTTGAAGCGAAGGTGATCCATGCGGCTACCAGGGCGGAGGCGCGTATCTTAAGTAAGTCCGTGATCGGTTCAAGTCTGTGTAAGGCGGCTATATTCGGACATGATGCGAACTTTGGCAGATTTTTATGTGCGCTGGGATATTCGGGCGTACAGTTTGACCCGGAGAAGATCGAGCTGTATTTTCAAAATGCGGAAAAGAGTATCCTGATCTACAGGGACGGCTCAGCGGTGGAATACAGCGAGGAGGAGGCCACACAGGTGCTGGCTTCGCCGGAGGTCACGGTGCTGGTGGATATGCATATGGGTGATGCCGGGGCGACAGCCTGGGGGTGTGACCTGAGCTATGAGTATGTGAAGATCAATGCGGATTACAGGAGTTGATTTTGCAGAACCGAAGCAGAAATTTGTTATGTCGCGAAGCGTACCGGAGATATGGCAGGATACAGGAAGACACAGCAGGATATAGAAAATGGAAAAGGACAGTGAGATCATGGAACAGAAGGAAATGGATAAGATTTTGGGGAAGGCTGAGGTTTTGATCGAGGCCCTGCCTTATATTCAGAAGTTTAACCGTAAGATCATCGTGGTGAAGTACGGCGGCAGCGCCATGAGTGACGAGGAACTGCAGCGGAATGTGATCAAGGACGTTACGCTGCTTAAGCTGGTAGGTTTCAAGCCGATCATCGTGCACGGCGGAGGTAAGGAGATCAGCCGCTGGGTCGGCAAGGTGGGCAGGGAAGCGCGGTTCGTGAACGGCCTGCGGGTGACGGATGCGGAGACTATGGAGATTGCGGAGATGGTCTTGAATAAGGTCAACAAGAATCTGGTCAGGATGGTGGAAGAACTGGGCGTCAGGGCTGTGGGCATCAGCGGCAAGGATGCAGGGCTTTTGCAGTGTACGAAGAAATGTCCGGACGGGGAAGATATCGGTTATGTGGGTGAGATCTGCAGCGTGGATCCCAAGGTGCTTTATGATCTTCTGGAAAAGGATTTCCTGCCGATCGTGGCGCCTGTGGGGTTGGATCGGGATTTTATGACTTACAATATCAATGCGGATGATGCGGCCTGTGCTGTTGCCAAGGCTGTGGGAGCGGACAAACTGGTATTTTTGACAGATATCGAGGGATTGTATCGGGACATCAATGACAAGGGAAGCTTTATCTCAAGGCTGACGGCATCTGCGGCTGACGAGTTGATCGGCAGCGGCTGTATCGGCGGCGGAATGCTGCCGAAGCTGAGCAACTGCACGGATGCCATCAGGGAAGGCGTTAACCGGGTGCATATTCTGGACGGGCGTATCGCGCACTGTCTGCTGCTGGAGATCTTTACCAATCAGGGAATCGGGACGGCCATCATCTCGGATGAGGATACCGTATAGCGGACACTGTTCCGGAACAGGCAGCCGTTTGGGCAGGTAAAGCCGGAAATAATAAGACACAGAGAAGCAAAGAGCCCTGCAGAAGAGCTCGGATAAGAAAAGAAAAGGGATAAGCGAATGAGTACAACAATGCAGCAGTATATTGATGAGGCGGAGAAGACCCTTTTACATACGTACAACCGTTACCAGGTGGTATTTGATAAAGGGGACGGTGTGTATCTGTATGATATGGAAGGAAAGCGGTATCTGGATTTTGTGTCCGGTATCGCGGTGTTTGCTTTGGGGTATCATAATGAAGAATACAACAATGCCTTGAAGGAACAGATTGACAAGATTATTCACACGTCCAATTATTACTATAATATGCCGGCTATCGAGGCGGCGGGTAAGCTGACGAAGATTTCCGGTATGGACCGGGTATTTTTTACCAACAGCGGTGCGGAGGCTGTTGAGGGGGCTGTCAAGACGGCCAGAAAATATGCTTTTTTGAAAGATGGGAAGACGGATCATGAGATCATCGCCATGCACCATTCTTTTCACGGACGGACCATGGGCGCGCTGTCGGTGACGGGCAATCCGCATTACAGGGAAGCTTTCGAGCCGATGATCGGGAATATCCGCTTTGCCGATCTGAACGATTTCGACAGCGTGCTGGCGCAGGTGACGGACAGGACCTGTGCGATCCTTTTTGAGACGGTGCAGGGAGAGGGCGGTATCTATCCGGCGACGGAGGACTTCATGCGCAGGGTGCGTAAGCTGTGCGACGAGCGGGATATCCTGATGATGCTGGACGAGATCCAGTGCGGCATGGGGCGGACGGGCCATATGTTTGCCTGGCAGCGCTACGGAATCAAACCGGATGTGATGACGGTGGCGAAGGCGTTGGGCTGCGGCGTGCCGGTGGGTGCTTTTCTGATGACGGAAAAGGTGGGCGCACATTCTCTCGTGGCGGGAGATCATGGCAGCACCTACGGCGGCAACCCGTTAGCCTGTGCGGCTGTCAGCAGGGTGATCGACCTTTTTGAGAAACAGAAGGTACTGGAAAATGTGAAGGAGACGGGCGCCTGTCTGGGAGAGAATCTTAAGCGGCTGGTGGAGGAATTCGACTGCGTGAAGGAACACCGGGGTGTGGGACTGCTGCAGGGACTTGTTTTTGACAGGCCGGTGGGCGATATCATTACCCGGGCGATGGACAGGGGGCTGGTGCTGATCAATGCCGGGACGGACATTATCAGATTCGTGCCGCCGCTTGTGATCACGAAGGCGCATGTGGACGAGATGATGCGGATCCTGCGTGAGTCGATCCGGGCGGCAGTATACGGAGAAGAACAGATATAAGGAGAAAAAGGTGACGCTGAGAAAAAGATTAATCACGATTCTGATCATCGTACTTTGTGCCGGCGGGGTGTATGCCGCCGGTCATTTCGGGCTGACGATGAGACATAATGAGGAGACGGAGGCAGAAGAGGATTCGCTGTTTACGCGCAGGGAAACGATCTATCTGTGGTATACGGATGAAGCGCTGACAGATTATTTAAACAGTGTGGCGGTGGCTTACAGTGAGTATCAGGATGCGGTGCGTGTGATGCCGGTCTATACGTCCGGCAGGGAATATCTGGAGACGGTCAACCAGGCCGCGCTCCACACGGAGGAAGTGCCGGATCTGTACATCATAAGCAACGATTCTCTGGAAAAGGCATATCTGGCGGGGCTTGCGTCGGAGGTCAGGCTGCCGGAGGGTGCGCAGGCCATGGAACAGTGGTATCCGGAGACGGCGGTGCGGGCGGTGACGTATCATGACAAGCAGATCGCCTATCCGTTTTATTTTGAGACAAGCTGTTTTTTGTATAACAGGACTTATCTGGAGGACTGGGCGCGGGCGCAGATCGAGGCGCAGCAGGATATGGAGGGAGCGCAGCAGCAGGCTGACGAGGCGTCGGAGGCCGGGACAGAGAGCACCTCGGCTGACGGTGAGAGTGCAGGCCGGGAAGAGGGTGACGCGGAGGCTTCAGACAGCATGGAAGATGCGGTGGAGGCAAGAGTGGAACAGGCTTTGCCGGACACGATTGACGATATTCTTACCTTTGCCTATGAATACGATGCGCCGGAGCAGGTGGAGGGAGTCTTCAAGTGGGACGTGTCCGATATCTTCTATAATTATTTCTTTGTAGGCAGCGCCATAGATGTAGGCGGCCCCAACGGGGACCAGGCCGACTCGATCCATATTTATAATGAAAATGCGATCAAGTGTATGCGGGTTTATCAGGACTTAAACCAGTTCTTTTCCATCGACACGAAGGAGATCAGCTATGACGGTGTGCTGCAGGAGTTTATGGACGGTAAGATCGTCTATACGGTGGCCACGTCGGACGCCCTGTCCAAGATCGAGACGGCGAAGGCGGAAGGGAATTTTGCATATGAGTACGGGATTTCCATGCTGCCGGATGTGAGCGACGAACTGGCGTCGGCTTCTCTGTCCGTGACACAGTGCGTGGTCGTCAACGGTTATTCCGGGAAAAAGGATATGGCCAATGATTTTGCGGTCTATCTGACACAGCACGCCAGCGATACGCTGTTTGAAAGAACGGGAAAGCTGCCGGTCGGCAATGTGGGAGATACTTATGCGGATGCCAATCGGGAAGCCTTTTTACAGGAGTACAAAAGTTCCGTCCCGATGCCGAAGATGATCGAGACGAGCAATTTCTGGGTGGAACTGGAGATTACTTTTGCCAGGATCTGGGGCGGAGAGGACGCCAACAGTGGCTTAAAGGCGCTGTCCGAGAAGATCATGTCGCAGGTGATCGGCGGGGAATACGAAGAGGAATACATTGATGTCCCAGAGGAAGTCGTGGAAGAGTACGTGGATGAGGAGACGACGGAAGGGGAAGAAGAATAAAAAGGCGTCCTGCCAATGCATATTTCATAGAGGAAACGGAAAAAATGAGACAAAGCATGGACAGTGTTTTGTCTCTTTTTGACAGAATGGACTTGAAGGAGGAATCTTATGTTTGGGTTTTTGATCGCATTGTTGTCGGGAGCGCTTATGAGTATACAGGGAGTGTTCAACACGCAGGTGACGAAGACTTCCGGAATCTGGGTAGCCAATGCCTTCGTACAGTTTACGGCGCTGCTTGTCTGTCTGGCATCGTGGCTTGTCACGGACAGGTCTTCTTTTACGACGCTGTGGAAGGTGGAACCGAAGTACATGCTTCTGGGCGGCGCGATCGGCGCGGTGATCACCTATACGGTGATCAAGGGTATGGAGATGCTGGGGCCGGCCAGAGCAGTGATGATCATCGTGATCTCACAGTTGATCGTGGCGTATCTGATCGAGCTTTTCGGGCTTTTTGGCGTGGAAAAGCAGCCGCTGGAGATGCGCAAGATCGTGGGAATGGGCGTGGCGATTGCCGGAATTGTGATTTTTAAGTGGACATAATTGCCAATTTATCTTACAATGGAAATACAGTGCACAGCGGGAACTTCCTTGAGGGACGACAGCGTCCGGAAAGGAAATTATGTGTGAACAAAATTTAAAAAGAAAAGCGGCAGTGATCCTGTCGCTGTGTATGGCGGTAAGCGGTGTATCACTTGTGCTGGGCGGATGTACCAGACGGGAGCAGCTTGTGCTGGAGACGGCGGATATGGCGGACGAGAGCAGAGGCGGCGAGCCGGGGTTGACCGGTCAGTTTCCTGCTGGGGAAGCAGCCGGAACGGATTCGGAGCGGATGCAGGAGCAGGCGGCTGGGCAGGCAGGCCGGGGACAGACGCAGTCAGGGAGTGCGCTGCAGGCTGGTCAAGGACAGACGCAGTCAGGGAGCGGGCAGCAGGCAGGCCAGGGACAGACGCAGCCGGAAAGCGGGCAGCAGGCGGGCCAGAGCCAGTATAGCACGGCGGGGGACGAGGCGGCAAAGGCCGGACAGTACGGAGCCGATGCGGACGGATCCGCACAGATTGTCGGCGGAGAACAGCCGGCAGACAGCACAGTGATCTGGGTGCACGTCTGCGGGGCGGTAAGGAAGGCCGGCGTGTATGAGCTGCCGGCGGGCAGCAGGGTCTTTGAAGCGGTGCAGGAAGCAGGCGGTTTTGCGGCGGATGCGGATGAGAGTTATGTTAATCAGGCGCAGCGCCTTTCCGACGGCGCGAAGCTGGTGATTCCTACGGTGGAACAGGTCGAAGAGGCTGCCGGGGACAGCCGGACGGAAGCAGGCCGGATCGGCATCGTGGAACAGGCCGGTGTGCAGGAGGCCGGATACGGCGTGAGTGCCGCCGGAACCGGGGACAGCGACGGGCGGACGGATCCGGTATCCGTGTCAGCGGACGGCCGGATCAATATCAACACGGCCCCGGAGGCGCAGCTGTGCGAGATTCCGGGGATCGGCGCCACAAGGGCGGCGGCCATTGCGGCATACAGGCAGGAGCACGGCGGGTTTTCTTCCATAGAAGAGATCATGAATGTGAGCGGCATTAAGGAAGGAACCTATGCGAAAATAAAAGACCGCATCACAGTAAATTAACGATAACAGTCCGAAGTGTCATATGAGATTGTATCGGTCAGGGGTGTAAGAGGGAATGGGACAGAAAGTATTAGTGGTTGACGACGAGAAATTGATTGTGAAGGGCATCCGTTTCAGTCTGGAGCAGGACGGCATGGAAGTGGACTGCGCTTATGACGGGGAGGAAGCGCTGGAACTGGCGCGGCACAACGCTTACGATATGGTACTGCTGGATGTGATGCTGCCGAAGATGACGGGATTCGAAGTTTGTCAGCAGATACGGGAATTTTCCAATGTACCTATAGTTATGTTAACCGCTAAAGGCGAGGACATGGATAAGATCCTGGGACTTGACTACGGCGCCGACGACTATATCACCAAACCTTTTAACATACTGGAGGTCAAGGCGCGGATCAAGGCGATCATGCGCAGGACTGTCAGAGGCGGTGAATCCAGAGACAACGCCAGAGTCGTGGAAAAAGGCGGTATGCGTCTGGTCTGTGACAGCAGAAGAGTCTATATCGACGGCAGGGAGATCAATCTGACGGCCAAGGAATTCGAGGTGCTGGAGCTTTTGATGAAAAATCAGGGCAGGGTGTACAGCAGGGAGAATCTGTTGAAGCTCGTGTGGGGGAATGACTATCCGGGCGATGTGAGAACTGTAGACGTACATATCAGAAGACTGAGAGAGAAAATCGAGAATACCCCCAGCGATCCGGTCTATGTACGAACCAAATGGGGTGTGGGATACTATTTTGCTTAAGAACAAACTGCGTAATATAAAAATTCTGAGAAGTCTGAAATCACGAATCTTTCTGATCCTGCTTATCGTAGGACTGATACCCTGTGTCAGTATGCGGTATGCGATTCTACAGAATTATGAGCAGCGTGCGGTCAATGTCAAGATTTCCGACGTGTCCACGCAGCTCAGGATTCTGGCCAATCACCTGATCACATATTATTATCTGCAGGACACTTCTTCCGAAGTGATCAATGCCGAACTGGATCAGCTTTCCAGCCTTTATGACGGCCGTGTGCTGGTGATCAACAACGATCTTAAAGTGGTCAAGGACACTTACGGTATCAGCGAGAACAAAACGATCATCTCCGAGGAAGTGGTGCGCTGTATCAAAGGCGAGAACACCAGCCGCTATGACAGGAACAACGGCTATGTGGAGATGACGATCCCGATCACGGAGACGGTCACTCTCGGCGGCAACGAGAAGGAGGCCAAAGAGCGGAAAGAAATCGTAAGGGGTGTGATGCTGGTCAGCGCGTCAACGGACAGCATCAGCGTGACGATGGAGATTTTAAGCCGCAAGGCATTGATCGTGGAGGTTATCGTGATCATTGTGACGACGATCGTCTCGGTGCTGGCCGCCAAGATTCTGATCAGGCCCTTTGAGAAGATCACGGAAGCGCTTGATGAGGCGCAGGAGGGGTACAGCAGCGATCCAATCTCCGTCACCGACTGTGTGGAGACGGAACATATCGGCGATGCTTTTAACAGGGTACTGGGGCGGATGAAGGTGCTGGATACATCCAGACAGGAGTTTGTGTCCAATGTGTCCCATGAGCTGCGGACGCCGATCACTTCCATGAAGGTGCTGGCGGATTCGCTGATCAGCCAGAAAGATGTGCCGGTGGAACTGTATCAGGAGTTTATGGAGGATATCGCAGAGGAGATCGACCGGGAGGATGAGATCATCACGGATCTTCTTTCACTGGTCAAGATGGACAGGACTGCGGCGGACTTAAATATCACGGAAGTGGATATCAATGCGCTGGTGGAGCTGATCATGCGCAGACTGCGGCCGATCGCGCAGAACCGGGATGTGGAGGTAGTTTATGAGAGCGTGCGTCCGGTCACGGCGGCCGTGGACGAGGTGAAGATAACGCAGGTCATCTCCAATCTGGTGGAAAATGCGATCAAGTACAACAAGGAGCACGGCTGGGTGCGGGTCAAGCTGGATGCAGACCATCAGTACTTTTCGGTGGAGGTGGCAGATTCCGGCATCGGCATTCCGGCGGAGAGTATAGATCATATCTACGAAAGATTTTACCGCGTTGACAAGTCGCGTTCCCGGGAGATCGGCGGGACGGGACTCGGGCTGGCGATCACCAGGAGCGCGATCCTCATGCACAGGGGCACGATCAAGGTAGAGAGCATTGAGGGAGAAGGAACGACGTTCACGATCAGGATACCGCTTAAGTACATTCCGGTATAACAGAAAAGAAAAGAGTAGTAATGCGTATGAGATGGAAATTGAAAGCCGCAGCGGCTGTATGTCTGCTGCTTCTGGTGTGTACGGCGTGTGGAAGTGAGCAGGAAGCGGAGAGCGGCAGCGTATATGATATATATTATGTAAACAATGAGGAGACCAATACCCTGACGAGGCAGTATGTCAGCGAGACAACCGATTCGTCGAAGCTGCTGCAGGAGCTGCTCGGCCAGCTGGGGACGCTGCCGCCGAAGCTGGATTACAAGGCGCCGCTGGCGGACGGTTTCAAGCTGTTGGGATACACGTTGGAGAACGGTCAGCTGACGATGAATTTCGATGACAAGTATAAGTCGATGGATATTACCAAAGAGGTATTGACAAGGGCGGCGATCGTGCGGACGGTAACGCAGATACCGGAGATCAGTCTTGTTTCTTTTACCGTGCAGGGGGAGATGCTGGCGGACAGCAGCGGCATGGCCATCGGTACGATGAATGCGGATTCTTTTATCGAGAATGCGGGAGACGAGATCAATGCCTATGAGAAGGTGAATCTCAAGCTGTACTATGCCAATGAGGACGGAACCGGCCTGGTGGAAGAGAACCGCCGTAATGTGGTATACAACAGCAATATTTCCCTGGAAAAGCTGGTGGTGGAGCAGCTTGTGAAGGGGCCGCTCATGGAAGGGGCTTATCCCACGATCAATCCGTCTACGAAGATCATAAGTGTGTCGGTTAAAGACGGTATATGTTATGTAAACTTAGGCTCGGATTTTTTGAGCCAGCCCAACAGCGTGAGTGCGGAGGTGACGATCTATTCCATCACCAATTCTCTGGTTGAGTTGTCGAATGTCAATAAGGTGCAGATATCCATCGGCGGAGAGACGAACATAACATACCGGGAGAAGATTGATCTGAACAATCTGTTTGAGAGAAATCTGGATCTGCTGGTCACACCGTAGCGATAAAGTAAACAGGAAGATATGAGGAAGAGAATGAGAAGACCATTATGCCTGATCGGACTGGTATATGTGGCGGCGGTCTGGCTCGTGATTTTCTGCAGGATGGGCAGCGCGGCGGTCTGCGATTCCCTGGACAGGGAACAGATCGTGGCGGCCGGTTTTGTGGAATGGAAGGAATACAGGTTATCACGGGACGTCAAAACGCCTGTCCTATATTTATCCGATGCAGTAATTCTAAACACAAGTCAAATAACAGTTCTGGAACAATTCCTGACAGATTCAGAGAAGATTCCAAAGAAAGATCTACATACGTTACGCAGCTTCTGGAAGACAGAGAAAGAGAAGCTGAGAAGAGAAGACGCCGACGGGATCACCGGCGTTATATGTTATATGAAGGAAGAGGATATGCCGCAGACGGGCAGCCTTGTGATGGTGCGGGGAAGTTGGCGCTCTTTTACCCATGCCACCAATCCGGGAGCGTTCGACGCGGCCGATCATTATGCGGTGCAGGGGCAGCAGGGACGGATGATGGACAGTGTGCTGCTTGCCAGGAGCAGCGCATACAGTGTCTTCAAAGAAAGGATGTACCGGCTGCGGGAATATCTGTCCCTGCTGCTGGACGTCTGCTATGACGGGGAGGATGCTTCTGTTATGAAGGCCATGCTTCTGGGAGAAAAGGGGACGCTGGATGCGGAGCTGAAAGAATTATACAGGGCCAGCGGCATCATCCACATTCTGGCGATCAGCGGTCTGCATCTGTCCATTATCGGTATGGGATGCCACCGGCTTTTTCGGCGGATCAGGCTGCCATATGCGGTTGACATAATATTATGCAGCAGCCTTATGTACTGCTACGGCACGATGACAGGAATGGGAACTTCCATGCTCAGGGCCTATGTCATGTTTGTCATGCACCTGCTGGCGGGCATGATCGGCAGGACCTATGATCTGCTGACGGCGATGACCGTGTCGGCCCTTATCATTCTGCTGCAGCAGCCGTTGTATCTGCAGCAGAGCGGTTTTCTGTTTTCCTTCGGGGCGGTCTGCGGCATCGGTATCCTGCTGCCGGCGGCGGAGAGAAATCTGCTTGGAAAGAGCCGGGCGGAGAAGGCGGTTTTCTCCGGTGCTGTGATATCCCTGTCCACGCTGCCGGTGTATCTGTGCTGTTACTATGAATTTCCGCCCTATTCGGTGCTTTTGAACCTGATCGTGATTCCCTGTATGACGCTGATTTTGCTGGGTGGTCTGGCAGGACTGGGCGCTGCGGCCTGGTTTTTGCCGCTGGGGGCAGTGACAGCCCTGCCGGTGCATTATCTTCTGTGGTTTTATGAGGTATGCTGTACTGTCTGTATGCGTCTGCCAGGACATACCTGGGCGGCCGGCCATCCGGAACTGTGGCAGGTACTGCTTTTCTTCGGCATTCTTCTGACGCTTGTGGTGTGGAACGGCAAAATACCGAAGCTGCTTTTCTGGCAGGGTATGCTGTGTGCGCTGCTCACATTTACCTTAAAACTGCCGGAGGGGCTGCAGATCACCATGGTGGATGTGGGGCAGGGAGATTGTATTTACCTGTCGGAGGACAGCGGCGTCCATATGCTGATCGACGGCGGCAGCTCCGATCAAAGTGATGTGGCGAAGTACCAGATCGTTCCTTTTTTAAAATATGAGGGCGTGTCGCATCTGGACGCCGTAGTGGTCACCCATCCGGACAGGGATCATATAAGCGGTATCTGTGCTTTGCTGGAGGAGACGGGGGATGCTGCCGGAGAAGGCAGATTCACGATCGGTACACTGTATCTGCCGGATGTGGGAACGGCAGGCCGTAACGACGGCTATCGGGAGCTGGAAGAGCTGGCGGCGCAGGCCGGGGTGCCGGTGGGATACATCGGGTATGGAGATCGGCTGCAGTGCGGTGATGTTATGTTAACCTGTCTGCACCCGGAGAAAGGGTGGAACACGGAGGACAGCAATGCCTATTCTACAGTGCTGCATCTGCGTTACGGCGAGTTTACGGCACTTTTTACGGGAGATCTGGAAGGTGCGGGGGAGAAGCGCGTAGAAGGGCTTATCCGGGAAGCAGGGGAGTTGCAGGATGTTACGCTGCTTAAAGTAGCGCATCACGGTTCCGGGAATTCGACGGGAGAGCTGTTTTTGCGGAAGCTGAATCCGAAGATTGCGCTGATCTCTGCCGGCAGAAACAACCGGTACGGGCACCCGCATGAGGCGCTTCTGGAACGGCTTACGGAGCAGGGGTGCCAGATCTACAGGACGCAGCAGAGCGGGGCGGTGACGGTGAGGGTGCGGCACAGAGAGGGGGTGGAGGTTCGGACTGTGATGCCTTTTGAGTAAGCGGTTGGTTACTATTCACGGTGACCAGCACCCTGCTGCAGGGCATCCGGCCGATAACTGTAACAGCGGCCGATTAAGCTGGTACATCAGGTGTTGCTTAGCGGTACAGGTTTGTTGTACAATAAGATATATTTTGGATAACGGATTTTTAAGGAGCGCCTTTCGGGGCTGAATCGGAACAGGGATAAAGAAAATACGGCGTCCATTGAGGAGACGGTATCGGGACTGGTATAAAGGTAAGAGAACGGAGTAAGAATATGAGAAGAACGAAGAGGAGGTGGATTTGATGGCAAAAAGAATGCTGGACTGCTATGCGTCGGATTTTGCAGGTTTTTCGAAGGAGGAGCTTTTGGAGTCTGTGCGCAGGAGTGAAGGTCGTGTGATGCTCTGTGAGACGATCGGCACGGTACGGCCCATGTTGGGAGATGTGACCAACGCAGAGTTTGCGGCGGCGATGGGGGCGGATTTCCTGCTTCTGAATATGTTCGATGTCAATGAGCCGAAGATAGAAGGGCTGCCGGCAGGACAACCGGAGGATACCGTGCGGCTGATCAAGCGGCTGACGGGGCGGCCCGTGGGCATTAATCTGGAACCCACGGATACGGGGGAGGATGCGGATATCGATCCGCTGTGGCAGATGTCCGCCGGACGGCGCGCCACTTTGGTGAATGCAAGGCGTGCCTGCGATATGGGCGTGGATCTGATCCTGCTGACAGGCAATCCGGGTATGGGTGTCAACAATGAGGCCATTGAGGCGACGCTTAAGCTGTACCGGGAAGAACTGGGTGACAGAGTCATTCTGGCAGCAGGCAAGATGCACGCGGCCGGAGTGCTGGCGGAAGCCGCGGAGCAGATCATGACGAAGGAAGATGTCCGGCGTTTTCGGGAGGCCGGGGCGGATGTGCTGCTTTTTCCGGCGCCGGGAACAGTGCCTGGCATTACGATGGAGTATGTGCGTGAGCTGGTGGGATTTGCCCACGGCATGGGTGCGTTGACGATCACGGCCGTCGGCACGTCCCAGGAGGGGGCGGATACGGATACCATCCGCCGGATCGCATTGATGTGCAAGATGACTGGTACGGATATCCACCATCTGGGCGACACCGGGTATACGGGGATGGCGCTGCCCGAGAATATACAGGCGTATTCGGTTGCCATCCGCGGGATCAGGCATACCTATCATCGGATGGCGTCGTCGGTGCGCCGGTGACGGCAGCAGGAGACAGAAGAGACGGCAGAGGGCTGTCTTTGTGCACACATTGTTGACGCCGCGAAGCGGCATCAGGGGAAATTTGGGGAAAACGGAAATGCAAAAGATATTGGTAGTGGACGACGCAGCGGTAAACCGCGAGCTGCTGCGGGAAATGCTGGAAGACAATTATGTGATCGAGATGGCGGAGAACGGGCAGCAGGCGCTGCGTAAGCTGCTGGAGTTTAAGGAGGAACTGGCGGCGGTTCTTCTGGATCTGCAGATGCCGGAGATGGACGGCTTTGCGGTGATCGATGCGATGAAGGAGAACGGATGGCTGGAACAGATCCCGGTGCTTGTTATCAGTATCGAGAGTACGCCGGAGGTTGAGAACCGGTGTCTGGAGATCGGGGTTTCGGACTTTATTCATAAGCCTTTTGACAGATCCATTGTCAAGAACCGGGTCAGGAACACCATTGACCTGTTTGCCTATAAGAACAGTCTGGAGCAGCAGGTGGAAGAGCAGCGGGAGACGCTGCGGCAGCAGGACAGGATCATTCGCATCCAGGCCGAGAAGCTGAAGGAGGCGGAACCCTTCAATCGCCTGATGATGGAGTACCGGTTCGCCATCATGGAGATCGAGACGAGATTAAAGGTGCTGAACGAGGAATTCTCACGGGAGTACAAGCGAAACCCTTTTGAGTCCATCAAGAGCAGGTTGAAAACGCCGGAGAGCATCTATGAGAAACTGGAGCGCAAAGGCCATCCGATCACAGTGGATAATATCAGAGAGCACCTGACGGATGTGGCGGGGCTGCGGGTCATCTGTTCTTTTCCGGACGATATTTACCGGCTGGCGGATCTGGTCATCCGGCAGGACGATATCCTTCTGCTTCGGAAAAAGGACTATATTCAGAACCCGAAGGACAACGGCTACAGGAGTCTGCATCTCATACTGAGTGTACCGATCTTTCTTTCCAATGAAAAGAAGTACATGAAGGCGGAGGTTCAGTTCCGCACGATCGCCATGGATTTCTGGGCCAGTCTGGAGCATAAGCTGAAATATAAGAAAAATGTCAAAAATGCGACACAGATTGTGGCGCAGCTCAAAGCCTGTGCGGATTCCATTGAAATGCTGGACTACCAGATGCAGGATCTTCGCAACAAGATTGATATGGACGGCAGGTCGATTTAGAAATTGATTAATCCTTTGTTTTGTCATATACTTAACTTATGCAGAAATTAACGGAAGAAATCAAAACTGGACAACTGAAACAGGTCTATATCCTGTACGGCGAAGAGGCATATCTGCGTAGCCAGTACAAGGATAAGCTGAAAAAGGCATTGCTCGGCGACGGAGACGATATGAACTTTCACTACTTCGAGGGAAAGAATATTTCCCAGGGGGAAGTGATCGATCTGGCTGAGACCATGCCCTTTTTTGCGCAGCGCCGGGTGATTGTGCTGGAGAACAGCGGCCTTATGGCCAGGGGCGGGGAAGAGCTGGCGGCTTATCTGGGTAATCCGGCGCAGACGGCTTATTTCGTGTTTGTGGAACAGTCGGTAGACAAGAGAAACAGGCTGTACAAGGCGGCCACGGCCAGGGGGCGCGCCATTGAGTTCAAGGCGCAGGATGAGGCAGTGCTGAAACGATGGATCCTGGGATTTTTAAAAAAAGAAAATAAAAATATCACGGAGCGGGATCTGAACTTTTTTCTGGATAAGACGGGCTCCGGCATGGATAATATCCGGGGAGAGCTGGAGAAACTGTTCTGTTACTGTATGGGGCGGGATGTGATCACGGCGCAGGATATCGAAGCGGTCTGCACCAGACAGGTGAGCAGCCAGATTTTTGATATGATTGATGCGGTGGCACAGAAGAAACAGAAGACTGCGCTGGATCTGTATTATGACCTGCTGACGCTGAAAGAGCCGCCTATGAGGATCCTGTTCCTGATCACGAGACAGTTCAATCTTCTGCTGCAGGTAAAGGAACTGAAAAACAAAGGCTATGACGCCAATGCCATCGGCGGTAAGGTGGGGCTTGCCGGATTTATCGCCCGCAAATATGTGACGCAGGCCGCCAGATTCAGGGAGGAAGATCTGCGCAGGGCGCTGACGGACTGCGTGGAGACGGAAGAGGCGGTCAAGACCGGCAGGATGAATGATGTGATGAGCGTGGAGCTGTTGATCGTGAAATACAGCGCGGCGTCGATGTAGGGCACAGTAGTCAGGATAAAGAAAGGGTAAGGTAAGGAGGAGGCACAGGGATGACGGTTCGATTTTATTATAACAGATGATATTATTTGAAAGCATAACAAGAAAGCTTCGATTTGGAGGAAAATATGAGTATGAATATTGTATGTCTGGATCTGGAGGGAGTGCTGGTGCCGGAGATTTGGATCGCTTTTGCTGAGGCGAGCGGAATTTTGGAACTCAGGCGGACGACCAGAGACGAGCCGGATTATGATAAATTGATGCACTGGAGGCTGGGAGTGCTGCGGGAGCATGGACTTGGCCTGCAGGAGATACAGGACACGATCGCGACCATCGATCCGCTGCCAGGAGCGAAGGAATTTCTGGACGAACTTCGCAGCATGACGCAGGTGATCATTATCAGTGATACATTCACGCAATTTGCGGGTCCGCTGATGAAAAAGCTGGGCTGGCCGACGCTTTTCTGCAATTCTCTCGAGGTGGCGCCGGACGGGGAGATCACGGGCTTCCGGATGCGGATCGAGAATTCCAAGCTGTCTACGGTGAAAGCGTTACAGTCTATCGGCTTTGAGACGATCGCCGCCGGTGACAGTCACAACGATCTGGATATGATCCGGGCCGGCAGGGCGGGATTCCTGTTCAGGAGTACGGAGCAGATCATCCGGGAGAATCCGCAGCTTCCGGCTTACGAGACGTATGAGGAACTGATGGCGGCGATCCGGAATGTGCTGGTATGAGCGGAACAGTAAAGGAAGCTGTCAGCCTGATGGAAGTGCTGCCGGAGAGTGATCAGAATTTTGTATTGGAATTTATCAAGAAACTTAGGTTTTTTAGTCTGGCAGTGATTTTATGGATTATCATGAGTATTACCATGACAGCCTGCTCTCCCATGCAGGGCAGGGAGGAGGCTTATTCTGCTTCATTCTTTGCCATGGATACTTATATGACGTTTACAGTATATGATGACGACGCAAAAGCAGCCAGAGAGGCACTGCAGCAGGCACAGGAGGAGATCGGGGCATTGGAGGCGCTGTGGTCGGTCACCGATGAAGACAGTGATATTTATGCGTTAAATCACAGCGGCGGACAGCCTGTAACGGTTCGGGACGAGACGGCCGGGCTGCTTTCGTTTGCCGTAAAAATGGCGCAGGAGACTGACGGGGCGTTGGAACCGACGCTGTATCCTGTGCTGACGGCGTGGGGATTTACAACGGAAGTAAATCGGATACCTGCGGCGGAAGAGATCGAAAGGCTTTTGGAATGTGTTGGCTATGACCGGGTGAAGGTGGAAGGAAGCCTTGTCACTCTGGAGGATGGTATGATGCTGGATCTGGGTTCCGTCGGCAAAGGGTATGCCGGTGACCGGGCAGGACGGATTCTAATAGAAAAGGGCATAAATTCTGCGCTTCTGGATATCGGCGGCAATATTCAGGCCGTGGGCGCCAGGCCGGACGGCAGTGACTGGCGGCTGGGACTGCGCAGTCCTTTCGGGGAAGGGATATTCGGGACGCTGCAGATCTCTGACCGTGCGGTGGTCACATCTGGAAATTACGAGCGTTATTTTATTGGAGAGGACGGTGTCCGCTACGGCCATATCATTGACCCGGAGACGGGATATCCCGTGAATAACGGACTTGCTTCCGTTACGATCATTGCCGGGGACGGGAAGCTGTGCGATGCGCTCTCCACGTCGCTTTTTGTCATGGGGCTTTCGGATGCGGTCGCTTATTGGAGGACGCATCAGGAGGAGCAGCCGTTTGACATGATACTGGTCACGGAAGACAGGAAAATTTACCTGACGGAAGAAATTAAAGGTAAATTTAACTTGCAGAAAGAGTGCAAGGATATGGTCATCTATCCGGTCACATCGTCTGTTGCAGAGGGAAAAAACGGTAATTACAAATTTCGACCGTGAGATTTATACCTGGTAAAAGCTGTGTATAAATGCCGAAAACAGCAGAAAAATAAAATTATAGATAGATTTAATTTTATGACAGACAAGAAAAATGCAGTCTGTCTGCAATGACAGGACTGCATTTTTCTTGTCTGTTTTGTTTGTTTCAATAAAATATATGACGTTATGTAACTGATGTTACTCCTGATTCAGATTCTTGATTACAACCAGTGTCAAGAGTAGAAGGATGATTCCTACCGGCATGGAGATCCATGCACTCTGCGCAAATCCGGCTACGATATAGGTGATAAAGGAGATCACGGCTACTATGATAACGTAGGGCAGCTGGGTGGATACGTGATTGACGTGGTCACACTGTGCGCCTGCGGAAGCCATGATCGTGGTATCGGAGATCGGAGAGCAGTGATCGCCGCATACCGCGCCTGCCATACAGGCGGAGATGGAGATGATCATCAGCTGTGGATTGGTATTCATAAATACATTCACCACGATCGGAATGAGAATACCGAAGGTTCCCCAGGAGGTACCGGTGGAGAATGCCAGGAAACATGCCACGATGAAAATGATCGCCGGCAGGAAATTCATAAGAGATCCGGCACTCTTCTGTACGGTATCGGCTACGAATACGGCTGCGCCCAGCGAGTCGGTCATGGCCTTCAGTGTCCAGGCAAAGGTAAGGATCAGGATTGCCGGAACCATGGCCTTGAAGCCGTCAGGCAGGCAGGCCATACAGTCTTTAAAACTTAACACTCTGCGGATCAGATAGATGATGACCGTCAGGATCATGGCGCAGATGCTGCCCAGGGCAAGGCCGACGGAAGCATCGGAATTGGAAAAGGATTCAACGAAACCTGCACCGTCAAAAAATTCGCCGGTATAGATCATACCGATGACACAACATACGATCAGCATGATGATAGGGATCAGGAGATCGATCACTTTTCCTTTCGGATTTACAGATTCTGTCTCCTGTGCGGCATCTTTTTTGCCGGTGGAGAACAGGTCGCCTTTGAGGGCATTGGTTTCATGGGATTTCATCGGGCCGAAATCCACTTTTAATAGTATCAGTGCGATCATCATAATGATTGTCAGGATGGCATAGAAGTTATAGGGAATGGCACGGATAAAGATGGAAAATCCGTCTTCTCCCTCCACAAAACCGGAAACTGCCGCTGCCCAGGAAGAGATCGGTGCGATGATACAGACAGGCGCCGCAGTGGCATCGATCAGATAGGCCAGTTTCGCCCGGGAAACCTTGTGCTCATCCGTGACGGGTTTCATGACACTGCCGACGGTGAGACAGTTGAAATAATCGTCGATAAATATCAGGACACCCAATGCGACGGTGGCAAGCTGCGCGCCGGCCCGTGTCTTGATCTTTTCTTTAGCAAAATGGCCGAAGGCTGCGGAACCGCCTGCACGGTTCATCAGGCTCACCATGGCGCCCAGGATTACAAGGAACACCAGGATACCCACGTTATAGGCATCGGACAGAACCGCGACAAAACCGTCGTTGAAAATGTGTGTCAGCGTTCCCTCAAAGGAAAAGCCGGAATAGAACAGGCCGCCCACCAGAATACCGATGAACAGCGAGCTGTAAACCTCTTTCGTGATCAGGGCCAGCACGATCGCGACAATGGGCGGGATCAGAGCCCAGAAAGTGGCATACATGGCAGGCGTGTACTCTGTCTCCGCTTCTGCAGCGAATACGGTAAGCGGCAGAAGGGCAAGACAGAGGATCAGGAGGCCTGCCCCTCGTAAGAGTTTTTTCTTTTTCATTCTTTTGTACTCCCTCTTTAAAATGTAATTTATTTGGCAGAAGATCAGAAGTTCTCCTGCGAAGAAAGTAACCTCCAGACGCAACGGTACTGAATCTGTCCTGCATAAAAATACAAAAAAACTGTTTTCGGGTGAAAATGCCATCGATACAGGAAGATGGAGATATCCGATGATCACTGCCGAAGTCAGTATAACACCAAGTATGGCATTTCACAAGGAAAAAGTCACAAGAATGAATATTTATGTAACATATGTAATCCTGGCTGGGAGAAAAGCTGTCCCGCTTCATAACAAAATGCAGATGAAGCTGTAAAAGTCCGTTTTATGGGACATGAATTGTGCTACCCTGTTTTCAGAAATGGTTGATGAATCTGGTTGACGGATTTATCAGAGTAAAGAAATACAGAAAGGAAGGGTGTTTATGTCTGATCGGAAATTTTGGGTACTGACGGTGACGTTGGTTCTGATCATTGTCTTCTGTACAAAGGGAACGGTGATGAGTATGGGGGATAAGCAGCGCACAGAGGAGAATCACTATTATCGTGAACTGGAACAGGAATATGTGCGGTATGCGAGAGAATGTCTGAGAGAACAGGGACTTGATAACTGCGGGGTGATGCTGACGAGAGTGACGAATGGGGATGGCAGCAGGGAATATACAATGCAGGTGCATCACCGCAGGCTTAAGCGGATGGAAGGCAGTGATAAGTCGGCCCTGCAGGATATTCTGTCGCAGGCGGAGTTCGGACAGGAGACATGTACATTTCGATATGAATTGTAAGAGATTGACATAATAGAATGTACGTTCTATACTTAAGACAAAGATATCAGAACAAACGTTCTGAATTACTGTGACACAAAAATTTCATATACAGAAAGGAATGACTTTTTTACGTTTTGGGATTATACTAGGTAAGAGTACGAATTGCGGGACAAATGTGCAGAATTTTTCAGAACAGTTTTTGATACGGACAGATAGGAGCAGAGTATGAGACCGAATCCCAGGCCACAGGAAATGTACAGACACTTTAAAGGAAATATATATCAGATCCGCTGCCTTGCGAAGCACAGCGAGACCGGGGAGATGATGGTGGTTTATCAGGCGATGTACGATACCTTTCAGATTTATGTCAGGCCGCTTGCCATGTTTATGGAAGAGGTAGACGTTGAGAAGTATCCGGATGCCAGACAGCAGTACCGCTTTGAGCTGCTGCAGGATTCGGAGCTGGTTTCCGGATCACAGGCAGCGGAGGAGACGATTTCCAGATTGCAGGCAGTGGAGGAGACGATTTCCGGATTGCAGGCAGTGGAGGAGCCGGTGAAGGAGAGCAATGAGGGTTCAGGGGGTACGGAAAACGCAGAAGAGATGCAGCAACTGAATATCGATCCTCTGGTGATGGAGTTCCTGGAGGCGGATACTTATGAGCAGAGGCTCAATATCCTTGCCGCGCTCCGCAGCAGGATTACCGACGAGATGATCAATACGATGGCGATGGCTGTTGATCTGGAGATCAAGGAAGGCGACGTGGAGGAGCGATATGAGGAACTCAGGAACTGTCTTTTAACTTTTGAAAAGTATGAGTGTAACAGACTGCGTTAGGTTATCACGTTCTGCGTCATGACGACATAAGGTAAACCACCGGAGAATCCTTATTCCCGCGGGCAATGGGCCGGAGCCGTGTCTGTAGGGACATCCGTAAACAGATTGGATTCTGACAGGAGGTAACTTATGGCGTATGATCTTGACAATAAACTGGTAGTGGGCGTCTCTTCCCGGGCGCTCTTCGACCTGACCTATGAAAATACGATATTTGAGGCAGAGGGTGTGGAAGCATACTGCAGGTATCAGATTGAGCATGAGAGTGAGATATTGAACCCGGGGCCGGGATTCCCGCTGGTCAAGGCACTGCTTGATCTGAATGAACTGCCCGGCAGGGAGGAAAGTGTCGAGGTCATCATCATGTCCAGGAACAGCCCGGACTCTTCCCTGCGTGTTTTCAACGCGATCGAGCATTACGGGTTGAATATAACAAGGGCTGTGCTGGCCAGCGGTGCATCACTTGCGCCGTATCTGTCGGCTTTTAAGACGGATCTGTTTTTGTCGGCTTATGAGGATGACGTGCAGAGCGCCATAGATTCTAACATAGCGGCCGGTATTATCTGTACGGATGGCCTGCGCACTTATGACTGTGATCATCAGATAAGGCAGATCCGCATAGCTTTTGACGGGGATGCAGTATTGTTTTCGGATGAATCAGAGCAGATCTTCAAGGAACAGGGGCTCGAAGCGTTTGAGGAGAATGAAAGGCGCAATGCCAACAATCCGCTTAAGGCAGGGCCGTTCGCCAGATTCCTCACGCTGCTGTCGAAACTGCAGAAAAATTGTACGGCAGAGGAAGCGCCGATCAGAACCGCTCTTGTGACATCCAGATGTGCACCTGCGCATGAGAGAGTGATCCGGACTCTTCGCGCATGGAATGTACGTATCGACGAAGTGTTTTTTTTGGGCGGGGTGCGTAAGAAAGAAGTTTTGCAGGCATTCGGCGCCCACATATTCTTTGACGACCAGTCGCTGCATACAGCCCTGGCATCGGAAGTGGTGCCGGCAGCCAGGGTACCTTATCGAAAGAAGATTCCCTGTGACGAGGCGGAGGAGGAACTGGACAGCAGTTGACCGGAGTGACGAATTCATTCTATGGAAATGGTTTACATAACATGAAATATAACAATATAATCACGGCAAATTTTATAGAGCGTCCGAATCGTTTTATCGCCTATGTCAATATCGCCGGAGAGAGGACGAAGGTGCATGTCAAGAATACCGGCAGGTGCCGGGAATTGCTGCAGGAGCAGGCAGAGGTTTATCTGGAGAAGAGTGCCAACCCAGAGCGGTCCACGGCCTATGATCTGGTGGCGGTTGATAAGACGGGAAGGCTGATCAATATGGATTCCAATGCGCCGAATAAAGTAGTAGGTGAGTGGCTTGCGGCAGGCGGCCTCTATCGGGATGTCAGTCTGGTGCGTCCGGAGAAGGTCTTCGGGAATTCACGTTTCGATTTTTATGTGGAGAGTGAGGCAGGGGAGCGCGCCTTCATAGAGGTTAAAGGAGTCACTCTGGAGAACGATAATGTGGCGGCCTTTCCCGATGCGCCTTCCGAGCGTGCCGTAAAGCATGTAGAAGAGCTGGTGGAAGCGCATGCGCAGGGATATGAAGCCTATCTGATTTTTGTTGTTCAGATGAAAGGAATCAGCCATGTGGAACCGAACTGGAAGACCCAGCCTGCTTTTGGGGAGGCCTTGAAGAAGGCAAGACAGGCAGGGGTACACCTGCTTGCCTATGACTGTCTGGTGGAAAAAGACAGTCTGGAAGTCAATGAACAGGTTCCCGTCGTGCTGGACAGTCTGGATTTGATTGCGCAGCCGCTTCTTGCATGGTATGACGCCGGAAGGCGCATCCTGCCCTGGCGGGAAGAACCGACGCCGTATCATGTGTGGCTGTCGGAGATCATGCTGCAGCAGACGAGAGTGGAGGCTGTGAAGCCATACTATGACCGCTTTTTACGGCATCTTCCGGATATCGCTAGTCTGGCGTCCGTGGAGGAGGAAGAGCTTTTGAAGCTGTGGGAAGGTCTGGGCTATTATAACCGTGCGAGAAATCTGAAGAAATCGGCGATGCAGATCGTAGCGGAATACGGCGGGGAGATGCCGAGAGAATATGAGCAGCTGATCGGGCTTGCCGGGATTGGAAGTTATACGGCGGGCGCCATCGCCTCGATCGCTTTTCAGAAAGCGGTTCCGGCGGTGGATGGCAATGTATTGCGGATTTTGTCCAGACTGCGGCTCGATGACAGGGATATTCTGGATGCCCGCGTCAGGAAATCCATAGAAGAGGAATTGAAAGCCGTAATGCCTGAGGACAGACCCGGGGATTTTAACCAGGCCTTGATGGAACTCGGGGCGATGGTGTGTATACCCAACGGCAGCCCGAAATGTGAGGTATGTCCGTGGGATAAGCTGTGTCAGGCGAGAATACAGGAACGGATATCGGAGTATCCGAAGAAGACGCCTAAGAAACCGCGTAAGATAGAGAAGAAGACGATCCTTGTCATTCTGGATGAACATTATGTGGCGCTCCATAAGAGAGACGCGAAGGGACTGCTTGCGGGCATGTATGAATTTCCCATGCTGGAAGGGCATATGAGCGGGGAGGAAGTGCTTGCATACCTGAAACAGTCCGGCATGTCGCCGCTGCGCATACAGAAACTGGAGTCGTCGAAACATATCTTTACGCATAAGGAATGGCATATGATCGGCTATCAGGTGCGTGTGGATGAGCTGGCGAGGACGACTGCGGCAGACAGGATGGATTATATTTTCATTGATCCTGCAGAGACGAAGAGCAGATATCCGATTCCTTCGGCGTTTGCCGCGTATGCGGATCATATGGAGATGAAGCGAGGGGTATAGATACATCGAGGCTGCGGGGAGATACAGTAATATTTGAGTAATTGATTATGAAAAGGACGGTTTGCGGATATCCTATATATATAGTAAACGAAATTTCTAATGTCGTTTACTATAAGAAGCGGCTGAGAGTTCGGCTGTTTCGGAAGGAATCGGGCAGAACGATAAGGGGACACAGATCATGAAATTATTATCGGTTGCTATACCAAGCTACAATTCAGAAGCCTATATGCGCAAGTGTATTGAATCTTTGCTGGTAGGCGGGGAGGACGTGGAGATCCTGATCGTCAATGACGGGTCTACGGATGGAACAGGCACGATCGCGGACGGATATGCGGCCAGATATCCGTCCATTGTGAAGGCGATCCATAAGGAGAATGGTGGTCACGGATCGGCGGTCAACGCCGGCCTGGAACATGCCACGGGGCTGTACTTTAAAGTGGTTGACAGCGATGACTGGGTGAAGGAGAGCGCTTATCTTAAAATTCTGGAGGTTTTGAGGGATATCACGACAGGCGACTCCGGTCTGGATATGCTGATCAGCAATTTCGTCTATGAGAAAGAGGGCGAGAAGAAGCACAAAGTCATGAGATACCGTCATGCCCTGCCGCAGGATCGCATCTTTACATGGAATGAAGTCAAGCATTTTCATAAGGGGCAGTATATCCTGATGCATTCGGTCATCTTCCGCACCAGACTGTTGAAGGAGTGCGGGCTGCACCTGCCGGAGCATACTTTCTATGTGGACAATATATTTGTGTTTGAGCCGCTTCCGTTTGTGAAGAACATGTACTACCTGGATGTCAATTTCTACCGTTATTATATAGGAAGAGAAGGGCAGTCAGTCAATGAGGAGATCATGCTGTCCAGAGTCGATCAGCAGATCAGGGTGAATAAGATCATGATCGATTATCTGGCGGAGAATAAGGCCAGGGTGCTCACCAGACGAAAGTTGAAGAACTATATGTTCAATTATCTGGAGATCATTACAGTCATTTCTTCTATCCTGCTGATCCGGGCGGGGACGGAAGAGGCGCTTGAGAAGAAACAGGAACTGTGGCAGTACATCAAGCAAAAAGATATGGGGATGTATGTGCGTCTGCGCTACGGCGTACTGGGCAATTCCATGAATCTGCCCGGCAAAGGCGGACGGAAGATATCGGTGGAAGGATATAAGCTTTGCCGCAGATTCTACAAATTCAACTGAGCAGATGCAATCTGTCAGAAACAGTAAAAAATCCGTAACAGCTGCATGATTCTTTGCTGTTACGGATTTATAGTTAACGACATTAGAAATTTCGTTTATTATACATTATCAGCCGACCTTCGGCTTGCGTTTTCTCCTGCCTGGTGTGCTGTGGTATAAATTAAGCAGTACATCGGTGTGGTACACGAGGCCGTACATGACTGCGGCCAGAATGAAAGCGGTCATCACGTCAAACAGAGAGTGCTGTTTGATGAAAACGGTTGACATCACGATGGAAACACAGAGGATAAACGAACCGATCCGGATTCCTCTATAGTTTCTCAGCCGCTGGCTTCTCATAACGGCGATGTGGCATCCAAGCGAATTGTAAACGTGAATGCTGGGCCACAGGTTGGTAGGCGTGTCTGCCTGATAGAGCACCGCCACCAGCCGGGTAAATATGTTATCTCTCGGCATGACATACGGTCTTAAGTGATGACCGTTGGGCCAGAGAGTAGAGACCAGAAGGAAGATCGTCATTCCGGTAAACAGGAAAGCGCAGGTTTTGAAATAATCATCCTTATCCCGAAAGAAGAAGTACATGATCACCACTGCCACATAGGCGAACCAGAGCAGATATGGTACGACGAATATCTCACAGAATGGAATATAATCGTCGAAAGCCACATGAATGACCCGGTAGTGACTGGTGACAGTCCGTTCCAGATGGCCGAACCAGGACAGGTATATGATTCCGTAAATAAGCAGCGGAACCGCATGCCGATACTTCTTCAGCATCTGGATGAAGGGGCCTCGTTTTCCTGCCGCGTCGGGCTGGTATAAGCCGGTTTTTTGAAATTTTTTCTGCAATTTTTCCATTATGATCATTCCCCGTTTGACTGACTGAATAAAAAGTTTCCAGTTAAAATGTTATGAATAAATATATGACATGCTGTCAGTCCATAGAAGATATCATAGCAGATTAAGTTAAAAAGTCAAAATAAGATTTCCATAAATATTTCTTAATATTTTATGAAAAAGTGTCCAATGTGTTGAATTAAAGAAACGATAAACCATATTTTATGCTATACAAGAAAACGGATCCTCTGTTTGAGACAGGAAATACTGATCTGGTCTGATTTGACGTATACTTCACCGTCTGTATGTACCCACAGGGGAGCGGAAGTCTTGACCCGGACAGAGGAGGCGGTATAGTGGTCGATTTTGGGGAAGATATAGTGTTTGCCGAAAAATGCGGTAGGCAGGGCAAAAAGGATAAACAGTTTGGGAAGATCGCCCACAACGCACAGATCAAGCAGGCCGTCGCTGTTGTCTGCCTGCGGACAGAAACAGAAACCGCCGCCTTCGTAGGGATGGTTCATAAAGGCACTGAAAAGCAGCCGTGGAACGAAGATTGATCTGCGCCCGTCCAGCGTTATCTCGCAGGATATGGCTTTGGCGGCAAACAGCTGTTTGAGAGCGATACAAAGGTAGGTCAGTTTGCCGAGCCTTAACCTGTTGAGGGCATCTTTGATGGGAGAAGAAAGTGCCTCCTCGCAGACGGCGGCGTCGAAGCCGATGCCGCTGCTGACGATGAAATATCTGCTCTTATGGACAGGGGGCCGGTGCAGTCTGGAAGTGACCTCGGAGTCGCTTTCGTAGGTGAGGATGCCAAGATCCATCATATGGGCGTGTGTGCCGTCCAGAATCTGCCGTAAGAGCTTGGCGGGATCGCGGCTGAGCTTCAGGGCCCGGGCAAGGTCGTTGCTGGAACCGGTGGGGATATAGCCGATGCTCACTTTGTCAAAGTCCTGGATTCCCTGCAGAGCCTCGTTGATCGTGCCGTCTCCGCCGAGCAGGATCAGATTGATCTTCTGCTGCGTGGATGTGATCTGTCTTGTCAGTTCCGTCACATGTCCCGTATAGGTCGATTCATGCAGCATATAGGGGATTCCCTTTTCAGACAGGATGGCCTGCAGTGTGCGCCAGATGGACAGGCCCTTGCCGGATTTTGATGTTGGATTCATAATGATGTGATACATGGCTTTATCGTTCCTTTTTTCGAATGAAGCGGTGCCTGGCCGCCGTGAAATGATAACAGGTAAAGTATATCATGCAGAGTCGGCATTCTGCAAATGGATTCGTATAAAAACATGCAGTTGCGTCCGGAACACTGCTTATGATATACTTATAGCGATTTTATGCTGCCGCGGTCTTTGGCGGCGGGTGCAGGAGAACAGGACAGAACAAATGTATAGGAGCAGAGAGAAAGGCAGGAACGAGGTATGTATTCATTTGATGAAGTAAAAAAGACGGATCCGGAGATCGCGCAGGCCATCGAGGCGGAGCAGCAGCGCCAGAATTCCCATATCGAGCTGATCGCATCAGAGAACTGGGTGAGCAGGGCCGTGATGGCGGCTATGGGAAGTCCGCTGACGAACAAATACGCGGAAGGATATCCGGGAAAAAGATATTACGGCGGCTGCGAGTGTGTGGATGTCGTGGAAGAGCTGGCCAAAGACAGGGCCAGGAAGCTGTTTGGCTGCGAGTATGTCAATGTACAGCCGCATTCCGGGGCACAGGCGAATATGGCGGTGTTTTTTGCCGTATTGGAGCCGGGCGACACTTTCATGGGGATGAACCTGGATCACGGCGGACATCTGTCTCACGGTTCACCGGTCAATATGTCCGGCAAGTATTTTAAGTGTGTACCTTACGGGGTCAACGACGAGGGATTTCTTGACTATGATAATGTACGTGAGATCGCGCTGGAATGTAAGCCGAAGATGATCGTGGCGGGCGCATCGGCCTATGCAAGAACCATTGATTTCAAGAAATTCAGGGAGATCGCCGATGAAGTGGGCGCCGTGCTGATGGTGGATATCGCCCATATCGCGGGACTTGTGGCCGCCGGCCTGCATCCGAGTCCGATTCCTTATGCCCATGTGACTACTACGACGACACACAAGACACTCCGCGGCCCGCGCGGCGGTATGATCATGTCCGGTCAGGAAGTGGCGGATAAATATAATTTCAATAAGGCTATTTTCCCCGGTACACAGGGCGGACCGCTCATGCATGTGATCGCAGCAAAGGCTGTCTGTTTCAAGGAGGCGCTGGAGCCATCTTTTAAGGAATATCAGCAGGGCGTGATCGACAATGCGCAGGCGCTGTGCAGAGGATTGCAGAAGAGAGATGTCCGGATTGTATCGGGCGGCACGGACAATCATCTGATGCTGGTGGATCTGACCGCATATGATCTGACCGGTAAGCTGCTTGAGAAACTTCTGGATGAGGCTCACATTACCGCCAACAAGAATACGATCCCGAACGATCCCAAATCCCCGTTTGTCACAAGCGGTATTCGTCTCGGCACGCCGGCTGCGACTTCCCGCGGGCTGAATACGGAGGACATGGATCAGGTTGCAGAAGCGATCTCCATTGTGATCAAGGAAGGTGAAGCAGGTATCGAGAAGGCGCGTGCCATCGTGAAGACGCTGACAGACAAGTATCCGCTGATCTGATTGCAGAAGGCTGCGGACAAGTATCATAAAATAAGAGCAGGAAACGATAAGGGAGGGGCAGACGGAATGCAGTTTGCTCCTCAGATTCTTTTGGACCAATTTCACAAAAAATACTTGCCATGGTTATGCAGTTGTGCTAGAATATCTTTCGTTGGCAAACATATGTCTGCAATGCAAAGACAACGACAAACAAATGTCTGTTTGAAAAAGACAGTAAAAACAAATGTCTGCGCCGAAAAGACGTGCAGACGCCGGTCGTATGCGGACAGAGAGGCATGGTTGCGATATGCGGGGAAAAAGCGGCTACTTTGTAGTGAAGCAGAAAGCCGTTCCGGAAGTACTGCTCAAGGTTGTGGAAGCCAAGAGACTGGTGGAGTCCGGGAAGGCTGTATCCATACAGGAGGCGGTTGATGCAGTGGGAATCAGCCGCAGTTCCTTCTATAAATATAAAGATGATATTTTTCCGTTTTATGAGAATTCACAGGGAACGACGATCACGCTGACTTTTCAGATGGACGACGAGACGGGGCTGCTGTCTGACGTGTTGAAGATCGTGGCGGACTGCGGCGCCAATATTCTGACGATACACCAGAGTATTCCGATCAACGGCGTGGCGTCTTTGAGTCTCAGCGTACAGGTTTTGCCGACTACAGGGGATGTTTCCGAGATGATAGAATCGATGGAGGCGAAGAGCGGGGTACGAAATGTGAAGATCCTGGCACGGGAGTGACAGGGCAGGCCCCATGGACAGGTCATGCCGGTCCCGGTACAGGGGCTTATTTCGCAGTTATTTCCATGAAGGATAGCAGGAAGTATACAATAAGGGATTAAGAGAGGAGCAGCATTATGATTCATGTAGCGGTATTAGGGTACGGAACGGTGGGCAGCGGTGTTGTCGAGGTAATCGAGACGAACAAGGAGGCCATTGACAAGAGAGCGGCGGCGAAACTGAATATCAAGTATATTCTGGATCTGCGGGATTTCCCGGGGGATCCTTATGAGGATAAGGTGGTGCATGATTTCAATATCATTATGAACGATCCGGAAGTCACTGTGATCTGTGAGACGATGGGCGGCCTGCATCCGGCCTATGAGTTTTCCAGACAGGCACTGCTTGCGGGCAAGAGTGTGTGCACCTCCAATAAAGAGCTGGTGGCAAATCACGGGCCGGAGCTGATCCGCATTGCCCGAGAGAATCACTGTAACTACCTTTTTGAGGCGAGTGTGGGCGGTGGTATTCCGATCATCCGCCCGTTGAATTATTCCCTGACCGCGGAAAAAATAGACTCTATTACCGGTATTTTAAACGGCACTACGAACTATATTTTAACTAAGATGGATAAAGAGGGGGCCGATTTCGAAGAAGTGCTGAGGGAAGCGCAGGAGAAGGGCTATGCCGAGCGGAACCCGGAAGCCGACGTGGAGGGGTATGATGCCTGCCGTAAGATCGCGATCCTGTCCTCCTTAATGTGCGGCAAGAATGTGAATTACGAGGAGATTTACACGGAAGGTATCACGAAGATAACGGCGGCTGACTTTTTATATGCGAAGCAGATGGATAAATCCATTAAACTGTTGGCGATGAGCAGGGACAGGGAAGACGGGTTCTTCGCCATGGTGGCGCCTTTTATGATCTCCAGATCCCATCCGCTCTACAGCGTCAGCGGCGTTTTTAATGCGATCTACGTGCACGGCAATATGCTGGGAGATTCCATGTACTACGGGCGTGGCGCCGGCAAGCTGCCGACGGCCAGCGCAGTGGTCTCCGACGTGGTGGACTGTGCGAGACATCCGGGCAAGACCGTCATGTGCTTCTGGGAAAATGACAGTGTCAAGGTCGCCGATCCCGAGAAAGATCAGGGCAAGTTCTTTGTGCGGGTGAAAAGCGGGTGCCGCGAGGCGGCGATGGAGGCATTCGGCGCTCTGGCGGAGATCAATGTCGGAATCTCGGAGGAATTCGCCTTCATGACGCAGGTAATGTCAGAGGAAGCATTTAACGGGAAGATCAAGCAGATCGGCGGCTGCATCAACCGCATCAGGATTCTCAGCGCATAAGGCGGACGAGGAGACGGACTGCAGGCAGAGGAAAAGAGCAGGACCAAAGGCCAGGGAAAAAGAGCGGGACAAAAGATTAAGGCAAAAGCCAGGGACAAAAGATCGAGACGGCATGAAATTAAGGAAGAAAAGCGGGAATAAAACAATAGAATAATAGATATAGAAGTGTGTGACCAAGTACAGAGGAGCGGGATATGAGAAAAGTTGTAAAATTCGGCGGCAGTTCGCTGGCCAGTGCGGAGCAGTTTAAGAAGGTCGGTGAGATCATCCATGCGGATAAGGAGCGCAGGTTTGTAGTGCCTTCCGCGCCGGGCAAGAGGAATGCGGATGACACCAAAGTGACGGATATGTTGTATGACTGCTATGATCTGGCGGAAGCGGGGAAGGATTTCAAGGCGCAGCTTAAGGCGATCAAAGAGAGATACCAGGAGATCATAGACGGCCTGGGGCTGAAGCTTTCGCTTGACGAAGAATTCAAAACGATCGAGAAGAATTTCAAGGATAAGGCGGGCAGCAACTATGCGGCTTCCCGCGGTGAATATCTGAACGGTATCATTATGGCGGATTATCTGGGCTTTACGTTTGTGGATGCTGCAGAAGTGATCCTTTTTAACGAAAACGGCGAGTATGATGTGGAAGTGACCAACAGTAAAATGAGGGAGAGGCTGGGCAGCCTGGACAGCGCGGTCATCCCCGGGTTTTATGGCGCCTATGCGGACGGCACCGTGAAGACTTTTTCCAGAGGCGGGTCGGATATTACCGGCTCCATCGTGGCACGGGCGATCAAGGCGAATGTGTATGAAAACTGGACAGACGTATCGGGCTTCCTGATCGCGGATCCCCGTATCATCTACAAGCCGGAAGTGATCGCGACGATCACCTACAAGGAGCTGCGGGAGCTGGCTTATATGGGGGCATCCGTACTGCACGAGGAGGCTATCTTTCCCGTCAGGACAGAGGGCATCCCGATCAATATCCGCAACACCAACGCGCCGGACGATAACGGTACGTGGATTGTGGAGAGCACCTGCCAGAAATCGAAGTATGTCATCACCGGTATTGCCGGTAAAAAGGGCTTCTGTGCCGTGAATATTGACAAAGATATGATGAATACCGAGATTGGTTTTGGCCGCAAGGTGCTGCAGGCATTCGAAGAAAACGGCATTTCCTTCGAGCATGTGCCTTCCGGCATCGACACTATGACGGTATTTGTCCATCAAGACGAATTTATGCACAAGGAGCAGCGGGTCGTTTCGGCGATCCACCGGCTGGCCGATCCGGACCATATCGAGATCGAAGCGGATTTCGCCCTGATCGCCGTGGTAGGGCGGGGCATGAAGTCCACCCGTGGTACGGCAGGCAGGATCTTTTCCGCGCTGGCCCATGCCAATGTCAATGTGAAAATGATCGACCAGGGTTCCAGCGAGCTGAATATCATCATCGGCGTGTCGAATGCGGATTTTGAGACGGCGATCAAGGCGATTTACGATATTTTTGTGTTGATGCAGATTTAGAAAACGGTCTAGATGTTTTTTGTGTCGATGTGGATTTGGAAAAAGCGGATAATGTGGAGTTATTTTAAAAAGAGGGACAGCGTGCCGGGAGGCATTGCCGGCCCTCCTTTTTTACAGAAAATGGCAGAGATAAATGCACCGGATACAGTGGAATTGTGCGGCGGTTTAAGCTAAAATAAAAGTAATCTGCATAAAGGAAAAGAGAGCCTATGAACCCAAATCCAGCGAAAAGACCAAAGAAGAAAAAAATCACGAAGATCATTTTCTGTATCCTGCTTCTGGCTGCCGTACTGTATGTTATGCTGGTCAACTTTCTTGTCAGCGCGGCGCTTGTGCCGTCCTTTATGGAGAAGCTGGAGGCTTTTGAACGGATCACGGAAGAAAGCTATGCGGCGCAGGTGCAGACCTCGGACATACAGGTTAACCGTCAGCTGGCATTAAATGAGACGGCAGCGTGGCTTAAGACGGTCTCGTCCAATCGGATCTCGGTAATGAGCGGGGATGGTTACAGACTGGTGGCCAGCGAATTCTTGACCGGGAAGGACAGCCATGTCTGGGTGCTCATGCTGCATGGATATACAGGCTGGAAAGAAGAAATGTATCCTTTTGCACGCTGGTATTATGAAGAGGGATATCATGTCATCGTGCCGGATCTGCGCTGTCAGGGAGAGAGCGAAGGGGATTTTATCGGAATGGGCTGGACGGATCACTATGACTGTATGCTGTGGATCGACTATATTCTTAAGCAGGATCAGGAGGCAGAGATCGTGCTGCACGGTCAGTCCATGGGAGCAGCCACGGCGCTGATGATGACGGGAGAGGAGGAACTGCCGGATAATGTGATGGCGGTGGTCTCGGACTGTGCCTATACGGATGCCTATTCGATGTTTGGGGAGAAGATAAAAGAATGGTTCGGGCTGCCGGCATTTCCGCTGGTGGATTCCGCCTGTCTGGTCCTTAAGCTGCGGGGCGGCTATGAGTTGAAAGCTGCGTCGGCGGTCAATGCCGTTGCAAAGAGCCGGGTGCCTATCCTTTTTATTCATGGGAAGGACGACGCCATGATCAACGTGCAGATGTCAAAGGATCTGTATGCGGCGGCGGGAGGCTGTAAAGAGCTGCTGATCGTTGAGGACGCCGGACATGCGCAGGCACAGGATAAGCAGCCGGAGCTGTATTATGGGACGATTCGGGCATTTCTGCAGAAGGCGCGTTTTGACAGGTAACAGGTGAACCTGGATGATAGATAATTAACTGTGAATAACTGGAATGAATACCAGAAATGTGATAATTTGTTGCTTTTATAAATAAATTGCAAAAATAAGAAATTTTTTGAAAAAATGTGTTGACAAATGGAAATGACCTGCTATAATAAAATCATAAGCAAGACAAATTCAGATAGATAAAATAAAGCAAAGGAGGTACAGTCCACCGAAAACATAACCTACAATCCATTTTAAAGTACAAATGAATAAGGAACCAATGACAAAGCAAAGAAACGTAGTCGAGTACATGAGAGAAAGTAACGAGTCGCAGAAGAGAAAGAGAAGAAGTTAAGACGTTACGGTATATGCATACGAAAGAAAAGTGGAAAGAGTACGAAAGAAGAGAAAATGGAGGTATGGGCCATTGGATAGCGTAGCATAGAAGCGGGTATTAATTCTCAGAGGATTAGTACCCGCTTCGACGTGTGACGGACTGCGGATTTGAGATTGTATTGGTAGTGGTGGTTTTGGGTGCGGTGTATCGAATTGAAATTGACATAAAAAGAATATCGAAAAATGTAAATTCGGGTAGCATATTTCCCGAAAATAAGTTATAGTATACGGGAAAGACATGGAGGAACAGCATGGGGAAATTATTTGGCAGAAAAAAGAAATACTCGGATGATGAGTACGAAGATGAATTTGAAGATGATGAAATCGACGACGATGACGATCTGGACGATGATGACGATCTGGACGATGATGACGATCTGGACGACGATGACGATCTGGACGATGATGACGATCTGGACGACGATGACGATCTGGACGATGACGACGATCTGGACGATGACGATGATTCGGACGATGACGATCTGGATGATGATTCGAGCGATGACGACGAGTCGGATGAAGATGATTCAGATGATGACGATGACGATTCGGATGATGAAGAGACGGATGACGGGGATGAAGATGATGACCCGGAAGAGGACGATGAAGAAGAGGATGAAGATGACCGGCGGGCTTTTCGGCGTCGTCGGAGAGTCCGCAACCAGATTATCGCTTATTCGGTCGTATTTGTATTCCTGGTCATGGTGCTTGCGGGCTGCATATCTGCAGGCCGGGGCATAGCAGGTGCGATCAGTGCAAAGAGGCAGGCAGAGGAGCAGGCGAAGCAGCAGGCAGAGCAGGAGGCACAGGAAGCACGTGAAGTCGTGATCGATGCCCCCGAGGTGATAGAAGAGCAGCCGGAAGGAGAGTCTGAGGAGGAGTATTTGCGGGAGATTATGGATGCCTGTCTGGCGGAGATGCCGCTGGAGGATAAAGTGGCTGGGCTGTTTATTGTGAGACCGGAGGCGATCACAGGCGTCTCGACCGTTACACAGGCCGGCGACGGGACAAGAGAAGCGCTTAATACGTATGCGGTCGGCGGACTGGTCTATTTCGAAAAGAATATCCTGAGTAAGGAACAGCTTACGGAGATGCTGGCCAACACGGTTTCTATGAGCAGGTATCCCATTTTTCTGGCCGTGGATGAGGAAGGCGGTTCAGTCAGCAGAGTGGTTGATGGCGGCATAGGAGTGACTGCGGTGGATAATATGTCTCAGATTGGGGCATCGGGTGATACGACACAGGCCTATGAGGCAGGGACGACGATCGGCAGTTATCTCAAGGAGCTGGGCTTTAATCTGGATCTTGCACCGGTGGCGGATGTGGCAGATCCCGGAAGCGGTGAGCTGGGTGACCGGGTCTTTGGAGCGGATGCCCAGATGGTGAGTGGTATGGTTGCCAGTGTGGTTGAGGGGATCGAGAGCACCGGCGTAAGCTCCTGCCTGAAACATTTCCCGGGAATCGGCGGGGTGGAAGGTGATACCCATGACGGCAGAGCTGAGACAGCCAGAACACTGGATGAGATGAGGAGCAGCGAGTTCCTTCCGTTTAAAGCCGGTATTGATGCGGGGGCGGATTTTGTCATGGTCAGCCATGTGACCGCGGCCACGGTGGAAGACGGGACGCTTCCGGCGTCTTTGTCCAAAGCGTTGATAACGGACACACTACGCGGTGAACTCGGGTTTCAGGGTGTGATCATTACCGATGCGCTTGATATGAGTGCGATCACGCAGTACTATACTTCGGAAGAGGCAGCAGTGAAGGCGCTTGACGCGGGAGCGGATATGCTGCTTATGCCGGAGGATTTTGAGGCGGCCTATAATGCGGTTCTGACGGCCGTAAAGGACGGCACAATCCAGGAATCGCGGATTGATGAATCACTGGAGCGTATTTATCGTGTCAAAGCGGCCGAGAAGCTGCGCCAGATGCAGAGTGAAGGCTGAGTGCCGCAGGCTTTTTCAGTAGGTTCGATGAGAGCGTTGTACTGTGGTCGGTGAGGGTAAATATGATATGGGATTGAAGTAGTCAAGTGGTTAATGAGGTCTGCATTTAACGCGGATATGGCGGAAAAGGTCAGCAGGATTTTGATTTGTGTCAATTCGATAAAATGTTTGTAAATTCAAAACAATTTAAAAAGATTATTGAATTTTATAAATTTCAAAAATTTTGTTGACAAAGTGAAACCGATATAGTATAGTAATACTTGTCCGAGGGATACATAAGAGATAAAGTAAAGCCGGACAAGTGATATGCGCGAGTGGCTCAGTTGGTGGAGCACGACCTTGCCAAGGTCGGGGTCGCGGGTTCGAGTCCCGTCTCGCGCTCTTTATAATGTATGGAAAAGCCCGTATTTATGCGGGTTTTTCTATTTTGTCCGTTGCTCCCATTTGAAAGCAGTTGAAAGCAAGCTTTTCAAACACTCACAAAGCCTTTGCTATCAGTTTATATGTCTCCTTTTCCGTGAGCGGATTATAGATATAACCGAGGGTGGTAGATAATGAACTGTGACCGAGTTGCTCCCTGATCGCATCTAAAGGAACACCGTTGGCATTTAGTCTTGAAGCGTAGGTTTTACGCATCTTATGAGTGGATTTTGTTGGCACTCCCTGACGTTCGGCATATTTTTCCAACACATAGGCTATCTGCCTTGCGGTGATACGTTGACCGTTACGGACAAAAATATAATCGCTCTCGTGTGAAATTTTATTTAGAATCTTTAATGCCTTTGGCACAAGAATTACAAAACGGTCTCGGTTAGTTTTTGTATGTTCCACCACTTCATAATTTCCGGTATCCTGATTTCTGATCTCTTCCCTCATGATATGTAAATGGTTTATATCAGTCCAGTCGCTCCAACGTAAAGCGACCAGTTCCCCAACACGCAAGCCTATCAAAAAATTTAATTTTACAGCCAGATAAACTGTATCTTCTGTCTCGGCGTACATACTGTCGAGATATTTATTGAGGTCGGCAAGTTCATCCGAGTTGTAAGTCTCTGTTTTCCCCGTCTTTTTTACTACCTGCCGGAATTTGACAGAGATAACAATTTTATCGGCAAGGTTTTCCTCAATATATTTCTTCCGTATAGCATAACGAAACATTCCATTCAGAATGGTTTTTATATTTGTCCATTCTTTTCTGGGAAGATTGTTTTCTTTTACAATCCTGTTGCATTCCGTTTCCAAAAGAATTTCATCAAGTACTTTGATTTTCTTATTTTGCAATACAGATGCACCAAAATATCTATTGTAGTGCTGTATATACCGTTTCATCGTATTGGAACTTTCTGTAACCGTTTTCTTGTATTCAATCCACTCTAAAAACAGTCCATTAAATGTTAATTTGTCAATGTGCGTTTCAGATAAGTACAAGGGAATCAGTTTGTCTAATAATTCTGCTTCGCTGTATGCTTGTATCAGTTTACGTTTCTTATCTGCCCCCTTATAATATGTCTGCCACCGACCATTTTCTTTTGCGGGCGGTGTGATAGAATAAGGGTGTAATTTACGGACTTTATCTCGTTTAGATGCCATAAGCGTATGTAATATACTGTCCAAACCCATTATATTATTTTTATCAGTAGTTTGCAATTTACTTATTTCATTTAGTTTTGCTACTTCTTTAAATATTTCGTCCATGTCCGGTTATTCTCCCAATCTTAAATTCTGATCGGGATTCCGAATGGGTATTGCTGTATGTTGGGATGTCTTTTTATCTTTTGTATGGAATCCCTGCTTTCTTTCATGCTTCTCTATTATAGTAGCAAATAGCTATTTGATGAGCATTCAGAAAAATGAGAGGATTCTGGGGAAATTGAAAAATATAGCATTTGTATAATCTAAGATTTTGGGCACAGATTATAACACGGGCACAGGGAATTGAGGATAGTTTGTGTTGGAAGAAATGTTTACAAATAGAAGGTTGGGGGATGTGTAACACAGAACACATAAGTCCGAGGTAATACTACTCGGACTCTCCCCTTCGGGGAGATCGCCAAATCGTGCTGGCGCTTAACGACGTCCGCATTCCGGCGGCTCCGTTCCTGCTCCGCTCCACTCTGCCCCCTGCATTGGCGAACGCCTACGCCCTTAGCACTACTGGCGATTAGTAACAAGGTTGATTTGATACACTTATTCGTGTGAATGTTTTTACTTGTTGTTGATGTATGTACATGTATTTCAACTATTTGATACACTTATGTGTGTAAGTGTTTTAACAGGGTTAGTATCAAACTAACCCTGTTAAAACATGTTTTTTACCTAAATGATTACTCCCAATCTAAGCCTTGGCCGCCACCGGAGCCATAGCCTCCTCCACCAAATTCAGGAAGGCCTGAGAATGCTCCACCACCTATGGGTGCACTGTCTGGGTCACCACCAGATGGTTGACCTCCGCCAGAACCACCGGAGCCACCGGAGCCTCCGTTTCCTCCACCGGAGCCACCGTTGCCTCCACTACTTGGTGTAGTAGTGCTTATATTTCCAGTATTGCCACTTGGCTTGGTTGTGGAGAGTAAACTTCCACTTATATATTGTTTCTTTCCTTCCATCTCTATTTCATACCAATCATTTACGATACTTTTTCCTGTGATCTTTATTTCCTGTTCAGCAGAAATATTGCTTGTTGGTTCGTTGCCTAATGCCTCACCATACAGATCATCATAAATATCTGCATCTGCTATGGTATACATAGTCTCATTTACAGGTTCTATTTTATAGAGCATCTCCAATTTAGCTGATATCTCATTTTTCTCTGCTGTCAGTGCATCCATTTGAGACTGCAATTCTGCTATGGAGTTATTTGCTGAATCCAGTTCTGTTTTCAGGGCAGAGTATTCTCCGACCTGATTTTGCAGATCATCCACTGTAGCCTGCAATTGTGAGATGGTCTCTGCATTCTGATCAGAGCCACATCCGATCAGTACAAAAGATGACAGGATCACTGCCATAAATAATATAAAGAATCTTTTCATTTCTTTATTCCTTCCTTTGATCAATCATATTCTTATAATAATTTACTACAAAATATCTGTTTTTCCAATCGTATATTTCTATGTTTTCTAACATTTGAATAATGAGTAGCATATTAAAGTTTTTATCACCTGTCAGTTATGAAACCGTATCAGATCGTCGCACTAAACTCGTAAAATACCTCGTTAAGTGCTTGGGATCAGCTTAGACGCTAAGCGGATATTAAACAAGGAAATAAGTCAGGGCGACAAGCGATACTTTCTGAACCTATATTTTATAATTCGATACCCTTCATTTTTTGTAATTCATTCTTATGTTCTCGGCTTCCATCATTAAATTCTTTTCGCCTAATTCTTATCTTTTCCCTTCATAATCACAATATTTTTAATTATATTATGCCGTCACTATGCTGTCAATTTATTTTTGACGTCATTTCGCTGTTAAAATAATGTCATAATTAGGAAAAGAGGATTATTTCTATGTTGCAGAAAACTGTAAAATTCACGCTAAGGTTGTCACCAGAATTACTAAAAAAGTTTCGTTATGTTGCTGAATATAACGCTCGTTCTGCCAATCGGGAACTACAAGTTTTAATGAAGAAATATATTTCAGAGGTCGAAGAACATCATGGCGAAATTACATTTGAATAAATAAAAGGAAATGTTTATTTATATAAAACATTCCCTTTTAATTCCATTTATTTTATTTCCCAAATAAATCTTTTTAAAATTTTACTCCTTTCCATTTTGTTACATCCATATGTACCGTAGATTTCGAAATCCCAAACGCCTTAGCCGTCTGCCTAACTGTAGCATTGTTTTCAATAATATAATTGGCAATATCGATTGCTCTCTCCTCGATATAATCTTTCAAAGGAAATCCCCTCAGAACACTTTTTTACATTGTATGAAATGTTCTAAAGGGTTATGACTGTTTGTTAATTCAGTTGCTCCCAAATTCAGTTATCTGTCCCCACATAAATTTGCTTCTATTTTAATTGCAGCCGATTTTCCAAGTCAATAACCCTGATAATGGATATGACTGCATCCTCTTTCTGAATCCAATTTTTTCATCAGATCACATGAGTCGTTTCAATACCGGAATTTTCTTTATTACAAATACAAATATCACTCCCAACAGGAATGTCAATAATGTATACATAAAGAAACGATCATACATAATGGAAGGATAGCTGTCAGACCATACTTTAATGCACTTTTTCCATGGGAATAACAAGGTGAATTATCAATCCAATACCCCAACAAGGGATAAAGAAAAACCGATGGCATGAGGAATACACTATTATTGATAAAGCAACCGGAAAAATACCCCAGCATAGTAAGTATGCTGCTTATACAGCTAAGACCAAGTAAATACCTGTAGTCCTGCTCTCTCATTCCGGAAACTGCTTTCCGCAGCAGCGGAAGCAGGAGCAGAAATCCCAGATACAGATACAAATACCAATAGGTTTCCAATCTGGGATTACTGTAAATATCGCTCCACCAGCCGCTGACGGACAGCTCTGCCTTTCCCGTCCTGACATAGCGGAAATACTGTAAAGTTCCCCAAAACAGAACAATTCCCACATATCTTCCAATTCTTCTGGAAAACAGATGCCTGTAGTCCTCTGTCTTTCCAAGCAGTGTTGCTCCTGAGATCATTAGAAAAACAGGCACTGCTGTTTTACAGACCGGTATCATTAAGACTGACATATAATAGGAGCAGGTATCGGATGTATACTGATATAACGTAAATCCCAACTCCCTTGTATGATTATAAATAACTGTCATTTAAGGCTTCCGCTTCATTGCCATCAACGCCAAACGCCTGATAGATTATTTCTTCGTTGATATTATCCAGATCAATGTTCATTAAAATATCACCTCCACATAGGAAAGTTTTAGCCATGAGCAAAACTCCACACATTCAGTATTTATGCAGGTTTGCGAAGCATGGCAACCTCTTTTATCACTCCAAATTTATAGTAACAACCAGCTCCAAA
>ERZ808046.168-NODE-168-length-82398-cov-8.018549_pt1 | contig 82398 bp, 82 predicted proteins | sample MGYA00380196_ERZ808046 | MGnify/ENA primary metagenome ERZ808046 (study PRJEB31490, sample SAMN06133421) | mouse gut metagenome | isolation source: Z6_2 | host: mice | place: China: Chengdu | collected 2015-05 ... | reverse complement strand
CTGGGCAGGATCGCACTGCGGCGGAAAGGTAAAATGTCGCCAGAGCGACCCGCCGCAGGCGGAGAATCCTGCAAAGCAGGATTCTTATTCGTGGGCAAAATTATGATTTGGTGGAAAAATAATAAAAATATTGAAAATATTTGACAAAAATTGAAATGAAAAATTATGCAAAGTGCTGGAAATTACATTGCAGTATTGACATTTTACTACAAAAGTGTTTTAATCACATTAAAGAAAATGAAAATAAATGAAATATTTTGAAAAACAAAGAAAGGAATTACAGATATGAAATTCGCAGGTAGAATGAATTCTTTTATTTTTAAGGGCAAATATGACCTGTTCTCGACCATCGAGAAATATCGTTCCATGGACGATGTCACCCATCTGGAATTTAATTATCCGGAGCATTTTGAGGGTCACAAGATCGAACGCATCCGGGAGGCCATCGGGGATATGAAGGTCAACGGAGTGGCTACCCGGTTCAAAGCACCTTTTGTAGCCGGAGAGTTTACGAATACGGATGAAACCGTGCGTGCAGAGGCCATCAAGCTCTGTAAGGAAGCGGTGGATGCCTGCCGGGCCATCGGCGGAAGCGTAGTCACCATCTGGCAGGCCTATGATGGGTATGATTACCCGTTCCAGATCGATTATGAGAAAGCCTGGGGACAGATGATTGAGGCATTTCGGGAGATCGCCGATTATGGAAAAGATCTGAAAATCAGCATCGAGTATAAGCCTTTTGAACCCCGGAATTATACCATGCTGGACGGGATCGGAACGGTACTTTTGGCGATTAAGGAAATCGGCAGGGAGAATGTGGGGGTGACGCTGGACTTTTGCCATATGCTTATGAAACATGACAATCCTTCTTATTCCATGGTGCTGGCGGCAAAAGAGCATCGGCTGTTTGGACTGCACTTGAATGATGGTTACTGTGCCATGGACAGCGGGCTGATCTTCGGCTCTGTGAATCTGCCTCAGAGTATCGAGCTTGTATATTACCTGAAAAAATACCAGTATGACGGCGTAGTCTTTTTCGACAGTTTTCCGGTACGGGAGGGAGCGGAGGAAGAAGTAGCTGCCAATATCAAAACCTTCCAGAAGATCTGGAATCTGATCGATACCGTGGGTATGGAAAAAGTGGAAGAGGTTATAAGCAGGAATGACGGAGTTGCTTCCCAGCAGTTCCTGATCGATATCCTTGCTTCATAATATATAGAAGAAACCCCGAAACAGCGGAAGCAAAACTACAAAGGAGAGAAAAGGTATGAAAAAGAGAAGATTATTAGCAATGGGACTTATTCTGGCAATGACCGCATCGGTCTGTGCATGCGGAAGCTCCGGCCAAAGCCCGGACACAGAGACACCCGAGCCGGCAGCAGAAACTCCTGCAGAGACAGAAGGGGAGGAAGCGGCTTCGGAGGATCCAGTGGAGACAAGTCAGGAGCCGGCAGCTGCAGAGTTTGACCCGGACAAAGATCCCAGCGGAATCGACTGGACTCAGATGCGGGAACAGTATGGTGCCATGCCGGCCCTTGAGGATGGCCTGGTCGTGGGCGGCCTGGTAAAACAGCTTCAGAACGAATTCTGGAAGTCTCTGAAGACTGGATATGAAGAATGCGGAGTCTACCTGGCAGAGCAGGCGGGTGTTACCCTGACGGTGGACGTGCAGGGGGCACAGAACGAAAGCGATGAAGAGGGCCAGCTGACCACCATGAACAATATGATCAACAAAGGTTATAACGGGATACTTTTTAGTCCGATTTCGGACTCAAATTTGACCTCTGCCGTTGATACCTGCAATGGAGGCGAGACCATAGCGGTCAACGTCAATGACGGTGTGGCACAGAATACCGATTACTTTGTGGGGCCGAATGCCTACCAGAATGGTGTGCTGGCGGCGGAATGGATTGCAGAGAAGCTGAATCACGAAGGCCAGGTGGCTGTTGTGATCGGCAAAGTATCTGCATATGCAGCCCGTGAACGGACGGCAGGGTTCGTGGAGACCATGGCAGAGATTGCACCTGACATCGAAGTGGTTGCACAGCAGAGTGCAGACTGGGACCGTCAGGCGGCGAAAGAGCTGGCAGAGACCTGGCTGACCCAGTATCCGGATCTGGACGCAGTGTTCAGCAACAACGACGATATGGCGTTGGGGGTTGTAGAAGCAGTCAGAGAGTATGAAAAAGAGAGCGGAAAGCATGTGTATGTGGTGGGAGTTGACGGAGACTCTGAGGCGTATGAGTCCATCAGAAACGGCGGACAGGACGCAACCGTTGATTCTTTCCCCTATTATGTGGGTATGGTTGCCATGGAATATATGCTCCGCCAGTTAAACGGTCAGGAGATGCCCAAGGTGGTATGGACCCCACAGGCGCTGATCAGCAGCGAGAATATTGATTCCGAGGCGTCAGAGGTCATCGGATGGACCGACGCAGCATTTGAATAAGGGCAGATAATCCTTTTAAGGCCCCGCTTGTCATTGACGGGAGAATGCAGCGGTTCCAAGGGTGCATGGATCTGCACCCGAGGGACCGGTGCGTCAGGGGGCTTTTGGGAATATCAGCCTGTGTCGGACGGAGTATTGGCAGCATGTGAAACGCAACGCATGATGCCTCCCTTTAGAAGATGAGGTGATAGTTTGACAGAAGCGATTGCATTTGAAAAAATCAATAAATATTTTCCGGGGGCGCATGTGCTGAAAGATGTCAGCTTCTGTGTCCATCCAGGAGAGATCCATGCGTTGCTGGGGGAAAACGGAGCGGGCAAATCCACGCTTCTGAATATCCTGCATGGCATTTATACGGAATACGAAGGGGATGTGAAACTTTTCGGGTCCGAAGTGCATTTTAAAAATCCCAACGACGCCATTATGAACGGGAAGATTTCCAAAGTACATCAGGAGACCAATGTGGTGAAGGATATCAGCGTGGGTGAAAATGTGGCTCTCGGCCATGAACCTTCCAGACTTGGTTTTGTAAACCGAAGGGCGCTCAATCAGAGGGTGGACGGGATCTTAATGCAGCTTGGCTGCAGCTTTCGGGCAGAGACCAAGGCCTATCAGCTCTCCGCAGGCGAGATGCAGATGCTGGCCATTGCCAAAGCGCTGTACTATGATTCCAAGATTATTTCGCTGGATGAACCGACGGCTTCCCTTTCTATAAAGGAGACGGACAATCTCTTCTCGGTGATACGGGAACTGAAGAAAAAAGGAATTACGATCCTGTACGTAAGCCACCGGCTGGAGGAGATTTTCCAGATCTGCGACCGGGCTACGATCCTGCGGGATGGCGCGTTTATCACCACTTTGGATGTGCCAAAGACGAATCGGGCGGAACTGATCCGCTCTATGGTGGGCCGGGATGTGGATGCGCTGGCAAACCGGACAAAGCCCTGCATGGCTTCGGAGGAAGTGATCCTGAAAGTGGAGCACTTCTGCGGAGAAAAATTTCATGATGTGAGTTTTGAGCTGAAAAAAGGGGAGATTCTGGGCTTTTCCGGACTGGTGGGAGCCGGCCGGACGGAACTTATGCGCGCGGTCTGCGGCATTGATCAGAAAAAAAGCGGGGATCTGTATCTGAAGGGACAAAAAGTGCATTTAAAAAATTCCAGCGACGCCCTGAAAAACGGAATTGGCCTTCTGCCGGAGGACCGTAAAACCCAGGGATTTTTAAACCTGTCCACCAACATTGACAATGTGGCCATATCCAGCCTGGAGAAATATATGACCGGCATCTTTGTGGATGCAGGAAAAAAGCGGAAGAACTGCGAGCATTACATACAGGAGCTGGATATCCATCCGCCCAAAGCGGAGATTCTGACGGCCAATATGTCCGGCGGCAATCAGCAGAAGGTGATCATTGCCAGATGGCTTTCCACAGATGTGGATATCCTGATCTTTGACGAACCCACCAAGGGCGTGGATGTGGGGGCCAGGGTGGAGATCTACCGGCTGATCGAAGAATTTGCGGAAAAAGGGAAGGCGGTGATTGTCATTTCCTCTGATCTTCCGGAGGTGCTTGGCATCAGCGACCGTGTGATCGTCATGTATGAGGGGCGCAAAACCGGGGAGATTGAGCGGGAACAGTTCAGCGAGGAGCTGGCAATGGAATATGCAATAGGAGGGAAATCATCATGAATGTGGTCCGCAAAACGGTTAATCATAATAAAAGAGAATTGGTGACACTGGTAGGAATCTTTTTTATCTGTATCTTTTTCACGGTTATGGATTCCTCCTACCTAAGCTGGAACAATTTCCTGCTGATCCTGCAGCAGTCCACCATCAACGGGATCATCGCTGTGGGCATGACATTTGCCATCATGACCGGCGGCATTGACTTGTCTGTGGGTGCCGTATACGGAATCGTTATTGTTGCCATTGCCAAGATGACGGTATCCGGCTGGAATCCGATCCTGTCCCTGCTCATAGGGCTTCTCTTGGGCTGCGCCGCAGGCTGTATCAACGGACTGCTGGTTACGAAGCTGAAACTGCAGCCCTTTATTGCGACACTGGGTACACTGGATATCTTCCGGGGAGTGGCGTATGTGGTGACAGATGGTGTGCCGGTCATCGGTGTGCCGGATTCTTACCGGGTGATCTTTAATTCCAGGCTGTCCAACGGAATCTATATCTATGTTTTTGTGTTTCTTCTGATCGCCGTGATTATGGGAGTGGTCTTATCCAAGACCCGGCTTGGCAATTATCTGTATGCAGTGGGCGGCAACGAAGAGGCGGCAAGACTGTCCGGCGTCAGCATCGACTGGGTAAAGATCCGGGCATACATGCTCTGTGCCTTTTGTGCGGCCCTGGCGGGTTCGATCAGCCTTTCCAACTTAGGAAGCGGAAACCCGACTGCCGGAGAGGGCTATGAGCTGGAAGCCATCGCAGCCTGTGCCATCGGAGGTTCCAGGATGGCGGGCGGAAAAGGGTCCGTTCTTGGCACCGTATTTGGCGCGCTGCTTCTGGCTTCTTTGAAAGTAGGCATGATCATCATGAATGTCAACACGTTTTATCAGTATATTGTAACCGGTGCGATCATCGTCATCGCGGCATTCTTTGAGGTGATTCAGGTGAAACTGGAGTCGAAGATCAAAAAGTAAGCAGGGAGGAGTACGGATGTGTAAAGTAGTGGTGGCAGGAAGCCTGAATTATGACATCTTTCTGACCCTGCCGGCCGTACCGAAGGTGGGAGAGACGGCCAGCGCTTCCTCTTCTAAAAGTGCAGCCGGCGGAAAGGGCGCAAACCAGGCGGTTCAGATCGCAAAACTTGGGACTTCGGTCTGTATGGTGGGAAGCGTCGGCCAGGACCAGATGGGAAAGGCACTTCTGAAAAGCCTTGCAGATGCAGGGGTGGACTGCCGGAAAGTAAAAGAGGAAGCAGACCTGGGTACCGGTATGGGGATCGTGGATGTGTTTCCGGACGGAAGCGTGATGGCGGTCATCAGCCATGGGGCCAATTACGGGGTGGATCCGGCGCGGATTTTTGAGGCAGAAGAGGAAATCGCCCGGGCCAGACTTTTGGTGCTGCAGCTGGAGATTCCCATAGAAAGTGTCAAGTGCGCCGTGGACCTGGCGGCGAAACACGGCACAAAAGTACTTTTAAATGCGGCTCCGGCGGCAAAACTGGAGGATGAGTACATCCAAAGATGCGATTACTTTGTGGTCAACGAGGTGGAGGCCTCCTTTTATGCGGGGGAAGAGATCAACTCTGTGGAGGCTGCAGAGAAATGGCTTCCAAAACTTGCCAAAAAGTACCAAAACTGCTGGATCTGCACCCTGGGAAAAGAGGGGGCCCTGATCGCGTCTGAAGATCAGATGTACAGGATTCCGGCGGCGAAGACAAAGGCAGTGGAGACCACCGGTGCGGGGGATTCGTTTGTGGGCGGGTTCTGTCATGGACTTTTGCAGGGCATGGATTTGTGCCAGGCAGGAAATTTTGCAGCCTGCTGCAGCGGGATTACCATCCAGAGCGTGGGGGCGCAAAACTCCATGCCCGACCGGGAACAGATACAAAAAGAATACGGAATCTAAAAAACAAAGAATGGAAGCTGCTGACGCAGAAGCGGACAGTAACATATGGAAGCCGAATCCTTGCCAGACTGCGAATGGGAAATTGCCAAATTCAGGAAAACAGTATATAATCATTTTAGAAGAAATACTGTTTGTAAATGAAGGGGGAACTTATGATTCCTTTTGAACGAAGACGTCAGATGCTGTATGCGTTCGAGAATTCGGAGATCGTGACACTGGATGATCTGAAAAAAATACTGAAAGGGATATCAGAATCCACGATCCGGCGGGATCTGAAGCTTCTGGCCAGTGAGGGAGAGATTGTACTTCTGCATGGAGGAGCTGCCAGGCGGATGAGAGGGTCCTATGAGATTCCTTTTGGATCCAGAAGCATTCTGAACATCAAGGAGAAAAGTTCCATTGCAAGGTATGCGGCCAATCTGGTGGCGGACGGAGAAGTGATCTATCTGGATGCAGGCAGTACGACTCTGCGGATGGTGAAGTATTTAAAAAACAAGGATATCACCATTGTGTCCACCAACGCCCTGATCGCACAGGAGCTGGAAGGAGCCCGGGCAAAATGCATCCTGATCGGAGGGGAGCTTCTGCTTTCCACCGCATCTCTGGTGGGACCTATGACAGACTCGGAACTGGAGAACATGTATTTTGACAAATCCTTTATCGGAGCCTCCGGATTTTCCAAGGAAGCAGGAGTCAATACGCCGGATCCAAGAGAGGCCAAGAAAAAGCAGATTGTCAGGAAAAACTCCAGGGAGGCCTACGTGCTGGCGGACAGCTCCAAATCCGGAAAATCAACGTTGTGCAAAGCGCTGGATTTGAAGGATGTCACGATTATCTGTGAGAAAGAGACTTCCATACTTCAGGAAACCGGCAATTATTTATTGACCGGAGGATAAAGGCGGGAGCAGATATGAGTAAAACAGGATGCATATTGGGTATGGACATCGGAGGCACCAATTTCCGTATGGGACTGGTGGACAGGGATCTGCAGGTACATCATCTGCGGGTATATCCTTCCCGGAAAGTCTATGAGTCCGGTGATACGGTGGAGCAATTTGCGGCCTGTGTAAAGGAGTATGCAGGACGTTACGGGGAAGATTTTGAGATTCTGGCAGCGGCGGTCGGCTGTCCTTCCGTGGTGGATCAAAAGCGCAGAAAACTGTATTCTTCCACAAATTTTCCGGGGCTTGAGGGAATTGATCTGGTGGGAGAACTGGAGGCGCGGCTTCCATGGAAGGTGATGATCGACCATGATGCCTATTATCTGCTGGCCTATGACATGGAAAAAAGCGGTATCAAATCAGAAGGGACTGTGATTGGCTGCTACTTTGGGACAGGCCTGGGCAACGCCATGTATATGGACGGCAAGCCCTACATCGGCAGAAACGGGACGGCCTGTGAGCTGGGGCATCTGCCCGTTCCGTTTAACAACTATCCCTGCAGCTGCGGAAACAAAGGCTGTATTGAGATGTTTTCCTGCGGAAAGGCCCTGGAGAGCATCGCAGAAGAACAGTATCCGGAAATTTCCATCGGGGAAGTGTTCCGGGTGCATGCAGGGGATGAAGTTTTGCTCCGCTTTGTGGAGTATATGGCCATAGCCGTGGCGGCGGAGGTGAATATCCTGGATCCGGACTGTGTTTTTGTGGGGGGCGGAGTGGTGCAGATGGAGGGCTTTCCCCGGGATTACTTTGTGGAAAAGGTAATTGCACACACAAGAAAACCGTACCCGGCAGAAAACCTGGATCTTCGTTTTGCCAGTCCGGGATCGGAGAATGGGATTGTGGGCGCCGCAATCCGGGCCTTTGCTGTGTTATAAAATTGTGAAAATCCTGTGGATTTCCTGAATTTTACCTTGTCAAATGAAAGGATTATGCGTAAAATGGAAAAGGCAGAAGTTCGTGTGCAGACACGGATGAATGCTTTTTCCATTTTTTGTACACAGGAGGGCGGCTATGGGAAAACAGTATTTCAGGCCGGGCAATATGCTCTATCCGCTGCCGGCAGTGATGGTGAGCTGTCAAAGGCCGGGAGAAAAACCAAATATCATTACCGTTGCCTGGGCGGGGACCGTCTGTTCCTCTCCGGCCATGGTCTCCATCTCCGTCCGCAGGGAGCGCTATTCCTACGGGATCATAAAGGAGACCGGGGAGTTTGTCATCAATCTGGCCACGAAGGAGCTTGTGCGGGCGCTGGATTACTGCGGCGTGCGTTCCGGCAGAGAAGTGGACAAGTTTCAGAAGATGCATCTTACCGAGCTGCCTTCTAAGATCGTTAAGGCTCCGGGGATCCAGGAGAGTCCGGTTAATATCGAGTGTCAGGTGACAGAGGTAAAGCCTCTGGGGAGCCATGACCTTTTTCTGGCGGAAGTAAAAAGCGTCACAGTGGATGACCAGTATATGAAGAAGAATGGAAAGTTTGAACTGAATCAGGCAGGGCTAGTCACCTATTCCCACGGGGAATATTTTGAGCTGGGGAAAAAGGCCGGAAGTTTTGGATATTCGGTTCAAAAGCCGGCAAAGAAGGACCGATATCAAAAGGCCCAAAAGAAAAAAAGATAAGGATTTGAGAAGACTTCATGCAAAAAAAAAGACTGTTTGGAAAAAGTTTTAAGTTGAGATATGCCATGTGGGCAGTGGGATGCTGCGCTGCTCTTCTTTGTGTGGTGCCGATTCTGGGAGATACCTACGGACTGAAAACCACATACTGTGAAGTGCTTCTGGATGGTGAGGTGATCGGAGCAGTAGCGGACCCGTCAGTGGTGGATCAGGCATTTCTGGACGCAAGGGCACAGGTATCAAGAGAGACCAGCGGGCTGGTGCTCGCCAATGTGGCCTGTGATTTTGAACAGGTGGAAAAGCTGGTGGGAACCACTTTGGAATCTGAGGAGCTGGAGAATGTGATCTATGGCCTTTTGAAAGAAAAGGTAAAGACCGCTAAGCAAAAGTATTATCTGGTAAAAGTCAATGAATTTACCGTGAATCTACGGTCCATGGACGAGGTGGAGGCGCTGCTTATGGCGGCTCTGGCACCTTATGACCCGGACGGGATGTTCCAGGTGGAGGTGGTTTCGGACACCAGCCGGGAGCTCAATGCGTTCACGATCGAAGTGACACCCAAGGGCGAAATTCCAGACGGAGACGGATTGAAAGCACTGGATTTTTTTGAAAAGGTGGAGATCGCCGAGGCATATATTAATCCGGATCAGCTGACGGAGCTTTCGGAGGCCATTGATCAGGTGACAAAGGAAAAAGAGAAAAATCAGACCTACGAGGTGCAGCCGGGCGACACGCTTTCGGTGATTGCCAACAGCCGGGGGTACTATGTGGATGAGGTTCTGGCGCTGAATCCGGGTCTGGACCGGGACACGACGCTTCATATCGGGGATGAGATTATCATCAGCGTGCCGGAGCCGGAGCTGTCCATCTCTTCCACGGTGCAGTCCACCTATGAGGAGGATTATTTTGCGGAAACCCAGTACATAGAAAACGACAGCTGGTATACGACCGAGCGGGTGGTACGTCAGGAGCCGGCGGCCGGTCACCATGAAGTGACGGTGCTGACCACCTCTAAAAATCAGACGGAAACCGGGCGGGAGATGATCGCGGAAAATGTGATCGTGGAGCCGGTGCCGGAGATTATTGAGAAGGGAACACAGACGCCGCCTACTTATATCAAACCGATTACCGGGGGAAGGCTTACCTCAACCTTTAAGTGGCGCTGGGGACGGATGCACAAGGGGATTGACTGGGCTACGCCGGTGGGAACTGCGGTCCGGGCTTCCTGCGGCGGGACCGTGGTCAGTGCGGGCTGGTCCAGCGGCTATGGATACTGTATTACGTTGAGTCATCCGGACGGACGGCAGACCAGGTATGCGCATCTGAGCAAGATTCTGGTGTCATCGGGACAGAAGGTGGACCAAAATGAGCGGATTGCGCTGAGCGGCAATACAGGGAGGAGTACAGGGCCTCATGTGCACTTTGAGATTCTGATCAATGGGGCACAGGTGGACCCGATGAAATATATGAACTGAGGGTCAAATACCCCGCTGCTCTGCAGCGCTGCAAGTTTGATACCCCGTTGCTTGCAGCGGGGTATTTGATTTTTGTGTGGGGTATTGACAAAATCGGAAGTAGCGGCTATACTTTATGCGAATAGTTTGATAATCAAAATAATTTCATGAGGATAGAGGACAGGAAATGAACGCGAAAATTATTGGGACGGGCTGGCAGCTGCCGGCTTATGAGGCGGATAATGATTATCTGGCGACGATTGTGGAAACCAGTGATGAGTGGATCCGGGAGCGTACGGGGATCGGGAAACGGCATCTGGTCCGGGAGGAGACGACGACTTCTCTGGCAGCAGGGGCAGCCAAAAAGGCGCTTGAGAATTCCGGACTCCGGGCGGAGGAGATTGACCTTGTGATGGTGGCTACGATCACATCGGATACGGATACGCCCAGCACGGCCTGCCGGGTGCAGGGAGAACTGGGAGCGTTAAACGCGGTGGCTTTTGATATAAATGCCGCCTGCGCCGGGTTTTTGTACGGGCTGCATATTGCAGATGCATTTATCAGGAGCGGAATTTACCGGAATGTGCTTTTGATCGGAGCAGAGACTTTGTCAAAGCTTCTGGACTGGACAGACCGGAGTACCTGCGTGCTTTTTGGAGACGGAGCAGGCGCGGCGGTTCTGACAGCTTCCGAAAAAGGCGGTCTGATCGCCCGGACTGTGGGAAGCAACGGAGGAAAATGGGAAGTTTTGTCCTGTATGGGCCGCCCCAATCAAAATCCGGTGTGCAAAAGCAGCGCCAGTGCCGGCTATCTTCGGATGGACGGTCAGGAGGTCTTTAAATTTGCGGTCAAGACGGTACCGGCCTGCATTGAGAAGACTCTGCAGGATGCGAAGCTTTCGGCGGAGGAAATTACATATTATCTGCTTCATCAGGCCAATAAGCGGATCATCCAGTCGGTGGCAAAGCGGCTGAAACAGTCAGAAGAGAAGTTTCCTATGAATATTGAGCAGTGCGCCAATACCTCGGCAGCCAGTCTGCCGATTCTGCTGGCACAGATGAACGAGCAGGGGAGACTGCATCCGGGAGATAAGCTGGTGCTTTCCGGTTTCGGGGCGGGGCTTACCTGGGGGGCCTGTATCCTGGAATGGTAACGGGGCTTCTTCACACCAGGGCTAATCATTCCGCTGATTGGTCATGGACCAGTACAGTTATGGAGTCAGCATACAACAGGCCGTGAAACATAACTTCTGAAAAAAGGATATTGACAAAACGCGGTTGCGCTTATATACTTTGAATGTCAAAGTAATTAAAAAGAAAAGGTTTATAAAAAGGAGAATGGTACAATGTTAGAGAAAGTGAAAACGATGGTAGCAGAACAGTTGAATGTGGAAGCAGCGGATCTTACCGCCGAGACTTCCTTTAAAGATGATCTGGGAGCAGATTCTCTGGATCTGTTTGAGCTGGTGACGAATCTGGAAGATGAGTATGAGATCGAGATTCCTTCTGAGGAGCTGGAGAACCTGACGACTGTGGGAGCGGTTGCAGACTATCTGAAAGCTAAGGGAATCGAAGAGTAAGAAAGCAAGGAAGAGGAAAGCAGGTGTTGGTTATGGAGACAAGAGTTACAAAACTGTTGGGAATAGAGAAGCCGATCATTCAGGGCGGTATGGCCTGGGTGGCAGAATCTCATCTGGCAGCGGCGGTGTCGGAGGCAGGCGGCTTCGGACTGATCGGCGCAGCCAATGCGCCGGCGGAGGTGGTCAGGAACTATATCCGTGAGGCGAAGGAGCTGACCGACCGGCCGTTTGGCGTCAACATCATGCTTTTAAGCCCCTTTGCAGATGAAATCGCCCAGGTCGTGGTGGAAGAAGGGGTGGCAGCTGTGACGACGGGTGCCGGCAATCCGGAGAAATATATGGCCCGCTGGAAAGAGGCGGACATCAAGGTGATTCCGGTGGTTGCGTCGGTGGCTCTTGCAAAGCGGATGGAGCGCTGCGGGGCAGATGCAGTAGTGGCAGAAGGCACCGAGTCCGGAGGACATATCGGACAGGCAACGACCATGACGCTGGTTCCGCAGGTGGTGGATGCCGTATCCATTCCGGTTATCGCGGCCGGCGGAATTGCAGATGGCAGAGGCTTCGCGGCGGCCATGATGCTGGGAGCAGAGGCGGTTCAGATGGGAACCCGTTTCTGTGTATCTGATGAATGCGTGATTCATGAGAACTACAAGGAACGCATCCTGAAGGCAAAAGATATCGATTCGGAAGTGACGGGCAGAAGCCACGGTCATCCGGTGCGGGGGCTTCGCAATCGCATGACCCGGGAATATCTGAAGCTGGAAGCAGAAGGGGCATCTTTTGAGGACCTGGAGAAACTGACCCTGGGCGGTCTTAAAAAAGCGGTGGTGGACGGAGACACGGATCATGGGTCTGTGCTGGCCGGACAGATCGCTGGTATGGTGACAAAACGCCAGAGCTGCAAAGAGATCGTGGATGAGATCATGGAGCAGGCGGAGCGTTTATTGAAGTTGAAGTAAGTAAGGCAGGACTGCGTGCAAAAAAAGCATGGCAGTCCGCTTTTGAAAATAGGGGGATCCGGGCCGCGGGGTAACGGGTCGTGTCAGAAAAAGCAGCAGAGAAAAATTAAGATGGTATAAGGTGGAACGATATGAGTAAGATTGCATTTGTATTCCCGGGACAGGGTGCACAGTACGTAGGGATGGGCAAAGATTTTTATGAGGCTTATCCGGAGTGCCGGGAGGTGTTTGAGACGGCTTCTGAAGCTTCCGGACTGGATATTCCAAAGCTTTGCTTTGAGGAAAATGAAAAGATTCATCAGACAGAGTATACACAGATCTGTATGCTGGCAGCAGAGGCGGCGATTTTGCGCGCGGTGGAGTGTCAGGGGATTCACTCTTCGGTGAACGCAGGGCTGAGTCTGGGTGAATATGGAGCGTTGGCGGCATCGAAAGCCATGGGGCTTGCAGACGCGTTCAAAGTGGTACGTCAGAGGGGAATTCTGATGCAGGAAGCGGTGCCGGCCGGGGGCGCCATGGCAGCGGTGCTTGCCATGGATGCGGAAAAGATTGAAACGATCTGTGAGAAGACAAAGGGGATTGTGTCCATCGCCAATTACAACTGTCCGGGCCAGATTGTGATCACAGGGGAAGAAGAGGCAGTGAATGCTGCCTGTGAGGCACTCAAAGAGGCGGGAGCCAAACGGACGATTCGGCTTAATGTCAGCGGTCCGTTCCATTCACAGATGCTTGCAGGGGCCGGAGAAAAACTTTCAGAAGTTTTGCAGGATGTGGCGTTATCAGATTTTGATATTCCGTATATCACAAACGTTACGGCAGATTATGTGACCTCCACAGAAGGGATCAAAGAGCTTCTCTGCCGTCAGGTGTCTTCCAGTGTGCGCTGGCAGCAGTCGGTGGAGCGGATGATCGCCGATGGAGTGGACACGTTTGTGGAACTGGGACCCGGAAAGACACTGTCCGGATTTATGCGGAAAATCAGCCGGGATGTGAAGATGATGAATATTGAAAATATGGCGGATTATGAGAAAGTGATTCCGCTTCTGAAAGGGGAGCAGGCATGATGCTGAAAGGAAAGATTGCGCTGGTGACCGGAGCGGCAAAAGGAATCGGCCGGGCGATTGCGGTTGCGCTGGCGAAAGAAGGGGCGACAGTGGTGGTAAACTACAACGGCTCCAAAGAAAAAGCGGAAGCAGTGGTGGAGGAGATCAGGGGACTTGGAACAGAGGGCTGTGCATACCAGTGCAATGTGGCGGATACAGATGCGGCACTGGCCATGATAAAAGAGGTCATCGCACAGTACGGCAGACTGGATATCCTGGTCAACAATGCAGGGATCACCAGGGATAATCTGATCATGAAGATGACGGAAGAGGATTTTGACGCTGTCATCAGTGCCAATCTGAAAGGGTGCTTCAACACGATCAAAGGGGCAAGCCGCCAGATGCTGAAACAGCGGTCCGGACGGATCATCAATATCACATCCGTTTCCGGTATCCTTGGAAATGCCGGACAGGCCAATTATGCGGCTTCCAAGGCAGGCATCATCGGCCTGACCAAAACCATGGCCAGAGAACTGGCCAGCCGCGGGATTACAGTGAATGGAGTGGCGCCCGGGTTTGTGGACACAGATATGACCCAGGTGCTTTCGGAAAGTGTTAAGGAGGCGGCTACGGCCCAGATTCCGCTGGGACGTTTTGGAAAGCCGGAAGACATTGCCAATATGGTAACTTATCTGGCATCTGAAAAAGCGGCATATATCACAGGGCAGATCATCAGCGTAGACGGAGGTATGGCGATCTAATGAGAAGAGTAGTTGTGACTGGAATGGGAGCGATCACGCCCCTTGGACTGAATGTAAAAGATTTTTTTGAAAATATCAAGGCGGGCAATCACGGATTCGGCGTCATCTCCAAGTTTGATGCGTCCGGATACAAAGCTCATGTGGCAGCAGAAGTCAAAGGCTTTGTGGCCAAAGACTTTATGGATTTTAAAGCGGCGAAGAGAATGGAGCCATTTTCTCAGTATGCAGTGGCAGCAGCGAAGGAAGCGATGGAGCAGGCCGGGCTTGATATGGAGAAAGAGGATGCTTACCGGGTAGGATGCTCCATCGGTTCCGGCATCGGCAGTCTGGAGGTGGTAGAGAGGGAATACACCAGGCTGAATCAGAAAGGACCCAACCGGGTGGCACCTTTGATGGTTCCGCTGATGATTTCCAATATGGCAGCCGGCAATGTATCCATCGCCTATGGCTTAAAAGGAAAGAGCCTGAATGTGGTGACTGCATGTGCCACCGGAACGCATTCCATTGGTGAGGCATACCGCAGCATCCAGGCTGGTGATGCGGAAGTGATGCTGGCAGGCGGTACGGAGAGCTGTATCTGTCCCACCGGTGTGGCAGGTTTTGCGGCGCTGACAGCTCTTTCCGGCAGTGAAGATCCTGACCGCTGCTCGATCCCCTTTGATAAGGACCGGGACGGCTTTGTCATGGGCGAGGGAGCCGGTGTGGTTGTATTGGAAGAGCTGGAGCATGCAAAGAACCGCGGGGCGAAGATTTTGGCAGAGGTGGTGGGATATGGTGCCACCAGCGATGCATATCATATTACTTCCCCGGCGGAGGATGGTATGGGCGCGGCTACGGCCATGAAATGGGCGGTGGAGGAGTCCGGCGCGAACATGGAAGAAATCCTGTATATCAATGCTCACGGAACCAGCACCCATCACAATGACCTGTTTGAGACCAGAGCCATCAAACTGGCGTTCGGGGCGCATGCAAAAGAGATGAAGATCAACTCCACCAAATCCATGATCGGTCATCTTCTGGGTGCGGCAGGAGCAGTGGAATTCATCACCTGCGTCAAGGAGATGGAGGAGAGTTTTGTCCACGTGACCAGAGGTCTGCAGAATCCGGATGAGGAGCTGGATCTGGATTACGTACAGGGTGAGGGCGTGTCTTTGGATCTTACCTATGCACTGTCCAACTCTCTGGGCTTTGGCGGACACAATGCCAGCATTCTGATTAAGAAGTATGAAGGGTAAGGGGGACTGACAGATGGTCATGGATATCAAAGAGATCATGGAGATCATTCCTCACAGACAGCCGTTTCTTCTGATCGACCGGATCGAGGAGCTGGAGCCGGGAAAGCGGGCTGTGGGAAAAAAGTGCGTTACCTACAATGAACCTTTTTTCGGCGGGCATTTTCCAAAGGAGCCGGTCATGCCGGGAGTGCTGATCCTGGAAGCCCTGGCTCAGGTGGGCGCAGTGGCGATCTTAAGTCAGCCGGATCATAAAGGAAAGACAGCCTATTTTGGCGGCATCGACAAGGCAAAGTTCAAGAAAAAAGTGGTTCCCGGGGATGTGCTGACTCTGGAGCTGGAAATTGTAAAGCAAAAAGGCCCTATCGGTGTTGGCAAAGCCACGGCGACCGTGGACGGAAAAGTCGCTGCATCGGCGGAGATGACGTTTGCGGTAGGGTGATACACCATGATGCCTTTGTGTGTTCCTTTGTTCACGGAGGGGAAGTTTGAATCATAACCGGGACTGCCCATGGAAAGCCGATTTTGGCGAGGGGCAGTCCTTTGGCTTTTTATCTGCATAACTTTACACTTTTTCCGGAATCCATTATAATAAGGTTGACAACTGCAGGGTTACAGCCTGCAAGATCCAGGTGCAAAGTTTTTGTCAGGATAAAAAAGACCATGCACCTTTTTCAGAAGGGAAGGTATATATGGAGGAAAAGGCGATTGCAGAAACGATGAAGGATGACCAGTTTATTGAGTATTGCGGGGTGCAGGTGATCTATGGGGAGACCTGTTCTGCAAGAGTGACGATCGGGCCAAGACACTTAAATCCCTATGGTATCGTCCATGGAGGTTTGTTCTACACCATGGCGGATACTGCCACGGGAGTTACGGCCATGAAGTATATGAAGGATCCGGTCACCCTGGACAGTGAATTTCATTTTCTGGGAAATGTGTCCTCCGGTGTGGTAACCGCCCGGTCGGAGGTTATCCGGGCAGGAAAGCATGTGATGTGGCTTCGGGCCAGGGTAGAGTCGGAGGACGGGAAGCTTCTGGCGGAGGGGACTTTTACTTATTACAGCGGGAAAAAGAAAGAAGCTTGAAAACAGAATAAAAAGTGATCTGCCATACCGGGGAGAAATCAGAATTGTCTGATTTCTCTTTTTTTTTCTGCTCTGCGGCCTAAGATAATCATATAGGTTCTCCTCTGTGGACAAGGGGACACAGAAGAGCAAGGAATGGAAATACAAAGGAGGAATATCATGAGCAGAATGTATGGGTACGCCCGTGTCAGCACACGGGAGCAGAAAGAGGACCGGCAGATGATTGCCCTGGCGGGGGTGCAGGTACCTCGCAGAAATATTTATATGGATAAACAGTCCGGAAAGGATTTTGAAAGACCCAGATATCAGCAGATGCTGAAGCGCCTGAAGGAGGATGATCTTTTATACATTAAAAGTATCGATCGGCTGGGAAGAAATTATGAGGAAATTTTAGAACAGTGGCGGGTGCTGACCCGGGAGAAGAAGGTGGATATCGTGGTCCTGGACATGCCCCTTCTGGATACCCGCCGGGGGAAAGATCTGATGGGTACCTTTTTGAGTGATATCGTCCTTCAGGTGTTGTCTTTTGTGGCAGAAAATGAACGGAAAAATATCAGAGAACGACAAAAAGAAGGCATTGACGCGGCCAAACAGCGGGGCGTTCAGTTCGGAAGGCCCCAAAATCCTCTTCCCGATAATTTTGAACAGGCCTACCGAAACTGGCAGTCCGGAAAGATTACAGTCCGGGAAGCGGCCGAACGATGCGGCATGTCAACAACTACGTTTTATCGGAAGGGGGTGGAGCGGAAAAAAAAGAAAAGATAACTTTAGAATTTTGTTCCAAATAGTGTACATTTTGGATATCGGCTGGATTGTTATGATCATAAGGGATTTTAGCATAATTTTATACAAAAATCAAGGATCGCAGAGGATTTCTTCTGGTAAATCCCACCTATAGATATTTTGTTCCAAAACCTACACTTTTTGGAACAAGATTGGCGGCTCAAAGGAATCAGGAATGCCGGAACAGACCATATGCAAGATCGTCCGACAATACAATAAAGTGCCGGTTTCCGGGGAAGATATGCAGAAACTCTAGGAAATCGCGAAAGACTGCGCCAGTGTGAAAAATTATGTTTTCGGGCGTTATGGTGGAATCAAAAGCCTTTCCAAGCTTTATCCGGGTTATACGGTGCAAAATGAGATGACAAAAAGCGGCCTTCGGGAAAGCCTGGGTCTGCCGTCCGTGTATTTTTATCTGGCTGTTTTTGATGCTTTAAAGGAGATCAAGCTTCAGTGGGGCAGGGTGAAGGCTGCTGTTCTGAAACGTGTGAACGCTCATGAGAAGTTCACAGAGGAGGAAAAGCATTTTCTCAGATATCTTTTGAAGGTAAGCAATGCCTTTGAGTCGGCGCTGAATCGTACAAAGCTGAAACTTCCGGAAGATCTGCAGCGGCAGTATGAATTCCTGGCTTCACAAGTGGAAGCAGAAAAGCTGGAACGTTATCTTCGCAGACAGGTGCGAAAATATGTAAGAAAGCTGCATACGGAAGAAGCAGAAGGTTTTTCCATCGGAGAGCGGGCTTACCGGTATGCGGATCACGGGATTTACATTTCGGTGAAACAAAAGCGGAAGCGGATCTTTATCCCCCTTACGGACGGCAATCGGTACGTCCGCCAGATTTATATCCGCCTTTACCCGGATCAGGGGGACGTGGAGCTTCAGGTTCCGGTGTATGTGGCAGTAAAAAGCCATGCAGACTATGGCAGACAGGTGGGACTGTCCATGGGGATGCGCGTGATGCTGGTGACGGATGAAGGGCATCTGTATGGAATGCAATTCGGAGAATACCAAAAGCAATTGTCAGACTGGCTGTCGGAGCAGACCGTCAGCTATCAGCGAAACCGCAAAGCCAATTCCGGCAGGAAAAAATATCAGGCCAAGAAACGCCGGCTGGAAGAGCAGCTGCACAGTTATATCAATCAGGAGCTGAACCGTTTATTGAGGACAGAAAAACCGGCGGTTTTGTATTTGCCCAAACTTCCCGGGACAGGAGTCAGTGGTCCCGCAAAAAAGATGAATTATCTGGTGTCCACCTGGCAGAGAGGCTATATCCGCAGCCGGCTCAGGCAGAAATGCCAGGAGCAGTCAGTGGAATTTGTGGAGGTTTTCGGAAAAGATATCAGCAATCTCTGCAGCCATTGCCAGGCGCGTGGGACCAAGAACGGCGGAAAATTTTTCTGCAGCCATTGCGGATATGAAGAAGATCAGAAGATCAACGCTGCCAGGAACGCAAAAAAACGCGGGACAGCGTCGGATGATTTCCGTTCATTCGGACACAAAAGCCCGGATAAATGAAGGTGAAAACCCTTGATTTGACCAGATGGACCGGGCAGGCGTGTCCATGATATAAAAACAATCACGGCATTAGAAGGCGGGGATTTCCCGCGCATTGGGTATGCCAGGACCTTGTGAACACAAACAGGTGAAGTAACAAGGAGCGAAGCGGGATTTTTCCGCATCATCCCATAAGGATGACCAATATTTCTTATTTTTCCAATGAAAAGCAGTCCGCTGCAGACGGAAGAGCTTCCAATGCAAATTTTATAATAAAGGCCAAAGGAGTGAGAGCATGAGAAAAGCAGACAAAGAACAGGCAGATGAGATTGTAAGGCTCCTTGGCCAAGTACATGAGGGGATCCGAAAAATGCTGGAAACAGGTCAGAAAGGAACGGTTTTGGACCTTCTGAGCCAGTGCCAGGATGCGGCAATTCAGCTTGGGGAGACCATCGAACGGTCAGAAGGGGAAGGTTTTGTGACCGTTACTCTTTTGGAGGAATACTGTGAGCTGGTCTATCAGATCTATGAGTCAGTTCGTCAGGGAGAAAATATACCGGCAGGCAAGACTTACAAAAATCTGCATCGCTCTCTGATTTTGATTCGGAACAGTCTGAATCAGGATGTGACAATCCGTCAAGAAGCAGTGTTTCTTCCGTATAAAGCATCCATGTGGGATTCCCTGGAAAGTGTGTGGAAAGCTGCAGATGAGGACCCCAAGTGTGATGCTTATGTGATTCCTATTCCTTACTATGACCGAAATCCGGATGGAAGTTTTAAAGAGGAACATTATGAAGGGGATCTTTATCCGCCGTATGTACCGATTACGTGGTACAAAGATTATGATTTTCAGGAGCGCCGCCCGGATTTTATCTTTATCCATAATCCTTATGACGAGTGCAACTATCTGACCAGCGTGCATCCGTATTTCTATTCCAAAAACCTAAAACTATTTACCGACCAGTTAATCTATATACCTTATTTTATATTAAATGAAATCGATCCGAACAATCAAGCTGCTGTGGACGGGATGGCGCATTTTTGCACCACCCCGGGTGTTCTCTATGCGGATAAAACCATTGTCCAGTCGGAAAACATGCGGCAGGTGTATATAAAGGCTCTGACCGAGTTTACGAAAAATACGTCTGCCACCAGGTCGTATTGGGAAGAGAAGATCCTGGGGCTTGGTTCACCGAAGATTGATAAAGTGCTGAACACGCGAAAAGAAGATGTGGAGCTTCCCAAGGAGTGGCTTTCCATCATCGAAAGACCGGACGGAAGCTGGAAGAAGATTATCTTCTATAATATCGGAGTGACCGCAATTCTTCAGAATGGGGAGAAGATGATTGCGAAGATCAAGGATGTATTTGATGTTTTTAAAGAAAACAAGGAAAAAGTGGCACTTCTGTGGAGACCGCATCCGCTGGTCAAGGCTACCTTTCAGACAATGCGTCCGCAATTGTGGGCAGCGTACAAAGAGCTTCTGGACCAGTATCTGGAAGAAGGCTGGGGAATCTATGACGATACACCGGACCTGGACCGGGCGATTGTGGTGTGTGATGGGTATTATGGAGATCCCAGTTCGGTGGTGCAGTTGTGCCAGGCAGCAGGGAAACCAGTCCTGATACAGGATGTAAATGTGGTTTCCAGCAATGAAAATATTCTTCTTAGTACTTACAACATGGTAAGATCAGGAGAAGAAATTTACTTTGCCTCCAAAAATGTTGCAGGCTTTTTTACATTTCATACACAAACAAAAAGAACGAAGCAAATAGCGATAGATGTATTAACAGAATGCGGGACTTGTTCTAAATTTATGTTCGGAGGAATTTGCGTATACAAAGAAAAGGTTGTTTTTGCTCCATACGAATCTTCCAAAATATTGATTTATAGTAATGATGAAGAAAAGAAAATGGTTGATATTAACCAGATTTTTTATAAGGAAGGACAGAAGAATTATTATGTAAAAAGAGCAGTTGTTTTTCAAAACTTAATATATTTTATATGTAATAAATATTCAGAGATGTTATGTTTAAATATGGATACACTGCAGATACATATTTTGAACTTCTGGAAAAAGGATTCTTTTATAAATGCAGAAAGCACAGAATTTATAGGAGTGAATACAGGTGGAGACGTTTGTGTTGTAGATGAATCTTTTTGGGTCCCTCTAAATTGTAATAATTGTATTTTGGAAGTAGATATGAGAACTCAAGAAGTAAATATCCATAAAATAAATGGACAGGAAATGCGTTTTTCGACTATTTGTTTTGATGGTATTTATTTTTGGCTGACAGGATATGAGCCTGTTGTGGTGAGATGGAATCATACTAATAATTTTGCAGAGACATTCCATGATTTCCCAGAAGGATTTCAAAAATTTCATAAAGAGGATTATTGGGAGGAATTATTTACAAGAAGTTTTTATGACAATGGGTATGTTTATCTGTTTCCGATGACAGTGAATATGGCATTGAAAATCAAATGTGAGACCGGACAGATGGAGAAGATCTATCAGTGGAGCATGTTGGAAAGCTGTTATACAGTTGAAAAATGGGATGACGATATATTTTATATAGAAACTGGTAATGACAATTACATTGATATTGATGACAGCATGTTAATGGATCGGAATGGCACTGTTCTGAAACATAATATTTTTAAAGTTTTGTCGGAAAATATAGAATACCATTTTAACGAAAAAGGGATGCCAAATTATATAGAAACACAGGCCTGTACTTTGGAAAAAATATTGTTTGGTATATAAAAGTTAAAGGAACAATATTGGGTATGAAAAAGACATTTTTATTTGGAGCAGGAAAAACAGCTGTGACAATGATGAAAATAAAATTGGAACTATTTTACATGGAGTTGAAGTGAAAGGATTTTCTGAATTAAAACAAACATATCACACGGAAAGTAAGGTGGATGTATATATTGCGGGTTATGTACAGGAGATATATGAGCAATGTAAAAGAAATGATATATACATTGCAGGAATATATAATCCAAAACAAAATAAATTAGAGTCGTATAAAGAATATTGTATACAAAATCAAAAATATTATTGAACAACTAGCAAATAATGGTTTTGAAGGAACAGTTTGCTTTCACATATATAATGAGCCTTTAATTGATCCCAGATTGTTTTATATTATTGAGTACATAAAACAGAAGAAAATACAGTTGAATGTAATGTACCCTGCGCAGCCTTATTTTGGCAGGTACCGATTTGGGTGAACAGTGATGTGGGTTTATGTTGTGTAGATTGTTTTCAGAAAGCGATAATTGGAAATGTGAAAAATCAATGTCTGAAAGAAATTAGAAAGTGTTAAAAGTCATTCACATTGCATCTGAAAATAAAAAAGGAAAGGAGATTGTGAAAATTTGAAAAATATTTTATTTGGTGCTGGAACTTATGGTAAGTTGTTTGCTGAAAAGAACAGCAATTTTGTAAAAGATAGTTTCCTTTTTTGCGATAATGATCCAGATAAACTGGACAAGGAAGTACATGGATTAAAAGTAATTTCGTTTTATGAAATGGTAGAATTATATAAGATTAAAGAAATAGAACGAATTATTATCACAACAGCCAAAGCAGATCAAATTTTAGAACAATGTTTGTTAAATAATATAAACGCTGAAATTATGTATTATTATGATGTTGAAAAAAATACTGTAAAAAAAGCTGGTGAAGCATATTCATCCACTGTTTTTTCGCAGGATGGGGAAGAAATGTTTCTGAAAGAATTTTTTGCTAATAAAAAGAAAGGGTTTTATGTTGATGTAGGAGCATATCATCCATTTCTTTTTTCAAATACTGCCTGGGCATATGAAAGAGGATGGAATGGTATTAATATTGAACCGAATCTTGAGGCATATAAAAAGTTTACGCATATAAGAAATCACGATATAAATTTAAATTGCGGCATTTCTCAAAAAGAGAGAATTTCATCATATTTTGAGTTCGAGGAAGGAGCATATAATACTTTTTGCAAGGAAAATGTACCCAATAACACAAAGCTAAAAAAGGTATCAAAAATATTTACAAGACGTTTGGATTCGATTTTTAATGAACACCATGTGCAGAAGATAGACTTTATGGATATTGATGTCGAAGGGAATGAGTTGGATGTATTGTGTTCCAATAATTGGGATTTATATAGACCTCAAATAATTTTATGCGAACAAAAAATGAGGATGGAGGATATCATAAAATCAGAAATCTATTTATTTATGAAACAAAATGGATATGAAGCTGTAAGTAAATATAATAGAACAATGATTTATAGAGAAATATAATATGAAAAATAATGTAGTTTCTTTGGAAGAAGAAATTAGATGTGATTTTCTGGTTTCCCCAAAAAGAAAAAAAATTTGGAAAACACAACTTGATATGGCAATGGAAGTAAAGAGAATATGTGAAAAGCATAAAATTAAGTATTTTATTATATGGGGGACTCTGCTGGGAGCAGTGAGACATAAAGGTTATATACCATGGGATGACGACTTTGATATCGGATTTTTGAGAAAAGATTACGATCGTTTTTGTAAAATTGCAAAAAAGGAAATCGTACCGCCTCTTTTTTTCCAAGATGCATTGTCTGACATGAAATATTTTATCGGATATGCACGAATCAGGGATTCTAGAACAACTGGGTGGATTTTGCATAATTCATCACCAAAATATCATAATGGTATATTTATTGATTTATATCCGCTAGATGTGATTCCAGATAATCTATGTGTATGGACTATTCAGACTTTTTTAGTAAACTGTATTTTAAAACATTTGTGTAAACGCAGTTGCAGTGATAATAAGAAAATGGGAGATACGAAATATAAATGTTTGGTAGTTTTACACAGATTATGCTGTTCGATATTTAATTGGAGGCAACATCCCAAGAGAGTTGGAATTATGTATTGGCCGCATGAAACGGAGATAGGATACTGGATTTATGCGGAAGATGTGAAACAGACAATAAAATTAACTTTTGAGAACACATCATTTTCGGCGCCAAAAGGTTATGACAGAATTTTGAAAAATGTGTATGGAAATTATATGAAATATCCTCCGAAAGGGAAAAGAGGAACTTGGCATAATAAACAGATTATATTTGACCCGGATATTTCGTATTTAGAATTCTACAAAAATAAAATGGAGAAAAAAAGAAGAGTATGAACATAAATGCACCAGTTTTATTGATTTTCTTCAACCGGGAAGAGGAGGTTTTTCAGGTTATTGATGCAATTAGAAAATGTGCTCCTAAGAGCATGTATATAGCGTGTGATGGAGGAAGAACAGAGAAGGAGCATATGAGGATACTTCAGCTTCGTGAAAAAGTCAGGAAAAGCATAGACTGGGATTGCAAGTTGCACTGTTTCTTTTCGGATAATAATCTTGGCTGTCAATGGGGGCCTGTATCAGCAATTAACTGGGTGTTTGAAAACGAAGACAGGTGTATCATTTTAGAAGACGATTGTGTACCGGATACTTCATTCTTTGGATACTGTGATCAATTACTTGAAAAATATGCTGATCATGAAAATGTATGGATGATTAGTGGCGAAAATTATTTGAAAGACGATTTTATATTTGAGAATTCGGATTATATCTTTTCTTTGAGAACGGACACATGGGGATGGGCCACATGGAAGCGGGCATGGGAAAAATGTGATTTTAATCTGTGCCGGTGGCCGGCCTACAAGAAAGAAAAAGTTCTTTCACATACATATTATATGAAAAATTATGATGAACTAGATTATATGACAAAACAATTAGATAATATCTATAAAAAAAGAGACAAATCTATTTGGGATTACCAATGGAGATTTCATATGATTATAAACAGCGGATTATGCATTGTTCCCCGAAAAAATCTAGTAAAGAATATTGGTTGGGGAAAACATGCAACACATACAAAGGCAAAACGTGCAATATGGAATGTGCCTACAGAAAAAATGGATCTGCAAATGAAGCATCCATCCTGTATCACTGCAAATGCAGACTTTGATAGAAGGTATGGAAAATTACTTTTTGAGGATAAACTGAGTTCTTATATAAAAAATAAAGATATATATGATGCAGTAAGAATTTTATTAATACATTATTTAAAATATTTTAAGGGATAGAGAAAATGAAAAAGAATGTTATTTCAGTATTATCAACAGTAGCAGGAGTGATTATTGGTGCTGGTACAACCGGAAAAATTATTGGAAAATCTTGTAAAGCTGCAAGGGATATGTCAGAGAAACATTTGGCATTATTTCTTATGATGGATAGGTGGGTAGAAGTAAAGCAGGAGAAAAAGAATCTGGAATCTTATTTTATGAAAAATAATTATGAGAAAATTGCTATTTATGGAATGAATTATGCGGGAGAGAGATTGCTGCAGGAATTAAAAGAAAGTAGTATTACAGTGGAATATGGGATAGATCAGAAGGCAGACGAGATCTATACAGAGGTGGATGTATTAAGTCCCAAGGACAAGCTTCCCAATGTAGATGCGATTATTGTCACCCCTATTTTTTTCTTTGATGAAATTGAAGAACAGTTATCAAAAGCAGTGAGTTGTCCTATTATCTCCTTAGAAGATATCTTGTATGAAGTATAATGTGTAAAGTGTATTTTGCCACTGCGAAGACAGTAAGATACGGGCTGGCAAATGCACTTATGAGAAAAGGAGAGATTGTAATATATATGGAAAGTAATTTGGGTCATTGGACTATAAATAAAAATACAAAACTATTTACAGTGGGTCCGGCACAAATGTACCCTAGTACATTAACAGTACGGAATCATGTGGTGCCTTATTTTAGAACGTCCGAGTTCTCGGATATGATGCTGGAAAATAAACAATGGTTGTTGGAGCTGGTGGATGCAGACAAGGAATGTGAAGTCGTATTTTTAACAGCATCTGGCAGTGGTGCAATGGAAGCAGCTGTTATAAACTGTTTTGATGAAAACGATAAATTGCTTGTTATTTCCGGCGGAACATTTGGGGAACGATTCGAAAAAATATGTAAAATTCACAAAATACCCTTTGATGTCATAAAGTTGGGCCAGGATGAGACTTTATCGGAGATACATTTGAGCACTTATGAAGGAAAAGACTACACAGGATTGCTTGTTAATTTACATGAAACTTATACGGGACAGCTATATGATATTGAATTGATTCATGATTTCTGTGAAAGAAATAAATTATATCTAATAGTTGATGCAATTAGTACCTTTTTGTGTGATGAATATCACATGGAAAAATACAATATAGATGTGACAATTATAAGTTCTCAAAAAGGACTTTGTTTGGCCCCAGGGCTTTCCATGGTTATATTGAGTAGAAAGATTATTAAGGAGAAAGTTTCAGGGAACCATATAAAATCTTTATACTTTGACTTTAACGAATATCTTTTAAATATAAAGAGGGGGCAGACACCTTTTACGCCGTGTGTTGGCGAGCTCTTTGAATTGAATGATATGTTGCATCATATAGTCGAAAGAGGAGGAGCAAAAGCGCGTGTTGAAGAAGTAAAAGAAAGATGTGAGTACTTTCGGAAAAACATTAAAGAACTTCCAGTACATTATCCTTCCTTTCCATTATCCAATGCAATCACTCCCGTCAGATTTGACAAAGATATAGCGATGGATTTTTTTATGTATCTTAAAGATGAGAAAAATATTATGGTCAATCCGGTTGGCGGTGAATTGGGAAAATGTAGTATACGGGTGGCACATATTGGGAATTTAGAGCTTGAGGACTATGATATATTGATAAAAGAAATGAGAAATTTTTTGAAATATAGAGTCTGATGAGCCGGAATGGGAGGGAAGGGATGCTGAAAAATGAAGTGCAGAATTATTTAAAAGCATTGGATCCAGAGGCTGAAAGCGTAATTATAGATCCTAGTAAACTGATTTTTGAAGAAAACGTCAAAATGAATTGCTTTTATTGCGGAAAATATAATCATAATTGGCGGTGTCCTCCTAACCTGCCTAATATAGACTATAAAAAAATGTTAAGCGAATATGATGCGGGCTTGATAGTAATTTTGAGTTTTAATATTAAAAAGAAAAGTGATTATGCCAGAATCAGAAATGACTCCAGTGTGACTTTGCATAAGCTGTTACTTGAATTGGAAAAGTGGATGTATGATCAAAACAGACCTAATGCACTTTCTTTTATAGGAGGTTCCTGTAAACTATGTAAAGGCGGGTGTGGCAAGGAAAGATGCAATAATCCATACATGTCAAGGACACCGATTGAGGCATTGGGTATTAATATAATTAAAAGCGTAAAAGAATATGATATAGAAATTAAATTTCCGGCTGATAAAGTTTTGAAAAGGATTGGACTGTTGTTGTGGCAGGAAGTATGAAATTTAGAAAAAGGTGTAGAAATGAAATATATATTTTTAGTGGCCGGAAAGGGTTCCAGATTAAATCCTTTAACTTTGGATATTCCAAAGTCCATGTTCCGGTTGGATCAGGAGACTACTTTAATTGGGAGAATGGTGAATCTCATAAGAAAATATGATGAATGTGCGGATATAATTGTTGTAACAGGACACAAACATCAGAGTATTGAACAGGAATTGAAGAATGTTACGTTTATAAACAATCCATTTTATGAAGTAACTAATTCGATTGCTTCTTTGTGGTTTGCTAGGAAGCATCTTGATGCAGATAATGTTATTTTGATTGATGGAGATATTGTGATGCCAGAAAGTCTACTTCGAGATGTAATCTGTCGGCCGACAGAGAAAGCTCTGGTTTTACTGGACAGTTCTATTAATGAAGATGGTGATTATAATGTCCAGGTTTCCGGAGATCGGGTACTGGTGATGAGTAAAGAATTGGACCATTATTACGGGGAATATGCAGGAATAACAAAGCTTGATCGGAACAGTGCACAATTGTTGGAATACGAAATTGAGAAGATGGTGGACAACGGATATTACGATCAGTGGTATGAGAACGCGTTGGTTCAGATGATTTTTGAAGATGATTTTGACCTTTACTATGTAGATATTTCCGATTATGAATGGACAGAAGTGGACAGTGTAAGTGACTTGATTCACGCAAAAAATATACATATAAATGAACAGTCTAATCCTTCCGAAATGGTGGGAGAAGAATAAGGTAGTTAGGTTGCTTATCTGTAGTCAAATGGAATAGATATATAAAATAAGGGATCTTTATGAAAATTTCTGTAATCACAGTATGCTTAAACAGTGAAAAAACTATAGAGCAGACAATTCAAAGTGTAACTGACCAAAATGATATAGATTATGAATATATTATCATAGATGGAAAGTCTACAGATAGTACATTAGAAATAATAAAAATATATAAAGATAAAATATCTATCATAAAAAGTGAACCGGACAATGGCATATATGATGCAATGAATAAAGGAATCACATTAGCAACGGGAGATATTATTGGTATTATTAATTCAGACGATTGGTACGAACCAAATACATTTAATAAAATCAGAGAGAGTTTTAAAGAATCAGGTGCTGATGTTGTTTATGGAAAGCTGAATTTGATTTCGGAAAATGGACAATCTAAGGTTTTGCTACCTGGAACTATAGATAAAATTAGATATGAAATGGGAATTCCTCATCCCACAGTATTTGTAAGAAGATCTATTTATAAAAAGTATGGTATGTTTAATTTGGAATATAAAATTGCAGCAGACTATGACTTAATGTTGCGACTATACGTAAAAGGAGTAAAATTTTATTTTTGCAATGATATAGTAGCAAATTTCAGATTGGGTGGAATTAGTGATAAGCAACATGAACTATGTACAGAGGAAACATTAACAATAGCTAGCACATATTTATCATCAGTACCATTGATAGACAGAAAGTATTATAAAGATATTATATCACATAGGCGTAAAGTCTTTTGCTTTGAAAATTTATTAAATAATTTATCTCACAGATTGGAAACTATTTTGAGAATAGGGATGGGGGTTGGATCAGATGACAGTATTGTAATATTTGGTGCCGGAGTATGGGGGACAAAAATATATAATGCATTGGTTAAAGGAGATATGCGGCCTTTATTTTTTATAGATAATAATGAGGAAAAATGGAATACATCTCAGATGAACATAAAGATTTATGCACCTACAGTGTTAAAAACTTATAAAGGAGTGTTGATTTTAGCTGTAAAAGATTTTAGCAAAGATATTTTGTCGCAAGTAAAAAAAATCAATAGTATTTCTACGTATTGTATCAGCTGGGAGGAGATGGTATCAGAATCACTTTTGTTAGATGGATTACTTTGATTTTAAAGTTGATTGGAATGTACAGAACGAAATATCTTTTATGTCTATACAAAAATGTGACAGGAAATGGCTGTTTTTGTTTTGTTATAAAGAGGTATATGGAATGAAAAGTATATATATTTTTGGTATTGGAAAAGGAAAAGGATATTTAGAACGTTGTTTACTCGAAAATGTATATGTGTGTGGATATATTGATAACTATAAAGCGGAAAACATGCTATTCTTTGAAGGGAAAAGGGTTGTTAGACAAAATGAATTATTTGAGCAATATGATTATATAGTAATTACATTGATGCAATATAAAGATATAAAAAAAGCATTGCTTGAAGATGGAATAGCAGAAGAAAAGATTATTTCATTTTTTGATTTTGAAGATGCATCAGATGATAAAAACTGGTTAGTCATAGATCCATATAAGTGGCGCGCAGAGTTGATGTGGAAACATTATAACGAGATTGTAATACCAACAATAGATAATATGGGATATGAACTGTATTGTGATTCTCAATGTGTAATAAAAAACAATCCCAAAATAATAAACGTCAAAGATACTGTTGATATTTTATATAAAGAAAAAAAATGTCTAGCAAGGTTTGGAGACGGTGAATTTGAATTGATTTCTGGAAGGGTAAGAGCAAAATTTCAGGACGTAAATAGTGAATTGTCAAAGCGCTTAAAAGAAGTTCTGAATTCCAGAGAAAAAAATCTATTGATAGCAATAGCCGATAATTATGGTTCTTTGGAAAGATATACGGAGGAGGCTGCCAGAGATATTAGAATGTATCTGACAAAAGAAGTCCGCAAAGAACATATGGAACTTTTAGATTTAAAAAGACAATATTATGATGCATATTTATCTCGGCCATATATAATGTTTCGTGATAAAGAAAATACAAAAAGTAAGTTTGATCAAATAAAAAGAATTTGGAATAAAACGGATGTGTTAGTTGTAGAGGGAGAATACACGAGATTCGGTGTTGGAAATGATCTTCTTAATAATGCAAAAAGTATAAAAAGAATAGTTGTCCCAGATAACAATGCATTTGAAAAATATGAGAAAATTAAGTCAAGTGCATTTAAATATGGTAGAAATAAACTCGTTCTTTGTATCATGGGACCAACAGCTACAGTTTTGGCATACGATCTTGCAAAAGAAGACTATTGGGCAATCGATATAGGACAACTAGACACAGAATATGAGTGGTTTCTTCGAGGTGTTGACAAAAGATGCGAATTAGAATACAAAAATGTAAGTGAAGTGATTCGATATGAAAAATTCAATACTGATTATAAGGAGAAATATTGGGAGGCTTATAAAAATGAAATAATAGAAAAGATATTATAGAACAAGCTATAGTGTGATTTATAATATAATAAGTTAAAAATTATGACGAAATTTTAAAAACAAAATAACACAGTATAGGATTTTATTTTGATATGACAGTAAGCATTATTGTACCATTATTTTACGGGAAAAAATATTTAGATGTCATACTAAATCAGGTGGAACAATGTGTTCAAAATGCCAAAGGCATAAAAGTGGAATTGGTTTTATATAATGATTCCCCGGCAGAAAAGATAAGTATATGTGAAACGGTATATTCCTATAAAATTAAAGTTTTTAATTCTGCAGTAAATCATGGAATTCACGGGGCTCGAGTTCATGGCTTAGAAAAAGCGGAAGGGGAGTATATACTGTTTTTAGATCAGGATGATAAAATTGTGCCAGCTTATTTGGAAAAACAGCTGAACTGTATAGGCCATGCTGATGCGGTGGTCTGCAGAGCGATTCATAACAATCGTTTTCATTATACGAATACACATGTTTTTGAGAACGTAATCTCAAAAGAATTTATGTTGAAAAAATGGTGTCCCATTGTATCACCAGGACAGGTATTGATAAAAAGAAATTCAATTCCATCATTTTGGAAAAATAATATTTTAGAGAATAATGGAGCAGATGATTATTTTCTTTGGCTTCTTATGGCAGGGGAAGGAAAGTCCTTTGCATTGAATCAGGAAGTTTTGTTTGAACATGTTATAACAGGAATGAATACTTCAGGAGATACAAACAAAATGATGGATTCAGAGGAAGAGATGATACAGCTACTGCTTGAGAATCATATTTTTCATGGAGAAGAGGAAACCTGGTTGTCTGAACTTTTAGGATCATTGCGAAGAATACATATTAAGGAGCTGGATCAGTATAAGAGAACTTTTGCATTTTTACAGTATTGGAATAAGTGTAAAGCACATAATATTCCATTTCTGAATTTTTTTCAGGAAAATCATATAAGAAGAGTTGCAATATATGGAGCAGGAGATCTCGGGAGAAATGTCGAGCTTTTGCTATATAATACGGATATAGAGGTTGTCTGTTTTATTGATCAAAATGCAGACTATATCCTTTCAGAACGACCAGTATATAGAAAGGATAAAATCAATATAAAAGTTGACGCAATTCTTATGTCTGTAAAGGATGAGAACGTTACAGAAGAAATGAAAGCTTTGTCAGAATGCCCTGTATATCAAATAGATGAAATCTGGAATTGAGTAAAAGGAAAAACATAACTAAATGATTAGTATAATTGTTCCGGTATATAATATTGAAAAATATCTTCCTCGTTGTTTAGACAGTCTGATAGGACAATCATTTTTAGATATCGAAATCATAATAGTGGATGATGGCTCTACTGATGGATGTTATTATATTTGTGAAGAGTATGGAAGGAAAGATCCAAGGATTGTGGTAATACATAAGACTAACGGAGGTTTAGTCAGTGCCAGAAAGGTCGGGATGAAAGCGGCAAGAGGCGAATACATTGCTTATGTGGATGGTGATGACTGGATAGAACCCCAAATGTATGAGCAGATGTATCAAAAAATGATAGAAGAAAATGTAGATATTGTTATGTGTGGACGCTTTGAAGACGTGGCTGATACCAGCAAAAAAGTTTTTCACGGAGTAAAAGAAGGAAGATATAAAAAACAAGAACTGCAGAAGCTTGTATATCCCAAAATGATTTCAGGAGATACATTTTTTGAATGGGGAATTTTTCCGGGGCTGTGGGATAAACTTTTTCGCCGGGACTGCATAGAGATGTTTCAATTGGCAGTTGATGACAGAATTGCTATGGGAGAGGATGCAGCGTGCACTTATCCTTGTCTTTTGAATACAAATAGTATTTATGTTATCCATGAATGTTTGTATCATTACAGACAGAACGAATCGTCTATGGTTAGAAAGTCAACAGAGCCAGAAAAGGAACGAAAAAAGTTTTGTATTTTATACCAGTCAGTCTATAATGTGTTGGAAAAAAATAAATATATTTATGATCTGAGAGAACAGTGGAAAAAGTATGTGTTATTTTTGATGGTCCCAAGAGCAGATACGTTGTTAGAAGGGATAGAGTGTCTGGATTATCTGTTCCCTTTTCCAGAAGTAAGAAAGGGAAGCAATATTATTATTTATGGTATGGGAGTCTATGGACAGCGACTATATCAATATATAAAAAGAACTGGCTTTTGCAATCTTGTAGCGGCGGTAGATCAAAATTACGCAGTGCTTAACAAAAAAGAGATGTTGATTGAGGCACCAGAAAATATTGTGCATTACAACTACGATGCAATTGTTATAGCCATTTCTTTTGCTAAAGCAAGAACGGCGGTTTATCGGGAATTATGCCGACTTTATTTTCCGGATAAGATTCACAACATGAGTGAAGAACTTATATTTAGTGATGAGATTCAGAAACGGTTTGGCATAATTTAATTTTTTAAGTAATTTTACTATATACATTCACAGGAAGGACACTATGCAACTGGCAATCTACGGCGCCCAGGCTATCGCCCTTGGTGCATACGAAGCGATACAAAATATATATCCAGAGCGGCCGGTTCGATGTTTTATCGTCACAAGCCAGGGAACAAACGCTGCATCTTTAGCAGGTATTCCGGTGTTTGAGCTGGAACCTTTTTCGGCGTCATTGTCAACGGAAGAGAAACGAGACATGGAGATCCTGATCGCGACTCCTGAGAATGTTATGCCGGAGATTGAAAGGAGTCTGGATGCCTGCGGGTTTGTCTGTCATGTACGTCTGACTTCGCCAAGATGGGCAAACCTGATGGGATACCATTACATATGCAAAAGAGATTATATACCTCTTTCGGCGCTTCCGGTTGGATATCACAGAGCAAACCTTCATGTCTTTATGGCGAAATTTTACAAGGACAAGCCATTGGAGGAGAACTATCATTTGCCGGAGTGGATCACGCCGATTCAGGTAGGAGCGGCTTTGTGTGAAGAGCGGGTGGCGAATACACTGGACTGTGACGGAGAAAACATTTCTTATAAAAACGGAAATTATTCAGAACTGACAGCACTTTATTGGATGTGGAAAAACCGTCTGCTTTCTCCTTCTGCCAATCAGGAGCGAGAATATTATGGACTCATTCATTATCGGAGACTGTTGGAAATGACAGAAGATGATGTGCTGCGACTGGCAGATAATGACGTGGATGTGGTACTTCCATATCCTATGCCGTATGAGCCGAATATGGAAGCGCATCATGAAAGGTATCTGAAAAAGGAAGACTGGGAAGCGGTGCGCAGTGCGGTCGCTGAATTACAGCCGGAGTATCACCGGTATTTTCCACAGCTGCTCGGGCAGAGATTTTTGTTTAACTACAATATGATTTTAGCGAAAAAAGTCGTGCTGAGCGCATACTGCCAGTGGCTTTTTCCGATTCTGGAACGAGTGGAGGAGCTTAGTGTTCCGAAAGGAACAGACCGGTCGGACCGTTATATCGGATATGTGGGAGAGACGCTGACGACCTTGTACTTTATGTACAACAAAAAGAAACTGCAGATTGTTCATACAGGGTGTCGTTTTTTGACCTGACCATACAAAAAGTACGGGATAACTGTGCCTGGTAAGCATGAAAGCAGAAAAGAGAGGAAATTACATATATGCAGTTTGAATTGATGGCCTCCATGATGTGTGCGGATTACGGCAATCTGGAGCGGGAAGTGAAGGAACTGGATGCGGGGGGCATTGACTCTTTTCATATTGATATTATGGACGGACGATATGTTCCCAATTTTGCCATGTCGTTAAATGATATGCGGTACCTTGCAAGCGCGACAGCAAAACCAATGGATGTGCATCTGATGATTGAACATCCAAACAACCGCATTGGACTGTTCCTTGGGTGTCTGCGCAAAGGAGACACGGTATATATTCATCCGGAGGCAGAGTATCATCCTTCCACGACGCTGCAGAGTATCATCAATGCAGGAATGGTGCCCGGTATCGCCATCAATCCGGGAACCTCCGTGGAAACGGTGATGGAGATGCTTCGGATTGTGAAAAAAGTGCTGGTGATGTCGGTCAATCCGGGAAATGCCGGACAGATGTATCTGCCCTATGTTGGGAAAAAAATCACGAAGCTTCTGGCCCTGAAAGAGGACATGGATTTTGAACTATACTGGGACGGAGCGTGCAGCGCCAATAAGATTCTGGAATTTGCACCGAAAGGTGTGAAAGGCTTTGTGCTGGGAACGACGCTGCTCTTCGGAAAAGGAAAGCCCTATGGGGATACGCTGCAGGCAATCCGGGAGCTGCGGTTTTAGCAGATTGTATGTGCATGGTCAAAAAGGATGAGAAGAATGAAGGTTGCTTTGATTTTATCGGGCGGCACTGGCCTGCGGCTTGGCTCAGATATCCCGAAACAATACATAGAAGTGGCAGGCAGGCCGATTATTTCCTATTGCCTGGAGACGTTGTCTTCGCATGAAGAGGTCGAAGCACTGCAGATTGTAGCGGATCCGGCCTGGCAGGATTTGATCCGGAACTGTCTGCGCCAGACGGACAGCAAGAAGAAATTCAGGGGATTTTCTGAACCGGGAGAGAACCGGCAGCTTTCGATCTTCCATGGGCTGCAGGATATCCGGACCTATGCTGAGGATTCTGGTTATGTGTTTATCCATGATGCGGCCAGGCCCTGTCTGTCGCCTGAGCAGATCACGGATTGTTTACAGGGGGCAGAGGGGCATGAGGGACTGATGCCGGTGCTGCCTATGAAAGATACGGTGTATACCAGCCTGGACGGGGGGAAAAGCGTTGCTGCACTTTTGGACCGAAGTACGGTCTATGCGGGGCAGGCGCCTGAGGTGTTCCGGATTGGACGATATTATGAGGCAAATCAAAAGCTTTTTCCGGACCGGATCCGGCAGATCAACGGTTCCACAGAGCCGGCGGTGCTGGATGGGATGGAGATCATCATGATCCCCGGGGACGAGGGAAATTTTAAGATTACAACAAAGGCAGATTTGGAGCGGTTCCGTCGGATCCTGACAGAAAAGACTTGAAAAAACATCGAAAAGATGCGGAATTTAAAGGAGAGATGATACAATGAAAGCATGGGTGCTGCACGGGATCGGTGATCTGCGCTATGAAACGGTCGAAGAGCCTGTGCCAGGTACGGGGGAGGTGCTGGTACGGGTGAAGGCGGCAGGGATCTGCGGTTCGGACATTCCGCGGATTTATCGTACTGGGGCCTATACCCATCCTTTGGTTCCGGGGCATGAATTTTCCGGCGTTGTTGTAAAGACAGGGGCAGATGCGGCAGCGGATTGGCTGGGAAAGCGAGTCGGCGTCTTTCCGCTGATTCCCTGTAAAATCTGTGGCCCCTGTCAAAAGAGACAGTATGAGATGTGCCGGAATTACAGTTATATCGGATCGCGCAGAGATGGAGCCTTTGCAGAATATGTATCTGTGCCGGCTGAAAATCTGATCGCCCTGCCGGAACGCGTGACTTTTGAAGAAGCAGCCATGCTGGAACCGATGGCAGTGGCAGTCCATGCTATGCGGCGGGTATCCATCGGACCGGCGGACAGCGTGGTGGTCTGCGGACTTGGAACGATCGGACTGCTTCTGGTGATGTTTCTTCTGGAAGCAGGAGTGGAGGATCTTCTTGTAATCGGCAACAAAGAATCTCAGCAAAAGGCGGTCCAAAGACTGGGACTGTCCCCGGAGGCGTACTGTGACAGCCGGACGCAGGATGTGTCCCGGTGGATTTGGGACCATACAGACGGTCAGGGAGCCGAGGTGCTTTTTGAATGTGTGGGGAAGAAGGAGACGTATGCGCTGTCTGTGGATCACACGGCGCCGGCCGGTCATGTGGTACTGGTTGGAAATCCGTCTTCTGATATGGCGCTGCCAAAACCAGTGTACTGGAAAATACTGAGGAATCAGCTGCGGGTGACCGGGACCTGGAATTCTGCATTTTTGCAGGAAGCAGAAGATGACTGGCACTATGTGCTGGATCGGCTTTCAGACAAAAAGATTGCTCCGGCGGACCTGATCACACATCAGCTGCCTCTTTCTGAGTTAGAATGCGGGTTTCGGATTATGCGGGACAAGACAGAGGACTATGTGAAGATTATGGCAATCGACGAAAAAATGCATACTTGACACAAACGGGTAAACACCTTGCGAAAAGGCATTACCCGTTTTTATCTTCTGTTCTGCTTTACCGTTCCATCCGGCTGATGGATTCGATCCCCACGCTGCCGCCCCGGACGACTTCGATGTTTTTAAATTCGCTCTTCATAAGCTGAACTACCGCATCATTTTTGGTAGCAGTCTGTACGAATTCCAGAAGCAGGCTGTTCTTTCCATAGTCAATGACCCGTGCTTTGAACGTCTCCGCGATCTGGAACAACGAAACCTTGTCTTCCGAAGTGCAGTGCAGCACCTTGACATAGAGGATTTCCTTCATGCGCACAAAGACATCGGTAAAGTCAATGACCTTGATCACTTCCACCATACGGTTTAATTGTTTTTTAATCTGCTCGAAAGTTTCATCGTCGCTGACCGTGGCGATGGTCATGCGGGATACGGTGGGATCTTCCGTGGTTCCGACGGTCAGGCTGTCCAGGTTGTAAGATTTTGCAGAGAACAGGCCGGAGATCTTAGAAAGCACGCCCACCTGGTTTTCCACATAAAGAGAGATCCATCTCTTTTTCATCGTATTATCCATAATATTAATTTAACCTCCTATTATAGTTCCGCTACGGCCCATTCTATGCTCCATATCTGGAACGTTTGCCGCCCGAAGGATCGAGTGGAAAATGTTCCGGGCGCCGAATGGTCCTGAGCTGATAAAACAGTTCCGCTACAGCGGCTTAACAGTCCATAATCATATCTTCCAGGGTTCCGCCGGGTTTGATCATCGGGTAGACCATCTCGTCCGGATCGATGATAAATTCGATTAAGGTGGGAGCCTTGGTATTTTTCTTTGCTTCCTCAAAAGCGGCGGCGATTTCCTCTTTTTTTGTGACGCGGATGCCTTTGGCACCATAGCTTTCTGCAAGACGGACGAAATCCGGGGTGTATTCCGGGTATTCTTTCCGATCGGTACGGCGGGAGAGGGCGCCGGCTTTTAAATTAGTCATGCCGTAGCGTTTGCCGTAGAAGAGGCTCTGCCACTGGCGCACCATGCCCAGGTATTCGTTGTTGAAGATGCAGACGATGATCGGGAGCTCTTCCAGCACGGCGGTGGCCAGTTCCTGGATATTCATCTGAATGCCGCCGTCTCCGGAGATGGAGATGACCGGTTTGTCCGGATTGCCGATCTTTGCACCGATGGCACCGGGCAGTCCATAACCCATGGTGCCCAGGCCGCCGGAGGTGACCAGCTGCTTCTTCTCTGTGATGTCTGCATACTGGGAGATGAGCATCTGGTGCTGTCCCACATCGGTGACGATCAGGGCTTCGTCGAACTGCCGGTTGATCTCGCCGATGATATCCAGCGGACTCATGCGGCTGTTGGGGCGCATGGTCAGAGGATGCTCGTTTTTCCAGGTCTCGATCTGTGCCAGCCATTTGCTGCAGCGGTTTTCCTGCACGTACTCATTCATCCGGGTGAGCGCTTCCTTGGCATCGGCCACAATGGGCACATGTACCTGGATGTTTTTGGAAATGGATGCGGTGTCTATGTCAATGTGTACGATCTGTGCATGGGGCGCGAACTCATGGACTTTGCCGGTAATCCGGTCATTGAAGCGGGTTCCGATGGAGAACAGAAGGTCGCAGTTGCTGACCGCATTGTTGGCCGCATAGGCGCCGTGCATGCCGATGTTGCCGATGAAAAGCGGATGCAGGGTGGAGATGGCACCTCTGCCCATGATGGTGGTGACCACCGGGATACCGGTCTTTTCTACCACCTGGGTAAATTCAGCATTGGCCCGGGCGATGTTGATGCCGCCCCCTGCTAAAAAGAGCGGTTTCTTTGCTTTATGCAGAAGCTTGATCGCCTTTTTCAGCTGTCCCATATGGATGCTTGTATAAGGCTTGTAGCCTCTGAGATTGACAGTCTTTGGATACTCGGCGGAACCCAGCTCTGCCATCACGTCCTTGGGAAGATCTACCAGCACAGGACCAGGCCTTCCGGTGCGGGCGATATAGAACGCATCTTTGATGATCCGTCCCAGATCTGCCCGGTTTCGCACAGTTACGCTGTATTTGGTGATGTTTCGGGTGATGCCGACAATGTCCACTTCCTGAAATGCGTCATTGCCAATGAGGTTTTTTGCCACCTGTCCGGTGAAGCATACCAGGGGGACACTGTCATAATTGGCAGTGGCAAGCCCGGTGACCAGATTGGTAGCGCCGGGGCCGCTGGTCACCAGACAGACACCGACTTTACCGGTGGTGCGGGCGTAAGCATCCGCCTCATGAGCCAGGGCCTGCTCATGTCTAGGAAGTACAACGGCGATCTGGTCCTGGCGATAAAGCTCATCGCTGATATCAATCGTACATGCGCCCGGATAGCCAAAGACCACATCCACACCTTCCTCCTTTAATGCATTGACCAGTAATCTGTTTCCTGAAATCTGTTTCATCTTGTCCCTCCTGTGATAGTTCTTGCAATTCCCTTTCCGGTTCTGAACGGGAGTATTTTCAACTGTTAAAAAAACTGAAAATCTTCCCGGGATTTGTCCGGTCCGTTGCTGTTTTTCATAAAATCGCTTGATACAGTCTTCTTAGCGACGATCAAGCAGGGGAGAACGGCTTCCCCTGTGCATATAAAAACGCCCCAAGCTGTAAAGCTTAGGGCGAATCAATCCGCGGTACCACCTAATTTCAGAAAGAATCCTTTCTGCACTCATCCGATACAGGTTCTCCCTATATCGTCTCCCTGTAACGCGGGAACGCGTCGAAGCCTACTGGGCATTCTATGCCGTTGGGTCCGCTGCTCGAAGGCTACTTCCACAATTCCGTCACGAAGATTTTCACCAGCCATCTTCTCTCTGGGCATCCGGATCTTTGTGTACTCCTCCCTGTCATAGCATTTATGTGTTTTTAAACTGATATGTTATTTATTATAGAGGCAGAAGGCGGAATCTGTCAATCGGTTTTTTCTGTATTCGCTGGAAATATGTTTGGTTTTTTGATATAGTAGAAGCATGATGATACGGATATTTGCAATGAAGGTCAGCAGACAGGATTTTACCGATCCCAAGTGGAGATGCTGGCTGTCCGGGGAGCGCTTAGAGCAGGCCCGCAGGATAAAAAGCGGAAAACAACAGCAGATTTATCTTGGGGCAGAGGTGCTTTTGAACCGGAGTCTGGAAAGGATCGGGGCAGGATTGTCTCTTCCGGCGGTTTATACGAGAACTGTTCACGGGAAACCATACTTGTATGGACAGAAAGGTCTGTATGTGAACTGGTCCCACTCCAAAGACTGTGTGCTCTGCGGGCTGTCTGACCAGGAGATCGGGGTGGATCTGCAGTACATGGAAAAGGAACCAAAGAAGGCGCTGGTATACAGAGTTCTGCAGCCGGAGGAACGCATATTTTACGAGCAGGCAGCATCAGGGCAGCAAAAAGTCCTTTTCTATCAGTACTGGGCAGTGAAGGAGAGCTATCTGAAGGCGAGAGGGACCGGATTTTCTGCCCCATTGGACGCTTTTTACGTACGTATGGAAGGGGCATATCCGGAAGTGGTACAAAGGGATCAAAAGACAGGCTGGACCTGCCGCCTTCTAAACGCGGCGGAAGGCTATGCGGCAGCGGTCTGTACAGAGGGGGTGCAGGATCTGCGGGCAGATATCCCGGTAGAGTGGACTGGCAGTGAAATCTAAACAGCAAAACCCCGAAGGGATTTCAAAGAGAGCGAAAGCGATCGGAAATCCTTGCAGACAGAGGGCGCCAGAGGGGAATTTTCAAGCAGGAGAATCATTATGACAGAGGCATTCAATACATTAAAAAAATGGGTGGAAGAAAGCGACAATATTGTCTTTTTTGGAGGGGCAGGTGTCTCCACCGAGAGCGGGATTCCGGATTTTCGGAGTGTGGACGGGCTTTATCATCAGCAGTATGATTACCCGCCTGAGACGATCTTAAGCCATACGTTTTACCGGCAGATGACAGAAGAGTTTTATCGTTTTTACCGGGCCAAGATGCTGGCTTTGGATGCCAGGCCCAATGCCGCCCATTTCAAGCTTGCAAAGTGGGAGCAGCAAGGAAAACTTCAGGCAGTGGTGACTCAGAATATCGATGGGCTTCATCAGGCGGCGGGCAGTCGCAAGGTTTATGAGCTTCATGGTTCTGTCCATCGGAATTACTGTGAAAAATGCGGTGCATTTTACGATGCGGTGTTTATTCAAAACTCCACGGGCGTGCCGGTCTGCGAAACATGCGGCGGATTCATCAAGCCGGATGTGGTGCTCTATGAAGAGGGGCTGGACACAAAGACTGTGCAAGGTGCCATAAAAGCGATCCGCGATGCAGATGTCATGATCATCGGCGGCACATCCCTTACGGTTTATCCGGCGGCGGGGCTGATCGACTATTACAGCGGTCACAAGCTGGTGCTGATTAACAAGTCCGTCACCTCCATGGATTGCCGGGCAGATTTACTTCTGCAGGAAAGCATCGGAGCTGTTTTTGAACAGATGTAAAATGGAACGGGGCAATGTGCCGTGCGTACTTGGCGGCATATGCTGTTTTGGACAGATAGAAAATATGGAACAGACAGGAGAACAAGGTCGAATGGAGTATCAGGTAGGCGATATTGTAAAACTGAAAAAACCGCATCCCTGCGGCAGTCAGGAATGGGAGATCCTGCGGGTGGGAGCAGATTTCCGGCTGAAATGTGAGGGCTGCGGGCATCAAGTCATGGTCCCGAGAAAACTGGTGGAAAAAAATGCCCGTGGACTGCGAAAAAAAGCTTGAATATCAGAATAACTTGTGATATAGTTATAATCTGTGATATATTATGTCCCCCTGTGCGGGGGTAATTCCTTGTGCATGGTTCAGCCATGCGCCAGAGACCAAAAGGAGGTAAAGCATGAACAAATACGAATTAGCACTGATTGTGAATGCAAAAATCGAAGATGATGAGAGAGCAGCAGCCGTAGAAAAAGCAAAAGAGATCATTACTCGTTTCGGCGGCGTTGTGACAGAAGTGGAAGATGCAGGCAAGAAGAGACTTGCTTACGAGATCCAGAAGATGAGAGAAGGATTTTACTACTTCGTCCAGTTCGAAGCACCGGCAAGCTGTCCGGCAGAAGTAGAGAAGCGTGTGCGTATTCTGGACAATATCATCCGCTATCTGTGTGTTCGCAAAGATGCATAGTGAGAGCATATTAAGAGGTGATTGTTAATGAATAAAGTAGTTTTAATGGGACGTCTGACCAGAGATCCGGATATCCGTTATTCCAACGGAGAGACTGCTACGGCAGTGGCGAGATTCACTCTTGCAGTGGACCGCAGATTCGGCAGAAAAGACGGAGAGCAGACCGCAGATTTTATCGGATGTGTGGCATTTGGCAGAACTGCGGAGTTTGCGGAGAAGTATCTGCGTCAGGGCGTGAAAGTGGCGGCATCCGGAAGGATTCAGACCGGAAGCTATACCAACCGCGAGGGACAGAAAGTTTACACCACGGATGTGGTGCTCGATGACATTGAGTTTGCTGAGAGCAAGTCGACTTCCGATGCGAACCGCGGCGGTATGGGCATGGGCGGAGGATATCAGGCTGCACCGGCACCGGCTCCAGGACCCATGGGAGCTGCCGGGGACGGTTTTATGAATATCCCCGACGGAATTGATGAGGAATTGCCTTTCAATTAACAATCGGATTTGATACAAGAACGTGAGAAGGAGGAACCATCATGGCTTACACCAAAAATGAAAAAGGCGACGCTCCCAAGATGCGGAGAGGCGGACGCAGAAGAAAGAAAGTTTGCGTATTCTGCGGCAAAGAGAACAATGAGATTGATTACAAAGATGTGAATAAATTAAAGAGATATGTTTCCGAGAGAGGAAAGATCCTTCCGAGGAGAATCACCGGGAACTGTGCGAAGCATCAAAGAGCGCTTACGGTAGCGATCAAGAGAGCAAGACATGTGGCTCTTATGCCGTACACAGCAGAATAGGAACAACTTTTTGGGCATCGCTTCGGCGGTGCTCTTTTTCCCTTATTGTCCGGCAACCCAGTCAATGATCCCGCTGCAGATAACGGGTCATCAATCTTGCAAGGAAAACCATCATGAAAAAAAATGTAAAACTCAACGGACAGCTTCGTCTGTATGTGCGCTGGCCTTTGTATCTGACACTGCTTCTGATCGGTATGAATCTATGGATCTATGTGCTTTCCCGCGAGGCGGGGATGGTGATGGCTGTATTTGTGCTTTTTTACGCGGCAGTTGCCGCTGTTTTATACGCCAGCAATCAGCCGGTGCTCTATACGGAACTGGTCTCCTTTGCCACCCGTTACGGACAGATCCAGAAGAACCTTTTAAAAGAGCTGGCGCTGCCTTATGCGATCCTGGCAGAGGACGGCAAGATCATATGGATGAACCAGGAGTTTATGGAGATTACCGGAAAAGGTCCTGAATATGGCCGCAGTATCAGCTCTGTATTTCCAGAACTCAGCCGAAAAGTGCTTCCGGGAGAGAAGGAGCCGCACACGTCGGTGGAGTTTGCTTATGGGGAAGCGGATTATCGGGCGGATATGAAACTTCTTCATATGGAGGAAGATATGACCAGCAGTCATCTGGTCAGCAAGGTGGAGTTTGAGGGCGGTCTGATTGCCCTGTATTTGTTTGATGTCACGGAGATCAATCATTATATTCGGGAAAATCAGGAACAGCGGATGGCTGCCGGTCTGGTATACATCGACAATTATGATGAAGCGCTAGAGACGGTGGAGGAAGTGCGGACTTCTCTTCTGGTGGCTTTGATTGAACGAAAGATCAACAAGTATTTTAATACGTATGACGGAATCGTCCGAAAGCTGGAAAAAGACCGGTTCTTTGTGGTGATGCAGGAGAAGGCGCTGTCACAGATCAAGGAGAATAAGTTTGATCTTCTGCAGGATATCAAGACGGTTAATATCGGAAATGAAATGCCCATCACTCTGAGTATCAGCATCGGATCCGGGAGTACTTCTTATATAGACTGTATGGAGTACGCCCGCAGTGCCATGGATCTGGCCCTTGCAAGGGGCGGTGATCAGGCGGTGATCAAGACCAGGGAGCAGATCACATACTACGGAGGCAAGACCCAGCAGGTGGAGAAAAATACCCGGGTCAAGGCGCGGGTTAAGGCGCAGGCTCTTCGGGATATTGTGGAAGCCAAGGACAAGGTGGTGGTCATGGGGCACCGTCTGACGGACGCGGATTCTTTTGGTGCGGCGGTGGGTATCTACCGGGCGGCAAAAGCGCTGAACAAAAAGGCGCATATTGTGGTCAATGAATTGACGACATCTGTGCGTCCCATGCTGGCGGTTTTTAACGAGGCCAACGGCACGGAGACCGGTATCGTCATTGGAAGCAGTCAGGCCCGGGAGATTGTGGACCGCAATACGGTGGTGATTGTGGTGGACACAAACCGGCCAAGCTATACAGAATGTGAGGATATCCTGTTCATGACTCCCACGGTAGTGGTATTTGATCATCACCGGAGAGGAAATGAGGCGATTGAACATGCGGTGCTCTCCTACATCGAGCCGAACGCATCTTCTGCCTGCGAGATGGTAGCAGAGATTCTGCAGTATTTTGCGGACAACGTGCGGTTAAAGGGCGGAGAAGCGGACTGTATGTATGCAGGCATTGTCATTGACACTGATAATTTTGTAACAAAGACGGGGGTGCGTACCTTTGAGGCGGCGGCGTTCCTGCGCCGATGCGGAGCGGATGTGACCCGGGTGCGGAAGATGTTCCGCAATGATATGGCAGAGTACAAGGCACGGGCGGAGTCGGTCCGCCATGCGGAGGTGTACCGGGGCTTTGCGCTCTCGGTCTGCCCGGGCAAAGGATTGGAAAGTCCCACCATTGTGGGCGCGCAGGCGGCCAATGAGCTTTTGAATATCATAGGGGTAGGCGCATCCATCGTGCTGACAGAATACAACGGAAAGATCTATGTGAGTGCGCGTTCCATTGACGAGGTCAACGTGCAGGTCATTATGGAAAAGATGGGCGGCGGAGGTCACCTGAATGTGGCAGGAGCACAGCTTGCGTGTTCTCTGGAAGAGGCCATGAAGACGGTGCGGGATACGCTGGACCGCATGTTTGAGGAAGGAGAACTGGAATGAAGGTAATCTTACTGGAAGATGTCAAGTCCCTTGGGAAAAAGGGAGAACTGGTGGAGGTCAACGACGGGTATGCGAGGAATTTTATCCTGGCGAAGAAGCTGGGTCTTGAGGCGACCCCCAAGAACATGAATGATTTAAAGCTGAAGCGGGCCCATGAAGACAAGCTGGCGGCCCAGAGGCTGGATGAGGCGAAGGCCTTTGCAGAGGATCTGAAAAAGGTACAGGTGACTTTGAAGATCAAAGCGGGAGAGGGCGGCAGACTGTTTGGCTCCATCTCTTCCAAAGAAATCGCCCAGGCGGCGAAGGAACAGCTTGACCTGGAGATCGACAAAAAGAAACTGGTGATGCCTGCTCCGATTAAGGCAGTGGGAACGACGATGGTTCCCATCAAACTGCATCCCAAGGTGACAGGTGAACTGAAAGTAGTCGTACAGGAGGCGTAAGCCGGGAGAGACAGAAAAAAGATGGAAGAAGCGCTGATGAAACGGGTCATGCCCCATGACGAGGAAGCAGAAAGTTCTGTGATTGGCGCCATGCTGATCGACAATGAAACGATCATGACGGTGTCGGAGATCATTACGGGAGAAGATTTTTATCAAAAACAGATGGGGCTGGTCTATGACACCATGGTGGAGCTGTACAATGGGGGAAAGCCGGTGGAGCCGGTGATTCTGCACACAAGTCTGAAGGAAAAAGGCGTTCCGGAAGAGGCCTGCAGCATCGAACAGATCCTGCGGTGGATGAATCAGGCGCTGACTTCAGCCAACATTAAGTACTATGCACAGATCGTGGCGGAGAAGGCGGTTGCCAGGCGGCTGATCCGTCTGAATGAAGAGGTTGCGAATGTCTGCTATACGGGCTCCGGAAAAGTGGATGAGCTCCTTTCAGAGACGGAGAAACGGGTTTTTGAGCTGGCCCAGCGGGGCGGGGGCCGGGAATTTGTCCCCATCCGTCAGGTGGTTATCAATGTGATGAAGAAGATTGATGCGGCCTCCCGGGCCCGGGGAAGAGTGACCGGAGTCGAGACCGGATTTATGGATCTGGATTATAAGACTTCCGGACTGCAGCCTTCGGATTTGGTGTTGATCGCGGCAAGGCCTTCCATGGGTAAAACTGCTTTTGTGCTGAACCTGGCACAGCATATGGCGTTCAAGCGGGATCAGGCGGTGGCAGTCTTTAGTCTGGAGATGTCCAAGGAGCAGCTGGTGAACCGGATGCTGTCTTTAGAATCTCATGTGGATGCGCAGAAGATCCGTACCGGCCGTCTGACCGATGAAGAGTGGATGAATCTGGTGGAAGGCTCCGCCAACATCGCCGGGTCCAAGCTGTTCATTGATGACACGCCGGGGATTACGCTTCCGGTGCTTCGCTCCAAGTGCAGGAAACTGAAGATGGAGCAGGACATCAAAATCGTGATCATCGATTATCTGCAGCTGATGAGTGGTGACGGCAAGAGCAATGCAGCCAGCAGGCAGCAGGAGATTTCTGATATATCCAGAGGCTTAAAGGCTTTGGCCAGGGAGCTGAATGTCCCGGTGGTGGCCCTGTCGCAGCTAAGCCGTGCGGTGGAGCAGCGTCCGGATCACCGGCCCATGCTGTCGGATCTTCGGGAATCCGGCGCCATCGAACAGGATGCAGATGTGGTGATGTTTTTGTACCGGGAGGGGTATTATAACCGGGATCTTTCCGAGGCAGAGCAAAGAGTCGCGGAGGTCATCATCGCAAAACAGAGGAATGGTCCCATCGGAACAGTAAACCTGCTTTGGATCCCGGAACTTACCAAGTTTACGGATATGGACCGGGAGCCGGGCTGAGTGCTGACAGGCGCATAACCAGGAATTGGTCTGGTTACGTTCACAGGGTACCTGTGAACAGCAGCTTGGTCTGGAAACAGAAGTGGATCTGGCAGTGATTTGCGCTTGCATATTATGGGCATTTATATTAAAATAGATGCAGAAACCTTAAAGGGGTATCGAAAATTTAAAAAGGAGGATAAAGTACCATGGCATACGTTATTTCTGGCGACTGCGTAGGATGCGGTTCCTGTGCGGAAGTTTGTCCGGCAGATGCAATCTCTGAGGCAGATGGCAAGTATGTGATTGACGCTGATGCTTGCCTGGAGTGCGGCACCTGCGAAGCAGAATGTCCGAACGAGGCAATCTCTGCTGAATAATGCACTACATAATTTGACGAAAAAAGACATAGTCCTAAAGGACTATGTCTTTTTTTGGCTGTTCGCCGAAAAACCATGATTTTTTTATCTTGGGCTCTTTGATCTTTGCTTCCTTGATCTTGGGTTCTTTTGCTTTTTTCTCCCGCTTTTTTCCAAGAGCCAGTCGCTTCCGCTGATTCTGAGAGGAGCGGATCAGCTCGTCCAGCTTCTTGTAGTGGGTCTCCTCCCGCTCTTCCTGCAGGCGGAACAGATAATCCATCTCCTTGACTACCTGAGTGGATACTTGATGGCTCAACTCCTTGCCCATCTCCTGCTGATTCTCCCGGATGGCCTGAGACACGACCTTGCCGAGGATCAACTGAAACTGTTCCATCTTGTCGGTTACGGGTGGTTCTGGTTCGCGGACAACCGCCGGTGGTATATTGCCCTGTTCCATCTCTGGTATCAGTACTTTGATTGCTTTCAGTTGAAAGCCCTGTTCCTTCAGATCCTTAATGTGATGAAACATTCGGATGTTATCTTCCGTATAGCAGCGATGACCCATCTCGTTGCGTTCGATCGGCAGTTCCAGTTCGTCCTCCCAGTACCGGAGTACGTGAGATTCTACATCCACGATCTTTGCAGCGTCAGAGATCATATAGCGCTTTGATTCCATATACATCCCTCCACCTATGAAATTGTCGGCTTGTCCTGTTGCTGATCACCACATGAACAGCGTTACGGTTCACAGGTACCCTGTGAACGTAACCGCATATGCCCATTGGAAATCGCCTGCGGCGATGGGGCATATGCTTTGACTTCATAACTGTACTGGTCCATGACGAATCAGCGGAGTGATTAGCCATGGTGTGAACAGTAACTGAACAGCAACTTATACAGTTTAATTATACCATACTCCCTTGATTTTGCAAGTAAATGGTTTTATAATATATGCATATGTGACACAGCATGCTGCTTTTCCCACTTACATCATCGGACATCCAGCACAGGCAGATAACCGTTCCGGACTTCGTTTGCGCTATGGGGCGGTATTTTCAACCGCTCAGGTGCTGGTTTGGGATGCAATAGAGGTATCCTAAGTGCCGGTGTTCTGGGTTTGGTTTTGGGCAGATGCCTAAAAAGCAGTTGCAAGATCAAAGTCACATGATCGAAAATACAATAGGAGGTTACCTGAGATGGCTAAGATTTCAAAAGATATGATCATCGCGGATCTGGTGAAGATGGATCAGAATATCATTCCGATTCTTATGCGGGAGGGGATGCACTGCGTTGGATGCCCGTCTGCACAGGCGGAAAGCCTGGAAGAAGCAGCGCTGGTTCACGGAATGGATCCGGATGTGCTGGTTGCAAGACTGAATAATTTTCTCGGTGCGTAAGGGCTGATGCGTCAGTCTCTGAATCCGCCGGCTGCGGGAGTGTTTGCTCTGTTCGCAGCCGGCGTTTTTTAATTGTGTCTGACTTAGAAAATTTTGAAGCTTCACCGGATCCCTGACTGGACACAGGGATGTCAAACTTTTTACAACAAAAAACCCTGTTTTCCCAAAATACTCGGAAAACAGGGGGATTACCGGAAATTCTTCTAAAATACCAGGGAAAGCCCGGCCAGGAGGATTTAGATCTCGGCCAGCTGCTGAAGGGCGCGGCCATCCATCAGGAGGGTAAAATGTTCCTGCATGTATGCTTCGTTGGAAGTGGTGTACTTGCTGCTGGAACCATATTCCGAGAGAATATTGCATATTTTGTTGAACTGCTCCGGCGTATGGTCTGACTTGGTGATTACCAGATGATACCAGGCGGTTTCCGGATTCTTATAAAGGCGGTTCTCCCCATGGTAGAGTCCTTTGAGCACCTGGGAAGCCTCTACGATGGAATCCAGACGGCGGAAAAGATAGAGCTTGCGCATATCCAGCTCACTGGCCAGGGTGGCCGCCTGCTCTTCGCGGGTCTCTTTGGGCGCGTTCTTCAGACGGTGCTCCAAAAGCTTCTGGAACAGGTCCAGAACTTCGTCAGCGCCGTCGGGCAGAAATTCTCTGGAGGCATAATCGTCAGACGGCTCTGGGTTCCCCTGGGAAAATCTGGAAAACCGGGTGTCTAATTCTTCCGGATCTGATACTTTGGTTATATCCAGTATGATGCACTCATTGGGCATCGGAATCGCTTCAATCATCAGTGGAATATTATCCGCCTCGAAACCAAACTGGTGGGAGGCCTGCTCCATCATATCCCGGAAGAGGGAACGGGCCTTCTCCGAGCCGTAGGCGATCTCGCTTAACTTGATGTGGCGGATTTCCAGATCATCGCGTGTCAGAATACAACGTATTTTGTTTTCATTGATTTTTTCTATTTTCATGCGATCACAACCTATTTGATAAAATATTATAGTTTAGTATAGTATAAACAATAATCGTGAATATGTAAAGCCTGACGGCTTGTGAATTGAAGGAAATTATTCTGAAATTTTTGTGAAAATCCTTGAAAAAAGGAATATGCAGTGTATAATAGTACTGTAAGTCTATGTTTCTGATTCTTTTCACGTGATCCGTGATTGAATTCCAATTGTTTATAATGGCATAAGGGGGGATGCAAAGCCGGACGGCGTGTGCATGTTTCTGTATTAATATATCACATAATCCTTCTTTTGGAAATGCGCATCAGCCGGGAATGAAACCAGGAGCGGCCGGGAAAAATAATCATATTGTGAAGAAAAGTCTCTATGCCCGGAGATAATAGTGGTGACAACGGCAGCTTTGTGGTATACTGTAACACAGAGGAAACACTTACAAAGGTGGAAGCGATGCGGAGAGGACGGCGTGTTTTGCCGGACTGCTCCGCAAAGCGGAGCCTTTTGCAGGCTACAGCGGGTTTCGGATTTTCACGAGGGATAAAGTGGTCAGGAGGACGTTCATGATAAGGGAAGATATGGAAGAAAGAGAAGAGATGGAGGAGCGGAACGAAAGACCGAAGAAGAGACCGCCCAATACAAGGGGCAGAAAGCGGCGCCCGAGGCGGCGCAGACGGCGGATCGCTCCCAAGGTGCTGCCGGTGATGATCGCGATTGTTTTGATTCTGATTGTGAGCGGCGTAATGCTGGGACGTTTTTTGTACGAGAAGTATTCTCCGTCCAAAGAGCTGGCAGATACAAAAGAGTATTTTCACCTGGAAAATGATCAGGACATTGCAATCCTGTTAAATGATAGATTGCTGGAAGACAAAGGCCGGCTGATCGACGGCCGGGTATACCTGGATGTGGAGACGGTGTATCAGTATCTGAACTCAAGATTCTACTGGGATGCGTCGGAAAATCTTTATCTGTATGCGCTTCCCACGGAGCTTGTGAGCGTCGGTGTGGGGAGCAGTGAGTACACCGTGGCGAAGACCAAGGAGAATGAGGGGTATGTGATGCTGCGGGCAGACGGAGACCAGGCCTATGTGGCGCTGGACTTTGTGAAAAAATATACAAATCTGACGTATGAGTGCTGGGAGGATCCGAACCGGGTGTATATTGAGGACGAGTTCGGCAGCCGGGATGTGGTGACAGCACAGAAGAAGGTCCAGGTCCGCTATCAGGCAGGGATCAAAAGTCCGATTTTGACGACGGCAGAGAAAGGCACCACCATGTATGTGCTGGAAGAAGCAGAGGAGATTGAAGACTGGACCAAAGTACTGACAAAAGACGGATATATCGGATATGTGAGGGACAAGCAGATCTCAGGGGTGTCTCAGGAGACGATTTCGGAGCCGGAATTTACAGCGCCTCTGTATACCAGTATTTCCAAAGACTATACCATTAACCTGTCCTGGCACCAGGTGTCAAACGCCGATGCCAATGATAATATCTATCGGATGCTGTCAAGCACCAAGGGTCTTACGACCATTTCCCCGACCTGGTTCCGTCTGAAGGATGATGAGGGCGGGATTGAATCCCTGGCAGACCAGAATTATGTCAATCACTGTCATCAGAACGGTCTGGAAGTATGGGGGCTGGTGGAAGACATCACGTACAAAGACACCATCACGGATTATGAGATTTTTTCAAAGACAACCAGCCGTCAGAAGCTGGCAAATAATCTGATCGCCCAGGTGATCCAGTATGACCTGGACGGGCTGAATCTGGATATGGAGTTTATCAATGAGAACAGTGCAAGAGGATATCTCCAGTTTATCCGGGAATTGTCCATTATGTGCCGGTTAAACGGCATTGTGCTCTCTGTAGATAATTATGTGCCTGCAGATTACAATCGTTTCTATAACCGCAAAGAGCAGGGGGAGATCGTAGATTATGTGATCATCATGGGCTATGACGAGCATCCGTCCAACTCGGAGGTGGCAGGATCTGTGGCTTCTTTCGATTTTGTGGAGAGCGGGATCCAGAAGACCTTGGAGGAGGTTCCAAAGGAAAAGGTTATCAACGCCATGCCCTTCTATACCCGGTTTTGGAGGACCAATGAGGATCAGGAGGTGACCAGCGAGGTACTTGGAATGGATGGTGCCAGCAACAAAGCGTCCAACAATGAGGTGGAGCCGACCTGGGATGAGTCGACCAGACAGTATTATGTGGAACTGGAGTATGAAGGAAGCATCTACCAGATGTGGATGGAGGAAGAACGGTCCATTGAGGAAAAATTAAAACTGATGAAGCAGTATGAGCTGGCCGGCGCAGCGTCCTGGAAGTTGGGATTTGAGCGGCCGGGAATCTGGGATATCATTCTGAAATATGTAAACTGATCAGAAGGAATAGGAAAAAGAACGCCGCATATACTTTAGGGAAAGTGTGTGCGGCGGTTTTATTGTGGAGAAAAAGAAGATTGAATTGTTGATGTCCGTAGTTCTGATTCTGTGCGCCTGCATTCTGGCGGGCAGAGGCTGGGAGAGGGCATCCAGCAGCCGTGTGGAAGTGCAGGAGACGGGATGGACGGTGGTGCTGGATGCGGGACATGGAGGAAATGATCCGGGTAAAATCGGTGTGGATGACTCCCTGGAAAAAGATCTGAACCTGATCATCGCAAAAAAGGTACAGAAGCTTTTGGAGCAGCAGGATGTAAAGGTAGTGATGACCAGGGAGACCGATGCGGGACTCTACGAGGAGCAGACTTCCAATAAAAAGGTGCAGGACATGAAGAACCGCTGCGCTCTGATCAATGAGACTCAGCCGGACTGTGTGGTGAGTATCCATCAGAACAGTTATCATGAGGAGTATGTGACCGGAGCGCAGGTCTTTTATTACGGCACTTCTAAAGAAGGAGAACGGCTGGCAGAAATCCTTCAGGAGAAGCTGATCACCCATGCGGATCCAGAGAATCACCGGCAGGCCAAGGCAAACGAAAGCTACTATCTGCTGAAGAAGACAGAGGCGCCGATTGTGATTGTGGAGTGCGGCTTCTTAAGCAACTGGGAAGAAGCGAAGAAGCTGCAGGAGGACAGCTATCAGAATCAGATCGCCTGGGCAGTGAGCATGGGGATCCTGTCTTATCTTCAGGAAGGGGCGGAGTAGATAAGGAGGGGTCATGTCACCGGATGCCTGGCATCCATCACGGATCCAGTGTGGTAGGTCCCACCTGATCAAAAATGATCATTCCGTCAAAGGTCTCATTCGGGACGATCTTTGATGTATAAAACAGTTTCAGAAGCAGGATACTTCCCACATTCAGAGAAGTGATCCGCTGGTTGCCCGAAAGCAGTTTCTGCCAGCTGTCAAAGGCAGATGCATTTTGCAGATCAATATAATACCGTGCGCCTTCCAAGCTGCCGGCTATGGTATTTAAATCATTTTTGTTTTTGACGGTAACCGCTTCAAAACCGTCAGAGGTCTGGGAATTGAAAGAGGTGACCCGGGCGTCGGTGCCAATGGCGAAGTAACCGTCGCCTAAGTCTTCTGCCAGACGTTTGCCCAGACAGTCGTAAAATGTGGTATTGGTCCTGGCGACATGCCCGTTGTGTCCGTTGAGAAAGAGCAGACTTCCATCGCCGTGCTCTAAGAACCAGCGGACCTTTTCTGCCATATGATGATCACGGACATCATTATATTCGCTGTTGGATTTTCGGATGTCACAGCAGTTGTAGATGCTGACGGCGCATTCCCTTGCAAACGCGAAAGCCTCACTGCCGCAGGTTTCCACGATCTGTTCCTCTGCCTGATCCACCGCCTGGAGCAGTTCTTCGGCTTTTGGCATTCCTTCAGCAAATGCATCTGTGCTCAGGTCATATATGGCATCATCATTTAGAAAGGCAAGGGCTTCCTGGTATTTTGCGGTCAGCTCGGGATCGATCTGTTCCATTATGCGAAAGAGGTAATCCTTGCTGTTGTCTGCCTGCTGCATGTCCATGCCATAGAAATGCAGGTCTTCTCCTTCCGGTGCGGTTTCATTGTAGGTGCGCATCCACTCCAGCAGATCGGCCATCTCTTTTGTGCGGTAGATCCGAAAGCCAATGGTGGCCGCTGCTTCTTTGGCCGTGCCTTCTCCGCCGTGGATGTAGGCATCCACTTTCAGTGCATTTCCAAAATCCCCCTCAATGATGAAAGTCCGGCATCCGTTGTTTTCCACCAGTGTCCGGAAGACCTCTGCTTTCAGCTCCTGGTATTCTTTTACACCATGGCTTGCTTCTCCGAGGCCCACCACCTGCACTTGTTCCGGGATGGCTATGGTGTCAAGATTTGTCTGTACCGGTTCCATGTCAGGGGTCGTGTTTTTGGCACATCCTGTCAGCATGGCTGTCAGACAGACGGCAGTGATCCATTTTTTGATTTTTTTCTTTTTCATCTTACGCTCTTCCCTTTCATAAAAATCTGGTCAGCAGAGTTATTTGCAGCGTAACGATACGGAAAATACAACGATATCCTGAACGATGCAAAAAAACTCCCTGCAGGAAAGAAAGTATAGCAGATAAAAGACCGGGACAGAACGTTATTTCCCAAATGGCGGCAGATGCTTCCTGAACGGCACCGCAGCAGTCTGTTTAAAGTGAAGCCTCCATGCGTTTTTGCAGCTTTCGTCCGGCTGTCCGGGAGAGCAGGCATTCCCGCCCGCCCACGTTGAGGGTGCCGCGTTTCCAGTCGATCTTCTGGATCTTGTCAAAGGCTACCAGATAGGCCCGGTGGGAGCGAAAAAACCGGTCACCCAGGCTGGCCTGGATCTCATTTAAGCTGCCAAGAAAATCCATACGGCTGTTGGAGGTGTGGACCAGAACGTGATGGGGCCTGAAAGCAGTCTCAAAGAACAGGATTTCATCCAGAGGGATATGGTGCAGAGAGGTTCCGGTCTGGACGGTGTAGACCTGTACCGGGGCCGGCCGTTCCAGGAGCAGCCGGTTCTGAATCGCTTCCAGACAGTGGTGTATGGATGTTTCCAGCCGGTCCGGTGTCTTCACGATATAGTCGAAGGCTTCCAGATGGTACTGGAAGGTGCGGCAGGCCAGATGGCCGAAGCTGGTGATGTAGACCAGCGTACCGTGGGGATCACGCTTTCGCAGCTCCCGGCCCAGCAGAAAACCGTCCCACTGTTTATCCTGCAGTTCCACGTCCAAAAGATAAATATTCTGCCGGCGGTTCCCAAGTGCGCCAAGAAGCGTTCCGGCGCTGTCTGTGCTGCACACAATCTGCATGTCATAGTCCTCTATCAGAATTTTCTTTTCCAGTATAACCTGGATCTGGCGGCGTATGATCTCATCATCGTCGCATAAATAAAGGTCGATCATGTTCTGCCTCCTGTTCCTTCGATGGTCAGTTCCTGCGTAAAGATTCCGTTGTTCCAGCTGGAGGCGGAGGAAGCATAGGGGTATTTCTTAAGGATCTTCTGGTAACTGAACAGCCCCATTCCCCGCCCCCGTCCTTTCGTAGACCAGCCCGCCTGCCAGAAGCATTCGGGATCGGCCGTTCCGGTCCACGGGTTGGAGATCCGAAGCTTAAGTGCAGGTCCTTCCTGCAGAAGAAGGATTTCAACCCACGGCTGTCCGGTATCCAGTGCTGCTTCGGCGGCGTTATCCGTCAGGATGCCAAGACAGCGGATCAGATCCCAGATATCCATGGCCGCATGGTTCACCGGATACAGGACTTCCAGCCTGCATGAAATATTTTGTTCCGCCATCTGAGAGATCTTGCTCAAAAGCAGGCCCCGTACCTGAGGAATATGCAGATTTCCAATCTGGGAGGCGGACCAGATCTTTTCCCCCAGACGTTTTTCAAAACCGGCCTCCAGCTGCAGAAGAGAGCGGGAAAGGCTGTCCGTATCCTGTTCTTTGGCAAGACCGGTAAGCAGGTTTCGGCAGTCGTGGCGAAAAGTCTTAAGTTCCTGCTGCAGTTCTTCTAAAGTCTGCTCATAGAGCTGCTGCTGGGTAAGCATGTCTTTTTGGAGCTTAAGCCTTCTCTGGTCCATATCCCGCACAGTCAGATGGAATACCAGAGCGGTCACCAGCATGGCCATCACTGCAACAACCAGAAGATATTCTGCCAGATATGTGGACTGCACACCATACTGCATATGGTTCAGTGCCACAAAAGCCGTCGCCAGGGCTGCCAGCAAAAGGGCAGTCCGGCAGGGGGTGTCGGTATGCTCCAGACAGGTGCAGAACCGCTCCCGCGGCCACAGCCGCCCGACCAGCATGGTAAGAGCAAAATGAAAGAACGGGAGTGTAAGCCAGAACAGGCACATGGACCCGGCGGGGGAGATCTGCTCTGGTGATAACATGGGAAAACAGGCATACAGAACATCGATGAAAACCACGGAGAGCGAGCTTTCCATCATTTCAGCGATGCATACGGCAGCCAGGCAGTGCCAGAAGGGGCGATGCCACACCCACATGCTGAAGAGGGTGAAAAAGAGGGCGATCAGAACATAAATCAGCCACATAAGCGGGGCGTTCTGAATGATTTTTGCGGCGTTCCAATTAAACGCTGCTTCTACAGGAGCCAGAAGAAGGAGCGTGGGAAGTTTTTGAAAGAGCTGCTTTGCCGGCAGGGAATAAAAAAGGGAGCGTAACCAGAGAAACAGAATCAGGTTACTCAGCAGATAGTCCCCGCAGGTGAAAAAGAACTGTTTCCAGATTGGCAGGTCAAGATAATGCATGGGTGTCAGACTCCTTGTTTTTGCTTGTGTCATATTTGGTCATTATATCACAGGGGAAGGAAAACTGTCCATGTGTGTGGGGGAATGCAGATGATGCTGACGGCTGCAATAAAAAAACGTGAGGCGTGTGCCTTTGTCCGCCGGGGGTATGGAAACAGAAGAAAAGATATGTTAAAATATTATAAATAAGGAACCTCAGAGGGGACAGGAATCATGAGTAAATATCATGCTTTGTGGGAATAGGTACAAAAGGGAACTTCCCCCATATGGTTATCGGGCAGAAAACATATCCATGAAGGAGCAGACGGTCCTTTTTCAGAAAAGTAAGGAGCAGAAGAAAATCTTATGAAACCAATCTATGTAGTGGAAGATGATACCAATATCCGGGAGATTGAGTTGTTCGCTTTAAAAAACTGCGGGTATGATACAAAGGGCTTTGAGCGAGCATCGGATTTCTGGCAAGGTCTTAAAAGTCAGCAGCCGGCGCTGGTCCTGCTGGATCTTATGCTGCCGGATGAGGACGGACTGGCAGTCTTAAGAAAGCTCAGGGAGAGCAGAGAGACCAGGGATCTTCCCATTATTCTGGTGACGGCCAAGACCACAGAGCTGGATAAAGTAAAAGGGCTGGATGCGGGCGCAGACGACTATATTTCCAAACCTTTTGGGGTCATGGAACTGATCTCCAGAGTAAAAGCACTTCTTCGCCGGGCCACGCCGGCAGAGCAGAAGGCGGTGCTGACCCTGGGGGACATTGTCCTGGACATGGACGGCCGAACCTGCAAAGTGTCCGGGACACCGGTGGAACTTACTTACAAGGAGTTCGAACTTTTAAGTCTTCTGACTCGCAATGCCGGTATTGTGCTGTCAAGGGATGTGCTGATGGAAAAAATCTGGGGGATTGATTTTATCGGAGAGTCCAGGACGCTGGATGTTCATATTAAGACCCTGCGGAAAAAATTAGGAGAGGGAGGGCGCTATATCCAGACCATACGAAATGTGGGATATCTGGCGGACGAAGGGACAGAAAAATGACAAAGAAGATCAATCTGAATTTTATGTGTGTGATTGCGGTTTCGATCCTGCTGTCTGCCGGGTTTACCGCTGCGGTATCCTACCGGATGTTCCAGAAAGAAGTTTTTTCGGATCTTTCTTCTTTTGCAGAGGTGATCGGACATCCGGATCTGATGGGGCAGATGAAAGAACAGGCCGTTGCTATTTCGGACAGTGCGCTTCGGATTACGTGGATTGACCAGGATGGTTCGGTGCTGTATGACAGCTATGCCAAAGACCGGGTACTGTCCAACCACGGCAGCCGGCCGGAGATTATGGAGGCGTTTTTAAATGGAGAAGGCTCCTGCATTCGAAAGTCACAGACTATGGAGCAGAGCATTTTTTTTTACGCCAGAAGGCTGGAAGACGGGACGGTAATCCGCATGGCCAAAGAAGCAGGAAGCATCTGGAAAATATATAAGAACACGGTTCCCGCAACTCTTGCGGCTGCCCTTTTGTCTTTTCTGGTTTCCATGTGGATTGCAGGGTGTCTGACAAGAGCTTTGATTCGTCCCATTGCACAGATGGCGGAAAATATGGACCATCTGGAAGAGAGAAATGTGTACCGGGAGCTTGGACCGTTTCTGGAGCGGATCCGTTCCCAGCATGAGGAGACTTTGAAAAATGCAAAAATCAGACAGGAGTTTACCGCCAATGTCAGCCATGAGCTGAAGACGCCGCTGACGTCCATCTCCGGTTACTCTGAACTGATCGCCAGCGGAATGGCTTCTAAAGAAGAAGGACAGCATTTTGCCAGAGCCATTCAGAGCAGTGCTCAGCGGCTTCTGACTTTGATCAATGACATTCTCCGCCTGTCCGAACTGGACGATCCGGGGGCACATTGTCAATCTTTTGAACTGTTGGATGTATGGGATGCGGCCGGACACTGCCTGGAGATGATGAAGCCGGTGGCAGAAAAGCACGGGGTTACCCTTTCGCTGGAAGGGACCTCTCTTTTGGTTCACGGAGACCGGGGGCTTTTGGAGGAGCTGATTTATAATCTGTGTGACAATGCCGTACGCTATAACAGAAGAGGGGGCCATGTGTGGATGCGGGTAACGGACTGTCTGACCATTCAGGATGATGGTATCGGCATTCCGGTAAGATACCAGGACCGGGTGTTCGAACGATTTTTCCGGGTGGACAAGAGCCGCTCCAAGAAAACCGGGGGCACCGGCCTGGGGCTTGCGATCGTGAAGCATATCGCAGAGGTTCATCACGCAGAACTGTCTCTGGAAAGTGATGAAAACAAAGGAACGGCAGTCTGCGTGAGATTTCCGGAGTAGGAGCCGTGGAAGGATCCGTTTCTGCTTCCCAAAATGACTTGCCTGAATTTCCATCTGCCCCGTTGCATTCGGTCGGCGATGCCGCTGCATCGCCTCCCTCCTTGAAAATTCATTCTGCACCATTTGGCTGAACAGAAACGCGCTCTAGAGGTTCATGCCGGCATAGCGTCCGGTCTTGGCGCCCAGAGGACGTTTGTCCGGGACGGATCTGCGGGCAAGTTCCACAAGTCTTGAGGAAAAAGGAAGCAGCACCGCTGTGGCCAGGATATTGAAGCAGGAGTGTGCGGCGGCGATGCCGGCCGGTGTGGCTGCCTGCTCAAGGAAAGAAAAGGTAAAGAATAAGTGTCCGGTATAAAAGACCGTCATAAAGAGCGCTGTTCCGATCATGTTAAAATACAGATGGATAAAGGCGGCTCTTTTTGCGTTGGCACTGGCGCCGATGGAGGACAGGAGGGCGGTAACACAGGTGCCGATGTTCTGCCCCATGATGATTGGCAGTACGGCGGAAAAAGGGATTGCCCCGGTTGCACACAGTGCCTGCAGGATTCCTACGGATGCCGAGGAACTCTGGATGACAGCCGTTAAGACGGCTCCTGCCAGCATTCCCATGACCGGATTGGAGAACATAAGGAAGAGCTGGGTAAAGGCGGGGACATCTTTTAAAGGTTTCATGGCGCCGCTCATGGTGTTCATGCCGAACATCAGGATGGAAAAGCCCAGCAGGATGCTGCCGATCTCTTTCTTTCGTTCGGATTTACAGAACAAAAACAATACGACTCCCACTGCGCCAAGGACCGGAGAAAAGGTTTCCGGTTTTAAAAGGGTCAAAAGAAAATGGTCGCTCTCCACACCGGAAAGACTCAAAAGCCATGAAGTAATGGTCGTCCCGATGTTGGCTCCCATGATCACGCCGACTGCCTGACGAAGCTGCATGATCCCGGAGTTGACACAGCCGACGACCATGACTGTGGTGGCAGAAGAAGACTGGATGACAGCGGTGGTGCCGGCACCTAAAAGGACGCTTTTGACCGGATGATCCGTCATCCGTGTAAGAATGGCCTCCATCTTGCTGCCGGATAACCGGGAAAGGCCCTCCCCCAGCAGGTGCATTCCGTAAAGGAAAAAGGCCAGACCTCCAAGCATGGTAAAAATATGGAATATGCTCATGATGAACCTCCTGATTTTCAGTTTTACTTTGCAAGATGACTTTAGCATGGGGTTGTAAAAGGAGAGAGAGCATTACGTAAAAGATATGTAAAATTTAAAATACATTTTTTTCATGGGTATTGCCCCTTTGGACTTGGTTTTTGCAGAGGAAAAATGATCAAAACTTGGTTTTGGCGCACCAGAAGGTTGTAAAATGCCACAGAATCGGCTATACTTTTCATATTGAAAGAAAACCAGTGGAAGGCTCAAAGGCGCACAGGTCCATGCAGGGCAAAGTGAAACAAAGCCAGGAACGGATCTTTATGGTGTGCGCCGTGAGACTGAAGCGGAACGCAAACTCAGCAGCTGTCCGAGTGAAGCACCGGAAGGATTTCAGAATGCGAAAGCATTGTGAAGTGCTTCCAGAACCGGGTGCGTAAGGAGAGACAGATGCGGAACTCAAATAGGAGGATAAGAAGAAATGGGCAAAAGGGAGCAGGCACCGTCTGAGGAAGCTTTCAGGCAGTCAGAAATGTGGAAGGCACAGATCGAGAAGGGTCTTCAGGAGGTACAGACACTGCGCGACCGGTTAAAACCGGTGCCGTTTGACTCCGGACTCTGGGAAAAATATACAGGGGCTTACGGGGAAGTCCGGGAGGACGTGGCATTTCTTTTCTGCCCCGCAGAACTGGTGCCAGAGACTAAGAAAATGCGCAGACTGGACCGGGAGGAGAAAGGCAGCTATGAGATTATCTTTGACAATCTCAGTGAAAGTCTGACCCACCAGTTAAGCCTGTATGACGGCAGTTATCTGGCCATGCCGTATCTGGTGCTTCTGTTGGAAAAAAAGCGCAGAAATCAAGATTATGAATGGGAGAAAAAGATTATATCTTTAGCAGGTGACATACTGTCCACAGATATCCCTTGTTACGGGGGCGGCAGCGAAGGCGAGAGGCAGGTGCCGGAAGAGATTATGGAGAGCTATGATCAGAGTGTAGCGCTTTTGCAGGAGATGACAGATGCCTTTCTGCGTCAGAATATGAAACGGCTAAAAGAAGAAGATCCGGCATGGCTGCAGTATTTTTCTACGGATCTGCTGGCGATTCTGAGTGACCGGGAGGCGGCTTTTCAGATGCTGATGGGACAGTGGGAGCAGTGCCCGGTGTCCTGCCCGGAATGCGGCTACTATGATGAAGATATGGAAGCGGACGGTTTTTACGATAAGGGACAGTTAAAGAAGATTGAGCCGGTTGTGCCGTCGGAAAAAAACTGGGATCAAATAAGCCCCAAAGATACGCGCCATTGGTTTGACAGCCTGGTTCGTGAGCTTGGGGTGGAGGATGCCTGGAAGGTGTCCTATTACTATGGGACCTATACCTGCCCCGACTGCGGAAGCAAAGGGATTTTGATCGAGTGGATGAAAGCGATGGATGAGTGATCATGGAGATCGTATACGGCAATGATATTTTCTATCATTATACCGATTTTCAGGCGCTGGACGGCATTCTGCACCATGCCCAGCTTCGGGTAAACAATGTGCTGAACATGAACGATGCGGCGGAGATGCGCCATTTCATGAAAGGTCTGCGCAACGCGGTGGTGAAGCGTCTGGAAGACGAAGGGGAAAAGGGCCGTGCAAGAAAAGTCCGTGAACTTTTCGAGGAAGAACTTGAGAAGGAATTCTTCTATTCTGCCTATGCGGCCTGCTTTTCTTTTTACCGGGATGACGCTGCTCAGTGGGAGCGGTACGGAAACCGGGGAAGAGGAGTGTGCATTGCCTTTCACGGAGATTTGCTGCAGATGATGGTGGAGGGCAATCTGTCCCTCCACACGGTCTTTTATCAGGATGATATGGCAGGGCATAAGCTGGTGGAGGTGTTCTACCGGCTGGTGATGGAGGGGGAGGAGCTCTGCGGGGACAACCCAAAGGTCAAAAACGCCATGAGCGATGCCTGGATCTGCTCTGTGGTGTACAAGCATCCGTCTTTTTCCTCCGAACACGAAGTGCGTCTGATCATCTACCCCTATGAGACGGATTATTTTGATGTGAAGCCCTGTTATCACGTGACGACGGAGCGGATCAAAAAATATTATCCGCTGGATCTGATGGAGATGTGCAAAAAGGTCGGCGTGGGGCTGGAGGACTTGATTACCGAGCTGATCATCGGACCAGAATCTACCCAGTCCACATCGATCCTGCAGGATTATTTAAGAGACAGCGGACTTCATAAGCTTGCGGGACGGGTGTCTTTGTCCAGTTGTCCACTGCGAAGAACGCCCATGTAAGAGGATGAAGAGGAATATGATTTATGAATTTTGTCTTGCATAAAAATGATCTGGTCCACGGGCCGATCACCAGGACTATGCTGTGTTTTGCATTTCCCATGATTCTGGGAAATCTTTTGCAGCAGTTTTACAATATCGCGGATACCTTGATCGTGGGGCAGTTTCTGGGAGCGGATGCGCTGGCGGCTGTGGGTTCTTCCTACACACTTATGACTTTTTTGACTTCTATTCTTCTGGGACTTTGTATGGGAAGCGGTGCGGTATTTTCCATCCGCTGCGGAGAGGGGGATGCGAACGGCTTAAGAGAGAGCATTCTGCACGCCTTTGTGATGATTGCCCTGCTGGCAGTAGTGCTGAATACAGCAGTTTTTCTGCTGATGGATCCGATCCTTTTGTTTCTCCGGGTGCCGGAAGGGATCTATGGAATGATGCGGGACTATCTTTGGGTTATCTTCTGGGGGATTCTTGCGACTTTTCTCTACAATTTTTTTGCTTCCCTTCTGCGGGCTGTGGGAAATTCGGTCACTCCGCTGTTCTTTCTGGGGGTCTGCGCTCTTTTGAACATTGCGCTGGATCTTTTGTTTGTGATTGGATTTGGCTGGGGAGTCCGCGGCGCCGCCATCGCCACGGTGATCTCTCAGTATGTGTCGGGTGCCGGGCTGTTTGGGTATACTTTTTTTGCCTGTCCGGAATACCGCATTCCTTTTGGGAAAATCCGGCTGAAGAAAAAAGTGTTTCAGGAAATTACCCAGTTCTCCCTTCTGACCTGCCTGCAGCAGTCCGTCATGAACCTGGGGATTTTGATGGTGCAGGGGCTGGTCAACAGTTTTGGGACGGCTGTGATGGCGGCCTTTGCAGCGGCGGTAAAGATTGACTCCTTTGCCTATATGCCGGTGCAGGATTTTGGCAATGCCTTTTCCACTTTCACGGCTCAGAATTACGGTGCAGGAAAGAAAGAGCGTATTCAGTCCGGGATCAAAAGCGCAGTATCCTGTGCGGTACTATTCAGTCTGCTGGTCAGTCTGATCGTGTATGTGTTTGCCGAACCGCTGCTTTTGCTTTTTGTAAAGCCGACAGAGCGGGAGATTCTGGACATCGGCGTGCAGTATCTGCGGATTGAAGGGGCGTTCTACCTGGGGATCGGGTGTCTGTTTCTGCTCTATGGTCTCTACCGGGCGGTGGAGCGTCCGGGAATGTCGGTGGTGCTGACCATCCTGTCCCTTGGTACCCGTGTGGCCCTCGCCTATGGGCTGTCTGCGATTCCTTCTGTGGGGGTCGTGGGGATCTGGTGGTCGGTTCCGATCGGCTGGTTTCTGGCAGATGCGGCAGGCTTTTGGTATTACAGGAAGAAAAAAGAAGTGCTGCTGAAGCTCTGATGTTCCAGAAAGAATGCGGCAGAAAGAACATTCCGGGCAGAAGAACTGCCGGATCCGGAAACTGGTTCCCGGATCCGGCAGCTGAAAATGCTAGCGGTCCCATTTGTCGCACAGGGAATGGATCTGACTGGTAAATTTGGTAAGATCCTTGTTGGCGCCTCCTTCGTTGCGGTAGATGACCTGCATAAGTCGCTTTCCTGCTTCCAGAAGCCTGGTAAAGACATCGGACTTGCGTTTTGCAGCGGGCTTTTCCGCGGCAACCAGAACCGGTGTGCCTTCTTTGATCCAGACCCCTTCTGCCAGGTCGTAAACACCGCCGCTGAAAGGAGCGCAGGCAGGAATCTGGTGCTCTTCTTTTAAGCAGTTGGTAAACTCTTCACAGGTTTCGTCTTCTCCGTGGACGACAAACACCAGTTCGGGCGCGGGGGAGAAGGCTTTGACCCACCGAAGCAGTCCGTCTTTGTCCGCATGTCCGCTGACGCCTTCCAGTTTTAAGATCTCTGATTTGACTTCGATCGTCTCGCCAAAAAGCTTCACATACTCTGCCCCTTCTAAGATTCCGCGTCCCAAAGTTCCGACCGCCTGGAAGCCCACAAAGAGGACGGTACACTCCGGTCTCCAAAGGTTGTGCTTCAGGTGATGCTTGATCCGTCCTGCCTCGCACATGCCGGAGGCGGAAATGATGACCTTGGGCTGGGCGTCGAAGTTGATGGCCTTGGACTCGTCGCTGGATACGGCCAGATGAAGACCTGGAAAACGAATGGGGTTGATGCCGGCGTTGATCAGAGCCAGGGCTTCGTCGTCAAAGCATGCCCGGAAGTTCTTGTTGAAGATGGAGGTTGCCTCTATGGCCAGAGGACTGTCCACATAGACCGGAAAATCCATACCCGTCAGATTGCGTTCTTTGATCTCACGGATAAAGTACAAAAGCTCCTGCGTACGGCCCACGGCGAAAGCGGGAATGACCAGATTGCCGCCCCGGCTTAAGGTCCGCCGGATTACGTCTGCCAGTTCGCTTACATGGTCCGGCGGCGTGTTGTGGAGCCGGTTGCCGTAGGTGGATTCCATGACCACATAGTCGGCGGTATCTGTGTATTTGGGATCCTTGATCAGCGGCCGGTTCGGATTGCCCACGTCTCCGGAGAAGACGATTTTTTTATGGACCTCTCCTTCCTGAATCCAGATCTCGATGGAAGCAGAGCCCAGAAGATGGCCCACATCCCGGAAACGCACCTGGATCCCCGGGCAAAGTTCGATCTTCTGTTCATAGCCGCAGGGGTGGAACAGGCCGATGGCGCCTAGTGCATCGTCCATGGTATAGAGCGGGACATATTCTTCTGCACCGGAACGTTTTGCCTTCCGGTTGCGCCATTCTGCCTCAAATTCCTGAATGTGTGCGCTGTCACGCAGCATGATGTTGCACAGGTCATTGGTGGAAAAGGTGGAGATGATCTCCCCCTGAAAACCATTCTTATACAGAAGCGGAAGCTTTCCGGAATGGTCAATGTGTGCATGGGTTAAAAGAACGAAGTCGATCTGATTCTCCGGTACAGGAATGTCCTGATTGACATAGACATCCTTCCCCTGTTCCATACCGCAGTCGATCAGAATGTGTTTTCCGCAGGCTTCCAGATAATGGCAGCTTCCGGTGACTTCATGGTCGGCACCTACAAATCCTAGTTTCATGTAATGACCCCCTTTTCTGAATAAAAGCGTATACGATTTGTATACATTTATCATAACAATTTATGGGCAGATAATCAATCCAATCTTTCGTGCTTTTGGGCGCCCCATGGGGCAGACAGATGAAAGATCATCGGATGCAGGCGGCCTGCGGCAGACGTGAAAAGGGGCAGCCCCGTGTGGTCTGAAGGAGGCAGATGCAAAAAGGAGAATCCCGCTTGGGACCATTCAGGTTGCGCTTGTGAAGAAAGCGGTTCCGTGATATAATTTCCCAAGCAGACAGAAGATATGGTACGAAAAGGAAAGGCAGTTGCAGATGTTTATAGCAGATAAATGGAATGATTACGAAGTCCTTGACACCTCCCGGGGAGAGAAGCTGGAGCGTTGGGGGGACTACCTGCTGGTGCGTCCGGATCCTCAGGTGATCTGGGATACCAAGAGGACTCATCCGGGATGGAAAAAGAAGAATGGACATTACCACAGAAGTGCAAAAGGCGGAGGAGAATGGGAGTTTTTTCATCTGCCCGGACAGTGGAGCATCTCCTATGAGAACCTGGATCTCACCTTTAACCTGAAGCCCTTCAGCTTTAAGCATACGGGACTTTTTCCTGAGCAGGCGGCCAACTGGGACTGGTTTGCAGATAAGATCCGCTGCGCAGGGCGTCCGATCAAGGTGTTAAATTTGTTTGCCTATACCGGCGGGGCGACTTTAGCGGCAGCGTCGGCAGGGGCTCAGGTGACCCATGTGGATGCGTCGAAGGGGATGGTGGCCTGGGCGAAAGAAAATGCCAAAAGCTCAGGACTGGAAGAAGCAAAGATCCGGTGGCTGGTGGACGACTGTCAGAAGTTCGTGGAGCGGGAGATCCGAAGGGGCAATCATTACGACGCGGTGATCATGGACCCGCCTTCTTATGGAAGAGGTCCCAAAGGAGAGATCTGGAAGATCGAGGATGCGATTCATCCCCTTGTGAAGCTCTGCGTACAGCTGCTGAGCACTCAGCCGTTGTTCTTTCTGATCAATTCCTACACAACAGGCCTTCAGCCGGCGGTGCTTTCTTACCTTCTGGGAACGGAACTTCGCAGCTTTGGCGGCCGGATTGATGCCCAGGAGGTGGGGCTTTTGGTCCGGGAAAGCGGACTGATTCTTCCCTGCGGTGCCAGCGGAAGATGGGAGTGTTCTGAAAAATAGACAGGTTTTATGAGTATAATTTCCTGATTTTGGGAATATATATGTAAGGAATGGTATTTTTATGCCATTCCTTATTCTGTGTACAGGGAAACGTGTTTCTCTGTCCGATTATGAAAAGATCAGGAGATAATAAGATATGAGACTTTTATGTAAATGGTCTGCTCTTGGAATCTGTGGCATGCTGGCGGTCCTGACGATGCTTCTGGCCCTGCCGGGACTTTTTGGGATTCATCCTCTGCTGGTGCAAAGCGGCAGTATGGAGCCGGAGTATCCGGTGGGGAGTGTGATCTATGTGAAGTCGGTGGACAAGGCCGGACTTTCGAATGGGGATGTGGTGACCTTCTATCTGCCGGATGAGGAGACGCTGGTTACCCACCGGATCGTCCGGGTGGATGAAGAGCAGGAAGCGATTTATACCAAAGGAGATGCCAATGAGCTGGAAGACCAGGCGGCCACGCCGTTTTCCAGGATTGTGGGGGTGCCGGTGATCTGTGTCCCCTGGCTTGGTTATCTGGCGGGCTACCTGGCCAGCGGTATGGGAAAAGTGGGGATCATCCTCCTGGTGGTGCTGGTCTGCCTGCTGTCCTGGATGGAAGGAGCTCTGGTGCGGGAGCAGGAGGAGGTGAAGGGGGTATGAACCAAAGAAAGACAGTCGCCGCCGGTTTTGCCGGATGCATAGTTTTACTGCTGGGAATCGGCTTTAGCTTTTGCTCTTTTCTGCAGCAGAGAGAATCCGTAAGCGTGGCGTCCATGGAACCGGTCCGTCTGGAAGTACGCTTCCTGGATGACCAGGAGTCCTATACCAAAGAGCAGGTGACCGGACTACTGCCGGGAGAGACGGTGGAGCGGGGGACGGCAGTTATTCTGGACGGCACCTCCCCGGAGGCGTATATCCGGGTAAGCCTTACATTTGGCGGAATACTGGGAGAAGATACAAAAGGAGAAGCAGGACAGGAGCGGATCCGGGAACTTGTGGAAGGAATTTCTTTTGAGAAGGGCTGGCTTAGAGGGAACGACGGATTTTATTATTATCAGGAGAAGGTGACTCCGGGAAGCATGGTTCCGGTCTATGGACAGATCACCATACCAGAGAACTGGGAAAACGACATTGCAGAGAAAGTTTTTACCATTGAGCTGACGGCGGAGGCGGTCCGTTCGGAACATTTAGAACCCTGGCTTCTGGATGGACAGGCAGTCTTAAGCTGGGAGGAAGAAACTCCATAAAAAGACAGGGATGCAGCAAAACGCATTCCGTCCTGTCTGCGCAGCCTGCGTCTGGTCATATGGCGCTTCTGCGCAGACAGACGGGATTACCTTTTGCCGCATCCCCGTTTAGAATTTCAGGCAGAGTTTATTTCTGCTCGCTTTTGACAACCTTGCTTAAGATGAAGGAGAGGACGATACAAAGAGCGGCAGCGACCATGGCATAACCCCAGGTCATGTTGTAGCCGGCTCTTCCGTAGTTGTCCATCCAGCTTCCCACTAATGTATACATAAACATATCCGGCATGTATCCAAGTGCAGAAGAGATTCCGGATACACGTCCGCTGAGTTCCAGAGGAATCCCGGCGTCCTGATGAACCGCGAAGTACTGGCTGCGGACCGCGTAGATGAATACCAGTCCCAGGAAGAAGTTCGCAATCACGGCTCCGCCCAGGGAGGCATTGCCCGGAAGTACGATATAGGCACCGAAGGAGACGATCAGTCCGATACAGCCGCCCACGATGACTTTGATCCGGGAGTGGAGTTTATCAGCCAGGAAACCGCCGAAGATACCGCCGGCACCCTGCAGGAGATAGCGGATTCCGCCCAGGGTGGCAGCTGTGGTGGCAGTCAGTCCGTAAAACTGCTGTGCGTAGGTGGTCACATATCCGATCAGGCCATATACGCTGTAAGCAGTAAAGATGATACCGACCAGAATCCATACCTTGGGAATCAGCAGACACTTAAAGAGTCCCTTGGTGACCTCGATGACAGACTCGGCATTTTCTTCTTTTTTGGTGTCTTCAATAAAGATAAAATTCAGGACACCGATGACGATGACGACGATGGAACACAGGCGGATGGCAGCAGAAGCGCCGGCCACTTCGTTGGTATAGCGGGCAAAAGCAGCAGTCATGCCAAATACCAGAAGTGCGTTCAGGATACCGCGAAGGCCTTCCTGAAGTCCGAACAGACGGCCCTGTTCTTCCTCGGAACCAAGCATACGGGTTGCTTTGATGCAGGCCGACCAGTAAGTGATGATGGTGGAAATTCCCATCAGGATAAAGATCAGCCGGCTGACGTTGTAGCCCGGGAAGGTGGAAAACCATAAGCCCAGGATTCCCGTCGCGAGAAAAGAGAAGGTCAGCAGTTTTCTTGCGGAGAACTTATCCGCAATGGCGCCGCCGATGAAATAAGAAAAGGTTGCCATGGTTGCGTATCCGGAGGACAGCATACCCATCTGGGCATTGGTCAGCTCCATTGCGTTTTGAATGGGGACATAGAAGGTCTCCCGGATATAAGGTAACTGGAAGATAATTCCGGCGCCGGCCGCCAGAAGAAGCAGCGTGCCGTATTTTTTGATAAAAGCCTTGTCCATAACAAGTAAATCCTCCTTGAATGATAAAGTAAATGTCAGCAGCAGTTTCGCCAAAAAGAGGGCGGCTGCCAAGGTTGCTTCCGTCTGCATGCTGCAGTCATGCGCCTGGAATAAAGAAAATCATGCCAGGGAAACCATGTCCCAATGCATAAAAAAAGAGAGAAATAATGCCTCCTGGCGTTACTTCTCTCAGCTCTCTGGTAACTGGCCTTATCATAAGTTATATAGGGCAAAAAGTCAATAGAAAAAGAGTTAAAAGACAAAACATGTTAAATGTGCACAAAAACAGAGGGCGAAAAATATGAAATATCCACAATTGACAAATGACTTTATAGCGTTTAAACTAAAGGCAGTTACCGAAAGAGACGACAAGAGAAAAGTAACAGACAGGCTTGGTTTGCGCCTGTTTGCATTACTTTTCTTTTTTTGTTCCCTTTTTTAAGAGAACGGATCGCGCGCACCAGTCTCTTTTACGGTCGGTCAGCAAAATATCATATAAGAAACGGAGTTAAGAAAGGAGCTTTGGAGAGGCAATGGCAATAATTTCAAGAGAGCAGATTGTGGAAGGTTTGGTAAAGATTCTGGGCAAAGATCAGGTGATCACGGACGAGAAGGTTTTAAAAGAGAGCAGCCTGGACCGTTACAGAAAATACGAACAGGTATGTGAAGTATACACCCAGCCGATTCCCGCTGCAGTGGTCAATGTGATGAGCGCGGAAGAAGTGTCAGAGGTGCTGAAGTTTGCCAATGAGAACGAGATCAACGTGGTTCCGAGAACCGGACATTCTGCCATCGAGGGCGGGCTTGAGACAGCTTTGAAGGATTCCGTGGTCATCGACGGTTCCGGCATGAACAAAGTATTAAAGGTAGATACCTATAATATGCAGGTGACCTGTCAGTGCGGCGTGCCTCTTCAGGCGCTGGACGACATGCTGAGAGAACAGGGCTATACTACCGGACATTCTCCCCAGTCCAAACCGCTGGCACAGATGGGCGGCCTGGTGGCAACCAGAAGCATCGGACAGTTCTCCACTCTGTACGGCGGCATCGAGGACATGATCGTGGGTCTGGAAGCAGTGTTCCCCAACGGAAAAATCTGCCGGATCAAGAATATTCCAAGACGTGCAGCAGGACCGGACATCCGTCACATCATCTGCGGCAACGAGGGTGCCATCTGCTTTATTACAGAAGTGACCATGAAGCTGTTCAAATGGCAGCCGGAGAACAACCGTTATATCGGATACAAACTGGATGACCAGTACATGAAGCTTGGCTTTGACTGTTTAAGAGAAGTGATGGTGGCAGGCTACCGTCCGTCCTTTGCAAGACTTTACGATGCAGCGGATGCCAACATGCATTTCAGCGGATGGCTGGAAGAGGGCAAGGCGATTCTGATCTGGATGGCAGAAGGCCCGGCGAACATTACCCCGGCCATCGAAGCAGGCATCAAGGAGATGATGTCGAAGCATCCGGAGCTTGAGGAGGTCAATCCGGCGCTGATCGAGAAATGGTACGAGGGCCTGAACTGGGGACCGGAGCAGATCGCCGAAGAGGCTGAGGAGATCAAAGCGACTCAGAATATTGGTATTACCACCGAGGTGTCCGGAAGCTGGGACAATATCTATGAGATCTATAAGACTTCCTGCGACCGGATTCTGGCAGAGGTGCCGGACATGACGCTGATGGGCGGCCATTCTTCCCACAGCTACATCAACGGAACCAACATGTATTTCGTATATTATTACAACATCGTGGACTGTGCGCCGGAGGAAGAGATCAACAAGTATCACGACCGGATCAACCAGATCATCTGCGAGCAGGTGATAAAATACGGCGGATCCATCGTGCACCATCACGGTCTTGGAAAGGCAAGGGCAAAATATGTGACCCAGGAATATGGTTCTTCCTATTATATGCTCAAAACCTTAAAGCAGGCCTTTGACCCCAATGGAATTATGAACATGGGAACACTGATTCCCCTTAGAAAATAAAGGATGAATTGAAATTTGATCTGTGCAGAAGGGTCCTTATCCGGGGCTCTTCTGCACAGGCAGAACAGGAGCCGCTTATGAGAATATTGGGATGCTTTAAGGCGGTCCCGGCCCTGGATCTTCTGCGGGAGGAAGACTGGGTGGCCGATGACAGCCTGAGAGTGGATACCGAATACGTGAAGCTGGAATGGAACTGCTTTGATGAAGGGGCGCTGGAAATGATGCGGAAGCTTTCTGATTTATCAGAAGGCTTAAACGTCGTCTTTGAACTGGATGCACTTACCGTTGGAGGGAAAAAAGCGGACAGCTTTCTTAAGATATTATATGCCCTGGGATTTTCCCACGCCGTGCGGGTGGAGTCAAAAGAGGGGGCGTATACTCCGCCGGAGCTTTTGGCAGAACTGATTGCCGCTTATATACAGAAAAAGGCAGAAGCTTATGATGTGGTGGTCACCGGAGTTCAGAGCGCAGATGCCAGCCATGGAAAGACGCCCTATCTGCTGGCAGAGATTCTCCGGTGGCCCTGCATCAGCCAGGTGACCGGCATGGAACCGGCGAAAGGGGGCTGTCTGAAGGTAACCAGCCAGACCGGCAGAGGGGAGAAGGTACAGATCGTTCGTCCTCCCTGTGTACTGGCAGTGGGAAATGCTCCCTGCGCCTATCTTCGGGTACCGACTCTGAAAGATAAAATGAGGCTGGGAAACCGGCCCATTGAATATGTGGACCCGGGGACGCTGCTTTCGGATGCGGGAGCTTTTGCGGACCGGATTGAGACGCTGCTTGCCCTTGGTCCGGTGGACCGGAGCCGGGATACGGTACGGATCGAAAGCGGCAGTCCGGAAGAAAAGGCAAAGGTATATTATGAACAATATTTGAAAGGCAGGCTTTTGAAGTTGTGAAGTATCATTTTATCGTAGATCTGGACAGTCCGGATGTTTTCAGGCAGATGCAGGAACAAAAGGCGTTTGCCGGACCGTATTTTGACGGAATCGATGAGGGAGAGGCCATCCTTCTGACCACAGAGTCCGGGCGCATTCGGGAGCTTACAAAACGCCATGCCAGAGACGCGGTGGCAGCGGTGGTGGAAGACGATGCACCGGAGACGGTGTTAAACGCGCTTCAGCCATTGATCTGCCAGGAGGATCTGTATCTGTTTTCCGGGGAAGAACAAAACGCGGCGCTTGCCGTACGCTTGGGGGCGCGTACTGGGGGAAGCTCGACCAACAACATCCATGCAGTCCTGCCGGGAAGCGGCCAGAGACTCAAGGTAAAGCGTATGATGTATGCGAATCATATGGAAGCTCTCTGCGATCCGGGGAAACCGCCCTTTTTCTTCACCATGGCAAAGGGAATGGATCCGGCAGAGCTGACCGATGAGCCGTTTTTTATCCGGAAAGAGACCTGTACCGCATCGGCCGGGGATCATATTTGTCTGGAAACGTGCAGACCCAGGGAAGCCGACAGCGGATTAAAGGACAGCCAGGTCGTTGTTGCCGGAGGCCGGGGTGTCGGCGGCCGGCAGGGCATGGAAATTCTTGGGAGTCTGGCGGAGGCCCTGGGGGGCAGCGTCGGCGCAAGCCGTCCGGTGGTTATGAACGCTTGGGCACCCATGGAAGCACTTCTGGGAGTGTCCGGCACCCTGATACAGCCAAAGATCTGCATCGCGGCCGGGGTATCGGGGGCGGCGGCGTTTGGCGCAGGGGTTGAGAAGAGCGGATGGATCACGGCGGTCAACAAGGATCCGGCTGCTCCGATCATGAAGATGGCAGATGTGGCGGTTGTGGAAGACTATGAGCCGTTTGTGAAGGCGTTAGAGGCGCTGGTCAGAGCGGAAGAATAAGAGGAGAGAACATGGGGCAGAGTATGATTCCAATGAGCAAAGTGTATCAGGAGTATCTGATTGACGAGTCCAAATATACCGGAGAGGCACAAAGCATCTCATTTCCGGAGTCAGAAGAGGAACTTTTGAAGATCCTTGCACAGTTAAGGGATGCCCAGGTGCCGGTCACCATCCAGGGGGGGAAGACCGGGATCACCGGGGGAAGCGTGCCCGGGGGAGGGCATATCCTGAATGTCTCCCGGATGAACCGGGTGAAGGACAGCTGTCTGAGCCCGGACGGAACCGGACGGATTGTGGTGGAGCCCGGACTGAACCTGATGGATTTGCAGAAAGAGATCTTTGCCCGCTTTCGAAAAGAACAAATGTTCTGGCCGGTGGCGCCTACGGAGACATCCGCCACAGTGGGAGGGATCGCAGCCACAGGCGCCCAGGGGATTACCAGACTTCTGTACGGCGACAGCCGGACCTACATCGAAAAAATAAAGGTGATCGACGGGAATGGACGCTGTCTGGAGCTGACAAAAGCAGAAGAGCTGGATGATTTTCTCGGGAAAGAGGGCATCACCGGGGTGATCACGGAACTGACCCTGATCCTGGTGCCCTGCCCGGAAGAGATGTGGGGAATTCTCTTTTTCTTTGAAGAAGAAAGAGGTGCGCTGCAATTTATAGACCAAATGAAAACGGCCGGACAGGAAAGCGAAGGAAGAGGTGCTCAGGTTGCGTCGGTGGAATACCTGGACGGACGCATCCTTTCCATGATCGAAGCCAGAAAAGGGACCATGAGCAGGATCCGGGAACTGCCGGAAGTGGCTTCTGACGTGGACGGAGCGGTCTATGTGGAGATCCATGGAGCGGAAAATGGGATTGAAGAGATCGCAGAGGGGCTGATGGAGCTTGCGGCGGAGCAGGGAAGCGATCCGGATACGGCCTGGGCAGTGTCCGGAAGCGGAGAAGTGGAAAAGCTTCACGCCTTCCGGCATGCGGCGCCGGAGACCTGCAATCTGTTTATTGAGGAAATGCATCAGAAAGATCCAAGAATCACAAAGCTGGGGACGGATATGCTGGTAAAGGAGGAAAACCTCTGGGGACAGGTTCAAACGTACCGGGCGGACCTGGAAGAGGCAGGACTGCAGGGCTGTATCTTCGGCCACGGGCTGGAAGGACATCTGCACATCAATCTGCTGCCGGACTCCTATGAAGCCTATGAGGCAGGAATCCGGCTCTTTCGTACCTGGGCGGCAGAAGTGCTGAACGGATCCGGCAGGGTGCTGGAAGAGCATGGGGGCGGAAAGCTGAAAAGCCGGATTTATGGGGAACTTCTGGCAGGGGCTTACCAGGAAGAGAATGAGAGGCTTAAAAGTACCTATGATCCAAAGGAACTGTTCAACCAGGGAAACCGCTTTACGGCCGGGAAAGCAGGTGAGGTATGAGGATTGCAGTGTGTATGAAGCAGGTGCCGGGCGTCTCGGAAGGCAGTATGGATCCCAGGACCGGAGTGCTGATCCGGACCGGCCTCTCGGCCGTCACCAACCTGTATGACCGGTCAGCTCTGGAGGCGGCACTTCGGATCAAAGAGCAGCAGGGAGGCGGGATTCATGTGTTTACCATGGGGCCCGGGAAGGCCGAAGAGGTACTTCGGGAGGCTTATGCCATGGGGGCGGATCATGGGTACCTGATCAGTGACCGGGCTTTTGGCGGTGCCGATGTGCTGGCCACTTCCTATACGCTGATGCAGGCCATCCGATCTGCCGGGGAATATGACCTGATTGTGTGCGGCAGACAGACCACAGATGGGGACACGGCTCAGACCGGAAGCGCTCTGGCCGCCTGGCTTGGCTGGCAGCAGTTAAACTGGGTGACCCGGCTGGAAGTAAAAGAAGATCAGATCTTGGCCGTCTGCCGGATGGAGGAAGGAACGGCGGAGGTGACGGCACCGCTTCCCTGTGTGGCGATGGTGGAACGGGAAAGCTTTATTCCCCGGATGCCTTCTTTAAAGCTTAAGATGAAGGGGCGGAAAATGCCGGTAACGGTTATTTCTCTGCAGGAGCTGGAAGATGCGGTGCCGGAACATTACGGTCTGAAAGGATCCGCCACCAGAGTAAAGAAGATCTTCGCACCCAAGGGGGCGGAAAGGAAAGAGCTGGTATACAAAAGCGGTGTTGAAGGGGCAGCGTATATTCTGGAGCTGCTAAAAGACACGGGACAGGAGACGGGGATATGAGACGGGAAAAAGAGGCCCCCTGGAGCGGGATTCTTGTATATGTGCAGTGCCGGCGGGGGGAATTGCACCCCTGCAGCCCGGAACTGATCAGCGAGGCTCTCAGGCTGGCAGAACAGTCCAAAGAAGAGGTGTGGGTGCTGGGGATTGGAAGCGGTATGGAAAAGGTGCAAAAGGAACTTCAGGGGTATCCGGTGAGCCGGATTTTTCTGTATGAGACAGATGACCTCTTCTTGCCCGGCTGGTACGCTACTCTGGCTGCCGGCTGTATCCGGGAAACAAGGCCGTCGGTGGTGCTGATCGGCGGAACCCTGGAAGGACGTGCGCTGGCGCCCAGGCTTTCGGTGGAATTTCGCACCGGGCTGACCGCCGACTGTACGGCCCTTGCCATGGATCCGGACGGAAATTTGATCCAGACCCGGCCGGCCTTTGGGGGCAATGTCATGGCAAGCATTGTGACGGAGAAAAGCAGGCCCCAGTTTGCTACGGTGCGTCCCGGGGTGATGGAGCCGGTTCCGAGAGGGAAAGGTTTTTCTCCGGTCTGTTTTGTCAAATCGGTTTTCTCAGAAGAAAAAACGGTAAAAATTACCATAAGGGAAGAGGAGACGAAGGGGGTCGCCATCGGAGACTGCCGTTTACTGGTGGCTGCCGGCCGGGGGGTAAAGAAAAAAGAAGATCTTGAGATGCTGTATCATCTGGCGGAAATTCTGGGCGGTGAACTTGCCTGCAGCAGGGCGCTGGTGGAAAAAGGATGGATGCCGCCGGAAAGACAGATCGGGCTCTCCGGGAATTCCGTCCGCCCGGAATGCCTGATCACTTTTGGAATCTCCGGAACGGTCCAGTTTATGGCCGGTATGAGGCAGGCAAAGCGGATCATCGCGGTTAATTCAGATCCAGAGGCGCGTATTTTTCAGATTGCCCATCACCCGATCTGCGGGGATCTGTACGAAATCGTACCAGAATTGATTCAATCTGTGGAAAAGGAAGCTGGTTATCAGTCAGGAGGTGTGTGAATGCAGGAATCGGCGAAAAAAAGATTTTTGGAGGCGACAGAGGCATGTCCGGTGATTCCGGAGGTGAAAAACGATGAATGGCTGAATGCGCTGCCGGAATCAGACTCCGGGATCGCCTACATCGTGTACGGGGATATCTGCAGCATTGCGGATATCGTGGCCCGGGTAAAGGCGGAGGGAAAGCTGGCCATCGTGCATATTGATCTGATCGTGGGGCTCTCCACCAAAGAAATCTGTGTGGATTTTATCCGGAAGTATACGAAGGCGGACGGGATCATCAGCATGAAGCCTGCCATGATCCGAAGGGCCAATGACCTTGGGTTTCTGACCATCCAGAGATTCTATATGATCGACGGTTTTACCTATGCCAACATAGCAAAATATGTCAGAAACTGCAATCCGGATATTGTGGAGTTCATGCCGGCGGGGCTTGCCAAGGTGATGAAGTACCTGGTGGAAACCATCGACAAGCCGGTGGTGGCCACCGGACTGACCCAGGACTCGGAGGACGTGATGGCGGCTCTGAAAGCCGGCGCCATCGCTGTGGCCACATCGAACAAAGAACTCTGGGACTGCTGAGAACAAACATCTGTTATAAAAAATCTTTGTAACGGTTCCGTACCTTTACCGTTATAATGCAAAATTCATTGAAAATCGCCAGTTGTAAGAAATAAAGAAAAACGCTATAATTATAATAAATATTTCAGGTGCTGGAAAGGAGTGAATTTATGCTGACAGCTGTAGAAGGATATTATGATGGAAATCGAATTGTAATGGATGAAGATATTCACTTGTCAGTTGGACAGAGAGTCATTGTTACTGTTCTGGAAACAAAAGAATTATCTCAGGCTCAAAAACCAGATTTAAGAAAATATATGGGCAGAGGGAGAAAAATGTTTCAGACAGATGCGCAGGATTATATAGAGGAACTCAGAGCGGATGATAGAGTGTAATAAGATTTTTCTGGATACAACGCCAATTATCTATTTCCTTGACGAAGATGTGAACTTTGGAGAGCGGGTTCGTAAAATTTTTGAGGAAATTATTTCATCAGGGAAGAAAATGTGTTCTTCTGTGGTTACTTGTGAAGAATATCTTGTGTATCCATATAAATCCGGCAATAAGGAAAAAATAGATGTTTTTTTCGAGTTTACAGAGGACTGTGGGATCACTCTGTATGATGTGAATCTTGAGATGGCTAAAAAGGCTGCACAGATTCGAGCGCAGTATAAAGATTTTAAGGCGATGGATTCTCTGCAGTTGGCAATCGCCTGCGAAACGGGATGTGATTTGTTCCTGACCAATGACAGGCAACTGCGTCAGTTTAAAGAGCTGCGATGCATTACCGTAGAAGATTGGTAAAATGTCACAAAAATCAAGGTGATAATTTGAACATTATTACGAGATTGACAACAAAGGGAATTGGATTTACAATATAGACAGTTACAAAAAGAGCGAAAGAGAGAGTAACTTTTATCCGTAGAAACGGGTGAAAGCTGCTCTTTTTTTGTTTTCTTTTGTCAGGCGCGCGAGCAAAGGACGCTCTTTGAAAATGCATAAATAAAACAGCAGGAGGAGCAAAAAAATGTTGAATATCAATGATTTTTCCATGGACTTTTTTTCACTGAAAGGAAAGAATGCAATCGTAACCGGCGGAAACAGCGGACTTGGACAGGCTTTTGCACTGGCGCTTGCCAAGGCAGGGGCGAATATCTTCGCTTTCGCCTTTGTGGACGATGACGGGACGACAAAAAAGCTGATTGAGGACTGTGGAGTGAAATATACTTTCATGCAGGGGGATCTGACCGAAGACGGTATGTGCGACAAGATTGCGGAGAAATGTGTGGAGACTTACGGAAAGATCGATATTCTGGTGAACTGCGCAGGAATCTGCAAGATTGCGGATGTGCTGGATTTTGGAAGAGCAGAGTGGGATCCCATGATTGCCATCAATTTAACCGGCGCTTTTGATTTAAGCCATGCGGTGGCAAAATATATGATTCCCCAGAGAAGCGGAAGAATCATCAACATCTGCTCCCTCTTCTCTTTCCTGGGCGGACTTGGTTCTCCGGCCTATGCGGCGATGAAGGCGGGACTTGCAGGACTGACCAAGGCCTATGCCGATGAACTTGGAAAATATGGCATCACCGTGAACGGCATCGCTCCGGGATATTTCCAGACTGCCATGACGAGCGGAACCGGAAGTGCCAACGATGAGAAATTCATCAAGATCAAAGAGCATATCCCGGCTGACCGCTGGGGCGAGAGACAGGACCTCATGGGAGCTACGGTGTTTCTTGCCAGCAAGGCGGCAGATTATGTAAACGGAACGCTGCTGGTGGTTGACGGAGGCTATCTGGTCAGGTAGGGAGAAGAAGGATGAGCGAAAAATATATCATCGGAATTGACGAAGGCTCACAGAGCGCAAAGATTACCATTTTTGACGAGAAAGGAAGGGTGGTCTGTGAAGACAAGGCGCCCCTTCGGCCCTACGATCTGCCAAAGCCCGGGTATGTGGAGCATCCGGACGATGACTGGTGGGATGCCATCTGTAAGGCGGCCAGAAAGTGCATGGCGAAATTCACCGGGAACCGGGAGGACATTGTGGCCATCGGACTCTGTACCATTCGCTGCTGCCGTGCGTATCTGAAAGAAGATGGAACGCTGGCTCAGCCGGCTTTGAGCTGGATGGACGTCCGGGTATCCCAGCCCTATGAACATGTGAATCCGGATGTGCGCTACCTGGTGGCGTCCTCCGGATATATCACACACCGTCTGACCGGGGAGAAGAAGGACACCGTGGCCAATTACGAATATGGCTGGCCGGTGGATGTGGACCGCTGGCAGTGGTCGGATGATCCGGAGGCCTATAAGGCGACGGGGATGCCCCGGGAGATGCTCTTTGACCTGGTGATGCCGGGGGAAATCCTGGGGTATGTGACGGAGAAAGCGGCGGAGGCTACGGGGCTTCCCAAAGGGGTTCCGGTTGTGGCCACCTCCAATGATAAAGCAGTGGAAGGCCTGGGAACCGGCTGTATGGGAGAGACCACGGCCTGCATCTCTCTTGGCACCTACACCACGGCCATGATGGAGGGGAAAGAGAACCTGAAAGGGACTTCCTTTGCGTGGCCCAAGTTCTCCTGTGTGCCGGACAAATATCTCTATGACAGCAACGGCATCCGCCGGGGCATGTGGACAATCAGCTGGTTCCGTGATATACTGGGAGACAGTTATATTCAGATGGCAGAGTCCATGGGCAAGTCAGCGGAGGAGCTTCTAAGCGATGAGGCAGAGAAGGTGCCGGCAGGCAGCGACGGACTGATGACGGTTCTGGACTGGCTGGCGCCGGTGGATGCCCGCTATAAAAAGGGCGTGATGATCGGTTTTGACGGAAGGCACACAAGAGGGCATATGTACCGCTCCCTTTTGGAGGCCGTGGCCATGACGCTGAAAAAGCATGTGGATGACATGTGCCGGGAAGTGGATGCGAAGCTTGAGCGGATCATCATAACCGGAGGAGGCTCCAACAGCAGTCTCTTTATGCAGATCTTCGCGGATGTCTTCCGGCTTCCGATTGTCCGCAACGAGATCAGCGGGGCGGCCGGACTGGGCGCCGCCATCTGCGGAGCAGTCGCGGCGGGCATCTACGGAAGCTTTGACGAGGCAGTGGCAGGGATGGTGCGGGTGAAAGACACCTTCACACCGGATCCGGAAAATGCAAAGCTGTATGAGCGGCTTCTTCCGGTCTACCAGGGCATCACAGAGCACACCGATGAGGTGCTTAAGAAGTCTTATGAACTGTTTCAGTAATCTTATGAAGGAATGATCGTAGAGGGATTGGCGGCTGCATATGCAGCCGCTGATTCTGGTATTCGGGATAGATTTTTTATCAGCAGGAAGGGGAGGACAGATGAGAGCAGAGGAAGCATGTAAGGTATGTACCAGAAAAAAGGCGAGAATGTACACAGAACTTTACCAGGCATCAGAAGAACGAAAAGAGGAAGTGCTGCAGCAGGCAGAGCGCTATCTGGAAGAAGCGGGGACCAACCAGTCGGCGCCGAAGATGATGGCCGGGGTTTTGGACCTTCTGAAAAAGGAGACCGGGATTCTGGATCCCTATGAGCGGATCAAAAGGGAATATAACCAGATGCTCCTTTCCATGGAGGAAGAAATCAGCCGCTGCATCCATGAGGCGAAAGATCCCTTCCGGGCGGCTCTGCAATATGTCACAGTGGGAAACTACATTGATTTTGGAGCGCTGTCCGACGTCAATGAAGAGCAGTTAAGAAAGCTTTTAAATGGCTGCGGGGATCTTGTTCTGGATCTTGATGAGGTCATGCATTTTCAGGAAGAGCTTGGCAGAGCCCGGGAGCTTTTGTATATCACCGACAACGCAGGAGAAATTGTGCTGGATAAGATTTTCATGAAAGTGTTAAAGGAGCTTTATCCAAAGCTTCAGATCCATGTGCTGGTAAGGGGAGAACCAGTGCTCAACGACGCTACTTTGGAAGATGCAAAGATGATCGGTCTTAATCGGATTGCCCGGGTAATTCCAAACGGAACCAGCATACCCGGGACGGAATACGCACAGATTTCAAAAGAGGCCAGGGAGTGTATGGACCGGGCGGATCTGTGTCTTGCCAAGGGGCAGGGAAATTTTGAGAGCCTGCGGGAGTGCGGAAAGAATATCTATTATCTGTTTCTGTGCAAATGCGATCTTTTCGTGGACCGGTTCCAGGTGGAACGGCTGACGCCGGCGTTTGTCAACGAGCTGCGTATGGAGCATCAATAAAAAGAAAAGGCCCTCTGCCGGGAATCTTGAGGTGCCCCCAGTCGTTAGATTTTTGGTTTGACTTTTGGGGGGCAGTTCATTTCTTCAGGCAGAGGGGCTTTTTTAGTTCTTATGAAGCACCCGCCGGAAAAATCCGGGATGTGCATGCTCGGCCCCCTCGTAAGGAAGCCGTTCGCTGGGGATCGGATTGCCGCCTGCGTCGTAATCTTCCTGAAATACATCGTATTTGGAAGGATTTCTCATGATCTTGATCCAGCCGATCAGGAAGAACACGAAGAAGATCGTAGCAGGAAAACCGCCCACATTGCACAGTTCCTTGATGCCGTCGATGCCGTTGCCGCATACGGCGGTGAGGCAGAGGATGCCCAAGGTTACGCCCCAGACGATCTTTAAGACCATGGGAGACTCGGTGTCATCGGCAGTAAGACCGTGAGTACACAGCCCTGCCATGGCATTGGTGTTGGAGTCAGAGGCCGTGACAAAGCTGACAAACACGATAAATAAGAAGAGCGGGATCGTCAGGATGGCAAGAGGCAGATGGTTCAGCACCGCGAAGGTGGCGGCCTCGGTTCCGCCGGCAGTCATGGCGTCGTTGATCCCGTAGCCGGCCAGCTCAAAGTTGATGGCGGTGCCGGAGAAAAGGCCGACCCAGGCAACGCTGAACAGGGCAGGGATAAAGAAGATAACATTGATCACTTCCCGTACCGTAAAGCCTCTGGAGATTTTGCCCATGAATACGGCGGTGATGGGCATCCACGCCATCCAGCAGCACATATAGAAGCTGGGCCACCAGCGGCTCCATCCGTCCCCGGCGGAGGTGGAGGTCCAAAGTCCCATCTGGAAGAAGTTGGTCAGATAGCCGCCGAAGCTTTCACAGGTCAAATCCAGAAGATAGGCAGTGGGCCCGCAGACCAGCATAAAGATGCCCATGACCAGATAGACCTTGGAGTTGATGGAGGAAAGGATCCGGATTCCGTTCATCACTCCGGAGGCGGCGGAGACGACAAAGGCAGCCACGATGACCACGCCGCAGATGATGTACAGGTAATTGCCGTTGGAGATTCCGGTCAGGTCGCTGATGCCGCCGCTTAACAGCAGCACACCGGATCCCATGGAAGCAGCCATGCCGCAGACCAGGCAGAACAGACAGATGCAGTCTACCACTGGAGTGACTTTCACGGCGTATGTTTCCCCGATGGTGGGGATCAGCATGGAGCCGATGGCGAAGGGTTTCTTCATATTAAAAAAGACAAAGGCAAACAGAAGGGCAGGAAGCCCATAGATGGCCATGGGAGAGAAGGTCCATTCCAGAAACATGGTCTGCATGGCCCAGCGCACGGAAGCGCCGGAGTAGGCGCCCTCTGTAATATTTACCGGAGGTGCCGAGATATGGTACATAGGTTCCGCACATCCCCATAAAAGAATGCCGGCGGCCATGATGGTGCATAAAATGATCCAGATGTAATTGGTGTAGCTCATCATGGGACGGGCTTTGGAGCCGCCGAAGCGTACCTTGCTGATGGGCATCACATAGGACACCACCATCAGGACGACGGCGAGGGTGGTGGTTGTGTTGAACAGCCACTGGAAGTTGGTGACGATATAGGTCTGGGCGGTGCTCATGGCAAGCTCGAAGGCGTCATAATTGACAAAGCTCAGGATCAGGATTGCAACGATGATCAGCCAGGGAGGCAGAAAGATTGCCCAGTTGATTCCTTTCGCCTGTTTGTTGTGTTCATTCATATATACATCCTCCTATTTGTAGTCGCTGCGCGACAGCACTGAAGGGTAAAGCTGCTTCGACACACCGGTAATGAGTGAAACTTTTAT
>ERZ808046.167-NODE-167-length-82478-cov-7.936554_pt1 | contig 82478 bp, 60 predicted proteins | sample MGYA00380196_ERZ808046 | MGnify/ENA primary metagenome ERZ808046 (study PRJEB31490, sample SAMN06133421) | mouse gut metagenome | isolation source: Z6_2 | host: mice | place: China: Chengdu | collected 2015-05 ... | reverse complement strand
GACATGCTGGCCCTGGTGAGGTATCAGAAGAAGGCAGGACCTGAGGAAAAGAAGGAAGAGGAAAAGATCCTGAGCAGTACACAGATCCTAAGATCAGAGAAGAACCGCCATGGAGAACTGGGGAAATATCTGGAGAGCATCCACCACAGCGTGTCACTGCAGAATAAAAAGAAAGTGTATTTTGAGACACAGATCAGGGGATTGTAAAAACCGTTTCGGAAGCACAAGGGGTAGTCTGCGCAAAAAAGAAAACGGTTGTGCAGGAAGAAGGAATGTAGAAAAGTATAAAAAACAGTCTGTAGTTCCTGCCTGTAAAAAGCATCTATGGTAAACTCTGGCCAGTCAAACCCGAAAGTAAAGTTACACTATCTTTTTTAAAAATAATATTGAAAATATATACAAATCAGGATATAATATGACTATAAAAGGCAAAAATCAACGATTCAAAGAAAGGAATCATCATGGAAGCAATCAGACCATCTTCAGATCTCAGGAATCACTATAGTGAAATATCCAGGCAATGTCGTGAAGAAAGAATACCAGTTATTATTACAGTAAATGGCAGAGGTGACACTGCGGTTTTGGGCTTACAGGATTATTATCAGATGAAATCAGAACTGGAACTGTTACGAAAACTTTCAGAAGCGGAAAATGATGTTGTAAATGGGAGAGTGGCTCCAATACAAAATACATTTGATGATATTAGAAAATCCCTGTTAGAGAGGGGAATAAATGAAGTATAGCACAATCAGGACTGATAACGCAGAAGAACAACTACGGGAGACTATCTTTTATATTGCGGATGATTCTGGCAGCATAGATATAGCATTAAATTATCTTAATAAAATAGAGAAAGCTATTAAGCGTTTGGAAGAATTTCCCATGCCTGGGAGTATCCCACGATATTCCATTCTGAAAAAACAGGGTTATCGGGTTCTTATAGTAGAAAGACATTTGATATTTTATAAAGTAAATGAAGACAAAAAAGAAGTCATCATTTATGCGATTGTAGATGGAAGGCGGGAATATAAGAATTTGATTTAGTGAATTTTTGATATATCTATAGTCATGTAATTGGAATGAAAGGTTATGGAACAGGGCTAAAACCTTACAAAAATGTAAGATAACCACAGGGAAATGTAAGCTGCATGTATGGCAGGGCATTTCCTTTTTTTGTATAATAAAGCAGAAATCAGAACAGGAAGGTTAACAGAAAGGAGCAGTTACAGATGGCACTGTTGGATGTAAAAAATGTGAAAAAGGTATACACAGCCCGTTTTGGTTCTGTGAAAGTAAAGGCACTGAGCGATGTGAATTTTTCCGTAGAAGAGGGGGAATATGTAGCGGTTATGGGGGAGTCTGGTTCGGGAAAGACGACTCTTTTGAATATTCTGGCGTCTTTGGATAAGGCGACCAGTGGACAGGTACTTTTAAGAGGGAAGGACATGGCACGTATACGGCAAAAGGATCTGTGCGCGTTCCGGAGGGACCATCTTGGTTTTATCTTTCAGGATTTTAACCTGCTGGATACTTTGAATCTGAGAGATAATATTTATCTGCCGCTGGTGCTGGCGGGAGCAAATCACAGGGAGATGGAAAAAAGACTGATTCCCCTGGCAGGAAAGCTGGAGATCAGCCATATTTTGGAGAAATATCCATACGAAGTATCCGGCGGACAGAAACAGCGTGCGGCAGCGTGCCGGGCGTTGATCACGAATCCGGATCTGGTTCTGGCGGATGAGCCAACAGGGGCGCTGGACTCCCGGGCGTCGGGAAAACTTTTGCGGCTTTTGGAGGAAGTGAACCAGGATGGGCAGACGATCCTCATGGTAACACACAGCATTCAGGCAGCCAGTCATGCAGGACGGGTACTTTTTATCAAGGATGGGAGCGTGTTTCATCAGATTTATAAAGGAGATCGGGATCAGGAGGCCATGTACCGGATGATATCGGATACGTTGACGGTTCTGCAGACGAAGTCCGCCAGGGCAGGGGAGGTGCAGTCATGAAAAGATGGAAACTTTTGCCGGGGCTTGCCGTAAAAGGAGTGACACAGAATGGGAGGATATATTATCCATATATTATTGCATGCATTTTTTCCGTATTCACTTATTTTATATTTGCCTCTATACTGGAAAATGATCTGATTGCCACGCTGCCGCACAGCACTTATGCCTGGTTGATGCTGATGATCGGGAAGGTTTTGCTGGTCTTGATTCTGGTGCCTTTTATTGATTATGCCCAAAGTTTTCTGATCAAGAGGCGAAAAAAAGAAACCGGTCTGTACTCGATACTGGGCATGGAGCGCAAGCATCTGATCTGCCTGCTTTTGCTGGAAACGGTACTGATCTACGTGGCAGCAGTGTCAGGCGGTATTTTTCTGGGCTGTATTCTGGCAAAGCTGTTTTTTCTGATGCTTTTGCGCCTGAGCTCACTTCCGGTGGAGGTGGAATTTGTCTTCACCTGGAAAGCTTTCGCAGAGACGATTTTATTTTTTGCAGCTGTCAGTCTGTGGAACTTTCTGCATGGTTCTGTGTCGATTGTTCGGGCACGTCCGGTGGAACTGTTTTCCGGCAGCAGAAGAGGAGAGAAAGAACCGCGTTTTGCCCTGCCTGGTACTTTATGTGGAGTTGTGGTGATGCTGCTTGCCTATAAGACTGTCTTTGAGGCAAAGCTGGATTCCACCATATTTTTTTGTTTTTTCCTGTCTGTATTTCTGGCAGTCGTGGGGACCTATCTGCTTTTTACTTTTGCAGGAGTAGTAGTATTAAAGTTCCTGCGCACAAGGAAAAGGTTTTACTACCGCCCGGAGAACTTTATCACCATATCGGGTATGTATTACCGGATGAAAAAGAGCGCGGCAGGACTTGCCAATATTTGTATTTTCTCCACCATGGTGATCATTACGCTGACTTGTACCGTTGCACTTTATGCAGGGCTGGACGGGATCCGGCATTTTGATTATGCTTATGAGGCAGTGCTTACTTATGAGGAAGATGGAATGTCCAGGGCAGATGCAGAAACCTTGCTTGCCGGTTTGTCGGAAAAACAGGGGATTTTTGCAGAAAGGCTGGACTCCTGGAGCGATTTCTGTCTGGACTGCGGCCGAAGCGCGAGCAGCCTTAAGGAAGAACAGCCGGATTTTAAAACTTGTCAGCTTCATTTGATTACGTTGGAGGAGTATAATCGATTAACAGGCAGGACAGAGAGTCTGAAAGACGGGCAGGCCATTTTGTATTCTACCGGTGCACCTTATGGATATGACTTTATGGACTGCCTGGGAATACCTCTTGAGATCCTGGAGACATCAGATCCTTTATTTCCCTGGCCCAAGGCAGGCAGGGAATATTTCGGAGAGTCTTATGTGTTAGCTGTAAAAGATGAAGAAGTGGTACAGAATGTAAAGAGAGCCTGGGAGATCCGTACCGGGAAGAAAGCACTGGATGGAAATGTCTGCACAGGCATCGTGCTGCAGGGGCCAGAGGAAGCAAAAGAACAGTTTATGGAAGAACTGAAAGTCTGGCAAAACAGTCAAAATGGATATTTTGTGATGCTGGAAGATGGAATGGAAGGCGGTCAGGTCATCTATTCCATGAACGGAGGACTTTTGTTTATCGGAATCTTATTCGGCATGATTTTCTTTATGTGTCTTCTGCTGATCATGTATTACAAGCAGCTTTCAGAAGGCTATGAGGATCAGGGAAGTTTTGTCATCATGCAGAAAGTAGGCATGGGAGAAGAAGATATCCGAAGCACCGTCCGAAGACAGATGCTCTCAGTCTTCGCCATTCCCATGCTGATGGCACTTCTTCATTCGGCTGTGGGAATGTGTATGGTCAATCAGCTTATGGGAGTGCTCCGGATGTTTGATACAGCATTGCTCATAAGATGCAGTATCGGTGTGGCTTTTGGTTTTGCAGTTGTATACATGATCTGTTATGGGCTCACATCAAAAGCGTACTACAGAATCGTTCTGCGTGACAGAGGCTGACAAGGCAGGGCGGCAGTGCCGGCAGCCCGACGGAGATGCGGCACATCCGCCGAGTGCGGTCTCTCTAAGTTCATATGGGATCCGTTTTCCAACCTGGTACATGATATCCAGCATCTCGTCAAAGGGGATCAGCTGACGGACCCCGGAGAGGGAGAGTTCCGCGGCGATCAGTGCGTTGGCCACACCGGCAGCGTTCCGGTTCTGGCAGGGATATTCCACCAGTCCGCCCACCGGGTCACATACCAGTCCCAGCATGTTCATCAGCACCGTGGAGGCCGCGTCCAGGCTCTGGGCAGGTTCTCCGCCCATGAGCTCCACGGCGGCAGCTGCGGCCATGGCAGCTGCCACGCCCACCTCTGCCTGACAGCCGCCCACTGCGCCGGCCACAGTCGCATTGCGCATGGCCAGATAACCGATGGCTCCGGCGTGAAACAGAGCATCCACCATCCGGTCATCGGAGATGTGGTATTCCTGCTGCAGCGCCAGCAAAAGCCCCGGCACGATTCCGGCAGAACCGGCCGTGGGAGCTGCCACAATCACTCCCATGGAAGCATTTACTTCCAGCACTGCCATGGCGTACGTAATCCCATGTCCCAGCACTTCTCCGCATATATTTTTTCCGGCGTTTCGATGGAGTGTAAGTTTCTTCGCCTCTCCGCCGATCAATCCTCCCATAGACTTTACGGGAGCCTTCACAGGAGTCTTGGCTGACGCTCTCATAATTTCCAGCACCTGCTGCATCCGAAAGCAGACCTGATCCATTGGAACCTCGCTCAGATCACATTCCCTCTGCTTCATTACTTCTGAGATCATCCACTGTCTCTGCCTGCAGAGCTCTAACAGTTCTTGTGCATTTTTAAAATCTGTCATATTCACTTCCCCAATCGTATCCTTTCATCACAGCTTTTCTTATTTCTGTATCAGCATCACATCCTGCACGTTGGGATTTTCCAGAAGTGTTTCTTTGATATCTTCCGGCAGCCGGTCATCGGACTCTACGATGGTATAAGCTTTTTCTCCCTTTGCTTCCCGAAACAGGCGCATAAAAGCAATGTTGACGCCGCGGTCGCTTAATGCCCTGGTAATATGAGCTGCTACGCCGGGCCGGTCCTTCTGGATGATAATGACTGCATTGTACTCGCCGGTAAAATCCACCTGGACCTGATTGATCCGGACGATCCTTACCTTGCCGCCTCCTAAAGATTCCCCGCGGACTGTCATCTGGGCGCCGCTTTCATCTGTCATGCGGATATCCACGGTGTTGGGATGGACATCTGTTTCTTTTTCATCCGGGATAAAGCGGTAGACAATGCCGCGTTTTTCTGCGATGTCGAAGGAATCCCTGATCCGGATGTCATCGGCGGCAAAACCCATAATACCGCCCAGAAGTGCCCGGTCCGTACCGTGCCCCTGGTAGGTCTTTGCAAAAGATCCGTACAGGGTAAAGGATACTTCTTTCAAAGATCCGCTTTTCATCTTCTGAGCCAGATGAGCGATGGCACAGGCTCCGGCGGTGTGGGAACTGGAAGGCCCGATCATATTGGGGCCAAGTACATCAAATACACTGATAAATGACATGGTATTACTCCTGTTTCAGGCATGTTTTACGATAAATTTTTTGTAGATGGTATCTACAATGACGCCAATGGCATTGTCACCGGATACGTTGCAGGCGGTGCCAAAGGAATCCTGCGTGATGTAGAGGGCCACCATGATCGCACAGATGGGGCCGTCTGGATTGCCGGCCTCCGGCCCAAAGATCATATACAAAAAAGGCAGAGCAGTCATGATTGAGCCGCCCGGTGCGCCGGGGGAAGCTACCATCGCGACACCCAGGGTCATGATGAAGGGGACCACAGTCATAAGGCTGATGGGAAGCTGGTTCATAAGACAGACTGCGGTGGCACAGGCTGAGATCGTGATCATAGAGCCTGCCATATGGATATTGGCACAGAGGGGTACCACAAAGTTTCGGATCTGTGCACAGACGCCGTCTGCTTCGGCGCACTGAAGATTGACCGGGATCGTTGCGGCAGAGGACTGAGTTCCCAGAGCGGTGGTGTAGCCGGGAATCTGATTTCTGATCAGGGTCAGAGGATTTTTCCGGCTGATTGCACCGGCAATGCAAAACTGGATCGCGATGCATACCATATGCATGAGAATCACCACCAGGAACACTTTCCATAAGATGCCAAGTATGGCAAAAGTTTTCCCGGATCTTGTCATATCCGTAAAGGTGCCGCAGATGTAAAGAGGCAGCAGCGGGATGATCACTGTGTGAAGGACCTTGTCGATGATGCCGGAGAAATCTTTGAAGGCATCATAGAGAGTATGCCCGATTTCTTTGCCTTTCATAGCGGAGAGACAGAGCCCGAGTACAAAGGCCAGGACCACGGCAGAAAGAGTGTCCATGACCGGCTGGAGGGTCAGACTGAAATAAGATTCCACAGAGGAACCGGCGGTTGCGGCGATCTGTTCCAGAGCGTTTGCGCTCATAAAATGCGGGAATAAAGATGCAGATATCAGATAAGATCCGCTTCCTGCCAGCAGGGTTGAAAGATAGGCCAGTATGACGGTAATCACCAAAAGCTTTCCGGCACCCTGGGACAGATCTGCAATCCCCATAGTGACATAAGCCAGGATCATAAGCGGAATAATAAATTTTAAAAAGGTGCTGAAGATGCCGGACAGTGTTACGACCAGGCGGCAGACAGGCTGCGGCAGAAACTGTCCGATCAGGATACCAAGAATGATCGCAAGGATCAGTTTGGGGACAAGTCCCAGTTTAAATGTTCTTTCATTCATGAAAAACCCCTCCTGTAGGTGCTGCTTTTTGTCGAATTTATGTTCGATACATTCGACGATTGACGTATTGACAAAAGTATTGTATCATGACAGTGAATATAAAACAAATTCAAAGTTTTTATAATATTATTGAATTTTTTTCATGGTTCTAACAAAAGAAAAAGAGGAGATTTATGGAAATACGGCAGCTGATCTCTTTTGTGAAGATTGTTCAGATGAAAAGTTTTTCCAGGGCAGCAGAGGATCTGGGATATTCACAGTCGGCACTGACAGTGCAGATCCGGCTGTTGGAGCAGGAGCTGAATACCCGGCTGTTTGACCGGGTGGGAAAACAGATCGCGCTGACCGGACAAGGACAGCGTTTTCTGACTTATGCACAGACCATCCTGCATGAGGTAAATCGGGCCAAACTATCCTTGGCGGAGGAAGGGGAGCTGACAGATCCGCTTCATATCGGAACCATCGAGTCGCTCTGTTTTTCCCGACTTCCGCCGATTCTTCATTATTTTCAGAAACATCATCCGAAAGTGACCATCCGCATTACCACCGGGTCGCCGGAAGAGCTGATGGAGATGATGGAGAAAAACCGGCTGGATCTGATCTACATTCTGGATGAGCCTCGTTATCATAATCATTGGAATAAAGTAATGGAAAGAAAAGAAGAGATTGTATTTGTCACTTCACCGGAATCTCTGCTGAACACAGAAAAAGACCTGCAGGTCGAGACACTTCTGAAAGAGCCATTTTTTCTCACAGAAAAAGACGCCAACTACCGGCGTGCTCTGGACCAGTTCCTGGCTTCTAAAAATATGGTGGTGACTCCGGCGCTGGAAGTCAGCAATACGGAATTTATCATTCAGATGCTGCGGCAGAACCGGGGAGTTTCGTTTCTGCCGCGCCTTGCAGTTCAGAAAAATGTAGAGCGGGGCCAGCTTCAGATTCTTCATGTGGCGGATTTTCAGTTATACATGTATGGGCAGATTTTTTACCACAAGGATAAGTGGAAGACCAGGGAGATGGAAGCGTTTATCCGGCTTTCACAGGAGGAGAAGAATCTCTGCTGAAACTTTTTAATCTGCCAGAAAGCAGTTTTCAAACATGCTCTAATTTTGCTGCCAGAGCAGCAGATTGTTTTCAAACAATACATGAAGCCTGCCCGTATCTTTCAGCCAGGCAAGGTAGGATCGGACCGTACTGCCCACCAGGACATACTGTTCGAAGTTCATGGTCAGGCGGTAATCGGCAAAAAGTTTCTGCAGAATCCTTTCAAAACAAAGGGGTTCCCGGCAGAGATCGGTGGTCCGGTCAGCGATTTCCTGGACTTTGTCTATATTATACTGGGCCAGCGCAGAGATATCCTCTGTCGCTTCTGCGTGGGCCGGGACGAACATTTTTCCAGGCAGAGTCATCACCATCTGAAGCGTGTCCAGATAGGCAGAGACATCGTAGAGGAAGCTGATCTGATATTTGTCCAGAGTTTCTTTGCTGGACAGGCAGTCTGCCAGATAGACCACGTCATCGGTGGTCCGGTACCCCACCATATCAAAAAAGTGTCCTGGCAGCCGGATGATCTCAAAGCCGTCCGGAAGACAGCTTTTTGTCAGTTCTTTGGCATCACTTGTCTGGGCCAGGAGAAACTTGTGCTGCAGATCCTTGCAGGGATAGCCACCATACAAAAAGGATGGTTCCAGGATGGGATAACGGGTAAAGGCGCAGTCGATTCCCGGCGCATAGACCTGGCATCCGGTCTGGGCCTGAAGGTACCGGTTGCCGCCGATGTGGTCGGCGTTGGAGTGCGTATTGTAGATGGCAGTCAGGTGCCAGCCGTTTTTGTCCAGAAGCTGCCGGATTTTCCGGCCTGCATCCTTGTCGTTTCCGCTGTCAATCAGGCATACATCCGTGTCATTTAGCCGAACCAGCCCGATTTTGGCAGGACTTTGAATATAATAGCTTTGTTCCGAAACCTGAATCAATTCATACATAATGATCGCCTTCCTGATTGTATTTGTTTCTGCAGTTTATTATAACAAACACAAACAAAAATGAAAAGACGATCCTGAAGCAAAAGATCGTGTAAAATTTTCTTCGGATGAAAAATGAATGTCGAAAAGGAAGTCTTTTTTGTGATAAGGAATGGCAAAACAAAAGGCTCTTTGGTATAATAGAAAAAGGCTTCCTGACGGGACAGCCTGAAAGGAGGCGCAAGATGAATCACTGTACAGAATTGATAAAATACCCCCGGACGCCTCATTTATCTGGTTCGAGACTTCAGCCGGGGGATGAGGATTTAAGTCAGATTCCATTTGGGGATCTTCAGGGAAAGCATTTGGTGGTGGAAGAAAAATGCGACGGTGCCAATTCGGCTATTTCTTTTGGGCGGGAGGGGGATCTTCGGCTTCAGAGCCGGGGACATTACCTGACGGGCGGATACCGGGAGCGGCATTACCATCTGCTGAAGCAGTGGGCCAACGTGCACAGGGCAGCATTTTATGAGGTGCTGGGCGACCGCTATATTCTGTATGGGGAATGGATGTATGCGAAGCACAGCGTTTACTACGATGCACTGCCTCATTATTTTTTAGAATTTGACATTCTGGACCGGGAAAACGGCTGTTTTCTGGATACCCCCTCCAGGCATAAGCTGATCAAGGGGCTGCCGGTGGTGTCGGTCCCGGTACTGAGATCGGGCGTCTTTGCCGACCAGAAAGAACTTTTGTCTTTGATTGGTCCGTCTTTGTACATAAAGCCGGGACATATGGAACGTCTGCGGGCTTACTGTGAGAAGGAGGGACTAGACGCTGACCGGCAGTGCCGGGAGACGGAAGGTTCCGGCCTTATGGAAGGGCTGTATCTGAAAGTAGAAGAGGGCGGCTTTGTGACGCAGCGGCTGAAATATGTGAGGGCTTCTTTTCTTCAGTGTATTCAGGGGTCGGATTCTCACTGGATTGACCGGCCGATTGTGCCGAACCGGCTGAGTATCTCTGTGGAGGAACTTTTTCTTCCCGAACTTCCCAAAAGGGGTGAGGGCATATGAATCCGGAATGGGAAAGGCTTCTGTCGCTGATACCCGGGCCTTTGGACTGGAAAATCGACTGGGATCTTTGGCACGGCCTGTGGCTTTGGCCGTATTTTGAGCAGATGGCCAAGACTCAGCAGAATCCATGCTGGCATGGAGAAGGGGATGTGTGGAGTCATACCCGGATGGTCTGTGAAGAACTGGTATCCATGAACCGCTTTCGAAAACTTCCCAAAAGGCAGCGGCAGGAAGTCTTTCTGGCAGCGGTTCTGCACGATATCGGCAAGATTCCATGTACCAGATGGGAGGATGGCTGTCTGATATCGCCCAATCACACCGTGGTGGGTGCCCGGATGGCCAGAGAGATGCTGCGCGTTACATATGGATTGGGCGGCACCAGGGATCGGCTGGAATTTCGGGAGACCGTCTGCAGCCTGATCCGCTATCATTCGGTACCTGCACATATTTTGGATCAGGAGGATCCGGAGCGAAGAATTTTTCAGATTGCATCCAATGGAGAGCTGGCAGCGGATTTTACGGTGGAACTTTTGTGTATTCTGGAAGAAGCGGATGTCAGAGGAAGAATCTATCAAAATGTGGAGCAATCCGTGGATATGGTTCGCCTGTGTGCGGAATTTGCCCGGGAATTGTCGTGTCTGGACAGACCGTTTCGGTTTCCGTCGGACTATGCAAGATATGCGTATCTGTCTGGAAGAAAGATCAGTCCGGGTCAGGAGCTGTATGATGATACATGGGGCAAAGTGATCTTGATGGCAGGGCTGCCCGGAACCGGAAAAGATACCTGGATTCAAAGAAACTGCAGCGGTCTGCCGGTAGTTTCGCTGGATGAGATCCGCAAGGAACTGCACATATCTCCGCTGGAACCTCAGGGTGAGGTGGCGCAAAGAGCCCGGGAGAAGGCAAAGGAATATCTTCGGAAAAAGCAGCCGTTTGTGTGGAATGCCACCAGCTTAACTTCGTCTCTTCGGGAAAAACAGATCCGCCTGTTCCACAACTATGGCGCTTCGGTGCACATTGTGTATCTGGAGACGGCATGGGAAGAACAGCTTGCCCGCAACCAGAACCGTTCTGATCCGGTCCCGGAACTGGCAATTCAGAAGATGCAGAAAAATCTGGTGCTGCCCGAACTATATGAAGCAGAAAAAGTAAGCTGGTTAAATGTATGATTTTGATTTCCAATAGGCATATGCGGTTACGTTCACAGGGTACCTGTGAACCGTAGCAGAAGCGGCAGTATATCGTGATAAAAGCACAAAGATACTTGTTTGGAAGCCCTTTTCTGTGCTATAGTATGGTTACAGGACCTACCTTGGCTATAAAGGGTAGAAGAAAGGAGGGGAGAGGGATGCATATGCGCAGACATCTTACAGCAGTGCTGGCAACAGCTCTGCTGGCAGTTCTTCTGGCTATGCCGGTTTCTGCTCACGGGCATCATGGACATCGCAGACAGGCGACGGTGGATACCAGCTGTCCGGTTTGTCCGGTGGAAGGATGTGCAGAGACAGGACGACACACACATGACGGGTGTGAGTACTGTGGTTATGACCATCAAGACGGCTACTGCGACGGCACTTGTGCGTCGGTTTCCGGCAGGGGATCCGGCAGACATCATGGCTGTCATCGGTAAAAAGAATCGTTCCTGATCCAGATTTTCTGGCAGGAACGATTTTTTTATGTGGATCTGATAAATTTTTCACAATATTTTTTTGACAGGGGTTCACACAATTCGACTTTTGGCGTACTTATACTTTAAGAGGAAAGAAAAACTTTCCGTCAGATGCCGGCAGATTATGCCGAAGAAAAGGAGTGTGGAAGGTTTATGAGTATGCAGGGGATCGATGTTTCCAGCTATCAGAAAAAACCGGACTGGTCAGCAGTGGGAGCGGATGGAGTACGTTTTGCCATTCTGCGGATTATGGACAGCAAGGGAAAAGATCATAGTTTTGAACATAATTACAGTGGCAGCGGGGCTGCCGGTATTTTAAGAGGAGTATATCGGTTCAGCTATGCGCTGACAGAAGCTCAGGCAAGGTCTGAAGCAGAAGGTGTTTTGACGGCGCTTGCCGGACGGAAACTGGAGATGGGGGTGTGGCTGGATCTGGAATGGAACAGACAGCGTGCACTGGGAAAAAAGAAAGTAAAAAAATTGGCGGATACCTGGATGAAGACCATTCGAAACGGCGGGTATGAGTGCGGCATTTACTGTAATAAAGACTGGTATGCCAACGTTTGCAGCGGCCTGGATGCGAAATACTGGATCGCCCGGTATCCGGCTGCAGACAAGGGAACATTAAAAGAGGGATTAAGGCCCCATGTGGGAGAGGTCGGATGGCAGTATTCCAGGAAAGGAAAACTGCCCGGAATCACCGGAGATGTGGATCTGGATATCTGGTATGCAGATCAGGATGCGAATCAAAGAAATCCTTACCGGGAGCCGGTGAAAATACTTCGGTATCAGCGTCTTTTGGTGGGGATTGTACAGGAGGGTGTGAAATGGCTTCAGTGGGAACTGAGGGAAGCAGGTTATGATATCATGCTTGACGGAAAATTCGGTCCTGCTACGGATCTGGCCCTGCGGGCATTTCAGAAAACCCATCCAAAGACCTATTCCGGCAAGGAACCGGACGGGGTTTGCGGAGCGAAGACCCGGGAAGCGCTGAAAGCGGCAGAAGGGTGAATTGCCTCCCTTCTCCGCTTTGCTGATAAAATGGATTTTTCAAAGAATCAGAACCGGAAATCCCGTTTTCCTTCTCCAATATCATGGATATGCTCCGTGGCAATCCGTTTGACTTTGGGATTGGGGATTTTCTCCAGTTCCCGCCCGATCAGTTCCATGCCGATTTTTCTGGTCTCTTCACGGGCATAGTCTTCCAGATATTCTTTCAGTGTCATCAGGGCATTGGGATGGCAGCAGTTTAGGATCTGCATATTTTTACACAGGGACATAAAACGGTCGCCGGTGCGCCCTTCCCGGTAACAGGCAGTGCAAAAGCTTGGGATATAGCCCAGTTTCATCAGCCAGTTTACCACCTCATCCAGAGTCCTTTGATCACTTACATCGAACTGAGCACTGGTTATTTCTTCTTCGGTTTCCGGGGTCGCATATCCGCCCACACTGGTTCTGGAGGCGCCGCTGATCTGGGAGACGCCAAGAGGAAGCACCCGTTCCCGGACTTCCTGGCTCTCTCTGGTGGAGATGATCATGCCGGTGTAAGGCACAGAGATCCGGATCAGGGCGCAGATTTTAGCAAAAATGTCGTCACTGATGCTGTTGTCAAAAGCAGAGGGATCAATATCATCCGCATGCTTGATCCTGGGAACGCTGATGGTGTGCGGGCCGACGCCGTGAACGGCTTCTAAGTGTTCTGCGTGCATCAGAAGTCCTGCAAATTCATAGCGGTATAATTCCAGCCCAAATAAAACCCCCAGGCCCACATCGTCGATGCCGCCTTCCATGGCCCGGTCCATGGCTTCTGTGTGCCATGCATAATCATGCTTTGGTCCGGTAGGATGCAGTTTTTCATAGCTTTCTTTATGGTAAGTTTCCTGGAACAGAATATAAGTTCCGATTTCTGCCTCTTTTAAGCGGCGGTAATTTTCCACCGTTGTGGCTGCGATATTGACATTGACCCGGCGGATCGCGCCGTTTTTATGTTTGATGCTGTAAATGGTGTGGATGCATTCCAGGATATATTCGATGGGATTGTTCACCGGGTCCTCGCCAGCCTCAATTGCCAGCCGTTTGTGTCCCATGTCCTGCAGGGCAGTGACTTCTTTGATGATCTCTTCCTGCGTCAGTTTTTTTCTTGCAATGTGCTTGTTCTTGGCGTGATAGGGGCAGTAAACGCATCCGTTGACACAGTAATTGGACAGATACAAAGGTGCAAACAAAACGATGCGGTTGCCATAGTAATCCTTTTTCAGCTGTTCTGCCAGTGCAAAGATTTCTTCGGTCTTCTCCGGAAGATCACAGGCCAGAAGGACAGAAGCTTCCCTGTGGGTCAGGCCTTTCCGCTCTCTTGCCTTGGTAAGAATCTGATCAATGACCTCCAGGTTATCTTTGTTGGCATCCGCATAGGCCAGCGTCTCCCGGATTTCTTCGTCTGAGATAAATTCCTCTGCTTTTAATGATTTTACATTGTACATGGGTGATGTACGCTCCTTTCTTTTCGGTCAGGCAGGACGGCATCAAGCGCTCCTGGCTTCCCGGTCAGTGAATAGTTATATTGTGATGCTGTCTGCTATGGAACCTGCCGCCATATAAGCGGCAGCGGAATCATTCCTGTATTCCGTGAGCAGTCAGCGAAGCACCACCTTTCACATTGGAATATACGGTCTTTGCAGAGACTCCCGGAAGTCTTCCGATCTTTCCGGAAAGGGCACTCACGATGTCCTGGGGGGCATCCAGGGCGACACTGATGATATTCACCTTCCGTTCCCGGTAGGGGATCCCCATCCGTCCAATAATGTAATGGCCGTATTCGTGTAAAAGTCTGTTCAGCCGCTCTATGGCGTCTGTATTTTCAACAATAATTCCGATCAGTACAATCCTGGTTTCCATGCATTTTCTCCAAAAATTGACATCGTTTTAAAAAGTTGTGAAATATTTCTATAAATTTTAACACACTATTCTCAAAATGACAACTATTATAATATGAGTGAGTGCATACAATTTGACAATATGTGTAAAAATGCACAAAGAAACAGAAATAATTCTGTATGGTCTGTACATTGTGCGAAAGGCCGCGGAGTGTTAAAGTTATAAGCGTATACATGTGCGGTTTGTACAATCAACAAAACAAGGAGGAAAAACGAATGCTGGATCAGTCTTATTATCGTAAGACAGATGAGATCATTGAGCATTATGGCCGCAAAGCCGGCTCACTGATCCCAATCATGCAGGACATTCAGGCAGAATATCGTTATCTGCCGGGAGAGCTGCTGACCTATGTGGCAAAAGAAATCGGAATCAAGGAGGCAAAAGCATACAGTGTGGCCACCTTCTATGAGAACTTTTCTTTTGAGGCAAAGGGAAAATATGTGATTAAAGTATGTGATGGCACAGCCTGTCATGTCCGGAAATCCACTCCAGTGCTGGAAGCACTCTGGAAGGAACTGGGACTCAGCAAGAAAAAACATACGACAGACGATATGATGTTTACTGTGGAAACCGTATCCTGTCTGGGCGCATGCGGTCTTGCTCCGACCATGATGGTAAACGAAGATGTATATCCTTCCATGACACCGGAAAAAGCACTTGCAGTAATTGAAGAATTGAGAGGTAAGGGCTGATGATTAAAAACAAAGAAGAATTGTTACAGGTACGTGAATCAGCCAGAGAACAGGTAGCAGCGTATGACTGCAGAATTCTTGTCTGTTCCGGTACAGGCTGTATTGCAACGGGCTCCACAAAGATTTACGAAGAATTCTTAAGTCTGACCAAGGATGCTCCGGGTATTGTACTGGATTTTGCTCCCCATGATGAAGGCGAGCATGAGCATGTGGGTGTCAAGAAGACCGGATGTCAGGGCTTTTGTGAGTTGGGACCTCTGGTTCGTATTCAGAAGGGTGATGAAGTCATCCAGTATGTAAAAGTCCAGATCGAAGACTGCAAGGAGATTTTCGAGTCCACGGTTCTTGGAAATGAAGTGGTAGACCGTCTTCTTTATTCCAAGAAAGACGTTCATTATAAGCATCCGGAAGACATTCCGTTCATGGCAAAGCAGACCAGAATCGTACTGGAGAACTGCGGACGCGTGGATGCAGAATCTCTGGATGAGTATATTGCAGCGGGCGGTTTTGAGGCGCTCACCAAAGCCATGTTTGACATGAGCAGAGAAGAGATCATTGAGGAAGTGGACCGCTCGGGCCTGCGCGGACGCGGAGGCGGAGGCTTCCCCTGCGGAAGAAAATGGAAGCAGGTTGCAAGACAGAAAGAAAAGATCCGCTATGTGGTCTGCAACGGTGACGAGGGTGACCCGGGAGCATTTATGGACGGTTCTGTTATGGAAGGTGATCCCTTCAAGCTGATTGAGGGTATGATGATCGCCGGATATGCAGTGGAATCCACCGATGGTTATATCTACGTGCGTGCAGAGTATCCCATGTCCGTCAAGAGACTTCGCCATGCCATCGCTCAGCTGGAAGAGAGAGGGCTTTTAGGCGACAATATTCTTGGCACGGATTTTTCCTTCCATTTACATATTAACAGAGGTGCAGGCGCATTTGTCTGTGGTGAGGGTTCCGCTCTGACCGCATCCATCGAAGGCAACAGAGGTATGCCTCGTGTGAAACCGCCGCGTACCGTGGAAAAGGGTCTCTGGGAGAAACCGACGGTTCTGAACAACGTGGAGACTTATGCCAATGTTCCGAAGATTATTCTTCAGGGTGCAGACTGGTACCGGACCATCGGTACAGAGGGCAGCCCGGGAACGAAGACCTTCTCCCTGACCGGTTCCATCGAGAACACCGGTCTGATCGAGGTGCCCATGGGCAGTACGCTCCGGGAGATCATCTTCGATATCGGCGGCGGTTTAAAGAACGGCGCTGAGTTCAAGGCAGTGCAGATCGGCGGACCGTCCGGCGGATGTCTGACCGAGAAGCATCTTGACGAGCCCCTTGATTTCGACTCTGTGAAGAAATTCAATGCCATCGTCGGCTCCGGCGGTATGGTGGTTATGGATACCAACACCTGTATGGTGGAGGTTGCCCGTTTCTTCATGAGCTTTACTCAGAGAGAGTCCTGCGGAAAATGTGTGCCCTGCCGGGAAGGTACCAAGAGAATGCTGGAGATCCTGGAGAAGATTGTAGCCGGTGAGGGCGAGATGGAAGATCTGGACCGCCTGGAAGAGCTGGCGAACATGATTCGCAGCATGGCTCTTTGCGGTCTTGGAAAGAGCGCTCCGCTTCCGGTCATCAGTACGCTGAAAACCTTCAGGGATGAATATGTAGAGCATATTGTGGATAAGAAATGTCCGGCGAAAGTCTGTCAGGCAATGCGCCGCTTCTCCATCAATCCGGAGTACTGCAAAGGCTGCGGCAAGTGTGCGAAGAACTGTCCGGTGGGCGCAATCACAGGTGTCCGCAAAGAATGCTATCATATCAACCCGAAACTTTGTATCAAGTGCGGCGCATGTAAGGATAACTGCGCATTTGACGCAATCTATATCGAGGAATAGGGAGGACAGATATGGGAACAATTACAATAGATGGTAGAAAAGTAGAATTTACCGACGAGAAGAATGTCCTGTCTATTATCCGTAAAGCCGGCATCGACATTCCGACTCTTTGCTATCACTCGGAGCTCTCCACGTTCGGCGCATGCCGTCTGTGTACCGTGGAAGACGACAGAGGAAGGATGTTTGCATCCTGCTCCGAGGAGCCCCGTGACGGTATGGTGATCTATACCAACACCGGAAAACTGAAGAAATACCGTAAGATGATCATTGAACTGCTTCTGGCAGCTCATTGCAGAGACTGTACCACCTGTGTCAAGAGTGGTGACTGTGATCTGCAGGCGCTGGCTCTTCGCTTTGGCGTGACGGAAGTACGTTTTCAGAATTACCGGGAAGAGAAGCCTCTGGACTTCAGTTCCCCGTCCATCATCCGCGATCCGAACAAATGTATCCTCTGCGGCAACTGTGTGCGTGTCTGCAGCGAGCTGCAGGGTGTAGGTGCACTTGGATTTGCTCATCGTGGATCGGATGCCATGGTTATGCCGGCCTTTGACCGTGAGATCGCTACCACCGAGTGTGTGAACTGCGGACAGTGCCGTGTGTTCTGTCCCACCGGCGCGATCAGCATCAAGGATGACAAAGAAGCCGTATGGGATGCTCTGGCAGATCCGAATGTCCGTGTGGTAGCTCAGATTGCTCCGTCTGTCCGTGTGGCAGTGGGCGATGCGTTTGGACTTCCCAAAGGCAAGAGTACCATGGGCAAGATCGTCAGCGTGCTTCACAGAATGGGCTTTGACGAGGTTTATGATACAAACTTCAGTGCGGACCTTACGATTATGGAAGAATCCGCAGAGTTTCTGGACCGCGTGAAGAACGGCGGAAAGCTGCCGCTTCTTACCTCCTGCTGTCCGGCATGGGTGAAGTTTGTAGGCGATCAGTTTGAAGAGTTCAAGGACAATGTGTCCACCTGCCGTTCCCCGCAGGGTATGCTCTCTGCAGTGGTGAAGGAATATTTCCGTGATCCGGCCAACGGCGGGGATAAGAAGACCGTGATGGTATCTTTCATGCCGTGTACAGCCAAGAAGATGGAAGCAAAACGCCCCAACAGCTGTACCGACGGTGAGCAGGATACCGATTATGTCATCACCACCACAGAGCTGGTACAGATGATCAAGACTACCGGTATTGATTTTGCAGACCTTGAGTCGGAAGCTTCCGATATTCCGTTCGGGCTTGGTTCCGGCGGCGGCGTGATCTTTGGTGTGACCGGCGGTGTGACGGAAGCAGTTATCAGAAGACTGACCGAAGGACATGATAAGGCAACTCTGGACCGTATCGCAGAGTGCGGCGTCCGTCAGTCAGGTGATGATGATTTCATCCGTGAATTTACGATTCCCTATGATGGAATGGATGTGAAGATCTGCGTGGTCAGCGGACTTGCCAATGCAAAGACGGTCATGGAGCAGGTAAAGAGCGGTGAAAAAGAGTATCATCTCATTGAGGTGATGGCATGCCGCCGCGGATGCGTCATGGGCGGAGGTCAGCCACGTCTGAAAGGTCTGAAGGCGAAGACCGCACGGACGACAGGTATCTACAATGCAGATAACATTTCGGTCATCAAGAAGTGTGATGAGAATCCGACCGTTATTGCGCTGTATGAAGGTTTCCTGAAGGGTAAAGAACATAAACTGCTTCATAATGAGGAATTCTGTTCTCATTAAGAGTGATGTTGCAGTCATAAGATGATAGGATAAAAAAGGCGGAGCACATGTGGCTCCGTCTTTTTATGATATTACGCGGTTACTGCTCTGAGCGCGGGGTAAAAAGGATGATCCTTTTTTTCGGTTCTGGCGCAGAAAAATCTGACCCTGCTCCAGATAAAATTCCTGCTGATCACTGGTCAGAGAACGGAAAATGAGGAGCAGCTGTTCTTCTCTGTGGGTGGCTTTTTTGTCAGACGCAGTGGTATTCACGGTATGATCCAGCAGAAAATCCGTGGTTACATGGAAGTGATCCGCAATCCGTATCAGGGTGCTGTAATCCGGTTCCCGGGTTCCCTGAATGTAATTGCCCAGGGCGGAAGGAGACAGATCCAGAGCTTCCGCCAGTTGTTTTTGTGTCATACTATGCAGATCTAATAATTCTTTCATAATATCGCCGAGCTTCATATAGTCCCCTTTTTTACAGAAATACACTCCAAGTTCCTTTTATTTTAACGTCCTCCGGTAAATTATTGAGTATCAAACACGATACGAGTTGACTAAAACACGAAACGTGTTATACAATAAATAAAACACAAGTGAGGGGTGAGGATAGTGAATGAAAGAAAGTCTCTGCATTTCGAGCTGCTGGGATCATTCTCCTGCGAGGGAGCAGTTTTGAAATCTGGCCGGAAAGTCCTGTCATTTCTGCAGTATCTGATTGTGCATCATGAAAGGAATATTTCGGCAGCAGAGCTGATCGAAGAATTCTGGCCGGAACGCAGTGATACACCCGCCAATGCATTGCGCCGCATGCTTCTGCGTGCCAGAAATCTTTTGAGGGAACTTTATCCGTATCAGGAAGAACTGCTTCTGACCCTTCCAGGCTGTTATGCCTGGAATCCAGAAGTCAGCCTGGAACTGGATATAAAGCAATTTGAAGATGCCTGTCTGGAGGCAGGAAGGAAAAAGGGGACAGAACAGGTGGAATCCCTTCTTCGGGCAGTTTCTTTGTATAAAGGGGATTTTCTGTCTGCCAATGACAGCAGGTGGGTGGCAGGACCAAGACAATACTATCGGACACTCTACCTGGATGCCTGTAAAACACTTCTGCCTTTGCTGGAACAGGAAGAACGATGGATCGAGATGATGCTGATTGGAGAACAGGCTTATGAGATCGATTTCTCTGTGGAAGATTTCACATTCTGCCAGATGCAGGCACTGATAGCACTGAACCAGCCGGAACAGGCAGTGGAAAAATACGAAAACTTCCGAAATCGTATGCTGGAGGAATTTCAGATTGAACCCTCTGACCGTGTGGAAAAGCTTTGTTCCCTGGCTGCAGGTCTTCGCAAACAGGATCTTGGAATTTCAGAAATTTTTGAATTGTTAAGTGAAGAAGATCCTGGAAAAAGAGCCTTTTTCTGTTCCTTTGAAATGTTTCAAAACATTGTCAGTCTGGAGCGAAGACATCTTTTGCGTTCCAAAGGAAATGCCATGCTGATCATCGTCCGGTTGGGGCAGGGAGCCGTTCCTGCTGCAGATGTGCGGAGGCTGGAACGGATTCTGCTGGAAGGTCTTAGAGCAGGCGATCCTGTGGCCAGGCTGGAAACCGGATCGTATATTTTTCTGCTGACTGGTGCCGACGCGGAAAATGCGCAGATGGTGGTCAGCAGACTGGACCGTGCGTTTCACAAAATCTATCGGCGTTCGCAGGCACACATGACCTATCATATGGAAGCTTTGTCTTTTGAAGATTGAAGAAAATGAAGTCCCCCGGTTACCGAAATTGTAACAGTTCGGTCACGGGGGACTGTTATATTGGAATTATCCAGGGAGGGAGGTGGAAAGATAAAACTTCAAACAAGAAGAATCCCCTGCAGCAGCAGGGAAGCAGTGGTCACGGTAATGTCTTATAAAAATGGAATTATGACGGGCTGTCTGCAGCATCCGCGACTGGATGGAAAGAAAGAGTTTCATAGTCTGTCACAAATGGTTCTGCTTTTGGATGGTCTGATGGATCTGGAAAGTTGTCCGAATCCGCCGCCGCCGTTTATTTTCCCAGAATATGACGGCGGGGAGAAAGAAGAGATCTTCCGCATACAGATTCTTTTTCGGGAGCATTACACATGGCAGGGGAGGCTGGTCTGGCAGAGGGAAAATCGCGAGTATGTATTTCACAGTGCGATTGAACTGATTCAGCTCTTCGATGAAATGCTGGCCGGATGACAGAACAGAAAACTTCAAATTTAGAATGAGAAAGGAGGATGTCAGATATGACAGGGAAAAGAAAGAAGTGTTTTCGGATGAAACTGTTATCGGTATTGCTGGCGGTCAGCTTGTTTGCGGGCACGATCAGCACATCCGCCTTTGCGGCTGCGGCTGCAGATGTGACGACTGAGACACCAGATGAAGCAACAGAAACAATCCAGAAGGAACAGTCTGACGATGCAGTACAGGTCTCTGAAGAGGAATGCGCGGTCCAGGGTGAAGAAGATACCGTAGAATCGGTTGATCCAGAGACATCAGAGGAATCAGGGGTACTGAAAGATTCCGAGGAATCAGCAGCACCAACAGATCCGGAAGCCTCAAAGGATCCGGCAGTACCAGAAGATTCCGAGGAATCAGAGGCGCCGGCCGATCCGGAGGTGAAAGAGGAACCAGAAGCACCGGAAGATTCAGAAGAATCAACCGATCCGGAAGTGAAAGAGGAACCGACAACTTCGGAAGATACAAAGACGCCGGGTGATCTGACCGATCCGGAGGAACCGATCATTTCGGAGAATCCAGAGACGCCGGCAAAACCAGAAGATCCGGCAGTCACAAAGACCCCGGAGGAACCAGAGAACACAGATGTGGCGCCGGAAGTCACGGCGACAGATGAGGAACTGGATCCTGCCGCTGCCGGGAAGCCAAAAGCGGAAGAGGCAGAGGAGGATGTACCGGATGAGGTGCAGACGTTTCTCGATGCAGCAGACCGGATTCCGGCCAATATCACCGCAGAGAATCTGGAGGAAGCCGGAGAACTGGTGAATGCCGCCATGGATGCTTATGAAGCCCTGCGTGACGTTGCAGAAGGTACCTATCTCGAACGTGAGGATGTACAGGATGCTTATGCAGAGGTAGAAGCAGCATTTATGACCGTTCAGGACATCTGGGAAAATGGGCTTGGTGGTGAGAAACCGGAGACATATGCAAGCAGCGACAGTATGTTTGGCAGGACATTGACCATCAACGAAAGTACATATGGAAATTATGCTGAAGAAACAATTACAGCGACTATTCATGTTGGAGTCGGAGAAACGGTAATTGATGAAGGTACATTGAAGTTCTGGAATACAAGATATGGAACATATCGTGTTACAGATTGGATTTGGTTTAATGTCATAGTTGGAGATCCAACCGTGTTGTCTGTTGAAAAGGAGATCAGTGGTGAGAATGTAAAACTCACTTTCAAAGGTTTAAAAGATGGCAGCACGACGGTTACTCTTGATTATGGTGCAAGCCTTGTATCAATCGGAGATAGCATATGGGGATCTGGCAATGTTGGCTCTGTGACAGGATTTGGATACTACAATGATGTTCAAGTGGGAGCAGGAGGTCCTGTGAAGCCTGCAAAGAAGCCTGTAGTGAATTCAGAAACCAAAGTTTATTTTAAGTGTACAAATTATCCAAACAGTGATCCTGAAAGCAAGTATAATAACAGGGATGCGGCTTGGGCTAGCCTGTCAGATCTCGATGGTTACTATTCTTGGGGAGAGATTGTTCCGAATGATGGAACGGATCCTCGTGCACCAGCGGATGAAAGTCCATGGATGTGCATCTTGACATTGGATAATGCAAAATGTGCAAGGCTATATAATCAGTATTTTGGTAATAAGACACATTACCTTGCATACCCAGATCAAAGTGTTACATTGCGGTATTATTACGATGATGGGTGGTATTCTTTCAGACAAGATGCACCATTGGTTCTTTGGATGTCAGAAAAACAGGCTGCTTCCTATACAATTAACCGTGAGTATATAAAAGATGGTGTTGTGGTGAAGACGATTGCTGACATTACAAAATACAGTGGTAATGTTGGTGATGTAGTTGAAGGAAAAACTCTGGCAGACGCAAATCCTGACTGGGCGACTTATGACGGAACTACCTATACTTACAAAGGTTGTAGTCCCAGTCCGCTGACTTTGACGGCAATTACTGATAACAATGTTATCACGTTAAAGTATGAGTATAAGACACCTGTCTCGACACAGAAAATCACCAGTTTTGAAAAAAAATTGGTGGAAACTGCAGAAGACAAAGCTGCTGCACAGGCGGCTAACGTTGATTTCACCGGCATCAGTTTTCCGGGCAGTGATGGTAAAGTTGTATTTTCAGGAAATGAATCCATAACTTTGCTGTACAAAATCACGGTTACGGGCACGCCCGGTACAAAGTATACAGTGACAGATCCAGGTGCAGTCTGGGCGGCAGGTCCAAAACTGGGTGTGGAAAATACACTTGGAGCGACCGGCACAGATGTCATCTATGTGACCAGAAATTTTAAGGTTACGGACATTGACAATGGCAGGTTAGTGAACACTGCGAAAATTACTCCCGGAATAGGGACTGATAGCAGTACTACCAGTACGGAGACCACACATGTTGATGAGGCTCCGGATGCACCCAATCCAGACAATACCATTCAAGAAAATACAAAACTTCTGCGTGTGAAACTGGTATGTGACGGCATTGGCCATAAAGAATCCATGCATATGCGTATTCGCCCTGTAACCAATGGCATCACTGAGTACAGTGTTGGAAGAGTGGAGAGATCAAAAGTGGCTGGCTATGACTGGCAGTGCGCAGTTACCGTATACCCCAGTGACTTTTTGGACCGCTTTGACAAAGTAAAAGAAAGTCATCAATATGTAAACGACACAAAAAGCATCGACGTCATGTTTTATTACAAAGACGGAAAATGGACATCGGGTGACAGCCTTGATGAACTTCGGAAATTGAATCCGGGCAAAGAAATTGTGAGGGAATTCAATGACGACAGTTTAGGCCGTTATGAATGCAATTATGTTGTTTTCCATATTGAGCCGATACCGGTGGCTTCTGATCCTGGCATAACGGTTGAAAAGTCGATCTATGACGCGGCGGGTACCAGAAGACTCACTGCAGATGATCAGATTTCCATGGGAGATACGGTGACTTACAAAGTCAAGATTACCAACAGCGGCAATGTGGATCTGTGGAATCTGTCCGCCATGGACACGATGGACTTCAAACTGACGCTGGATCGCAATACGGTCCAGGGTACGAATATTGCATCTTGCAACATTTATGATAAGACTGCCACAGAAGGCGAGCTTCTCTACTTTACCTGGAATGGTCTGTTCAAAAAAGGACAGTCTGTTACTCTGAGCTATAAAGCGACAGTGACCGGGTATGATGGTCAGACGCTGCAAAATATAGTCAAGGCTGGTGCTTTTGACTATGATCCGAGTACTGGCAAAATGAAAGCGGTTGCCTATAGCAACGGTGTTGTTGGCGGTACAGGTGAAGCAGAAGGTCCAATGGTCAATCCGCCGGAAACTTCGATTACGCCGGGCAGCGGCAGCGGTGAACGTCCTACAGGTCCTGGTGGTAACGTGACCGGAAGCAGCGGTACCGAGACGAAACCCAATGCTCCGACCGTGACTTGGCTTGATAAAGACAATCACGTGTTTGACCAGGACACCATTAAAGGAGACGGAAGCTACAGGGATCCTAAGGGAACGCCTGAACCTCCCGAAGGCCACAGATTTAAAGAATGGGGTATTCCTGAGAAAGATTCTAAGACAGGAAATATTACAATTAAACCGGTTTTTGAAAAAGTGGATATTACCATTACTGTGAAATATGTGGACGAAAGCGGTAAGGAACTGAAAACTGCCGAGCGCATCGCGGAGAAGTATGGCGAAACATACGATGTCAGCGACAAGATCGAAGATGAACTTCAGGCAGGGGAAGATCACTATATCAAGATCGACATCCATGGAAAGGTGACGGACACGGCGGTAGAAGATGTGGAAATCACGGTGATCTATGCACTGGATAATGTGGCGGATCCGGACAGGGATCCGGATGACGATCCTACCAATGGTGATGGAATTGCTGACAAGTATCAGGCAATGGTGAAATACGAAGCTGGTGAAGGCGGAAGTGTGGCTGGTACAACCAGCAGAGTGATCACTCTGGCTGACGACGAAGGGCAGTATGTGGAAAGCAGGGAAATGATCATCGGAACGGATGGAGTGACAGCTGTTCCGGATGAGGACTACACCTTTAAAGGCTGGACACCAGATCCGGATCAGGAGCAGATGATCGAGGGCGGAAAGACTTATATCTTTGTGGCCGGCTTCGAGAAAGATGATCCAACGGATCCGACAGACCCGACGGAGCCAACGGATCCGACTGACCCGACGGATCCAACTGATCCAACGGATCCGACTGATCCGACAGACCCGACGGAGCCGACTGATCCGACGAATCCAACGGATCCGACGGATCCAACTGATCCAACGGATCCGACTGATCCAACTGATCCGACGGATCCAACGGAGCCGACTGATCCAACCGACCCGACGAATCCGACAGACCCGACGGAGCCGACTGATCCAACGGATCCAACGAATCCGACAGACCCGACGAATCCGACGGATCCAGCAAATCCGACGAACCCGTCTGATCCGACACCTGGCAATCCGCCCAGAAGGCCTGGTTCTTCGTCGACTGGAGGCGGAGGATCATCGACGGAACCCGATCCGGATCCGGTAGAAGATGCACCTGCAGCGCCTGTGGCTCCGCCTGCAACGCGGGTTGTGCAGACAATCATACCGCCTGCAGCAGTGCCTGTCGCAGCAGTGCCGGCAGTGGCAGCGGTACCAGAAGCAGAACCGGAAGTGGAGGTTGCTGATACACCTGTTCCCCTTGCACAGCCGGAAACTTCGGAGGATGATGAGGCAGCAGAGCCTGTACTGGAGGAGATTGAAGATGAAATGCCGCCTCTGGCAGGAGGACCAGGCGGAAGCTGGGCACTTGTGAACTTCGCTTTGATGAATCTTGGAGTTTTTGAATCTCTGATGCTGCTGATTGGATATTTTGTCAATATCAGCAAAGCTTCAGAAGAAGACAAAAAGAAAAAGCTGAAGAAGAGAGGCGTCATGCGTCTGATCAGTCTTCCGGTAGCGATTGTTTCTGTCCTTGCATTCTGCCTGACGGAGGATATCACCCTCCCGACCGGTTTTGTAGACCAATGGACACTTGTGATGGCGATTATCGCTGTTGTGCAGACTGTAATCGTGGCACTTTCCCGTAAAAAGGAAATGGAAGATGAAGAAACTGCCAGATAATATTTTTGTTCGATCATATTGAAAGGAAGAGAGATCTCCGTTATTCTGGAATTGGGACTGGATAACCCAAACGATGGTAGCGGAGATCTTTTTTTGCCTTGTATATTTTATGGGAAGCATATATAATAAGGCAAATATAGAAAAAAGCGGTGCGCTTCGCTGGAAATTTGCGACTTTATATTGGACAAACAGAACTGATATTCGAAAAAGCGTGGGGAAAGAAAATTTGCCGGGCCAAAACAGAATATGCAGTTTAGGAGACATTAAGATGCTTTGTACTGAAAAAAAACCGTTGATGATGAAACATTCCATTCGAAAAAAAATCACCTTGATCTTTTCGGTCGTGCTTTTGGCGGCTCTTGCTGCCTGCTGGCTGGCCAATGATATTTTTCTGGAACGATATTATCTTGCAAATAAAGGAAATGTTCTCAAAGATGCATATCAGAAGATGAATGAAGCGTCGGGCAATAAAACTTTGGAGACGGATGATTTTTTGCAGGATCTCAATATTATCTGTGAGACAAACAATATCAGTCTGTTTGTGATGGAAAGCAATGGTCAGCCCAAGATCTACATGATGAAAAATTATGAGCTGATGAGGCACAGGCTTTATGCGTATCTGTTTGGGCAGCTTCCGCCCGGAGAAAAAGGAGAACTCTCAGAAGAAGAGGATACGTATGCGATCTGGATGAATACAGATTACTATTCCAGAGTGGAATATTTGGAGATGACGGGTACTTTAAGCAGCGGAGAACTTTTTCTGATGCGGGCAGCATTGGAGCCCATCCGGGAAAGTGTACAATTGGCCAACCGGTTTCTTTTATATGTGGGACTTACGGTGCTGGTGGCTGGCGGCCTGATCATCCAGGTACTGGCTCAAAGACTTACAGAGCCGCTTCTGGAACTGGCAAGGCTCTCGGAGCGGATGAGCAATCTGGACTTTGATGTGAAATTTACCGGTGAAAAAGAGGACGAGATCGCATTTCTGGGCAACCATATGAACCAACTTTCAGAAACGCTGGAAAAAACCATATCTGAATTGAAGACCGTGAACAATGAGCTTCAAAGAGATATTGAGCAGAAAACCAGGAATGACGAGATGCGCAAGGAGTTTCTCTCCAATATATCCCATGAGCTGAAAACCCCCATTGCACTGATTCAGGGGTACGCAGAGGGGCTTCAGGAGTGTATTCATGACGATCCGGAGAGCAGAGAGTTTTACTGTGAAGTGATTGTGGATGAGGCCGGGAAGATGAACCAGATGGTAAAGAATCTGCTGACTTTGAACGAACTGGAGTTTGGAAATGAAGTGGTGGCCATGGAGCGCTTTGATATAGCCTTTATGATCGACAACATGCTGAAGGCAGCAAAAATCCTGTTTGAACAAAAGCAGGTGAGACTGATCTATGAACAGCAGGAACCGGTTTATGTATGGGCCAACGAATATAAGCTGCAGGAGGTGATGAATAATTATATCAGCAATGCTCTGAATCATGTGGATGGAGAACGAGTAATTAAGGTTACAGTTTGTAAACAGGAAAAGCGAGTTCGGGTAGGAGTGTTCAATACCGGGCGTCAGATCCCCGAGGAAGATCTGGACCGGATCTGGGAGAAATTCTATAAAATAGATAAAGCGCGGACCCGGGAGTACGGAGGCAGTGGAGTCGGTCTTTCCATTGTAAGGGCGATTCTGGAATCCATGCATCGGGATTATGGTGTGATTAATTATAAAAACGGTGTGGAATTCTGGTTTGATCTGGATGATCAGGCCGGTTCGTGACTATAAGAGGATGTTGCAGATGTGCGCTGCAATGTCCTTTTTTTGTGTCTTTGAAAGTTTTGCAAATCGTATGCGCCAGAGTATGACTACCTTTTTGGGTAGTGGATTTTTCAAAAGGGGTTTGATAAAATTTTATTCAAAGAGTACATCCATCATCCATCAGGAAGGTAAGAGTTATGAATAATACGAAATTATATCCATTTGAGCGGAACCGCTATTATTCCGGAAAGATGCTGACGTCCTCCGATTTTCAGGCGGAGCAGACTTATTTTAACAACAAGCGCAGATTTATCAACAGCCTGATGTACGGCAGCGGGGTGGTCTGCGGCTTTGGCGTGTTCAGCCTGGATGATCTGTCCGTCCTGATTGAGAGCGGCGTGGCCATCGACGGTGTGGGGCGGGAGATCATTATGGAATCTTCTGTGGTGAAAAAGCTGTCGGCAGTAGAAGGATTTGAGGCATTGCATACGAACATGGCGAGCCTCTGTCTGCGTTACAAGGAGGATCCGGTCCATACCGTGTACACGATGAATGCGGGAACCGGAGAAGAGGGTCATGAATATGAATACAACCGGATCAGCGAGAACTATCAGCTGTTTCTGATGGAACAGGAAGAAGCGTCGATTACCTACCAGATGGAAAGTGAGTTTCTGGCGGAGGGAGTCCTGTATGAGGATGAAGACTTTGTGGTCCGATTGGTGATGCCGGCCACGGTCTGCAAAGGAAGGAACGTCAAGCTGGAAGTGCAGGCGGAGAAGCGTTCTCCTGCTTATAAGACCCTCAGCTACCACGGAATTCTGCAGATTCCGGTGTTTCTGACGCCGGAGGGAGAGCATGAGGTGGAGATCGAGCTTTCTGACGTGTCCCTGACGGAAGGGGATTCTCTGAAAAAAGAATACTGGCTGACCACTCAGGATGTAACGATGCTGGATACGACCGTTCTTTTAAAGAGCGGGACGGCCCGGGTACATATCAATGGAATCCTTCAGGAAGCGCCCTCCGGGTGTTCGGTTCGGGTGATGATCGCGGACTGCCGTCCAAGAGAGCTTGTAAGCCGGGAAATCGGCCGCATGAGCCTGGAGGTGAAGAGTATGGGAGAGGTGCGGGATTACATTCGTCTGGCGGATCTAAAGCTGGTGCGGACCGAGAACGCCTACATCATCGAAGAAGTGGTCGAAAAAGGGGTGAAGACCTATATCACGGCTCCGGCCCAGGAGATGCTGCGGAACGAATACCTGGAGTATTTTATCAAAGAACCGGTGATTTTAAAAGACAACGACGTCTTTCAGGAGCGTCTGCCCAGTCAGAATCCGGCGCTTCCCGGGGGTAGGACGCCGGAGGTCGCCACGGGAATTTTGGAGATTCCCTTGGGGGAATCGGCAAAAAGAGGCGATATCCGGTATTCCGGTGAGATCATGCACGGCTTGGGCAGCGGAAACGTCTACGTGGATATCGGTTATGAGTATATCACAGATGACCCGGCTCTTAAGACCAGCGCCAGGAACACCATCTATGGGAGCACGGAGCTCTTTCAGAGTGAGAACTCCATGGCCGCGGACGCGGAGACGGCGGTCAAGGTGATGAATGACAAGGGAAGCTTTGTGGTGGCTGTCCGGCTTCTCCAGAATGTAGACTACCTGGTGCTGACTTACCGCTGGGTGGCGATCCGCTTCCCGGCAGGCAACGACCTGGGGCTGATGGAGAACCACAACGGAAAGAGTATTTCTGTCGATACGCCTACGGTGGTGATGGGTACCAGAGAGAGTCATTATTTCCATGTGAAATATCACAATATGGACAGCTGCAGTGTGGCTTATGAACTGACAGAGCCGGGGAACGGTGAGATCACATCGGACGGCGTCTATACCGCGCCTGCGAAGGAAGGCGTCTATGAGATCCGGATCTACTGCATCGACATGCCGGTGATCTGTACCTATGCCTATGCCATCGTGAAGAAGAAAGAGGCTTAGAGATGTTCTATCAGTCACAGAAGATGAAGCTTCGATGTGTCCGCATTGTGAAAAAAGGCAAGACAAACGACATCGTCATATGTGAGGACCTGCATACCTCTGCCCGGAATCTGTACACGCTGCTGGTGATCAGGGAACATCAGATGGTCAAGACCTATCTGGAAGTGTTTGAACAGGCAGGACTTGCGGCTCAGGACTCCTATATTGACTGCTTTTCCGATCAGGGCGCCTTCTGTATGGTGTTTGCCTACCAGCAGGAACGGCCGCTGAAGGAATTTTACATGGGAGAGTCCTACACACTGACGGAATGTGAGAATGTGTGCTTCGGCATCATTATGGCCTGTATCACTTCCAATTTGCCCTATCCGTTCCTGTATCTGATTCTGGAGCAGGGACAGCTTCATCTGGAGAAGGATCATACGGTCTGTCTGGGCTATCAGATTGATCTGGAGGAGCTGGACCCGGGGAAAACCGAGCGGGACTGCGCAGTGCAGTGCGCGTCGCTCCTGAGGGATCTCTTAAAGCCCAAGGCTTCTCAGAAGGCGTTCAGCTACCGGCTTCTGGAGAAGAAGATCGCGCGGAAAAGCTACGGGCGGCTCATGGAACTGTACAAGGATATCCGAATCACAGCGGCGCCCGGACAGAAGAAGGGGCTCAGAAAAAGAGTGGCGGGATGGTTTCGGCGCAATCAGGACGGACTGTTCCGGGTTCTTCTGTATCTGTGCGCAGTGCTTGCGGCGCTGGTGCTTCTCTCCCTGTTGTCTCAGCTGTTTCTGGGAGATATACCATGGCTTCGTCTTCTTTTTAATGGATTTAAGACCATCGGGACCGAGACCCTGGTCAGATAATCGGCGAAAGGATAAAGCTTTATGAAAAAACAGATTCCATATATCATTGCGCTTGCCTTTATGATCGTGGTGGCCGTTTTTGCGTTCCTGGACGGTCTGACCTGGAGCAGGGGGAGAATGAGATCCGCGTATCTGGACGGGTGTATGCAGGGAGACCGGATCTATCTGGTGGAAAATATGGAGAGGGACGGAGTCCTCTATGTGATGGATTCCGACGGTACAGTGGAAGACGTCTCTTTGGCTTCCGAGGTGGAAAAGGGCAGTTTCTTTGTAAAGATTGACTATGAAGACAGCCTCTACGGGCTTCTGGTAAAGAGGAAGACCGACGAAGCGGCATCCTGGCGGTATCGGATCGTGCAGTTTGACGATCGGGGAAGGATGACGGAGAAAACGCAGGAATTCACCCTGCAGCAACCGGGGACCGTGACCGGATTTACCGCAGAACCCAAAGGATTTTATCTGACGGCGGTGCTGGAAGACGGGGTGTCCGCCGGAGCTTATTATGTGGATAAAAAGGAACTGGGAAGCGAAGAAGAACCTGCCGCAAAAAAACTGTTGCAGATGGGCGGTGCGCCCTCCGGGCGTATGCTGATTGAGGCCAGGTATGAGAACGGGGAATTTCTTTATCGTCTGGATGACGGAAGCGGGATGAAAGATTTTCAGGCTAAGGAGAAGCTCCAGGAGGCTTTCTGGTACCGGACTCTGTCTGTCGGACAGCTTATGAAGGTCCGTCAGGACCGGATGTTTCTCTATGGGGGGCTTCTGCTCTTTGGCTACGCGGTGTTGTTTTTGTTCCTGACTGTCCTTCGGAACCGCAGTCACACCGTCTATACGATAGCGGTGGTGGAGCTGGCTCTGCTGGTGATCACCCTTGCGGGAGCGGTGCAGGTACCGCGGATTCAGGAGAAAGCAAGAGAAGAGGAGGCCGGAAGGTTCGGCCGCTATTACGTCAGGGCTCTGACCGAAGAGATGGGAAACCCAGAGCGGTATCATCCGGAGGAGGAAAACTTTTACGAGGGAGAAGATTACGAGACCCTGCGGGCGCAGCTGTCCCGGTTCGTCCGTCAGGATGACATCTCGGAGATTTTCGCGGATATCTGTCTGGTGAGTGGAAAAGACCACAGGATTCTGGTCAGCGTCAGCGGCCGCAACGGACAGATGTTTGAGGAAGTTTACGGAGTGGGGACACGGAAACTGCTGGATAAGCTGAGGAATGACGGACGGGAGGGCAGCATGCTCGTCGGCATCCAGGGGAGAACCCATCAGGTGATCGGAGTGGCTGCCTCAGAGGGACTGTCTCCGGAATATCTGATGCTGGGAATCACCCGGCAGGAGGATGGTTTTTATTCCTCCTTTCGGAGTCTGGTATCGCCGTTTCTTTATGGGGGGCTTGTGTTCCTGGTCGGTAGCGCGGTCAGTATCTGGTTGCTGCTTTTGCAGGGCAGAGAGCTAAAACAGCTGGCGGCAGCTATGCAGATGCTGGCAAACGGCGAGACCGAGATTAAAAAAGAAGCCGTCCACGGAAAAGATGTGGACTTTATGTGGAACAGCCTGATGGAAACAAGGAAAACCATCAGCCGGATCAATTATACAAGGTATCAGATCTTTGAGTCCTGCTACCGCTTTGCGCCGAAAAACATTGAAAAAATTCTGGGTAAGGATTCCATCACGGAAGTCAACAGCAAAGACATGGTCCTGCTGCATGGGACAGTGGCGGTCATTTCCTCTGACCGGGCAGAGGGCAGCGGTCAGGCAATCGCGGACCAGATTGGCAGTTTTGTATCCCTGATCGAGCAGCATCAGGAGCAAAGCGGCGGTTTCTTTGTGTCCGGAGACTGTAGTCTGGATACGATGAAGGTGCTGTTTCTGGAAGCTTCCAGAGACACAGTAGAGTTCGGTGTTTCTCTGATGCAGGGATTTCTGGAACAGGATCGGAAGTCTTTGTATAGCGGGAGAGTGGGGATTCTGTTGCACTATTCCCAGTATATGTACGGGGTGGCGGGCACCAGGAAGCACAGCATTCCCTATCTGTTATCCAGAGAGCTGGAGGAACTGGATCGGTATGCCAGATGGTTTCAGACTTTGAATCTTCACCTGGTGATCACGGAGAGCGTCAAGAGCAGAGAGCATCTGGACAGTCCTCTGCGTTATCTGGGTTATCTGCTTATCACAGGCACGAAGGAGCGGATTCGTCTGTACGAGGTGCTGGACGCCTGTCCTCTTCGGGAAGGCAGGAGCAAAGCCCAGACCGATCTCCGGTTTCAGAAGGGAATCCGCCTGTTTTATCAGCATGATTTTTATCTGGCAAGAAGCGCATTTAACGAGGTGCTCAGGGAGAATCCGGAGGATTCCATGGCCACCTGGTATCTGTTCACCTGCGAAAAATACCTGAACGAGACAAACACGCAGGGTGACATCTGCAGGCTCTGTCCCGGCGACGCGGAACTGTCTTAACAGCATCTGACCGAGCGGAGCTCGGATGCGGAACTACAATAGGAGGGGTATGATGGGCGATAATCTGTTCAAAGTTCTGATCACATCGGCCAAGGCGAAGGTGACGCCGCTTGTGACGAAGATCAAGCTCTGGACCAGCTGGAACTTTATCCGCACCCGGCTGATCACCAGAATCCGGGATTTTTTCACCTCTCTTTTCAACGTCAGGCCCCGGCACAAAAAGGATTATTATGAGGTGTTCGGCTGGCTGGTCAGCCGGCGGCTGGCCATCGCCCTGATGGTGGCGGTGGGCGTGTTCAGCCTCTATTACCTGTTCAGCGTTCATTCGAGCCTTCCTTCCGCGAAGACGGAAGGGGTAAAGACCTACGATTATGATTCTGTTCTGCTGCGGTTTGCAAAGGAGAAGGTCCGCATCCTCGGGAAATCCGGCTATCTGGCCTACGAGGGACAGGTAGAAAACGGAAGCGTAACCGGGTACGGGACCTTGTATAATCCCCAGGGAGTCGTGGTGTATCAGGGCAATTTTGACAAAAACCGGTATCAGGGCAGCGGTACCCGTTATTATGACAGCGGCACCACCATGTATGTGGGAGAATTCGAGCAGAATTTATTCCATGGAAGCGGAAAATTATATCGGGAAAGCGGAAGTCTTGCCTATGACGGAGAGTTTTCCCTGGGGAAGAGAGAAGGGGAGGGCAGGCTGTATGATTCCGGAGGAAATCTGATCTACACCGGCAGCTTTGCCCACGACGCGCTTTTATACAGCGCGCTGCTTGGAAAAAGAGTGTCAGAGGTCTCGGAGGCTTATAAAGGAACGCGGACGCTTTACGAAGGCGATCAGGACTTTGTAGTGGTTCTGGAAGACATCGGTGCCATGTATCTGGGAGCGGAGGAGACCGGCACCCTGGATGGCGAGCGGATCGTGGAGCAGGTACTGGTTTTACAGGATTCTTTCCAGGGGGGAGGGGTCGTCTGCGCGGATATCCATGAATTAAGAGAATATTTTGGAACGGAAGATTACGCGGGCAATGCCTCCATCACCCTTTTGGAGGCCGTAGCTGTGGGCCGGGTGGTTTCCAGAGGAACGGGCATCGGATTTCGGCAGGAAGTGGAGATGGAGGTTACCTCGGAATATGAAGATTATTATCAGATAGAGGGCTACGACGAGGGTTATACGGTATATCTGTACTCCTTCCGCAAAGACGGGCTGATCTACCATTTTGTCTGCCAGAATAAAGAAGAAGGTTTTTCCTTTTATACAATCGAGCAGATGGGAGAGGAGGAGGCGTCATGAGGAAGAGGACAGGACGCGGCAGAGGATTGATTCTGCTCCTGCTGCTGTCAATTCTGGGAGGAATGGTTTCCGGCATGGATGTACAGGCGGAGGGAGGCCTGCTTCTGACCCTGGATATGGCGAAAAAAAACGGCGTGGCCAACAGTCCCAAGCTGGAAAAGCTGGAGAGCGAGCGAAATGTAAAAGAAGTATCCCTCCGGCAGGCAGTCAAGTCTATCAAAGTAAAGAAAAAGAATATGTCAACTTTTCGCTGGTCCCCCCTTCTGTCTTTCAAATTCCCGGAGAAACCGGACCTGTCGGAGGCTTTCGAGTTCGAGTTTAAACCCATTCAGATCAAGGCCCAGATCGATACGGTCAATCATAAGATGACGGACCAGATCCTGGAAGTGTATGAGGCGGTCTCCAACCTGTATGTGGACATTGTGATTCTGCAGGACAAAATTGCCTTTGAGGAGGAGCGCCTGGAGGTCATGAAGTTTACGCTTCTGAAAAACCGTGCCGGACTGGTGACCGGGCAGACAGCAGAGAAGGATGTGGAGGCCATGGAACGGTCCGTAAAGGCGCTGAATGATCAGATCGCGTCAGACCAGAGAAATCTGAACGCAGACAAGAAAAAGCTGTCGGAAATGATCGGGATGGATGTGACCACCGGGTATCGCTTTGAGAATCCTTTCGTATCCTCACAGATCGACCGGGGCAGCCTGAACGATCTGATCCAGTATACTCTGGATCATGATGAGAATTATTACGAGGTCTCCCTGAACGCGGCCACAAGCCTGATTTCGCTTCGAACGAATTACCGGCTGATGGAGGGGCAGTACGGCAGCAAAATGTCGTATATTTCCGATTTTGTGAATCAGGCTATCGCGGGACAGAAGATCAGCCAGAAGGCGTTTAAAAAGCAGTATGAAGAATTTTTAAAAGCCATTGATGAACCGTGGCAGGGAAATATCCGGATTCTGTTCATCCGAATTCCAAAGGAATGGTTCAAAGGCCAGATCTCCGGCATCCGCTATGTGGAGGATGAGCCGTATGCCTTATATGAGGCGGCGCTGGAATATCAGGACGCTCTTCTGGAAAAGCAGAATGAGGCGCGGTCCCTGAGGCAGCAGGTGGAGGAGAGCTTCAACAATCTGGTCAGTATGCGAAATGCCTATGACACCCTGGCAGAGCAGGTGAAGGAGGCGGAGAAAAGTCTTCACGCCGAGGCGGCACTGAACCGTCTGGGAGAGCTGACCTACGAAGAATACAGCACTTCCCTGGCTTCGTGTGAGGAGACACAGAATGAGATGTACGAAGCGCTGGGCGCCTATTCCCAGGCGCTGTACTCTTTTGACCGGCTTACCTGCGGGGGCGTGACAGCCCTTCTTCAAGGGACGGGGGCGGACCTGAACGCGGGGAGCGGCGGGGAGAGCTATGTGGATGAGGAGTACGCAGACGGCGCGTATTACTATATAGAACCGATCATCGACCAGCAGGAATTCCGGGTTGGCGTGAGCATTCCGTCTGATTTCCAGCTGGAGGTCACTCATTTTGAACTCTGGTGCGATCAGATACAGATCGGGACCCGCACGGAGATTGGCAGCATCATTCGGCATCTGAGTCTGTCCGTGGATCAGGTGTCTGAAGTAAAGCTTCGGTTCTACAACGGCAGCGAGTTCGTGGACGACTGCGTGATTGATCCCGGGGTCTACAGCGGTCCCATAACGCTGATAAAGGATTATCGGATTCAGGAGCAGGAAGGGACGCGGATCGGAACCTATACGGTGGAGAGCTATCCGGCGACGGGTATGACGGGTATCACGCTCTTGCCGGACCCGTCGGAAGAGATCGGCTATTACCGGATTCGGAATCAGGAGGGAAGCTGTCTGTTGGGAGACGCACTGTTGCCCATAGAGACAGAGTTTCGTCATCTTTCGCTGGTGCAGGAGGGCGTGGAGGAGCTGGTCATCGAGTTCTTCGGCACAGACTCCCAGCTGAAGTACACCGGTTATTTTGAGGCCGGCAGCCAGACACTGATGAAAAACCAGGAGGGAACATGAAGAAAAGTAAGAAGATTCTGGGATGCTGCATCCTGCTGTGGTTTTTTTGTCAACAGGTAGTTTTGGGAAAAGTCTTTGATGAGTCCCAGGCGGTCCCCTATGAAGTTTTTCAGGCGTCGCATACGGTGGAAGACGCCACTTTGTTCATCGGAACCTATTTGATTCATGTACAGGCTCTGACCGATGAATTATATGAAAAAGCCCAGGAGAGCGCCTCGGATTCCAGCCAGATGAATGTATATTACAAATCGGAGCTGGCTTTTGGCGCCTGGATAGACATTACCGATGCCAATGGACTTTCAGAACTTGCGGGGCAGGGAACGGTGGTGGAGGAGAGTGAACTCTTTCCGCTATGGGTGACCTGCTATACTGGTTCCGACGGCATCACCAGGGATGCCAGAGACGATCATGTGATTGACATTTTCAGCGAGCCGTCTCCTTATGATCTTTACAGCCTGGCGGAGCTGGAACCCATCAAGATACAGTACAGCAATGTATTTTCTCCGGACAGTGCGGGAGTGGACCGTTATTATTATAAAAAGCTTCGGGATTTTTTCAGTCTGGATCTGCAGAACGAGATCACGCAGGAATGCGATCTAAAGCTTCTGGGGCTTAAAGGCTGCTATGAAAGTCTTCGGGCTTCCGGGGAAAATGAACTGGCGGAGATTGTCAGTAAGCTTATGAGCAGGATAGATTCTGAAAGGAGAGCGGAGATTTTCTCCAGGCTGTCTCAGGTGGACGGCAATGAATTGAGCGTCCTGCAGGACATCTGTTCCGGATCACAGTTCTATAAAAGCCAAAACGAGGAAGAGGAAAGTGATGATGAGGAAAACGAGGATGGGGAAGAGCAGGAAGAAGAGGAAGATGATGACGACTATGACGGCAAGCAGTTTGTGGAAAATTCCGCAGTCATAGACGCCATCGGCACAGCGATCCAGAATTGCCAGGAGAGCTATATCAAGCATGCGGGCAATGTGCTCACAGAAGGCGATACCGTCCTCAAAAACGCAGAGTACGAGAAAAGCATGGCAGTGGCAGAGCTGGCGCAGGGGGGCTATGGAAGCGGGATGGAAACTCTGCTTGTGGAGCTTACACATCTGTATCACTTAGAGGAAGATGTGGTGGCGGATGCCGACGCGGAGCTCCGGCTGCTGGACAACGAATTATTGAGCCAGGCGGATCTTAAGTACGCGCAGCTCCTGACAGAAGGAGCCGGAAGCGCTTATCAGACAGCGGCGGCGAACGGTTCCAGCCAGTCAGTGAAAAATCAGGTGCTGGAAGATCAGAAGGCGAAGACCGACGCGGCAAGACTGGAGCTTCAGTATCTGCTGCAGGCGAAATCCAAACGGCAGCCTTCCGCGGAAGCGGCGGCCTTTCTCTATCAGAGGATCGAGCATGCAGAGTCGCTCTACGGGCAGATTAAGGAGGATGAATATCAGTCGAAGGCAAGGGAGAGCATCGACGCATATATTCTCTGGCTGAAAGAACAGGCCCGCTCTATTGAGGAGGAAGACGAGATTTCAGAATCTAACCTGCAGAGGCTGGAGAAGAAAAAGACCGGGCTTTTAGAGGAACAGACCAAAGCCATGGATGAGAATGATCTGAGCACGGTGAAAAAATATGATGTCCTGATTGAGCAGGTGGACCGGGAGATTGAGGCTGAGGAGCAGAGGCTTCAGGCGATCCTCTCAAGCACTTCCAGCTCTGCGGCGGAAAAGGCGAGGGCGGCAAACCAGACGGGGGGAAGCTCTGTATTGAACAATATCAACCAGATCAAAGACGCGGCGCTTCTGGAGATTGCCGAGGGGAACACCGAGAATCAGGAAAGCATCATGAAGAAGCTGGACGCCCTGTCAGCCCTGGGAGCGGAGAGCGCTATCGCAGAGATACGGGACAAGATGCATGCCTCCGGCAATGACTTTCAGGAGGCAGAGAAACAGGCGGAGCAGGCCATTTTGGACAGCCGGGAAAGCAGTTTTCATGACCGGTACAGCGGTGTGGGCGGATCAGGAGGGAATGAAAGCAGCGGCGGGACGCAGACCGCAGGAGGGCCGGGCGCCGGCACAGATACCTCACCCGGGGGAAGTGTAGAAGGAAATGTTTCCGGCGGTTTTGAAGGCGGTACCCAGACCGGAGCGGGCACAGACGCTGCTTCCGGAGGAGGTGCGGGAGAGAACGGGTCCGGCATTTCCGGGACTTCCGGTGCCGATACAGACGATCCGGGATCTTTGATGGAGGATGCCTTAGGAGCGCCATTTGTAGAACTGAATGACCGCCAGAAAGCGGCGGCGGTGGCGGTCCTTCACCGTATGGGACAGTCCGGGAACCAGAGGGCGGCGCAGACGGCGAACACCTGGCTGAATATCTGTGTTCGGGAGGGGAACCGGTATGTATTCCAAAAGCTTAAAAGGGAGGCGCAGGAGTACCTTCCGCTGCCGCTTATTGCTTCCTGTACCGGACACCGCTACGTGTACAGTGATTCCAGGATGGAGGTGACGCTGTCGAAGAAGCTTTCGGTCTGCTGCTTCCAAGTGTATCGGGATGAGGTGCAGCTTTTGGACGGCGTGACTGAAAAACTTTCCGGGCCTGTGAAGGCCCAGGGCGACTGTCCCTATCTGTCAGAGGAGGATGCCCGGCAGTATTTTGACTGTGAAGCCGAGTACATTGATGGGACGGAGTATGGGATCTGTCTGGGTCCGAGGGAGAGCCGCCTTGTAAAATCCATCGAAGAGACTGTCCGGGAAGGAGGGAATTGATATGGCAGATTATCCGATTATTGCAGATGTCAGTTCCTACATCGTCCGGACCCTTCGTCAGAAGATGTGTCCGGAACCCATCCCGTCTCCGAATAATATAGAGATCTCTTCCCCGGCGGATCAGGATGTGGATTATATCCTGGGCCTGTATCTGTACGATATCCGGGAAGAGAGTGATGTGACCCAGCAGCCCTTTATCCAGAAGGGCAGGGTACAGCTGCAAAGACCGCCAAGACCATATGGTCTGTACTATATGGTATTTATCAACGGCTCCTCCCAGATGGGGTTAAAGGCGCCGGATATACAGAAGATCATCGGAAGAGTGGCCCAGATTGTCAACGACAACAGCTCAGTTCTGCCCAATCAGCTGCAGTCCTGGCTGGACACCCAGGAACCTCCCATTGTACTGTCTCAGGCGAAGATAAGTTTGGAGGAGAAGGTGCGGGTGTGGCAGGCAATCAACAAGCCCTATCAGATCAGTCTGTTTTATAAGGCGGCGCCTGTATTTTTGTCCAGCGAAGTGGTGGTCAACACGCCTCGTGTGGTGGATGCCAGTTTTGGACTGCATCTTACAGGGGAGGAAGGAGGGGATGGGTAGCAGATGAATGCATCTGTGATTCGTTTCCGGTTGGATCTGCTGGTCCGGCTGATTGACACAACCACCGGCGGGTCCGTGGAAGAGAGGAACGTCCGTTTTTTCAGAGATGGGAAGGCAGTTCGCCCCATTGCGAGGGGAGGCGGCAACTATGTATTTTTGAACTGCGGACGGGAGGACTTCGAACTGGAAGTCCGGGTGTATGGATATGATCCCTTCCGGATGCCTGTACGGTATGAGGCGCTGGAGGATGCGATGCCTGTCACGGAGGCGTTTCTGATTCCGTCAGAGAACGGGTCAGGGGGGCATCCGGTGCTTGGTCTTTCCGGCTGTCTTCCGGGTATTCAGTCCATACAGGCGGTAAATGTAAATGCGACCTGCTGCTGCATCAGTGAATTTGACGAGCGAAGGCGGATCATGAAGCTGTTCGGTGTGCACCGGTCGGGAATGGATGGCATCTATTATGGCCTGATTCATCCGGACAGGCAGGATTACGAGCCCTTTGCGGTCCAGAAGGAGATCGGAAAAGACTCGGTGAAGATCGACCATCCGCTGAAGGAACCATTCTCCGTGAATGCGCCCATTTCAAGGATTATTTTTGGAAGTGTGACGGACAGAGGAGATTACTGTATCCGGGTCCGGGATGACAGAGAACATCTTCTTCATCTGGTCCGGTATGTGGTGGGAGATGAGACGAGATTTCAGATGGTGGACTTTCATCGTCCGGAATCCGGACTTTTGTGAGGTGAGAGACGATGGCAGAGTTTGTAGTGACCGGGGCGTCGGCAGTGTGTTCTTTTGGAACCGCGCCGGGGACCATAAGCGCGACTTCCCAGGCGGCCTGTCTGGCGGAGGGCAAACCGGCGGCGACGATTCAGGATGCGCAGCCGGCCAATATCACGCCTTTTGGGATGTGCACCTCGCTTCTGAATCCCCAGGTGGCGGCAGCCACAGCGGCGGCTATGGGCGTGCTTACCCCTCAGCCCTGTATGCTGGTGCCTGCGGGTACCTGGACGCCCATGAAGCCGGGAGTACTCCTCGGCGGTCAGCCGTGTCTCACCCGGGACAGTACCCTTTTGTGCAGCAACGGAGGAGGGATGATCAGCATCACCGCTCCAGGCCAGATGAAGGCCGTGATATCATAAAGAAACATAACTGTTCAGTACCTCCACAGTTATGACGCAAAATTCATTGCGAATCGCTTTCGGCGATGGAATTTTGCACTCCTGAATCATGTTTTTACGGTCTTAGCAGCAAGTGCTTCGACCAGTGCTGAACAGTTACAAGGAAACTTTAAAAACAGCATCGGGAAGATGCGGAACTTAAATAAGGAGAACAAGAATGGCAGAATATTTTACTCCCGGGGTATATGTGGAAGAATATGATAATTCTCCCCGGAGCATCGAAGGCGTTGGTACCAGCACCGCCGGTTTTATCGGTTTTGCGGAGAAGGGACCGGCCGTGGGCGCGCCGTCTCTGGTGACCAGTTTCAAGAGCTTTACCAGACAGTTCGGCGGATTTTTGAGTCAGTTTACCTACGGAGAATACCGGTATCTGGCCAACAGCGTAGAGCAGTTTTTCATCAACGGCGGAACCAGATGCTATGTGTCCCGTGTGATCGCACCGGACGCAAAGGCGGCGAAAAAGGAGCTGGGAATCCTCTCCATTGAGGCGGCCAGCGAAGGAAAATGGGGCAACCGGATTCAAATCTCCATGGATACGGTGACCAAACGGAAGATGCAGCTCATCGCTCAGTCGGGCAGCGGCTATATTGCCAAAACGGTGGAAGGCTTCCGTGAGGGGGACCTGGTGGTGGTCGGCGGCGAGTACAACCGCATTGCCACGATCTACGACAACAGTGTCACTTTTGAAAATCCATTTGAGAAAGATGTGGTGGACACCGGCATCATCCCGAAGACGGTGCTCTATCTGGTGACGGTGGACGTGAGCATCCGTTACAACGATGAGGTGGAAAATTACACAGAGTTAAGCTTCAATCAGTCCTCCCCGAACTATATCGGTTCCCGGCTGTCGGGCAGCGAGCTGGTAAAAGTGACCGTTGGTCAGACCGGACAGATTGGCAATCCGGTGGAGGAAGTGTTCGGACAGGGTAATCCGGGCGGCATCCTGAATCTGGAAGGCGGTTTTGACGGAACCATGAACAAGGTGACGCCTGCAACCTTTATCGGTACGGACGAAGGTCCCGGCAAACGTACGGGAATTCAGTCCTTCCTGGAGAACAGCACGGTCAGCATGATGGCGATTCCGGGCATCACCGATCCGGAAGTGATCGTATCTCTGGTGGCCCACTGCGAGAGTCTCAAGAGCCGGATCGCGGTCTTCGACATGCCGGGCGACCTGTACAAGACGAAGGATCTGATCGAATACCGCAATATCATTGATTCCAGCTATGGCGCTATGTATCATCCCTGGATTCAGGTCTTTGACCGGTCCTCCAACAAAAGCGATTACATACCGCCTTCCGGAGCAGTGCTTGGAGTGTACTCCAGGACGGATATCAACCGGGGAGTTCACAAGGCTCCCGCCAATGAGATTGTGTTCTGTACCGGCCTGAAGGTGAATTATACCAAGGCGGAGCAGGATGTCCTGAATCCGGAAGGTGTGAACCTGATCCGGGCGATTCCTGGACAGGGAATCCGCGTGTGGGGTGCGAGGACAGCCAGCAGCAACAGCGCGTTCAAGTATGTCAATGTCAGAAGGCTCTTTATCTATGTGGAAGAGAGCATCAAGGCAAACACCAACTGGGTGGTATTCGAGCCCAACGATACGGCGCTCTGGCAGAGAGTCAGTCTGACCATCTCTTCCTTCCTGGACAGCATGTGGAGAACCGGTATGCTGGCAGGTTCCACGCCGGGAGAGGGTTATTTTGTGGAGATCGGGCCTTCTACCATGACCAGAGATGACATTATGAACGGCAGACTGATCTGCAACATCGGTATCGCACCGTCGAGACCGGCAGAGTTTGTGATCTTCCGCGTGACGCAGCATACGGCGGAGTCCGGCGGGGGAGAAGAGACAGAGTAGGATTACTGTAAATAAAGAGACTGAATAAAGGAGAGATGAAAGATGGCGACGTATGAGAACAGTAAAGGGCTTGCCTATCCTTTGACAAAGATGAACTTCCTGGTGACTGTGGACGGGGTGTCAGGTACGGCGGCGTTCAGTGAGGTGACGGGTGTGGAGGCGACGGTGGATGTGATTGAATTCCGCCAGGGCAACGCCAACAGCCTGGCTCCGGTGAAGATTCCGGGACTGGTGAAGCATGGCAATGTGACGCTGAAGATGGGATATACCCTGGACAGCGCGTTTAAGACCTGGGTGCAGGAGTGCGTCAGCGAGGTCAGAGGTGAGATTCCCCGCAACAATGTGCAGATTGAGATGATCGACATCAACGGGGGAGCGCCTCAGGCGTTGGCGACGGCGATCACGGGCACCAGAGTCTGGGTGCTGACCAATGCGTGGGTGACCAAGTACAATGCGCCGGATCTGGATGCGAAGACCAGCGATGTGGCGATTGAGAGTGTGGAGATCGCGTATGAGGAGCTGGTGATTCCGAACTAGAGTTCGGATGAAAGCGCAGACGCTGTCTGCAGTTGGAGGGCAGACGCCTGCCGGGAACGGATATTTTTTCCAGACCCCGCTTGCGCTTAGTGAAGGGACGCAGCGGTACTAAGCTCATGCGGCGCGTACCGCTTGCATTTGCTAAGTGCCGGTGCCCTTCCATGGGTCTTGCAGGAAAATCAGTTCCCGGCAGGCTGAGTCACTGGCACACCGATATTTTAAAAATAAGGGGAGAATCATGGAGACAGTATATGATTTTACACTGCCCAGGGGGTATCTGGACAGTGCGGGGGAGCTTCACAGGAAAGGGAAGATGCGGCTGGCAACGGCAGGGGATGAGATCAGTGCCACCAGGGACCCGCGGGTACTCAGTAATCCTTCTTATCTGACGATTGTAGTGCTTGGGAAGGTGGTCACGGAGCTGGAGGGCGTGGAGATGGTGACGGCAAATCTGATCGAGAAGTTATTTACGGCGGATCTGGCGTTTCTGCAGGATATGTATCAGCAGATCAATGACATCGAGCCGCCGATGATGGAAACCGTCTGTCCCGACTGCGGGAAAGTATACAAGGTGCCGCTAAATTTTACAACAGGGGGATAAAGCTGTATCCGGAGGAAGAGCTTTACCGGGAGATGGCGTTTATCTCATATTATTTTCACTGGAGCAGCGAGGAGGTCCAAAGGCTGGACCACAAGGTCCGCAGAAGATGGTGCAGTGAGATCTCGAAGATTAATCAGAGTCTGTCCCCCGAAAAAAGGTCCAGAGAGAAGAGTATTCTCGACATGAAAGCAACGCGTTAGACAGGAGTGGTTATAGGATATGGGAGTCGTGCAGGCGAATTCCGGCAATATTTTGGTCCGGAACTACGGGAACAATCCGGCTGTAAATTTTAACTTTATGCTCCGGGTGGAGGGAGTCTTTGATCTGCCCTGCAGGTCCGTACATGTATTCCAGAAGGAAAACGAGTACGAGCTGATCCAGGAGGGCGGGCTGAATGATTATGTCCATATGCGCCGGAAGCCGATCTCCAAGCCCTTTACTTTTCAGGTGGAACGGTATGTGGGGACGGATATTTTAGATCCGCTGGCCAATGGGACGGACTTGACCCTGCCGGTGATTCTGATGGTGAATCGTTACCGGATCTACGGAGATTTTCTCCCGATCCGCATGTATGTCTTTACCGGATGTACGGTGATGTCGAAGGAGTACGGGGAGTTGAACGCCGAGAAGGGCGGCCTTCTGGTGGAGACGACGACCATCGCCTACCGGGAGCTGGTATGTGTGGATGATGTGGCGGGGAGCTTTTTGATGGAAGAGCCCTGGAAATTTGAAGGCGTCAGTAAGAGCGGGAACGGGAATCAGTCTGCGAACCGTTCCCGGGAGGAAGAGTCTGCCGCGCAGATGGAAGCGCGGGCGAAGAAGTGGGTCTTCGCGGGGGGCGACAGCGATTTAAAATATCAAAGAGTGGGCGGCAAAGATTCGCCCGAAGAACAGAACGTCCAGCCGGATTTCCGCGGAGTGGGGGGCAGTACCACCAACAGCGCTTACGCACAGAAAGAACTTCGGAAAGCGCAGATGGAACAGAAAGCCGGTAGATGGAGTTTTCACCAGAACAAGGAAGATGTGGACCAGGAAGGAGCGCTGCCGGCATTTTTGGGATCAGGAGGAAGTACGACCAGAAGTACGTATACACAGAATGAGGTCCGAAAAAATGTCATGGAAGAAAAGGCAAAAAAGTGGACCTTTGGAGGAGAAGAAAACGAGGATGGTTCTCAGCTGGGATTCTTCGGAAGCAACGGAAGCACCACGGGAAGCAGCTACGTGAAGAATGAAGTACGAAAAGATGCCATGGAACAGCGGGCCCAGAGATGGCCGCCCAAGCGAAGCGCGGTGGATACGGCAAATTTCCTTGCCGGCCGCGGAAACCATACAGAAGAATTATAGAATTTACATGAAGAAGGGAGGACCGGTCAAAAATGCTGACTTTGAAAGCGCCGCTGGAGCTTAAATGCAATGCTGCCATGATCTCCTCCCATGAAACATTTTATCATAGAATCACAGGAAATTACGGGCTGTTGTCCGCCGGAATCGTCAAAGAGGATCTGCTCCATGTGGTGAGTGCTCCGCTGGAACTCTATTTGGAGGAGGGCGGGGGCGTCCGGATCGCAGAGAATACCCATATAGAGAATCGCCAGGAGACGAAGCTTGAGATCATCAACAATGTTCTGAATAGAATCACGGTGATGGAGGAGGCCAGCCTCACCTATCAGGACCGGGTGTTCATCACGGATGTCTTAAAGAAACTGGGCATCCCAGAGGTGCACCAGTTTATGAAGCAGGTATTCCGCTTAAAGCAGGAGACCCGGACGACGGAGCGGCTCATCAGCCTCTACTGGAATCATCTGGGAGAGCTCAGAGAGCGGGTGGAGGCCTGGCACAGTCACGAAAAGGAACAAAGGATGGTGGAGGAAGGACCGGCAGCCGTACAGCCGGGGAGGATGCTTCATCAGGAGATTATGAATCGTCTGCAGACTGGAGCCATCTATCAAATCTTGAATAATTTTCAGCAGAGCCACAGCGGGAACCACCAGTATATCACCCGTCAGGAGCTTCAGATCAGCGAACAGAAGCGGACGGCGGTGCAGGTTCTCTTACAGAAACTCCGCCAGGAGGTGAGAAAAGAGTCTTTTCCCCTGGTGTACCGCCACGACGACGGATACCGGCAGTCGGAGCCGGAGGACGAGGACTCCATAGAAAACTGGGTCGGCAGTCAGATCACCTCTTCGGTGCTTTTGGGCCTCGTCGACAATCTGTATCTGAGTCTTTTTGAGCGGCAGCAAAACCGGGCCGATACCTGGCTGTCCATGGAGCACGCGCTGTATCAGTCGGCGGAGAATACCCTCTACAGACTCAAAGCCGAATTCCGTAACCAGTGGCAGGTTCAAAGCGAACAGAACCTCTGGACTGTCCGCCAGCAACGGCTGATCGAACAGGAGATCCATCTTGCCCAGGCGCTTCTGACCGCAGGGCGGGAGGCGGAGGAACGGTTTTTCTTCCTCTGGAACCAGTATGGGGAGAATACCTGGCAGCTCCTGGGTGAGGGATACCAGGGCGCTGAGATTTCCTATGCGGAACAAGCAGATGCTTCGGAGGAAGTGCTTCTTCCGGAATTGGCGGATGAAAAACGAGAGAGCAAAGAAGCGCCAGACTCGACGCCTCCTTCCAGGAGCGGCAAAGAAAGTGTCGACAGAGGAACCATTTCCGACCTGAGTCCCTCCGGACCGGAGGAAGGGCGGGGGGATTCAAAGACCAAAATTTTTTCCGGACAGCAGGAAGAACAGCTTCTAAAAATAGTCAAAAGTGCCGGGGAACAGGGGCGGCAGCAGGTAAGAGATACGCCGTCGGAGGAGACAAAAGCAGAGATTCATTATCTGCCTGGGGCGTCTTTGGAATCGGAGGAGACCCTTTTGGAACCACCCGTCAGGGAATTGGTTCAATGGGTGCGGGAAGGGAGGGAGCAGTTTTATCGGACGGCAGAACAGTATCTGGAAGTGTCCCGGCGGGAGTACCGGGAAAACAATGAGGTCCTTCGGACAATCGAAGCTGCCGGACAGGCGGAGCGCTCTGTAGAAAAGCTGTCAGATACAGAATTTCTCAAAGAGAAAAGATCCGCGGAAAGGGACCGGGCAAAAGCTGCCGAGACGGTGCTTTTAAAATGGCAGACCGCAGACCAGGAGCCAGACTTTGCAGAGACATCCATAGAAGCGCCAGAGACAAAAGAGCCCGGGAGCAGGGCGCCAAAGCTGTCGGAGGAAACGGTCCGGCAGGAAGTTTTGCAGGAGACGTTCCGTGCTTCCCTGCCTTCGGAGTCCGGTGATGGGATGTCCCGGGAGATGGTATACCGTGCCGGGGAGTGGGGAGCTCCTTTGGGTCAGCCAGAAGAGGATTTTCTGCCGCCTGGGACCTCCAAAAAGGAATCCTCCGGGGAACTGGTGCGCCAGATCCGCCAGATCAACCAACAGAATCTGGAGAAACTGAAAATTTACAGGGAGATACAAAAAGGCCCAGGGGCCATCTCCGGGAAAATACGGACCGCGGAAAGAGATATGCGAAGGGACAGTCTGAAAGCCCTGCAGGATCCGGAGAGCCTGTTCCGGGAATACGAGGAAGAACGGCAAAGGGAAGCGCAGGAGGAGCAGAAGCGCACAGAGAAGCTGATTAAGCTTCTGCCGCAACAGACCAGAAAGGCCTATGAGAGACTTTGGCAGTATCTGTCTGCTCAGAAAGAAGGCACAGCCCAGGGGGCGGGGGAGGCCGGCAGCATGGGGATGCTGCTTCGGGACATCCATGAGGCTGAGACCATTCACAAAGTGACGGAGCAGGCGGCCGGGGAAGAACTGCGCCGGATACAGGAGACTTCGGAGACGATTCTGGAAAAATGGAAGGAACCGTCCGCTGCCGGGACACCACCTTCCCCCACGTTCCGTCAGGAACAGTCAAGGAGCGAGATTTCGCTGGTACATAAAGCCTCGGAGCATCAGCTCAACCAGGAGATGCTGGAATCCCTGATGGAGCAGAACCGGATCACCCGGGGCAAAACCCAGGTCATCCATGAGGAGACGCAAGACCATCAGGTGATCAATCGGACCGTGCATCGGGAGACCCGTCAGACCGTCAGGAAGGAGAACGAAGATCTGAGCGAGCTGGTGGAGAAGGGCATCCGGCAGCAGATGGGCGTCCTCTCGGAACAGATCTACAGCAGGCTGGAAAAACGCCTGCAAAATGAGAAGAAACGCAGGGGTTATTAAATGATGAATGCATTGATACAGGATATAGCGAGCAGTATGACCGGTAATCTTCCCAAAGCGATCCTCTGTGTCCGGGATTTGTCACAAGTAACAGAAAAAGACGGGGATCTCAAAGAAACAGGGAAAAAAGCGGCTGATCTGCAGAAGAGCCTTCTGCGCAGCACGGAGGACGCTCTGAACGGTCTGATGGAGAATCCCTCCATGGGAAGCCAGTCGTTCCGTTCTCTGACGGGTAAAGCGGGAGCGATGGCAGGAAGCGGGTATCTGGCCCTGGAAGTTCAGTATAATCCGTCGTCCATTCATATGGACACGCAGGCGGGCAAGCAGGTCCAGTATTCCGGCGGAGCTCTGGGCAACAGCAGTGCCAATCAGATCACCCAGATCATTCATCCCGTGTCCACTACCATGGGCTTTCAGCTGGTCTTTGACGACATGAATCCACAGGATGCCTTTCTGCTGGAAAATACAGCGCCGACGGCGGGGAATCTGATCTCCGGGGCAGCAGATCTTGCAAGAAAAGGGAAGGGCGTCTATTCAGTCCAGGCTCAGATGGACGGACTGATGTCGTTGCTGACCCTGGACGTCACCAGGCAAGTGATCTTCTACTGGGCCAAGATGTGTTTCCGGGGAGAGCTGATCAGCATGAACAGCCGTTATACCATGTTCAACAAGGACGGCAATCCCATCCGCGGTGTGGCAGACCTGGCCATCTGTCAGGGCGGGGAAGAACTCGGTTACGAGGAAACCTACTGGGAGGAAGCTTTTACCAGAGCGTTTGGGGATTCCCTGGAAGACAAGGTGACCGGGAAGACGGGGAAGGCTGCGAAAGTCATGCAGAATCATCTGTTAAACATTCATTTGTAGGAGGCGTCTTGATCTATGGCTGTGACATCCATGCTGAAAAATGCCGCGGAAAGTGTCAGCGGGCATATTGAGAAAGCGATCATAGAGATCATCGATCTGAGGGGCAGAGAACTGGTCCTGGAACCGCCGGTGTCCATGGGAGGCGCCCAGGTACCGGGCCTGTCGGCGCTGACCGCTTTTGGCGGGATGGAGGCGCTGACCGATGCGGCGGCTTTTGTGCTGGAGTCTGCTCCCAAGGGGCTTTTGTCCAATCTCACAGGGGCTACAAGAAAATGTTTTCATGTACAGTTCAATCCCAGCGAGCTGTCTCTTAACGGATATGGGGGCGGCCGTGTGACCAAGACGGATTTTTCCGACAAGGACGGCAAAGGAGACATCCGTTTTGAGTCGGCGGCGGTGCGGATTACTCTGAATGTGAAGCTGATCTTCGACAAGGTGGACCCCCAGGACGCGTTTATGTCGGATAAACTCAGCACATCGGTGACGGGGATGTCCCAGGGGGCGGTGAAGAGTGTGCGTAAGGCTGCCGGGAAGAAGGATGATTCCGTGCAGACAGAGGTGGAGGGCTTTATCGCCGCCCTCCGCTCCAAATATACCAGACGTATCACCTTCCACTGGGGAACGATGAACTATGTGGGAGTCCTGAACCGGGTTTCTGCTCAGTATACCATGTTCAATGTCAGAGGACAGCCCGTCCGGGCGGTGGTCTCCCTGTCTCTGGTGTGCGCGGATGCGGAGATTTCCCCCAACAGTATGGGCATCTGGCAGAAGCATTATGAAGAGGCATTTAAGGGCGGAAGTAAGAGCTATGTGAAAGCGGCTCAAAAAGCGGGAAATCTGCTGAATATCAATCTGTAGGAAGGCGCAGGGCATTATGGCGGCATATGATTATGAGGGACTGAAAAAAAAATACGAAGATTTTGCCTACCCTGTCGTTCATGTTCAGATTGGCGGGAAAGATTTTCAGGAAAACAAAGCCGGACTTCGGCTCTCTGATGTTGAAGTGGAGATGACCAGCGGATTTGAGGCGGCTATGGCCACTTTCTGGATCTACAACTGTTATAACCGTGTCACCTGTGAGTTTGCCTTCGACGATCTTAAGAAATACATCTGTATGGGATCCTCTGTGATCATAAGCATGGGCTACGGCGTGCGTGTGCGGGAAATTTTCCGGGGATTTATCTCCAGAGTCAATTTTGTGTTCCGACAGGAGGAGATACCCGGGGTGGAGATCACGGCTATGGATGTGAAGGGCATCATGATGGCAGGGAATTATTCCAGACAGTTAAAAGCCGTCAGTTTTTCCGACGCGGTAAAAGAGATTTTAGGCAGTACCGCCTATTCGCGGCTTCAGTCCAATGAGATTATCACAGGACAGGAGATCGCGGACACGCCGGATAAAAGGCAGACCGGACTTCCGGGAGAGGAGAAGTCCAGCGACCGGACCATTGAGATGGTTTGTGAGAGCGACTATGAATTTGTGGTAAAGGCGGCGAAAAAATACAATTATGAATTCTTCTCCGTGGGCGGAACCGTGTATTTTCGGAAGGCCAAGAGCAATCAGGAGCTTTTGATGGAGGCGGCGCCGGGGGACGGCCTTCGAAGCTATGAGATCGGGTATGATTTCACCGGAATTGTGGAAAAAGTAGAGGTCCGGGGGATGGACGCGGGGAAATCCAAGGTGATTAAGGCCTCCAAAAAGATGAGGAATAAGCTCTCTCAGGGAAACAAGGCAAAGCCTTTGATCAAAAATTCACAAAAGGTGTACATTGACCCCACCGTCACCTCCAAAGAGGAGGCAGATTACCGGGCGGATTATCTGGCAGAAGATATTTCCTATCGGCTGGGGACCCTGGAGGCGGAATTTATCGGGCTTCCGGAGCTGACGCCGGGCAGGTTTTTGAAGATCAAGGGACTGGGAAGGGCTGTGTCGAATACTTTTTATCTGGTCACCGTGCGGCAGATCATGGATGAGCGGGGCTATATCACGAAGGTCACCGGGAAGGCGGCCAGCATGGAGACGGAAGGAATAGGATGATATGGGACTCTTTGACGTCATTGACGATATTGCGGAAAAGCAGGTGATGAAGACCGACACCGGCGACAACCGGATCTTCGGAGTCGTCATCGGCCAGATCGCCAAAAATTATGACAAAGATATGCCCGGACGGGTGTGCGTCTGCGTGCCGGTGAGGGACGAGGATGCCAATGAGCTTCAGTGGGCCAGAGTCGCCATGCCATCCGGCGGGTCCGGCTGGGGACACTACTTTTTGCCGGAGGCCGGGGATCAGGTGCTTCTGGCGTTTGAACAGGGAAATATCGAGAAACCCTATGTCATCGGCTGCATCCCCAAAGACAGCGATCAGATCCTGAGAAAGTCTGTGGATGAAGACAACCAGTACAAGAAGATCGTGACCAGAAACGGCAATACCATCTATTTTGAGGACAACAAAGAGGGCGACGGGGACAAAGACAAGATCCGCATCACCACGGCGGGAGGCGGTCACCGGATCGAGTTGGACAATGAGAAAAGGATGATCCTTCTGTCGGATGAAGATGGGACGAATCTGATCCGGATGAAGACTGAGGACGGTCAGATGGAGATCACGGCGGAAAAGAAGCTGACCATCAAAGTAGGGGATAATATCGAGATGATCCTGAACGGGAGCAACGGTGCTGTCTCCCTGAAAGCGTCCAAGATCCACATCGAGGCCAGCGGCAATATCGAGACCAAATCAAACGGTGCCATGAAGATGCAGGCGGGCAATGTGTCCGTGGAGGCCAACGCGTCGCTGAAGTTAAACAGCAGTGGTCTTGCCGGTCTTTCGGGAACGCCGATCAAATTAGGATAAGCAGGAGCAAAGAAGATGCCAGGAGACAATTTTTTAGGAACAGGGATGAAATTCCCTCCGCAGATCAACCCGGCCACGGGGCGCTTTGCCGTCTCGTCGGAGGAAGAGAGTGTGAAGGAGTCTGTCTATCTGATACTGATGACCCAGAAGACGGAGCGGTTCCTGAGGCCGGAATTCGGGAGCGATCTGATGTCCTACACCTTTATGGATATCAATATCACCTCCGTCAATATGATGATCCGCTCTCTGACCGAGCAGATTCTGTCCAATGAACCGAGGATACAGAGCGTGTCCATCACCACGGACGAACAGATCCGGGAGGGATGTCTTCTGGTGAACATTGACTACATCATCAGAAGCAGCCAGGTGAGCGATCATCTGGATGTCCCCATTTATCTGAATGCATCACCTGAGGAAGAAGCGTATGAACCAGAACAGTATGAAACAGACCAGTGGGAATGAATGGAAGATTTTAAGCCGGACCGCCGCCGGTATTGAGGAGCGGATCAAGGAGCTGGCAGGATCCTATGTGCCGGAGTGGCATTTTGACAGGGAAGATCCGGATATCGGCTCGGTGATCGCGAAGCTGTTCGCCGGGCAGATGGAAGAGAATATCGGGCGCTGCAATCAGGTGCTTGACCGGTATCACAGGGAGTTCGTGAATTTCCTGGGCATCTCTCTCCTGCCGGCAAAGCCAGCTCAGGCCACGGTGCTTCTGGGACTGGTGCAGGATACCATACTTGGGGCCGAGGTGCCAAAGGGGACCAGGTTTCTGGCGGACACGGAGGACGGGGAAGAGCAGATTGTCTTTGAGACGACCCACAGTCTGTATGTAACCAGCTCCTCTCTGGATTATGCTTTTCAGACGCTTTGTGAAGATGGGAGCATCCTGCCTGTGAAAGGCAGATTCGAGGGGCCGAAGATCATAGAAGAGGAAGAGTCACATCCATCCGGGAGTGATGATGGGCGGATCAGCCCATTCCGTCTGTTCGGACACAGTCCAAATCTTGCTCCGATCCAGAAGAATGCTCTTTTATTCTGGCATCCGGTGGCTCTGAATGTGGAGAACAATCCCATCCATCTGAAGATCACCGGCAATGTGCCGCTGCTTGAGAAGATCCGGGACGGGGCATACAGTTTCCGGTACTACACGGAAGAAGGGCTTCTGCCAGTGGAAGAGGTAAAAGTACAGCCGGAGCTCGAAACTGTGGTTCTGAAAAAAGAGAAGAAAAATGCAGAGCTTCAGATAGAAGGAAATCCGCTGAGCCTGCTGGTGATAGAGGCAGTAGATCCGGTGACGGGCCACGAGAGAGTGACCGGGATACAGGTATCCTCCGAGGGGCAGCCCCTTCCCGCGGAATTTGTTAACAACGGCAGTACGGACTTTGATGCGGACGCATTTGATCCTTTTGGAGACACCCTCTCTTTGTTTCAGGAATGCTATATAGGGCATCACGATTACTTCGGGAAAGCCGGGGCCGTGGTGCGGATCCGCTTCGAAATGTCCTTTAAAGAACACCGGATTCTGGACCGGGTACCAGGAGAGGACGAGAGCCTGAAGATCATCAAACGAAAGCCGAAAGTGATTTGGGTGGATTCGGCGGCGGATGCCAGAGCGGAGGAAGTTTCCTTCGAATATTTTAACGGGATCGGCTGGAAGAAGCTGGTTTTTATGCAGGAAGTGTCCGGTCTTTTCCGGGGAGATCAGGGGGGCACCTGTGAGATCTCCTTTGTCTGTCCGGAGGACTGGCAGGGGACGGAAGCAGGAGCCTATCAGGGAAGATGCATCCGGATTCGGCTTTTAAAATCGGACAACTGTTATATGCGCCCGTGCATCCACCATTATCCTCATGTGGAGCGTCTAAGCGTCTCTTTTTCTTATGAAGGCCGCTATATGGAGCCCGCATATCTTTACTCCATCGCAGGAACAAAACGGATCGACCTGACCAGAAAGGTGAAGGAAGGGCGCGCGTTCACGGCGTTTTCCAGAGGAGCATACGAGGAAGACGCGCTCTATCTGGGCTTTCAGAAGAAGCTGGAAGAAGGTCCTGTTAGTCTGTTGTTCCGGATCGAGGAGGGTATCCGCTACGAAGGAATCCGGTGCCGGTTCGAGTACAGCACGAAAAAGGGTTTCTGTCAGATGAAAGTACTGGATCACACAGGCGATCTGTCCCGGTCCGGCACCGTGCTTTTTATGCCCCAGGCAGACATGCAGGCCGTGACCCTGGAGGGGAAGACGGCTTACTGGATCCGCATCACCCGGGTTGTCCGGGAAAGCGAAAGAAGAGAGGACACTCTGCCGGTGATTCAGGACATCTGCCTGAATGCGGTTCAGGCGGCCAATGTGGAGACCCGGGAGGAGGAAGACTATTATCTGGAAGAGATAAGGCCGGATCTTACAGTGCTTCTGGGGGTACCAGATATCCTGGATGTGGAGCTCTGGGTCAACGAAAGGGGACAACATACGAAAGCGCGGATGCAGGAGCTGTTAAAAAAGTATCCGGACAGCATCCGGGCAGAATATGATATTCTGGGGAATCTCACCTCCTTCTATGTAAGATGGCAGGAGACCGACCAGCTTACGGAAGCGCCGTCAAAACGTTGTTATATGCTGGACCGCATGAACAGTCTTCTGATCTTTGGGGACGGCGTGCGCACCGGTCTCCCCACGGTGCAGGATGATGTGGCGTTCAGGGTGCGGATTCGCTGCTGCAGCGGGGAGCGGGGAAATGTAGGACCCGGGCGGATTCGGGAGACCTTGGGCAATCTGATGTTTGTGGACCGGATCACCAATCCGGTGAAGGCCTACGGAGGAAGCAGCATCGAGAGCGTGGAGAAAGCCCTGAACCGGGGGGCAAATATTCTGAAATCCAGAAAGCGGCTGGTCTCGGCCGACGACTATGTGCAGGAGATTCTGAACTTTTCTGACGTCATCGACAAGGTTCGCTTAGTGGCCGGCAGGAAGATCGACGGGAGCGTTCAGGACAATGCCCTGACCGTATGCCTGCTTTTAAAAGACTTTGAGGCAGGCTCTTATTCTTTCCACAGCGTGGCGGGAATGCTGAAAAAACATCTGATGGAAAGCTGTGAGCTGACCATTGCGCCGGAAGATCTTTCGGTAGTGGAGCCGGTATTTGCCCGGGTCTGTGTGGATATCTGGGCGGAAGTGATGCATATGGACGATGGATTTGAGGTACAGAATCTTTTGAGGGAGACGCTGACGGACTATCTGAATCCCCTGGGGGGCCGGCACGGCCAGGGATGGGAGATCGGAGTTCTGCCAAGGCGCTCCCAGATCCTGATGAGGCTGAATGTACTAAAGAGCAAGGCCGTGATCCGCAAGCTGGTGGTGACCGTCCGCTATACGGACCGGACGGGTACTCATGAAGTAGACCTTAACGATATGGCGGAGAATCCCTGTCTCATCTGCTGCAGCGGAAAGCATCGTGTGAACATTGCCAGGGAGGTACGGTATGCTGAATAACAAATTTGAGGAGGAGAAAACTTACGAAGAGCTGTTGTCGGAAGCGCTGATGAAGATCCCGTTCTATTCGGAAGAATGGACGAACCGGAACCCTTCGGACCCGGGAATTACAATCCTTGAGAATCTGACTGCGTTTGAAGCGCTGCAGCAGAGCCGGATTCAGGAGATAACACCGACGGTGGTCAAGAGACTCCTAAAACTGGCAGGCTTTGAGGCCAGGAAAGGGCGGTGTGCCAGGCTGCTTCTGGCGCCCGGGAACGGGGAGCGAAAGACGCCGCTTCTGCTGCCGGCCAACCAGCAGTTCCGGCTGGGAGACCTGTGCTATGAGACCAATCGGAACATTCGGCTTCCGGCCTGCAGGCTGACCGGAGTCTACCAGGAAGAAAAGAATCACATATATGATGTCTCCCATCTTCTGGACCGGGAGGTACGGGTGCCGGCCTGTGTCTTTGGCGAACAGCCAGAAGAAGGCGCAGTCCTTTGGTTTACCATGGATGCACTCCCCGGTCCGGGGGAGGAGCTGATCTTCTATATCACCGTGGCGGACCGTCATAACCGGAACCCTTTCGGGGAAAAGGGAGACAGCACCTTTGCCCGGATTCGCTGGGAATGTTATACCGATCAGGGATTTGTAAAGATGCATGTCAGAGACGATACGGGAGGACTGTTGGTCAGTGGAGAACTCAGGATGCGCCTGCCGGACGCAGAGGCGGTACCCTGCAAGGATGCGCCGGGCAGAGCATATGCCATCCGGGCTGTTCTGGAAAAAGCGGATTATGATGTGCGGCCAAAGCTGGTGCAGGTAGACGGGTTTCTTTTTGAGGTATGGCAAAAAGAAACTTTATCCGCCTGCTATACCTTCAATAAGGTGTCTTCGGCCAGCCTGCCCGGGCACCTTCTGGGAGAAGGATATGTCACAGTGTTTTGTAAAGAAGAAAAAGGTTCTTCCTATAAAAAATATGAGCCCTGCCGTATCCCCGGGGAAAAGGGAAGATTTTTTGAGGTCCGGGAAGACAAAGGAGGGCAGGTAACCTGGCTGTTCGACCGGCGGAAGTTCGATTACGGGCCGGCCAGAGTAAAGAATGCGATCAAGATCGTCGTGTATCAGGAGGCTGTGATGCGCCGGTATACGCTGGGCACGGTCCTGGGATGCGATCATCAGAAGATACCTCTTCCCGCCGGACACCTGGCGGCGGAATCTTTCTGTATCATTGCCAGGAGAAAGGCGGAAGGAGGAGCGTTCCTCTACGATTTTGTCCGGCCGGGGCGCTACGGGGAGAAGGATTTGAGTTATGAGCTGTATGAGAACGACGGGTATTTGATCATAGAAGATGCAGGCGACTATATCGGCGCCAGCCTGTATATGGGAGCCTTTGCCGTCACCAGAGGAACAGAGGGCAATATCCGGGAGGGCAATACGCTGACGGCCGTGGGACTTCCTGGCCCCTTAAGCTTTTACAATCCAAGGCCGGGAGCGGGCGGCTGTCACCGGGAGAGCCTGGAGGAAGTGAAGAAACGGTTCCTCATGGATCTGAAAAAGCCTTTTACGGCGGTGACGGCGGGAGATTATGAGCGCCTGGTGATGGAGACGCCAAAGCTCTGTATCCGGAAGGTCCGGGCGTATGTAAGCGGAAATCAGAATCTGGTCCGGATTGCGGTGATGCCGGGTACGGACGAAACATTCCCCGGTCTGTCAAAAGTCTACCGCCGGGCGATCTTAAGACAGCTGGAAGAGAGAAGACTTCTGACCACCCGGATCGAGATTCTGCCGCCGGTATATACGCCGGTGGATGTGCAGGGTACCATCTATGTAAAGCGCCAGTATGAGAACAGCCTCACATTGATCGAGGAGGTGATCCGAAGGAAAGTGGATTATCTTTTTTCGGGCCGGAATTTCGGAGAGGTATTAAAGTTTGACGAGATCTTTCATGAGATTGAATCTCTGGATTGTGTGGAATTTATCTATGAGCTGTCTTTGTATCCTCAGAATCCCGGTCTGGCAAAGCTTGTGGAGGCAGATATTGTGCCGGGGGAAAATTGTCTGTGCTATGCGGGAAATATCCGGCTGCAGACTGGTTAGTGTATTGACTGAAAGCAATCGGGTCAGCATACCGGAAGGAAAGAAAGGGGGTTGTGACCGCCATGGCAGGCGCATCATATTCCATAAAAAAGAACCGGATAGAGAGAGGATGGCATCCGGGTTTTGTGCTTGACGAGGACGGAACCCTGCGGCTTGATCCCAGGGAAGGTGTCCATACGCTGTACCTTCGGGCCGTCGACGGCGGAGAGGAGGGCGTTTTCTGGGGAAGGCTTCGATTTAAGGTCTCCTGCCCGGAGGATACCGTATATTATCTCTACGCGGCAGCTTTTGACCAGGATTCCTTCTATCGAAGAGAACAGCCGGTGAGGATCGAGGATTTTCTGTGTGACAGCCGGGAGTCTCACGAAATCAAGCGGCAGTTTATGAAGGAAGCAGGTTTTTTAAAGTTTACCAACCAAAAGGATGTGCTCTTGTATGAGCTCCAGGGAAGAAACCTTTATCTGGTGCTGGAAGTCCAGGGGACGAAAGACTTTTCCATGAAGCAGATGCGGGTGGACCAGCAGGGAGATCCTTTTATGAATACCTTTCCGGAGATTTACCGGGAGAGGGGCAGCTTTTTTCACCGCTATCTGTCGGTGTTTTCCAGCATCTACGAGGATTTTCAGGAGGAGATCCATGATCTGCCGAAGCTTTTGGACCTTGATACCTGTCCGGCTTTCCTGCTGCCGGTCTATGCTTCCTGGCTGGGCCTTCAGGTGGGGGAAAATTTTCTGGAAGAGCCGGTTCTGCGGGCTTTGGTAAAAGAGGCCTTTTCATTGAACCGAATCAAAGGCACAAAGGCGGCTCTTTTGCGGATCGCCCGAATCGTGCTGGGAGAAGAGGTGGTGGTGCTGGAGCGGAATGTGATGAGCGCTCACATTCGGAAGGAGCAGTTAAAGCAGGTGAACCGTTTGTACGGCGGCACGGCCCATGACGTGACGATCCTGGTAGACCGGGCGCTCACCGAGGTGAAAAAATCGCAGCTTTTGTTTCTGCTGGACCAGTTCCGGCCTGTCCGTTCCAGGCTCCATGTGGTCTGTCTTAGAAGGACCTGCGTGCTGGATTCCTATTGCTACCTGGACTGGAATGCAGGGATTCCCTGGCAGGGAGAGGGGAAGCTGGACCGGGAGATGGAGATGGACGGGGCGGTTTGCCTGCAGTGATATTTTAAATAAATAACAGCATGTCCCAGACAGTACGCAGAGAAATTTTAGAAGCGAAACGGAGAAAATCTTTTCCGGGCGCACAGGTACTGGGAGGGAGATGCGGAATTTGAATAAGGAGAGAGGATTTATGACCATTGCAGAGGCGAGAAGAGAGGGTATGGTGCAGCTTGATGTGGAGGGAAGGGTGGATACGAATACGAGTCCGGAACTTCAGAAGAGGATTCTGCAGGCGTTTCAGAAGGGGAATACGGTGATTCTGAATCTGGAGGCGGTGGATTATATCAGCAGTTCCGGCCTGCGGGCGTTGTTGATCGGGCAGAAGACGGCCAGCTCCAAGGGCGGCTTTATGAAGCTGATTCATGTGCGGGATTCGGTGAGGAAGGTGTTCGACATGACCGGATTTTCCCAGATGCTGACCATCGAATGACGGCATGATTCAATTTGTGCATGTGACAAAGCAATACGAAGGCGAACCGGAACCGGTTCTTCGGGATTTTTGCACCGTGATTGAAGACGGAGAATTTGTGCTTCTGACCGGGGAGAGCGGGATTGGAAAAAGTACCTGTATCCGGCTGCTGCTTCGGGAGATTCCCGTTACCTCTGGCGAGATCTTTGCGCTGGATCAAAACCTCGGCGCGCTTTCCGACAAGCAGATTCCGTTCTATCGGAGAAGGCTGGGAGTGGTATTTCAGGATACTTATCTGATTCCGGAACAGACCGTCTACCAGAATGTGGAGCTTGCAAGGCTGATCGTGGGAGGAGCGAAAAAGGAAATCCGGACGGCCATCACCTCTTTGTTTGTTTTTCTGGGGATCAGCCATCTTCACAACCGGTATCCCAGAGAGCTTTCAGGAGGGGAGAGGCAGAAGGTCTGTCTGGCCAGGGCGCTGGTGAACTATCCGTCCATTCTTCTGGCAGACGAACCCACGGGTAATCTGTCTCCGGGAGAGTCCAGGGAGCTTCTGAAGCTTTTTGAGATGGTGCACCGGCAGGGAATCACGGTGATCGTGGCGACCCACGACAAAGAAAATGCCCGGGGACTTGCGTATCGGGAAATTGCACTGGAAGAGAACGCTCACCCGGTCGTCCGTCATGTATGTGCCAAATGACCGCGCTTCGGGGCGGGTCTTGCAGGAAAATCTGCATGGGCCGGACTGAGCGACGGATTGGCGATGGAAAAGAATGACAGGTTAGGAGAATGATATGAACAAGATGCAGGATATCACACTGCAGGCCAGTGACGATACATTATATACCGTGCTGGACGCGATGGAGGCGCATCTGTGCAAGAACGGATGCCCTGATTCGGTCAAGACGGAGGTACTGATCTCGGTGGAGGAGATCTATGTGAATATTGCCCATTACGCCTACGGTGGAAAGGCGGGAGAGGCCACGGTGCAGATGGAGGTCACACAGAATCCCCGGATCTGCCGGGTCGTGTTCAAGGACCAGGGAGTCCCATACAACCCGCTGGAAAAAGAAGACCCCGACGTCTCACTTTCGGCAGAAGAGCGGGAGATCGGGGGACTGGGAATCTATATGGTCAAACAGTATATGGACAAAATCGAATACCGATATGAAGGCGGATACAACATTCTGACTATTGAGAAACATCTTCCGCTTCCTTCGGGAGCTCCTGAAACTGCAGATACTGATTCGAGACATAGCCCGTGACTTCAGAGGTTTTGATCAGGCTCCAGGCGTCTCCCCGCTCCAGAACCTGACCGGTGGCGCCAGGTGACAGGCGGGAGATGATCTCGGCATCCATGCCGGGCTGTAAGCGGACGTGAAGCGCGCTTTTGGTATTCAGTGTCACAAAGGTATAAGATACCGGCGTCTGGTCGGCGGCAGGTTCTGCTGCTTCCTCCTTTGCGGGAGTGTCCGGTATCACGAAATCTTCCGAAGTGTCAGCAGAGTCTTCTTTGGCGGAAGCGGATACCGGGAAGACAGACCCGGAGATCAGAGGGTTCTTCGCCAGGGAAGAGCCGTACAATAACAAAGCAGAACAGATCAGGCAACCAGCCAGAACATAGAAACCTGCGATGGCATAGCCGGGGAATTTTTTTTCTTTTTCATATTTTCTCATGGTAGGTGTCTCCTCGTTTTTTCTGGTTCAGCCGCGATATGATTACGAATGACTATGTTTATCATAGCACGATTTCGGAAGAAAGACAACGAGAAAAGGAGTAAGGATGAGGGTAACGGACAAATTGATTCAGGACGCGAAAAAGAGAGAAAAAAAGCGGAATGTACAGAGGGATGATGAGGAGGAGACCTACACTTACTTCCCAAGAATGCGTCGGGAAGCGTTGAATCAGTCGCAGGGGGCTTTTGGTTCGGTGCTGGAAGAAGGAATCAATACCCGGAAAAGTGTGTTTGATGAGAGCGCCGTTTTTTGCATGGGAGACCGGAAGGGAGGAGCAGGAATGACGGAGGGGGAGAGAGACATTGTTTGACAGAGAGCAGAAAAACGACGGGTTTGACAGTTACGAAAACTATATGGAGTATCTGTTTGCCTGTGTGAATGAGGGGATCAGCCGGTATCTGGAGCGTTTGAAGGAGATCTACGCCACGGGGCAGGGGGATTACAAGAATGTGCTGTATCCGGATCTGGAGATTGCCCATGACACCTGTTTGGAGAAGTTGAATCAATTCCGGATACAGAGAGATAATCAAAAAGATACAGAAGAGGACGTGGAAGATATTGCCCCGGAGCTTCTGGAGTTGTTTGGCGATTATCTGGAGGAGCAGAGTCGGCAGCAGGAGACAAAACCGGCAGCAAAAGAGGAAGAAGTGCCGGAGGAATCCTGGACGGTGGAGGACATGATGGACCATATTCAGTCCAGAGCGGCGGCCGCCTGGGAGCAGGGGATCGCCCTGCCTTTTTATGAGATTTGCAGAAAGCTGGAATATGAACATTTTACGGTCTTTTGTCTGGCCTGCGGGATACTTTCCTCTACGCAGACGGATTATGCGGGGGTCTTTCAGGTCATCAACGAGAACGGAGGGATGTCCCTGCCCACCATCGAGTCCGCGGCGAAGCTGTACTATGGAGACCGGTTTTCTATTACAGGGGCTTATGGGGATATGTCTGTGTGTCTGGAGCAGCTTCTTCCGATTCTGCATCTTAAGATCAGAGACAGCATGCCCTTTTCCACGGTACTCTCTCCCGATAAGCGTTTGATCGATTACCTTTTCGGCAGACATCCCCTTCGGCTAGACGAGAACTATGTGCGGTTTATGAAGATGCTGACGCAGGATGGGGAAGAACTTCATCCGATTCTGGCCAACCAGGGCGTGCTTGACGCCATGGAGATCTCCTATGAGGATGGGGTCCGGATTTTTTCCTACTATGGAGACGAGGGGAGCGGCCGGAAGTTTTTTATCCGGCAGTTCTGTAAAAAACACGGGCTTCGTGCCGTCTCCATCAACTGTAAAAAGCTGTTTGTGTATGATTTCTCCTTTGTGGATCAGGCGCTCTGGGCGGTGACAAGAGAGTGCATTCTGACGGGAGCCTGCTGCTGTCTGGACGATCTGGTCTACCGGGAGGAGGAAAAAGATAAATTTTTCGGATATATGGATCTGGCCTTTTCCAAACTGACGGACCGGGGAATTCTGGTATTTGCGGTGAGCAGAGAAAAGCTGTCCCTGCGGGAGATGACCAGGGAGGAATTCACCGAGCTGGAGCTTCCGACTCCGTCCAATCAGGAGCGGGAAAATTGCTGGAAACATTTTTCCGGGAACTATGCGCTGGAAGAGGATGTGGACCTTTCGGAGATGGCGACCAAGTTCCTGTTCACGCCGGGGAAGATTGAGTCGGCTCTTCATCAGGCCAGAAGTTTTTCCGCTATGGAGCAGAATCGGAAGATTCCAAGAGCCATTCTTTTCCGGGGGTGCAACGAGCAGATGAGTTCGGAGCTGACCCAGAAGGCCACGAAGGTGAAGGCCAACTTCGGATTTGAAGATATTGTTATGAACCGGGACCAGAGAGAGACGCTGGAGCACGCCATCGACCAGATGAATTTCCGGAAGAAAGTCTACGACAACTGGGATTATACAAAGAAATATCCTTACGGCAGAGGACTTTCGATCCTCTTGTTCGGGGCACCCGGCACCGGCAAATCCATGTGCGCCCAGGTGATCGCCCATGAGCTGAACCTGGAGCTTTACCGGGTGGATCTGTCCAAGGTTATCGACAAATACGTGGGCGAGACGGAGAAGTCCATTTCCATGATCTTCCGGGAGGCCAAAAAGTGCAATGTGGTGCTGTTCTTCGACGAGTGTGATACGCTCTTTGCCAAGCGTTCCGACGACGGGGGCAGCAACCAGGCATCCAACAACAATAAGACGGCGCTGCTTCTGCAGGAAGTGGAGGCCTATGACGGGGTGTCGGTGCTGGCCACCAACTATAAGCATAACATTGACCCGGCGTTTTTCCGCCGGATGAAATACATCGTGGAATTCCAGTTCCCGGACGCGGATACGAGAGAGATGCTGTGGAAGACCACGATTCCCAAGGGGACGCCTCTGGGAGAAGACGTGGATATCCGGTTTCTGGCCGAAAAATTCGAGTTCGTGGGAGGTAATATCAAGAACTGCATTCTGAACGCGGCCTTTCTGGCGGCGGCGGATGGGGACGGACAGGAGGTCTGCATGAAGCATTATCTGCAGGCGATCCGCTATGAATTTGTCAAGATAGGGAAAGTGTTCACCAGGTCGGACTTCGAGCCGTATGCTTCGCTGGTCGGACTGTAGAAAAACAGATATATTTATTTGACGGAAAGGGGGAAGCGATATGCCGGGACCATTGGAAAACGGATTACAGAAAGAGGTACAGGCGCAGCAGACACAGAATCTTCAGGAAGTGCAGCAGCCGCTGACCGAAGTAAGAGACGAGGAGATGGAGCGCATCCGGGAGGAAAACCAGAGAAGACTGGAGGCGGAGAAAAGGCGCGAGACCCGGATCGGGCAGATGCGTAAGCGCTGTCAGGTCCGGATGCCGGAGGTAGTGCTGGGCCAGGAGACCGTGACGGTGGAAGGGGAACGCTTTGCCAGAAAGCATAAAGAGAGCATCAGCGCCGGCAAGCGCAAAAGCAGGCAGAACTGGAAGCATTCCGCCCTGTATCAGCGCAGAATCAACGCGGAGAACGTAGAGGCGAATGCGGCTTCCTGGCGGGAAAGCCGGGAGCGGGTAAACGCGCAGAATGAGCAGATGTTCTCGGCGTGTTCCAAACTGGATGCGCAGGCGTTTGTCCAGTATCTGACCGAAGAGGCGCAGCAGAACCAGGAGCTGAAGACTTCTCTTGCCGCTCATGATTATCTGGCGTCCGGCAGGCAGTGCGTCCGCCGGTATATGGAGCTTCCCATTGATCTGGATCTTCAAAGCGACCGTTCGTTCTCGGAGCAGTCCGGGCGCATGGAGGAGATCTCCGGAAAAACCCGGGCTTTAAAACATCTCCTGCAGCGCTGGCCGGAGATTATGGAGGAAATGACCGAGGATGAGAAGACGGATCTGGAAGCGAAGCTCCAGGTCGGAGAGCAGCTTTCCGGCTATTATGAGCTGCGGAAGAAGGTTGTGACCAACGCGTATTACCGGAGTCATTATAATTCGGAGATTTCCTGGCGGTATCATGAGAGCGATACCCTAGAGCAGAAAAATCTCACCGTGCTGCTCTGGCAGATGGAACGGCTCAGAAGCGGAGAGGCCATGACCCGCTCCATGGCGCTGATCGAGCAGCTGAGAGATTATGCAGAAACAACGGGAAACAAAGAGGAGCAGAGGGATACAAGGAACGTCAGAGAGGCCCTGCGGGGCGAGGACGCGGAATTCGGCAAGAACAGGTGGGAGATTGAGGACTCCAGGCACGCGGCGTATTTCCGTCAGTTTCTGCCGTCGGAAACTGCGGGCGGAGAGACACCGCCGGTCTATCGCCGTCTGGTGGAGGAGAATCATTACCAGGTGACCGGAATGCGCGAGGCCATGTCGGAATCCTTTGTGCGCAATATCGCGGACCTGCCCCGCTTTCGCGCCGTGCAGCATGCAGATCCCGGGTTTATCCGTTCCATGATCGAGAATCTGGCCGTCAGGCCCGCGGATGCGAAGAACGCAGAAGAGATTCAGGACTGCCAGCAGCGCAATCTGGAAGGAATGCGGCAGTTTAAAGAACTTTTGAAGAAGCAGATGAATTATCTGAAGCGGAAATACGGAAACGGCCTTCCGCTCATCTCCGCGGAGGATCTGGCCGCTCACGGAGCGGAATTTGCCAACGATTTTACGAATATGCAGGGACTGAATGCGTTTGTCGAATATTTAAAAGCGCTGCCGGGCATGTTCGACCCGGAAGATGAAAGTGATCAGGAGATGGAGCGCCTGCTGGTCTATTATGACCGCTGTACGATGAGAGAGCCTCTGGAGCGCAGAAGTCTTCTGGCCGGCATCTTAGGAAGCGCCACCTTCTCCGATTACAAGCGGAGAGTGGCCGTGGGAATCTTTCATGAGCCGAAGGAGATGGGGAAGGTCATTGAGGCGAGCGACTGCATGCATCTGGATATCCGCTGGGGCGTTGCATTCGACGAGACGGATGTAAAAGGGGCGGAGCTTCCCGCCGCTCTTTCCCAGCAGGATATGCGGGAGCGGATCAAAGAACGGGCAGGTGAGGCCGGCATCGGAGGCGGTCCGGAGTGGAATCAGATGTTCCCGGAGACAGAGGCGATGTCCAGAGAGGAAGCGGTCTGGTATTTTGTAGAAAAAGAAACAAAGGAGCGGCTGGAAGGAAAAAGCATCCGGGAATTGTTTGAAGCTGCAGGGGAGTCGATGGGGGGAGTATCGGCGGAAGTTGTGGACGCGGATGTCGCGGTCTATGAAGAGTCTGAAAGACGCCGCGCGGAGTTTATGAAAAGCTGGAAGGAGGACCATCCGGATGAGGCTGCTTTGGAGCTTCCTCTGACCGGGACGGAACGGAGTATGCGGGCGACCCTTGCCATGTATCGGCTCTATGCGCACTATGAGACTGCGCTCAATATCCGCAGACAGGCGATTCACGAGGCGGAAAAGTCTGATAATCAGGCAGATCCGGTGCTGAGAAGCATGTACGAACATCTGGAGAGAGATCTGCTTTCGGCGGCGGAACATTACTCAAGGGAACGCGGAAAAGTTCGGCTGTAGCAAGGGGCTCTCAGGAAGGAAAAGGAAAAAATATCGGTAACCGGACAGGGAATTTGGATAAAGGAGATTCGAGATGGAGATCACAGTTGTTAGAGAAGAAAATCAGAGTTACTTTGAGCCGCTCATGCCAAAGGAACAGTGGGATCAGGCAGATCTGGTGCTGGGAGCGATCGAGGAGGGAGCTGCCTGCGCCGTGCTGGCTGTCAGCGAGGAGCCGGAGGACATTCTGGCGCTTCAGTACCTGTATGTGGCGAAAGACTACCGGAGGAAAGGCATGGCCACAGCGCTTCTGGACGGGCTTCATGAGGTCGGGAAACGTTCCGGTATGAATATGACCGTCTGTCAGTATGCACAAAATGAGGAACTTGAGGACCTGGATCTCTGTCTGGAGAAAAATCTGTTTGAGCTGGATGAAGAAAAAAGTCCGGTTTACGTGACGACTTTCAAAGATCTGTCCCCGAAATATTTTGGAAAGAATCCGGGAGATCTCAAGGGGAAAAAGGCGGCTGTCCCGCTGTCGGAGGTGACGGCCAGACTGTGGAACCGGTGGACTAAGAAGCTTGCCGCGCTTCCGAATCCGGACGGGAGTATCCCCGAGCTGGAAGTCAAATACATCTATGACCAGGATGCCAGCTTTCTGCTGGTCAAAAAAGGCGAGCCGGTGGGCTGCATCTTATTCGAAAAGCTGGAGGAAGACTATCTGCTGTCCTATTTCTGCGTGTTAAAGGACGCCACTCCTCTGGATATGATGTCGCTCTTTGAGGCCAGCTATGAGAATCTGAAGAAGCGCTGCGTTCCGTCTTCGAAGATTTATATCAACGCGCTTACAAAGACTACGGAGAAGCTGGTGCAGAATCTGACCGACCAGAAGGCCGTGCTCAGAGGGCAGGCAGTGACACGATATTATTACTATTAAACCGGACAGGAGAGAGGGGAAACATATGCCGGAAGGTTTATTACAGGAAGCCTGGAAGACAGAGACGCTGCAGGCGGTTCAGACGATGTTTCAAATGGAAGAAGAGGAAGAACGTAAGTTCGAAAGAAAAGAAAGACAGGAAAGAGAACAAAAGCAGGAGTCCCGGATCGCCGGACTCAGACAGCAATATCAGGTACAGATTCCGTCCCAGAGTGTCCGGGAAGAATTTGCGGAAAAATCCAAAGAGAGTGTCGGCGCCCGCAAGAGAAGTATACGCTCGAAAATGCACGGTTCCAGACTGCGTGCAAAGAGAAAGCAGGCCGAGCGGGTGGAGGCGGCGAAAGAAGTGTGGAAGGAGATCTTAAGGCGCAGGAAGCAGGAGCTGGAAGCGCCGGAGGGCTGTTCGACGGAAGATTTTCAGGCGCTGATGCAGTATCTGACTGAGGATGAAAAGAGCAACCGGCTGCTGCTTCCGGGACAGATGGAAGAAAGTCATCTTTCAGAGGAGCAGTGTGCGCACCTCGTTCGGCAGTACATGGAGCTGGATCTGAACGTAGATCTTCGCACAGACCAAACGGTTGCCGCCGAAAGTCTCAGACTGGAGGAAATCTCCGGGAAGACGAAAGCCATGTTTTATCTTCTGAACAGCCATCCGGAGCTTAGAGAACAGCTTCCCAGAGAGGAGCGGGAGGATCTGCAGGCAAAGCTGGAGCTCGGGAAACAGATCGCTGATTACTATGAGCTGCAGAAAAAGGTGATGACGAACGTCTGGTACAGGAATCACTATAACTCGGAGATCTCCCACCGGTATCAGGAAGGAGATACGCTGGAGCAGAAGAACCTGACGCTTCTTCTCTGGCAGGCGGAATATTTACGAAGTGAAGAAGGAATGGCATCGGACAGGAGCAGGATACGCAGACTGATGCTGTATGAGGAAAACGTAAATCAGGAGAATGAAGCGTTCACGCAGAATACAAGAGCGATTTTATCCAGGGAAATAACGGTCGCGGAATATGGAAAAAATGTTACGAATATCGAAGATTCTCCTCATGCGGCGTATTTCCGCCAGCATGACGTGGCAGGAGATCCGCTGAGGGTGCGATTAAAGGAGGAGCATTATCAGGTCACAGGCGAACAGGCGGCTATGGGAGAATCCTTTGTCCGCCATCTTTCCAACCTTCCCCGTTGGAAAGCGGTTCAGCATATGGAAGCCGGAGAGATGCAGCAGATGATTGAGAATCTGATCCGCTCACCGGAACAGATGAATGATCCCGAGGAGATCGAAAGATGCCGGCAGGCGAATCTTCAGGGCATGCGGGTCTTTAAGGAACAGATAAAAAAACAGATGAATTATCTGAAGCGAAAATACGGAAACGGCTTCCCTCTGTTGTCTGCTCAGGAACTCATGGATCATCTGGGAGAATTTGAGAATGACTTTACCAATATGCAGGGGCTGTCAGAATTTGTTATCTATCTGAAAAAACTGCCGGGGATGTTTGACGAGTCGGACCCGAAAGATCAGGAGATGGATCAGTGGCTGGACTATTATCAGTCGACGCTCCTGGTCGAGGCGGGTGCCCGCAGTTTGTTCAACCAGGGGGAACATAAAACGTATTCCGATTACAAGCGTGGTGTGGCTTTACAGATCATCAAGAACCCGGTGACCCGCAGCCATATTGTGGAGACGTCGGATCAGCTTCATCTGGATGTAAGATGGGGTACGGCGTTTGACCAGAACAATATGAAGTTGGACGAATTAATAAAGTTGATGGGGCCGGAGAGCGCCTCCTGGTTTCTTGACGAACTTCGGGAGATCTACCCGCAGGAAGAACTGAGCAAACTTACCTGGAACAAGCTGGCTTCTGAGACCCGGAATATGTCTTCCGATCAGGCGACGGAGCATTTCATCAATAAAGAAGTAGTGATCACAGATCAGATGCGCCATGACTGGAAGGAGGGAGGTCTGGACTTCGGCAATGCCTCGTATTTTGGCGTGGGCACCGATGATTTTCCGAAGATCAACACCGTCTATCGGGAAATTCTGGATCATCCGGAGACCTGGGCAGAGCACGGCCTTACCTCGGAGGAGATCGTGGGAGAATTCCGCGATCATCTGGCCAGGAATGGAGAGTGCAAGGTATTTATGGCAACGGAAGACTGCTATATGGAAAAGATCCTTGTCATGAAAGCGCAGGCAGAGAATCTGCTGGGAAGCGCAGAAGGAGTGATGCAGACGTATCTGCGGCAAATGGTGAGCAGCCTTCAGAAAAAATACTCAAAGCATGAGAAGAGAAAACATGATTATACAGAACAGGAGATGAATCCAAGGTTCTATGACTTTGCGAAATTCCGGGAACGCATCGGGATGTGGCTGGTTCCGGAACACCAGAAGGTGATGAGAGAGAAGGTGGAGCCTGCGATTGCCGAAAAGCATCCGGATATGGAGATTACCGTGTCGGGAATTACGCTTCCGGTTCATGCGGGTGTGATGACGGAACTTCTGGAGGACAAAAAGCTGAAGGAGGGCGTTAAACGGGAAGAATACGAGAGGCTGATCGGGATTTGTAATCAGGAATTTGCAAGAGCTACCGTGATGATGAGTATGATCAATGCCTTTGACAGCGATGCGATCACTCCGGAGGCAAAGGAACCGCTCTGGACAGGCGTCCGCCGCCGGGTATTCTTTCAATTTGAGCTGGCGAACCGTCATGCATCCTGTGTTGACCGGATCCGGGAACTGTATCAGCGCCTGGATGAGATGACCGAGATTGACCGTGAGGCGAGGGCAGCGAGGAGGGCCGGGAGAACGAAGAAAGAAAATTGACGGCGCAGTTTTTGTAAAGGAGTAAGATTATGGGAGACGCATATACGAAAGAAGCCTACAAGATTATCTATCAACATCCGGACTGGCAGTCGACGGCGCAGGAATACGAAGACAAGTTCGCCGCCAATCTGTACAACTCCCCGGCTGTGCGTCAGGCGTCCTCACAGGCCCTGACCAAATTAAGCGGGACTCTGACGTCTTACTACAGAGTGAAAAACCTGAATCAGGAACGGGCGGAAGATCTGGCGGCGGCAGGACAGGTGGCGGAACAGATCAGCGGACGCACGCCCGACGACTGGAGAGTCCTGGAAGGCGCCCTGCTGCAGAGAAACAGCGGAAGCGGAGCAGGACAGATCGGCCGCTGGCAGCTGGGGGACAGCGTGGAGACGCGGGAGGCGGCAAGGCTGGGGATAGAGGTAGATGAGAATTCCAGCTACCCGTTGTTTATGCAGGAAGATGTGGACCTTTTAAACTGGGAGAATATGGAGAACGTCTTTACGAACGGCAATCTGAGGGAACAGATGACCATGCTCTATAACGGGATGTTCATAAATGGGGGCAAGACAAAAGAGGAGATCGAAGAGAGCCGGTCTTTGAAGAACCTTCTCCTGAATATTACCGAAGAGGATCAGGCGAAAATGAACGAGATGGGGGAGGAGTCCCACATTCGGTTTGATCTTTTAAGGGAAATGGGGCATTATGAAAAGAAAGAAGATCTGTTTGACACCTATTCCATGGCCCGGGATCTGAAACGCGGCAAAGATAAGATCAAGGGCAAAGGGAACCGGTTCACGAGATGGGCGTCCGGGATCAAACGGGCGTTCTCAGCGGCCTTTTCCAGCAAATTTACCAGAAGCAATAAAAAGAAGAAAGAGCAGATCGGGCTGGGGCGGGAGCATTATGAGCGGCTGGGGATCGGCCTGTCCGAGCGGGAGATGACCAATGGACTGGATGAAAATGGCAACCTGAAGTGGAAGGAGGGACAGTCTTATTTCCGGATGGATACGCCGGTGACGGCGGAAGGGATGCTTCAGACGGCCGGACCGTCCGGGACGACCCTTCGGATGCTGGGGGCCTACCGCCTGCTGGGAGCCAGTAAAAACGATCTGTTGAATTTTCGGCTGGCGCTGATCGCCTGGATGGTCAGCAGCAGAGATCATTCTCTGTACGAGATCCTCAAAGGTTCCCACAATGCCGGAGTCAAGGGCCGGGAAGATCTGTCCGAGGCTGCCAATATGTACCGGACCGTAGACCCGCTGAATGAGGATCTGATCCGTTGGCAACTTGCGCCGAATCATCGGTTTCCCCATGAGACGATCTATCTGAAGATGGTCGATCAGCAGTCTAAAGATATGGGCGCAGGGGGAATCATGGATCCTGACGATAAAAAAGATGTCTTTGGGGGAGTGTCTGCATACGGATATGCTGCAGGCATCTATTCTTCGTCTTTGTATAAAATTATGAATACGACCTCCAAATACGGAGAACTGGCCGGACATATCAGGGTCTGGATGATGGATAAAACTCTGCCGAAGGATGTCTCCGAAGAATATCGCAGGGAGATTGTCGGAGTGCAGAAAACGGCATTTGACATGGCGAAGGTTACCCAGCGGCTGCTGTCGGAAGGATTGGAAGCATGGGGAAGCTATGCGCCTACGGTGCAGGAGGGACAGGAGGAGCTGGAGTCATACAGCCGGCGGCGTGCATATGAGGAAGAGGGGTATAAGGAGCAGTGGATGGATCTGTCCCATGCGTTCCGCGGCATTACCTATCGGGGAGGCAAGATGAGTTCCGCTATGAAGAGCGGGGGAAGCTTTGTCACAGACAGCTTTTACAGCACCTCGCTTCTGCCGTCGGTGGCCATGCATTTTTACGATCTCAGCAAAGAAAAGGAGGAAGACAAAGCAATCTTCCGTTTTCGGCTGGAGGGAAAGGGCGCCATCAATATTACCGGCGTGTCTTTGTACGGCGAGGAGGAGATGGAGGTGCTGGTTCCCAAAGGATCGACTTTTCAGGTTCTGGGCGCCCCCCAGCCAGCTTTCTATAATAAGATAACCGGGGAAGTGTTTGAGGAAATGGCGCTGCCGGAAGAAAAGATAGCGGACATTATGACCGAACTGGAGTATGGCGAAGAAAGCTTCTGGCAGAAAGTGCAGGTCGTGGATCTTCGGGAGGTCAAAGGTCCCGGAGAGGAGAGGCGGAAGAAATCGGAAGCGAAAGACATGAAACGGCTGCAGGAGCTGAACCGGCTGCAGGAGCTTTGGGAGGGAGCCGGCCATACCGCTTAAGAAAGATTCCGGAAAAGCCTTTAAGAATGGGGGGATACCGATGCCAAAGACAGGGCAGGATACCTATGGTTTTATCGAACTTTATTTTCCGGAACAAAGGGAAGAGCCTTTTGCCTCGGAGGCGGAGCAGTGGAGCGCCTGGGAGCGCTTTGTCGATCTGCTCTGCATGATCAGCCTGGTGATGAAGGAGCAGAAGCTTCCGGAGAGCCTGGGGCGGATCGGCTGCCTTCTGGAAGACGAAGTGCTGGTGAAGACACTGGAGCCCGGGGAGAGAGTCGCATTCCCCTGCCGGGCGCGGGTGCGGGCGATCTATGAAGAACTGATCAAAAGAGGAGAAGGATCATGGCCTCTTTCCCGGTTTTTGTCTCTGGATCTGAAACCCGTGGAAGCAGCGGCCTTTCTCCTTGCCGCCTGCGCGGACCGCAATCGCAAGTACGAGCGGATCTTCGGCGTTCTGCAGGAGGAGAAGAGTGGAACTGCCAAGCCCACGGCGGGGCTGGTACACGACCTGTGTGCGCTGTTTCTGGAAGAATCAGAGAACGCACCGGGGATTCTTCTTGACGAGGACCGCTTCCTTAACCGTTTTCTGCTGCAGCCGGAGAGAGACAACGCGAGACTGTCCCGGCTGTCCCGTCCCATCACCCTTAGAAAACCGGTGCTCTCTCTTCTGTACGGCAGCACCGGGATGCTCGGAAGCATGTCATATTGTGCAAAGGTGCTCGACGAGGGAGACACGGACCGGGTGATCTGCCATCAGGAAGCGCTGAACCGTCTTTTACAGGTCTATGTGAGGATGACCGTGCTGCGGGAGGAGGGGATCATCCGGCTGGAAGGAGCAGGCGGGACCGGCAAGAAATATCTGGTCCAGGCGATGGGAGATTCGCTGGGCATGGACGTTCTGTGTCTGCATGTGAAAAAACTGCTGACCAAAGGTCCGGAGGCGGTGAACAAAGCGCTGGAGGAGGCGGTCCTGAAGACGGTGCTTGTCCAGCATATCCTCTATCTTGACATGAACGGCATCTGCCGGGAAGAGACCGGGTCCGTCGTGCAGATGCTGGTGTATCTCCAGGACTACGCGGGGAGATTCCTGATCGGTACCGATGCCTCGTGGCTGGAGGATCCAAAGATCATGGGGAATACATACCGGATTGCGGTCGACATGCCGGGGACGAGAGAGCAGAAAGCATTCTGGGAGTGCTTTGCGGAGGAATACCAGATCCGGTTTGCCGAAGATGTGGATCTCAACCAGCTTGTGTCTCTCTATGACCTGACGCCCGAAAGAATCCGCCGGACGCTGATTTCTGCCATGCTGGCGTCTCCCATGGGGGAGAACGGCTTTTGCGCCTCCAGAGGGATTCTGGAGGAAGAGATCCGGCATCAGTGCAGCGGCGGACTGGACCAGTACGCGGTGCAGCTTCAGAGTCCCTTTGTGTGGGAGGATCTGCAGCTGTCCGAAGAGAGCAGAAAGCTTTTGAAGAATGCCTGTGACCGGGTTCGTTACCGGAGCGTGGTCAACGATGTCTATGGGTTCGGCAGAAAGCTTCCCTACGGACGCGGACTTTCGATCGTGCTCTACGGCCCGCCGGGCACCGGCAAGACCATGACTGCCCAGGTGCTGGCAAAGGAACTGGGGCTTTCCGTTTATCGGATTGATCTGTCACAGATCGGCAGCAAATATATTGGCGAGACGGAAAAGAATCTGGGTGCGGTCTTTGACGCCGCCAGATTCTCCAATGCGATTCTCTTCTTTGACGAGGCGGATGCGCTGTTTACCAAAAGAACCGATGTGGGAAATTCCAACGACCGTCATGCCAACGCAGAGACTGCTTATTTACTGCAGAAGATCGAGGAGTATTCCGGCGTCTCGATTCTGGCCACCAATGTCATGCAGAATTTTGACAATGCCTTCAAACGCCGGATGACCTTTCTGATTCCCATCGAACAGCCGGGGGAGAAAGAACGCCTGGACCTGTGGAATCAGGTATTTCCGGAAGAGGCGCCGCTGGAAGCGGAGATTGATTTTGGCGTCTATGCGCGGGTGGCCGAGCTGACCGGAAGCGGAATCAAGTCTGCCGCGCTCTCGGCGGCCTACCGCGCCGCTGCGGAACACCGGAAAATCGGCAATCCGGATCTGATCGAGGCGGTGGACTTTGAATACCGGAGGACCGGGCGCACCGGTATCGGCCAGGAACTGTACACCGCGCTGTATATGAAGATGTAAAAAGGAGAAAGCCATGCCTGATACAAGATATTTTCGGCCGAAAAAAGCGGCAAAAAAGATGAAACTGGCACAGAGTATGGGGCAGACCGTATATCTGTGCGGCGTGACAGGACTTGGCAAAACCACATTTGTAAAGGAATATCTGGGCCGCAGGAAATATAGGTACTATTCGGCAAAAGATTATGTCAACTGGAAATTAGAGGTGCCGGAAGATGGACAGGAGCAGATCATCGTCATCGATGATCTGTATCTGATCACTTCTCCGGAGCTTCGGGAGGAACTTTACCCGTTTCTGGAAACTTTGATGGAGCGCAGGGAAGTGTGGCTGATCCTGATTTCCAGATGTCAGGTCCCCCGATGGCTGATGTCTTTGTATGTCAACTATCTGTTCTGCGTGATCAGTGAGAAAGATCTGCTGCTGGAAAGAGGGGAACAGGATGCGTATTTTGAATCCTGGAATGTATACCCGGGAGAGCGGCTGTCGGAACAGATCTGGCAGGAAGGGTGCGGCAATCCGCTGGTGCTTCGGATCGTGGCGCTGGAGCTTCTGCGAAGCGGTCTGGGAAACAGGGAATCCGATGTGAGCAGTCAGGCAAAGATTTACAAACAGGCCAAAGACCATATGTGCGGTTATCTGGAGACCCATGTGTACGACCAGTGGGATCTGGAACTGCAGGAATTTCTGATGGAAATGTCCGTGGTGGAGCAATTTGATGTGCCGATGGCGCAGATGATTTCCGGAAAAAAGAATGTAGAGCAGCTTCTGGAGCAGGCCATGGAAGCCGGGGATTTTATTATAAAAAAGAATCAGGTCTATGAGTACCGGTATGCTTTCTGGGAGTCCATGCGCCGGCGTCTGATGAGAAGTATGAAAGCGGACCGGATTCACCGGCTTTACTGCAATGCCGGTTATTGCTATGAGATGAGAGGAGATATCTCAAAAGCGCTGGAGGCCTACACTGTCTGTCGGGATGAGGATGAAGTGTCCAGGCTTTTGATCACCAATGCCAGGGAGAACCCGGCTCACGGTCATTATTTTGAACTTCGGCGCTATTATCTGTCTCTCTCAGAGGATACCATCCGGGAGAGCGCGATGCTGATCGCCTGTATGAGCATGCTGCAGTCCATCCTTATGAATGTGGAGGAGAGTGAGCGGTGGTACAAGGAGATGAAGGCCTACGCGGCGGCGCATACCGGGAGTGCCAGAAGGGAAGCACAGAGCATGCTTCTCTATCTGGACATCGCGCTTCCTCACCGGGGAATCATACAGATGGTGGATATTTTCAAACATGCCCACACGCTGATCCGGGAACGGAAGATCCTTCTTCCGGAATTCTCCGTCACCAGCAATCTTCCTTCTCAGATGAATGGCGGAAAAGATTTCTGCGAGTGGAGCAGAAAGGATAAAGAACTGGCGTCCAGCATCGGGAAGATCGTTTCTATGGTGCTGGGAAAATACGGCAAAGGGCTGGTGAGCCTGGCGCTGGCGGAGAGCTTTCTGGAAAAAGGGCTGGACAGTTACGAGATCGTCTCCCTGGCGGAAAAGGGCAGGATGCAGGCGGAGAGCGTGGGAAAGACCGAGCAGTGTTTTGTGGCCGTGTGGCTTCTGGGACAGCTTTCTCTTCTGAGCGGGCATGGGGAAGATGCGCTGGAACGGCTGAACAGCTTCGAGAAAAAGGCCGGACAGGAGGTACCAAGGCTTCTTCCGAATATCCATGCGCTCAGATGCTGGCTTTTGATGTACCGGGGGCGGATGAAAGAAGTGACGGACTGGATGAAGGAGGCGCCGGATGAGAACGAGGAATTCCAGACCATGGAGCGGCTCCGCTATCTGATCAAAGTGCGGGTCTACCTTCTAAACGGCAGATATGAGCAGGCGGTAGGACTGCTGCAGAAACTTCTGTACTATGCGGATAAAATGAAAAGAATATATGTTCGTATTGAGGCGAAACTTCTGCTTGCCATTGCGCTCTATCATATGGACTGGGGAGACTGGAAAGAAAATATGCAGGCCTGTATCACAGAGGCGGAAAGTTATCATTTTGTCCGTGTGATTTCCAGGGAAGGCGGCGCGGCGCTGAAGCTTCTGCGTGCGGAAGATTTTATCTGGACGGACCGGGAGTATAAAAAGCAGGTACTGGAGGAATGTCAGCGGATGGCCGACTATTATCCTTCCTATCTGAAGAAACATGTGGAAGGGGAAGTCATCCTTTCGCCCAATGCGCTGAAGATTCTCAGACTACAGGCAAACGGATGTTCGATAGAACAAATTGCCGTTCAGCTTGGAATCACAAAAAACACCATCAAATATCACAACAAAGAGACCTATAAAAAGCTGGGAGTGACCAGCAAGGCCGCGGCGATCAATGAGGCAAGAAACCGGGGATTGTTGTGACAGGGCATTGAAAAGTAATCTATAAAAACCAGCATCGGACCGAATGAAGCCCCGGAAGGGTTTTATGACGCGAAAGCGGCAGAAAAGGCTTCCAGATCAGGGGGCGGAGAGAGCGGCAGATGCGGAACTGAAAGGAAAGCAGAATATGAATGTATGGCAGGCAAAGTCGGAGCAGTTTTTACGTGACTGTGAACATGCGACAGCCATCAGTCACGAGAATTTACAGCAGATTATGGAAGATAACAAAGATACCTGGTATGGAAGAAAGTATCATTTTGACCAGGTACAGAATCCGGATGATTTTCAGAGCCTGGTTCCCATATCCGAATATGCGGATTATGAAGAGGCCATTGAACGCATGATACAGGGAGAAAAGGATCTGATTACAACTTATGACATCAAACATTATGTCATGACCTCCGGAAGCACCGGAAAGCAGAAGCGGATTCCGCTGACCAAAGAAGCGTTAAGGCGATGCATCGATCCGATCTATTATGCGGCTTATGCCTGTGCGCCGGGGATTGAGAAGGGGCGTGTTCTGCACATGAGTGTATTTCGGATGAATTTGCCGGAAGAAGAGGAGTATACGATTTTGTCCGCCGCATATTTTCGGGAGCTTCATGACCGGGGAACGTTCGGTCTGGCGGAACGTTATCTGGGCGGTGAAGAGCTGTTGTTTTCCCGGGAGATTCAGGAGGTTCCTTATGTAAAACTCTGGATCGCATTCTCTTATCCAGATATGGCAGGGATACAGGCCTTCTTTTTATACGATATTCTGCTGTTTTTGCGGTATCTGGAAGACAACTGGGAGTCCGTGCTCGACGATGTATACAGACGCCGCATTCCGGAAGCCCTCCATCTGTCAGAAAAAATCAGGACGGCCATGAAAAAGCTTCCGGTCCTGGAAGAAAGATGGTATCAGAAGATCAGAAAGGAATGTGCACGCGGTTTTGAAGGGATCGTGGAGCGCCTGTGGGGAGAGATGGGCTATGTCAGCGGCGTCGGCGGCAGCACCTTCACTGCGCAGGAAGGGATGCTGCGCTTTTATCTGGGCAACATCCCGATTCATTACTTTACCTACGCGGCTTCGGAATGCATGATGGCTGTGACGACAAAGATGGAAAGTAAAGAAAATATTCTGATGCCGAAAAGCGGGTTTTTTGAGTTTCTTCCATACAATAAGGAAGAAAAGGAACGGCCCAGGCGGATCGAGGAGCTGGAAGTCGGAGGACATTATGAACTTCTGGTGACGAACTTTTCCGGTCTCTACCGTTATCGCCTGAATGATGTGGTAAAAGTTACCGGCTACTGCGGGCAGGCGCCCGTTGTGGAGATCTGCTTCCGCAAAAACCAGGCCATCAATATTGCAGGAGAGAAGATGGATCTTAAGACGGTCAACGAAGCCGTGAACCTGCTGGCGCAGTCCTGCAAACTACATATCTGTGAATACAGTGTATATGATGACAAGACCCTTCTGCCGGGAAGATACGAGTGCTTTCTGGAAACCGATGACAGGAAAAAAGCAGTTTGCTTTGCCAAGAACTCCGGTCTGGATTCGCTTTTTGACGATATTTTGAAAAAAATGAATGAGGACTACCTGGATCTCAGGAATCTGGGGTTGATCGGAATGCCCTCCGTCTGTCAGGTACCGGCCGGCACTCATCTGGAATGTAAACAGCAGTTTATGCAGAGGCCGGGCAACAATAAGCCGCTGCAGTATCTGTCCAGTCCGGATATCATCCGTTTTATGAAAGAAAGGATTCTTTAAACTATGTACTCGGACCAAAAACTGCTTGGCAGAATTTATTTTCAGGCGCTGCTTCCGAACATGATGGCCATTCTCGGAGGTACGATCAATGTTCTGTTTGATGGCATCCTGGTGGGAAGGAAGATGGGAGAGCTGGGAATTGCCAGTGTGAATCAAAGTCTGGCCGTGTACCTGCTCCTGTGTATGGTGGGATCTTTGATCTCCTCCGGGGCTTTTGCAGAGTCTGCCGCCGCCGTCGGTGCGAACCAGACAGAGAAAGGGGAACGTTATTATTCTCTGGCGGTGGAGATTTCCGTCTTGGTCGGAATTTTGATTGGTGCAGTTGGTTATCTGTTTTCCGGTCCCATGGCAAGAGTGCTGGGATCTTCGGATTCCTGGCGGATGGTAGAGACTTATATCCGGATCACATTTGCCGGCGGGATTTTTAAGATTTTGCTGTATGTTCCTTTTTTCTATCTTCGCCTGGAGGGAAAGACCAGTCAGTCTGCTCTGGCGATGATGGTGATGACGGTATCGAACATCGTTCTGGATTATCTGTTCTTATTTGTGCTGGAGCTTGGAATCGGCGGAGCTGCATGGGCAAGTGTGCTGGCCACCGCAGCAGCCTGCGGACTGAGTTTTTTCTTTCTGCTCCGGTCAAAGGACGGGTTTCATTTTCATCCGGTATTTCCCGGATTTCAGGAAATCGGAAAGGTGATAAAAAACGGAAGTCCTATGGCCGCAAACAATCTGTGTTCTTCCCTGCGGATTATGCTGCTCAACGGGATTATGAACCTTGTGGGAGGCAGCAGCATGGTGGCGGCTTTTGCGGTAACCAACAGTCTGAATGAATTTTCGATCTGCATTCAGAACGGTGTTCCTCAGTCCGGTTCTGCCATGCTTGGGATCTATCAGGGGGAGCAGGATCCGGTGTCTGTAAAAAAACTGCTGAAGATCCAACTGGAATGCGGACTGATTTTATCTTCCGTATTTGCGGCCGTTCTGCTTTTGTCCGGAAAATGGATCGGACTCCTCTTTGGCTGTTCCATGGATCTTCGCTTTGCAGTCGGATGCCTGGCGGCGGGTTTGATCTTTGGCACACTGAACAGTATTATGAGCTATTATTACTATGCCATCATGAAACCCGGTATGGCGAATCTGATCACGATTTTAAGGGTGCTGGTCGTGGCGGTCGCCACGGCGTGGGTTCTGCATCCTCTGGGAGAGCCGGTGTGGCATTTTTACTGGCTCTGCGAACTTTTTACGGCGGGAATCTGGATGATTGCAGGACTATGCCGTACAAAGCAAAAGACAGGGCACTTCAGCCTGTATATGCTGGATGAGACTGCATTTTTGGAGGGGAAATGCATCAATTTTACTGTGGCATGCAACACACAGGCAATCTGTGAAGTCAGTGAAAAGATCCAGGATTTCTGTCAGTTCAACGCATTCACGGAGGAGCAGACCATGACCATCAGTCTGGCACTGGAGGAACTGATGGTGATCACTGCGGAAAAGTCCATGCATCATCAGGGCTTTATGGATGTGCGGATTCTGCGCACAAAGGAAGGCGGGATCCTGCGCATCCGCTCGGAAGGAAAGCGCTACAATTCCCTGGAATATGCGGAGGCGGGCATGGAGTATCTGGGCGTAAATATGATCATGAAAATGGCAAAAAGGACAGAGTATCAGAATACGCTGGGATTGAATACGCTGATCGTTGTGATCTAACAAAATTCAAATCAGGAGTGGAAAAGATGAAGAGACATTCTGCATTAGTATTAAAAATTCTGACAGGATTCGCGGTTCTGGCGGTGCTGATCTGTGCGGCGTGCACCGGGATCGGATATATTCAATACCGCGCTTATATCCAGAAGCAGTATAACGATATCGCCTATCAGATCGCAGAGACATTCCGGGGATATTTTGAGGAAGGGGAGCTGGAGCGCTATATCGATCTGGCGGCCCGGTACAAAGCAGGAGAGATCTCGAAAGAGTCCCTGGAACGGGAGATGGCATCCGGCCGCTATCAGGAGCTGCAGGAACTGATGGATCGGCTTCGGGAACATATGGGAGCCAATGACATCTATCTGGCCCAGCTCGACGTGCAGGAAGTATACGACTTTTATCTGGAAAAGCTCGCTGCCGGATCGTCCGGGGACTTGTCGGAGGCTGTCAAAAACTGGAATCCTATGACCTACATTATGGACAGCTATGTAGAACCTTATCAGTTCGGAGATGTGGGCGGGATGAATCCTGCATATATCGAGGAAGCGGTGGCGCTTTCCAGAAGCGGTGAGCGCTCCGACAGTTATTTTATCTCCAAAAGTATCTACGGTTATAATACGTCGGCTATCCTCCCGATTGTGCTGGAGGGCCATACGACGGCGGTCATCGGCGTGGAGATCCCCATGGCGACGCTTCAGAAGGCGCTGAGCGATTATGTGTCCCACTCGGTCTTGAGCATGCTGGTCGTGACGGTACTGTGTCTGGCCGTCTATGTACATATCCTGTATCGTTCCATCATCGCGCCCATCAATCTGATCGCGACGGAAGCCAGCAGTTTTGTGAAAGAAGAAAATCAGGTATCCACAGAGCTTCAGAAGATCCGTACCGGAGATGAGATTCAGATGCTGAGCGAAACTCTTTTAAAAATGGAGGAGGATATCAATCATTATATTGACAATCTGACAAAAGTGACAGCGGAGAAGGAGCGGATCAGCGCGGAACTCAACGTGGCGACGCAGATCCAGGCGGATATGCTGCCGGGGATCTTTCCTGCCTTCCCGGGACGGCAGGAATTCGATATCTTCGCTACCATGAATCCAGCCAAAGAAGTGGGCGGAGATTTCTATGACTTTTTCCTAACGGATCCGGATCATCTGGCACTGGTGGTGGCGGACGTATCCGGAAAAGGCATTCCGGCGGCGCTTTTCATGGTGATCTCCAAGACCCTGATCAAGAACCAGGCGCAGATGGGAGCATCCCCGAAAGAGATCCTGGAGACGGTCAATGATCAGCTCTGCGAGAATAACGATGCGGAGATGTTTGTGACCGTGTGGCTGGGCATTCTTCAGATCTCCACCGGCCTTCTGACCGCGGTGAATGCAGGACATGAGTATCCGATCCTGAAAAAGGACGGCGTTTATGAGCTGCTCGACGACCCGCACGGGTTTGTCATGGGAGTCATGCCGGGGATGAAATACCAGGAATACGAGATCCAGATGCAGAAAGGGAACAGCATCTATGTCTATTCCGACGGTGCGCCCGACGCGGTCAATCTGGAGGAAGAGCAGTTCGAAAGGGACCGTCTGCTTGCGTCACTGAATAAAAATCCGGACATGTCACCCGTCGAACTCCTGGAACAGGTCAAGGGAGACATTGACTGTTTCGTAGGAGAGGCGGCGCAGTTTGACGATATCACGATGCTCTGCATGCGCTACTGCGGGGAGTGAACAGGACAGGGTGATCGTTCACATGCAGTCAGGACCCACAGCGCGGACAGATTATCCTTCCAGCCCCGTGTCTTGCATAGGCTTTCAGGAAAATCTGTCCGTGCAGTGCTGAGCTGTTACGGACTGGAAAATTTAAAAAAATAAAAACAGGGATTGACATTTAAGAAAAGCTTTGGTAATATAGTAAAGCTCACTGTGAAAGCAGTCGGGAAATAAATCACATTTTGGAAATTCAAATCGCTTTTTAGAAATTGATTAGAAAAATTTAGAAAAAAGTTATTGACAAACTTGAAAAGATGTGATATCCTGAATGAGTCGCCGCAAGAACGGCAGCAAAACATGAACCTTGATAATTAAATAGTGCTTTTAGAAAGTCTTCGAAAATTCTTTAAACAAAATTTTTGAGAACTGCTTTTGAAAGAAAGCAACCTAAAACAGTAACGGATAGAACAGCCAAGTGTTGTTCTGAACGGAACAAATTCTGATCGAGAGTTTGATCCTGGCTCAGGATGAACGCTGGCGGCGTGCTTAACACATGCAAGTCGAACGAAGCACTTAAGAATGATTCTTCGGATGAAGTCTTATTTGACTGAGTGGCGGACGGGTGAGTAACGCGTGGGTAACCTGCCTCACACAGGGGGATAACAGTTGGAAACGACCGCTAATACCGCATAAGCCAACAGGACCGCATGGTCTGGTTGGAAAAGATTTATCGGTGTGAGATGGACCCGCGTCTGATTAGCCAGTTGGCAGGGTAACGGCCTACCAAAGCGACGATCAGTAGCCGGCCTGAGAGGG
>ERZ808046.166-NODE-166-length-83260-cov-12.835868_pt1 | contig 83260 bp, 58 predicted proteins | sample MGYA00380196_ERZ808046 | MGnify/ENA primary metagenome ERZ808046 (study PRJEB31490, sample SAMN06133421) | mouse gut metagenome | isolation source: Z6_2 | host: mice | place: China: Chengdu | collected 2015-05 ... | reverse complement strand
TGCGATTCCGCCGCTGTTTCTGTTTGGGTGGATAAAATAATGTGCTGTTGGTGGCGACCAGAATTCGCTGTTCAACACCATTACAAAGGATGGAGAAATCGCCAAAAAGAAGCTGTATGAAATGGATGAGGAAGCTGTCAGAAAGGAAACTGCTTATGATGGATTCTACGCAGTATGCACCAACCTTACAGATGACAGCGTTGAGGATATCCTTTCCATAAGTGAAGGCCGTTGGAAAATCGAGGAATCCTTCAGAATAATGAAGACGGATTTTTTATCAAGACCAGTATATGTATCACGTGAGGACAGAATCCGGGCCCATTTCCTCACATGCTATCTTGCACTGCTGATCTACAGACTTCTCGAAAAGAAACTTGGGAGCGGTTTTACTGCAAACCGGATCATTCAAACGTTACGCGACTATAAGTTGTTGAAGATAGCCGGAGAAGGCTATGTCCCCGAGTATACAAGAACACCGCTGACAGACCATCTGCACGATGTATTTGGATTCAGGACCGATGCTGAGATTATCCCCACACGCAAACTAAAATCGATCATAGCTTTTACAAAAAAATAACTTCGACGCTACATAAGTCGCCAAGTAAGAAAACTGCAGAATCCCCCGAAAACTCTGGGGTTTCTGCAGTTGTATCATTTTAAAACTGTCAAAGACAGGATTATACCATCCTCTGCACAAATTAACTATTGCTTTTTTTCTGTTCCAGATCATACAGGTAATCATCCACGCCCTTTACGTTTTCCGCCCAGTCGCCTTCTCTGTCCATGTCCCATGTAAGTGTTTTTACAGACAGCTCCGTTTCCCGGCAGATCTGTGTGAGCCTTCGGCATCCCCGCTGGATGTTCTGACGCTTGATACTTTTCTTTTCGCAGGGAATGACATGCTGTTTCCAGTCTTTCCTGTAATTCTCACAATGAACACATTTCTCATTGTAGTCACCCCTGCAGGCAGTCTTTAGCAGCTTATCCATGTCATATGCTTCATAGACTGTTTCCGTCCCCATCAGCTTCATTGCCTGTAAGAACGGCGGCAGGTTTGCGTACTGGTTTGCCCCCGGCACACATCCAAAAGTCCTGCCTGACAGGGCATGGGCAAGGTCGCCTTTTAGCGGTCCCTCTGTTATAAATACTGTCTTTTCTCCCGGATTTCCCGCCAGGTGGACGGGGCTTCCGGAGGATGTACCCCTGTGGTAGTTGGTGCTGGAGAGCCAGATATACTTCCTGCCGTCATAAGGATGGTCAAGGCGTATCTGCGCACCCACGATCAGACCCTCCATGTTGCGGACCGGCACCAGAAAACCGGAGGATTTGTTAGAGAAATGGATGGTCCATTCCCCGTCCCTGTCCTGATAAAATCCCGGAACGCCTTCCACGGTGCAGCCTGCCGCCAGCAGCTTTTTTGTAAGGTTCTTATAGCCGAAGACCGGCGTACTCTTATAGCCGTTTTCCTCAATCTGCTGCTCCGTGAACCCGCGCTTTAACAGGTTCTGCCTGTGGGTATCCGCAAGCACCAGCATGGAAAAGAACATACTGTATGTCTTATGCCTCACCGCATCTGGCGCAGGCGGGACATTCTCTATCTCAGGCTCCTTTGGAATAATCTCCCTTTTCCTCACCTGATAGGCAGGCGCCTGCTCGTTCCTTCCGAGTGCATCCTTAATTTCTTTACAGGCAGTCTGGTTATCCACCCCGTATATCTTCCCATACAGGGAGAGCATCCCGCCGCTTTCCCCGCATCGGTTGCATTTGAACACATTCTTTTTGGTGTTGAGGTTGAGCTTTCCTTTTTTCTCCCCGCAGAACGGACAGTCCACATCAAGACTTGCTGCATTTTTATGCCGGATATGCAGGTTTAAGAGGTATGCCACATCCACGATGGAAAATGGAAAATCCTGATACATGGCGTTCCTCCTTTCCGCAGCCCGAAACAGGACTGCTTTCTTTCTGAGGGCGGCACAATGACGCACCGCCCTTTTTACTGTTTATTTCTAAAACTTCCTAGCTTGCCTGCCCTAATGCCATGTCAATCAGGAACTTTGCCGCCGCACGCAGGAGGTTGTCAGGTCCGCCGTAGGAGTCCACATACCACTGCAGATTTGCAGGTTTCTCCACGGCTACCTGCCCCAGTGTCTTCCCTTTGTTGAAGCCCATAGGGATAACGACGGCTGCCGCACTGTCACGGTTTAACATGGAATAGATCTGTTCCACCGGCATATCCTTTCTGATATTGGAAGCGCCCTGGGAAGCCTTCCCAGCAGGTACATTGTTCGCTGCAGACGCCTGTGCCGGTTTGGGCTGCTGCTGGTTTGCCTGTATGGATTGCTGTGCAACCTGCGTGTTCTGCATGGCAGGCGTCATTCCCTGTACGGACTGCTGTGGCTGTGGTGTCTGCCGTGCTGCTGTGGGAGCCGTTCCCTGCACCGTTTGTCCTGCGGCTTTCGGTACTGCCCCTGCCTGCTGCATGGCAGGCGTCATTCCCATCGCCTGTGCCACTTCTTCGGGCATGGGGATGTATGACTCTATCCCGTACTGCCCGGGGATATTTTCATCCTGCAGGATGGTCTCCCCTCCCATGTTTTCCCCTGAAAGCATTTCATTCTGGAAAGTTTCCTCCATACCGTTTGCGCCTGCAAGCATCTGCGGTTCAAAGGGAGCCTCCGTCACTTCCGGATCAATATCTTCCTCTTTATCCGCAAACTGCAGCCCAAAACCTGCATCGGAGAGCGCACGGCCAACAGCGGCTGTTTCTGCCAGCTCCACATATTTATTGCCGAACTGCCCGTCCGCCGTCATATATTTCTGCGCCAGCGCATTGGAGATAAAATTTTCCTCCGCATCATTTTTGTTAAGGTACACCCTCGCTTCCACGATGGCAACCTGATCTGTCAGCTTCAGGATCTTCTTTACGATCTTCCCTTCCGGATATTTCAGGCGGAACCAGAGCTTTCGGAATGCCACATCAAGATAATACTTTCCTGACTGCCCTTCCTGCTGGATCACCCTCATGTATTTCCTGGGATCAAATCCCTCCACTTTATTCAGGTTGCGGATTCCCTCCACTTCATCATACATATATGCCGTATTTGCTGTTAATTCTCCCATTTGTATTCTCCTTTCCTTTCAGGGAAGGGGTACATATAATAAGTACCTGCCTCCCCCACATTTTCTTGAATTTTTATTTAGTTTTTCAGAATTTCTCATACAAGATATTTGCACATGAAACTGTCAAAGCTGTCAAAATCGCTCCAGTCCGCCGTTTCAGACTCGTCTTCCGCCGTGGTGTTCCACAGTTTGGCCAGGTCATTGTCATACCCGGATGTATCCGCATCAAGCCCGTGGTGCAGGCAGTATGCCGTCCACAGGCAGCGGAACTGGTCCCGGAGGATTTCTACATCGAAACAGCTCTGTCTGGCAAACTCCTTCAGATATTTCATTTCAGCCTCCCGGCTGACCATACCCTGCATGGACTCGATGATCCGTGCGGCAGCATGATAACCGTCACGCCGCAATATACCTGACTGATATTGGATGTCTTCATTTTTCATCTTCCGGCTCCTCCTGCAATCATCTGCCGTCTATTCATCCGGCCACTCTACTTTTGCTTTGACTTCTTTACAAATCCCTGCCCGAAACACCCAACGCCACTGAACACCGTCTTCGCCAATCATCCAGATATAACTGCCATCCTGCACATAAGCTGCAATCGACTGAAACATCTTAAAGTCATCGCCAAGCTTCTCACCAATAAATTCCAGTTCCGTAATGTTTCCATCCTGATCTAACTGAAAATCGTAAGGCTGTCTCTGCGTCATAGCCAAAACACGCCCGGTATGCTGTGTCTGAACAAAAAATTTGCTTTCTTTCATTTCAATACAATATCCCATTTTGGATCTCCTTTTCTTTTTAAATATCTTCTGAAGTGCAGATATGAAATTCGGAATACTATTATGATACCTGCTCCATACTCAGCATGAGCTGCCCGTCTGCTCCTTCCAGTAGCCTGATATTTTCGGGCAGATGCTCCAGGGAGACTGCCACAACTTCATTTTCTGCCATATCCCTGCCGCCTTCCTGTTCTTCTCCTGCCTCCCCGGTGGTAAAACGCCACTGGTTCAAGTGAAAGAACAGGGTACACCACACCTCGTTATCCGGATGCGGAAACGGCTTTGCAAGACTGTCCCCGATAACCACGATAGCGGGACATCCCAGCAGGGACATCTGTATGTAGCACATCATGGCTGCCGTGCGGTCAATGTCCTGCGCCACAAACAGCACCTGCTCCTGGTAATTGATGCCATGCTTTTTTGCCACGTTTGCAAAAGCGATAAGCATGGCGCCCGCACCGCAGGCGGGATCATTCACACTGATGTAACGTCTTTCTTTCAACATTTCATCCGCTCCCATATCCGTAAACTGTATTTCCGACATAAATTCGCAGATATGGTAAGGCGTAAAAAACTGCCCTTTCTGTTCCTGATGCAGATTCAGGTAATGGTACAGGCTGCCCAGAAAATCCTGCTCCGGATTATCGCTTAACGCCAGCACCACAAGGTTCAGCATTTGGGGAAAAATCTCCCCTTCTTCCTCCTGGTAACTGCTTATAATGGAGTGGTATTTTTCCTCCCGCTCCTCTGTTTCCGGCGTGGGCAGTATATTTGCCATGGAAATTGCTGACAGGCTCAGGAAGTCGTTCCATACCTGCCATCTGGAATACCGGAAGGCAAACTTATCCATCAGGGCACAGAATTCCTTTTTGTAATCTCTTTTTTCCATACCGCAGCCCCCTAACCGGCAAGCTGGCTGACACGGATCTCAAAATCCGTATCCATGCTGCCCTCCCTTACGATAATGCTGTCTTTGCTTCCGCCCATGATCTTCAGTCCGGTAATCGCTACAGCGTCTTCAATGTTGGAAATGAGCCTTTCCTTCTCCATCATTTCATCCTGACAGTTACAGCTCCCGCATCCGCACTCGGAAAGTGTGCAGCGGTACTGCCGGCCGGCTTCCGGTGTGGATATGTATGGATCACATACACTGTATCCATGCTTATTGAGTACAGCCACGGTGTCTTCAAATACCTCCTTGAGAATTTCAATATTCCACGGGAATTTTTCCTCTACTTCAGCCGTACTCAGTTCCAGAAGCTGCATCAGATACCAGTAGGTCGCATTGTCTATGCTGTTTACCCTTTCCGTCATCCGCTGGTTCATCTCCACTTCCATTTTTTCTATTTCTTCTGTTCTTTCTTCCGTATTTTCCATATTTATGACCTTGCTCCTTTCAAACTTTTCACTTGTCATTTATAAATTGATCACTTCCTGACGGTATCCGCCATTTTCAGGCTGTCTTTTATTTTCCTCCAGCAAACGGTTGTATTCCCTGATGACGCGCTCCCCAAGCCGGGTATTTCGCCTGTCACACTCCGTATTGTGGATGGCGGTACAGACAGCCCGTTTGCTGCCGATGATGGCGACCTGTACGCCTGCCCTCGTTATCGCGGTGTAAAAGATATTCCGCCGCAGCATTTTATAAAACATGGGCAGCCACGGCAGGATCACCATCGGGTACTCACTTCCCTGGCTCTTGTGAACCGTCGTGGCATAAGCGTGTTCCACCATTTCCAGTTCCTCGCTTCCGTATTCCACCCGGCGTCCGTCTGAAAACTCCAGTTCCGCAAGCTCTGAGCCGTTTTCATCCACATAAATATTTTTGATGTATCCGATGTCACCGTTGCTGATCTGGTTCTTGTTCTTATTATGGATGATCCGGTCTCCCAGACGGAAAGTGCGTTTGCCGGAACGGATCTCCGGTTTCCCCTCCTCCTTCGGGTTCACCATCTCCCATAACCTTTCATTCAGTGCATTTACGCTGGCCTCCCCCGTTTTACGGTAGGGCGTCAGCACCTGCACCTTATCCATGCCAAACGCAGCCACGCTGGAACGGTACAGCTCCTGCACCTTGTCGGCAGCCTCCTCTGCACTCCCCGCAGGGATAAAGGTAAAATCTGCGCCATAATCCAGGGCTGCGTCATTTTCCTGCATCCGTTTCGCATTGGCAATAATACGGCTTCCCTCTGCCTGACGGAAGATCGTGTCAAGCACTGTTACCGGAATGATGCCACACTGCACCAGCTCACGGAACACATTCCCGGGACCTACACTGGGGAGCTGGTCCACATCCCCCACCAGTACCAGGCGGCTTCCTGGCCGGATATGGGCAAAAAAGATGTATGACAGCCTCATGTCGGACATGGTAAACTCGTCCGCTATGATAAAGTCTGCCTCCAGCATGCCTTCCAATTCCTCACTGTCCTCGTCACTGGTAAGCCCAAGGGCGCTGTGCATGGTAATGGCATCCTGCCATCCCGTGCTTTCCGCCATCCTGCGGCTTGCCCTTCCTGTGGGCGCTGTCAGCAGTACGCTGCCGCCGCCCAGTTTCTCATTGATGTAGAGCAGCACCTTCTGTTCCGTGGTCTTACCTGTTCCGGGACCGCCGGTGATGATACTGACTGAATAACGGAATGCCTTCCTGACACCCTCCTCCTGTTTCGGTGAAAGGCTGATGCCCAGTTCTTTCTGCGCCTCTGCCAGCAGGAAAGTAATATCCTGTTCCTCCTGCTCCTCCAGAAGCAGGGATACCAGCCTTCTTGCTGCACCGCACTCATACCCGTACATATTCGCAGGGTAAAGGGCGCCGCTTTCATAGTACATCTGTTTTTCCCTTACAAGCTGGTAGAGCACCTTGTAGACAGCCATCTCCGTGACAGTCTCCCTGTCATAGCCGGCATTGAGCTGCCCATATACTTTCTTCTGGAACTGCTGTTTGTCCTGATACAGATGTCCCTCCTGCATATCCTGTTCCATGCAGTACCAGATGCAGCCCTCAATCCGCATGGGATCATCAGGCTTTCCCCTGTTTGCTTTTGCAATCTCGTCCACGGTCAGGAAACCGAACCCGCTGATCCTGCACAGCGCGAATGGCTGGTTCTTTACGGTATCCAGCGCATCATTCCCAAATTCCTCATAGATCTTCTGAATCTTTTTGGGCGTTACCTTAAAGGGCGTCAGGTATGCCGCAAGGTCACGCAGGGCATGGCTGCCCTGGTAAGATAGAAGGATGCCATCCAGCTTTTTACGGGTAATGCCTTTGATCTCCAGCAGGCTGTCCGGGTAATGGTCCAGCACGTCAAATGTCCTTGTGCCGAATTTCTCCACGATCAGCTCCGCCATCTTCGGCCCGATACCCTTTATCATGCCGGAGGACAGGTAGCCTTTTATCCCCTCCTTCGTCTGGGGCAGGATCTCCTCATAGCTTTCCACCTGTAACTGCAGCCCGTACTTATTCTTTACCCAGTTCCCCACAAGTTCCGTTTCCGTGGTCTCCGTATCCGGCAGGCCGGTACCCGTTGCCGTGAACCGGACGCCTTTTCCTTTATAGCGGGTGTCTTTTGCCGCTTCCGGCACACCCGCATCCTCCGTGTGGTACACGAAGATGCAGAACCCGCTTTCTTTGTTACGGAATATTTCTTTTACAAATCTGCACCTCATCTGTTCTCTCCTTTCTGCGCTCTCTCCTCATCCCAGTCATACAATAAAAGGTCATAGCTTGAAGTACGGATAGCTCTCCCACTTTTCCGGAAACGGTAGTTTCGGAAGGCGAACCCCGTAGGCTTATGGGTATACCGTGCCGCAAAGACCAGGTATTCCGTGCCAAGCCAGGATGCTGTCCCGACAGTCTCTTCAGTCTCATCACCAAAGTTCAGAGCATACAACCAGTTATCACGGGCGCTGCATGGATCGGCATATATCTCTCCACCCGGAAGGGCAAGAAGTTTCTCCTTCATGGCATTGTAATCCTTCAGCCCCGGATGTGCCGCCAGGGTATCAGCGGCTAGTGCCTTTTCAAACTCGCAGAACGGAATGAAAGGGTTCTTTCCCGGAAAATCCCCGTTACCATCAAGGCAGCGGACCTCACCGCCGGCAATGACCTCAAAGATAATTCCTTCCCTGACCGTGCAATCATTCTCACAGTAGTTCCCTGTAGTCGAGGCTGTATACCAGATCCCGTCTATCATGGAGCGGTTGAAATAACGCTCCGGACCTTCTGTTGTGCAGAATGTGTCTCTGCACATGCCGGTATCCTCCATATGGTGTGTCACCCTGATGCGTTTCCAGGCAACTTCCTCTTTCCTATCCGGTAAAGTTATACCAGAGATTTCCTTTATCTCTGCAAGCATGGCGCCTCCTTTCTGCTCCAAAAGGGCATAGACAGGGATGTTCAGTTCCCCCGCCATTTTGATCTCGCCCCGCATCCCGCTGCTGATCCGGCTGCCGCACACAATGATGGCTTTGCTCAGCCTCAGCACGGAAAGCCCGAAAGCAAGCCCTGCTTCCCTCTCCTCCGGGATGTTGTCATCCAGGTATTCCGGAAGGAAGCTGTGGGGCGCGATTGCCCTGCATCCGGTAACACCGGACACAAGACCTGCATAATACGCCGCTTTCTCCATATTCTTCCGTATCCCCTCTTTTGTCGGTGCCGACAGCGGGGAACAGATATATACAAGGTCATTTATCTTCATTTAAGCCGCTCCTTTCACTTTGACGGAAAACCTCCGGCTCTCCGTGGTATTCACATAGTCGTCATAGACATCCGGGTGCTGCACCTTTAAGCGCTCCAGCCCCTTTTTGTCAATGCCCGTGCGGTAGGCCGGGTTATAGGAAAGTACATACTGTTTACTGCCGTCCGTGAGGACTGCCGTACAGCTTGTTCCCATCTTCTCCACGATCTCCGCATAGGTTTCCTTCATCCTTTCATCCAGTTTTTTCGCCTCCCCTTCATGCTGTGCCTTCTGCTCCTTCAGCTCCAGATACTGCCTGACGCTGGCAAGGTATTTCCGGTCAAGCTTTACCAGGTCCGCATCCTTGTCCGCCGGGCCGCAGTGTTTCCGTATGCTCTCCAGCACAAGGTCTGGCTTTTCGGTATAAGGCGGTTCCACTCTTTTTTCCACGTTCTGGGTCCAAAAATAATCCTCCTCCATGATCAGGTCTTCCTCAATATCAAGGTCACGCTCCATGCAGCGGATAAAAAATTCATTCTCGTTGTTCCCATAAAGGCAGGCAAAGTACATCTTATTGATGTTCATCACCGCCATGTAATGCCTCCCCTGATACTCATAATTGACCGGTGTGGAATCATTGGCCCACTTATTCTGGCAGTTATAGTTGGTGGTCTTGCACTCAAGGATGCCTTTGCTGCCATCGGGAAAGTCTATAAAAAAATCCACGTCTGCAAGCATGAACGGAAAAAGCGGATGTCGGAACATCTTCCGGACAGGGTACACCTTCAGACCTGTCTTTCTGGAGAATATCTCCGCAACAAGATCCTCCAGCCTGTGTCCCACTTCCTTTGCCACCCAGTTGTCTTCCTCCTCATCCATGACCGCCTGTATTCCAAGCTTGTCATAATACAGGTCACGCTTCGTACAGAACGGCGACATTCCCATGATAGCTGCGGCGTCGCTCCCGCCAATCCCTTTGCGGCGGTAGGAAAGCCAGTCCTCCCTGCTTAAATTCTCTGTGTCCACAAACACCTCTGCCTTATAATTCAGATCCAGTCCCATTCTTTTCCTCACTTTCTGCCGCCTTTTGCGGCTGTATATTCCGGACAGAAAAAGAGAAGGTCTTTCCCTTCTCTCCCTGTCCTTATCGCTATTCAGTTCTATTTTGTTCTGCGGCAGGCTGCTGCTCTGTTTTCTGCGGCTCTCCTGCCCTGCGTCTGGCGGAAAGGACAAGGGCATCCTCACCGATCCCGGCGTCTGCCTTTGGTTTCCTGCCTGCCCTGCGCCTGCATTTTTCAATGGCTACATTCCGGTCATAGCCCGTTTTTTTCTGAAGACTTTCCGTAATCTTCCGGCACCTGTCGCGCATACGCTCATACTGCATTACTGCGCAGAATCCAATCCGCTCCCTGTCAGTCTGCAGGAACTCGTCCAGAAGGTCCGCATAATCTGCAAGCACGTTGCATATCACGATCAGGTCACCCTCGCAGCTTGTGATGGTTTCCTCCCGGCTGTGCGTCATGCTGTAATAGCGGATGGATATCCGGCGCCGTTCATCATTGATGACATCTTCCAGAATTTCTATCGAATCCTCAACCATTTACAACGGTTCTCCTTCCTCGTAGATGAAAACATCCTGTTTTACCCTGTCATACAGATAGATGCTGTTGGACAGGCAATCCTCTCTGTATTCGTCTTGATTGTTAATTTCCTGCATATTTCTGATATACATACAGTTTTTGTTTCCCTTTTCTATTGGGCAAACCAAAACTTCAGTGACATTGAGCGGATAAATGAGCAGATTACTCTCCGTGCGCACTGCAAGTTTCTGCAAAAATGGTCTGTTTACCAGACAGCAGGCTCCAAATAGATGTTTCTTGTTTGAGACCACATACACTTCTGCCTTCGGACCAGCATTTTCCTGAAAGCTCTTAAGCTTCTGCTCTATCTCCCTGTCCGGTTTTACCCTGAGCAGTTCCTTGATTTTTCCAATTATTTCATCCGCATAAAAGCTGTCTTTTACAGACATATTCTCTATGCCAATCCTGTATAAGTCACCCTCGGAAACATTCCATATTCCCATCAGTTCATTAGTGATTTCCATAGATGCGTTTCTCGAATTTATGCGTATCTCCATATCCACATAGTAAGCAATGACAAGATCAAGAAATCTCCTGTGCGGAATACGTTCCAATCTTTGAGCATTGGCACTGTAATTGATAACCTTTATCCTTATCCTGTCCTTCATCATACGAAAATCTTTCACATGCTCTGCTGCATTCTTTGGCATTTCATCTTTACAATATTTTAGTAACAGGTCAAAAGCTATTTCTTTCAGGGTCATTTTTCCTGCTGCAAAAGGCAGAATATATTCCTCCAGACGTATAACTGGACTTATTGTTTCATTCGCACCGTGGATACAGATACCATGCAGGGCAATTTCATTATTTTTCAATCCATCATGTGGCAATACCTGATACCTGTTCCCAAGCAAACGCCTCAACTCCTTTATAACCCCATTTCTAAAATCATCCACTCTCTTATCCTCCTTCTTACCACTTATAAGCACCCGGCACATCATACTCCGTCCACTTGACAGACAATGCCCTGGCAATGGTTTCCTCCATCCGGGTGATGCGGCTCCCCTCCTCACCTTCGCAGGCGAGCATATAAAGGATTTCCGAAATACCAAAATAGATTTCATGCGCGGTACAGGGATCTTCCCCATACTGTGCCGCGAACAGATCCACCGCCTCGGCTTCATATTTCCGCGGGATGCCCAGTTTATCCATGACACCCTTCATGCAGTTTACGGGGTTTACGATTTCAATCCCCAACAGCCTTGTAAGGTTCCCGACAGCAAGCTGGTACTTTCCGTACAGCAGTTTCAGATGGGCGTCAAATTCAGCAATCCGCGTACCGTTGCGGTGTCCGAGCCGCAAGGGGTTGCCTAAATTGATTGTGATATTCTCGCTCCCCGATACCAGCATGGGATAAATATTGGCTCCGCCGGAACCAGTATCCGAAGTTGTGATCCTTACCACGGGTTTCATTTCCTCCGCCGTCTTCCCGTGCAGCGCCAGTTCCTTTTTATAAGCATCCAGCAGGCCGTCCTCCCCGGAAAGCTCCCAGAGTGCAGATGCCATGTCATGCTCATAAAAGCCCGCAAGGTAATTGCAGTCCTTGAAGTTCTTTGTCAGGTAGTCCACGGAGTGCAGGAATACCTGCTCCATGTCAAGCACTGCATAATCATGGCAGTCGCCTCCCAATACAGCGGAGACCTTACCTTCCGAGATGCGCAGGAGCGCATCTCCTTTTGCCACCTTCAGGCAGTCATTCAGGATTCGAGCATATACGTTTTTTTCCACTCTGCGCAGTCCCGCACCGGAAATGCCTGCGCGGTCGAGGATGCTCTTGATCGCACAGTCCCTGACAGGGTAATACTGGTTCTAAACTTTCAGGAGAAGTCCCGTATTGATGATGGTATCTGTGATGATGTCTTCATCCAGCCCTTCATCTGCATACTTCTCCTTCAGTTCCTCCTCCACTCTGCTCCCGCTGGTGATCGCCACAAGGCGCAGGTTTTTGGAAGTTTTCCTTTCCCAGAATGAATTTCTCCCGATGCTTTTCAGGCACTCAAGGAAATCCTCCTGATTCTGGAATACGCCGCGATAGCCGTCAGCAAATACTCTTGTTTCACTCATTCTTTTTTCCACCTTTCTTTTTTCTCTCCATTTTTGGAGGCATATTTATCCAGCCGCTTATGCGGACAAGCCCTCATGGGCATTTCTGGCAATAAAAAAGGAATGGTCCTCTAAGGGTTTCCATTCCATACTGCGTGTGGTAATCCACAAATCTGTTTTTGTTCCCGGTAGTTATTCGCATACCATAGAAACAAAAAAAGTGCCAAAAGACTGCCATGCTTATACATGGTATCTCTGACACTCATTACAATCTTAAACAACGTATGCCCCGGCTTTTATCCAAAGGAACTGCGCCGGAACCTGCAGCTTTCGGATAATACGGATATTCCGGATTTTTCATACCGGATCAGCCATATTATTCCTGTTCTTTACTGACAGGCATCGCATAAAAATCAATTATGGGATAATCTTAGCACAACATCTTGTATTCTGTCAACTTAATAATACTATATATTCTGCTTTTAATCATTAGCTCTCCACATAAATAAAATAATTTATTTTTTTCAAATTTTTTCAAGTATCTGCTCCCTAGTCAGGTACTTCTTTTTTAGATTGACCTGTTACAACAGTTTATCCGTATCAGGCATCCGTTCTTTGATAACTGAAGAACGTACACCCTCATGTATATGGGTTCTGATGAATGGCTCACTGCTGACAGTCCTGCCATCCGTTCGGATTAAATTGCACATAGTGCAGCCAGTCAACGCGGCCGGAAAGGACGCAGGAAGCGGTGAGGGAAGGTATGTGTAGATTTAATCACAAATTTTGAAAGAAGGAAATCTATGAACAAAGAAGAAACAAAACAACAGGCTCTTTTTACTGAATACCCGGATATTGTCAACGTAGAGCAGTTAAGCACTATGCTTGGGATTAGCACCAAAACAGCCTATAAGCTTCTGAAAGAAGAAAAAATAAAGAGCATACACATAGGACGTACTTATAGAATAGCAAAAATACATGTATTAAAATATTTAGAATTATCTGAGTAACCCTTTTCTTTTGAACCATAAACACTTATAATAGCTCTTATCATGGCAGATGGGAGCTGTTTACCAAAAAGGAGGTTAAACGAATGGTAGCAGGACATCTGCGTATCCAAAACGGATACTATCAAATGATTTTGAGTTATAAGGATGAGCATGGGAAACGCAAGACCAAATCCATCTCAACCGGTCTGGAAGCAAAAGGCAACAAGCGTAATGCAGAAAGGATGCTAACAGCGGCACGGCAGTCTTTTTCTCCGGAACCCACTGAAGGCAAGAACAAAGTGGCTGCAACGGAAACAGAAATTGCTAATGGCAACAATAGCAGCAAAGAAACAGGGGATGCTTCTCCCTTATTTTGCGATTTTCTGTTAGAATGGCTGGAAATGACAAAAAACAGTATTGAAATCACCACCTATGGCGGCTATGAATATACTGTCAAACGCTGCATCATCCCATACTTTGAGCCGAAACAGCTTACTCTCAGGGATCTGGAGAAAAATCCGAAGGTCATTCAGGACTATTACCAGTATGAAATAATGGAACGGAAATTGTCAACCAACACCGTAATCCACAGACATGCAAATATTAGGAAATGCCTGCAGTATGCCTACCAGATTGGACTGATCAACTCCAATCCCGCTGACCGCATTGAACGCCCCAAGAAAAACACCTTTTCTGGGAGTGCATACAATGAGGATGAGCTTCAGGAATTGTTTAGGCTATTTCAGGATGATCCGCTGGAATTTGCAGTAATCGCGGCAAGCTTCTATGGACTGCGGCGCAGTGAGGTAGTCGGATTAAAATGGAGTTCCATTGACTTTGATGCCAATACGATCACAATCAGGCATGTTGTAACACAAGCTACTGTGAACGGCAAGTTTATCACTGTGGCAAAGGATAGAGCAAAGAACAAATCAAGTCTGCGCACCTTGCCTTTAGTGGCACCTTTCAAAGAGCTACTGCTTCGGATTAAGGAAGAACAGGCTGAACAACGCAGAATTTGCGGAAAAAGCTATTGCATGGATTATCTGGAATACATTTATCTTGATCCCGTTGGAAAACTCATCCGCCCTGACTTTGTGACACAGCATTTCAGCCTGATGCTGGAAAAGAAAGGTTGCCGCAAGATACGCTTCCATGATCTCAGACACAGTTGCGCTTCCCTGCTTTTTTCACATGGGGTAAGCCTGAAGGAAATTCAAGAATGGCTCGGACACAGCAATATCTCAACCACTGCAAACATCTATACGCACATGGATTTTAACAAGAAGATTTCTTCAGCCAATGCGATTATAGGTATTCTGGGCAAAGAAAAAGAACCCACAACAGCGACCAACTGAATTTGTGGATTCCAATTCATTGCAATGCTGGTAGCCGGACTTGAACCGGCACGAACTAATGTTCGACAGATTTTAAGTCTGTTGCGTCTGCCTATTCCGCCATACCAGCAGATTGTTTGCAACTCCATCCCGTTCCAATCCATTCCAAAAGATTCCAAAACTTTTGGAGTGATATGTTCAGGAAAAATCCTGTAAGTTATCAAAAAACCCTGTAAAATCAAGGGCTATGAAAGAAATTATTAAACTGGCGCTTTGGATTTTAAGTCCCTTGCGTCTGCCTATTCCGCCACACCAGCCGACGCAGAGTAAGGAACAGGCCAACCGGCCCCGCCTTACATTCTATGCACACCCCTGTCGGGAAATGCAAATGGATGGAGGTGGATTCGAACCACCGAAGCAATTTGCAGCAGATTTACAGTCTGTCCCCTTTGGCCACTCGGGAATCCATCCATGAAAAGCGCTCTAACGCTTTAACCTAAGCCATTGTAGCATATGTCGCCATAAATTGCAACCGAATTTTTTATGCCCGACCGCAGCTTTTATAATGCAGCGGCCGGGAAACGCCCCGGAGGAGGCGCCGTCTGTCACTGTCCCCTGTATTTCAGAATCATTGCCGAAAAGGCAGGCAGCGATACCTTAATCTTGCCGGCAAAAATGGAGTACTCCACAGGCTCCAGGCTGTAACCCCTCTCGGAGGTCTGGATCAGCTGCACCATGACGCCGCTGCGGGGGATGTTCACCTCCCAGACCATCACTTCCTTCTCCAGTTCATGCTGGTTGTTGTTCACCAGAATCACACATTGCTCCCGGCGGCTGAAACGACCGTAGGCAAGATAGTTATAATCGGCATCAATATATTTGATAGAACCGGTTTTCAACTCCTGGTTGCCCTTATGGATGCGTATGATCTCTCTGTGGAAGGCAATCAATTCATGATCCTCATGCCCCCAGGGATAAGTTCTCCGATTGTCGGGATCGGTGAAGCCGCACAGGCCCGCCTCGTCCCCATAATAGATGGTGGGAGCGCCCATCCAAGTCATCTGCATCACCACCGCAGCCCGGAACACCGCCTTGTTGACGCCCTGGTCCGCCGCCTCCGGCCCCAGAGTGCCGGTACGCCCCACCTTGTGATTGGTGCGGGTCAAAAAACGGGAGTGATCGTGATTGGACAACTCATTCATGGCCACCTGCCAGCTGGGCATGGCCAGATTGGAACTGTGATGCTTCATGGCTCCCCAGAAACTGTCCGCATTGCCCAGCAGATCCTCCCGGAAATCATCGCTGTGCTTCTCCATGCCTGTGAGGAACCATGTGACCGGCTCCATAAAGGCATCGTAATTCATCACGGTATCCCATTCATTCCCCTGCAGCCACTCCCTGGTGTTGCCGTAATGCTCCGCCAAAATGATGGCATTGGGGTTTGCCTCCTTGACCACCCGGCGGAACTCCTGCCAGAAATGATGGTTGAACTCAGGAGAATGCCCCAGGTCCGCCGCCACGTCCAGACGCCATCCATCCACATTATAAGGGGGAGACACCCATTTGGCGCCGATATGCAGCACATAGTCAAACAGCGCCTTGGAACCTTCGTAATTCAATTTGGGCAGAGTATCATGCCCCCACCAACCGTCATAGTCTTTATTATAAGGCCAGTTGCTGCTGAAGAAAGCAAAATAGTCTTTATAGGGACTGTCTCCGGACACATGGGCCCCTTTTTCATATCCCGGCGCATATTCATAGATCCGCTCCCGGTCCATCCACTTGTTAAAGGAGCCGCAATGATTGAACACGCCGTCCAGAATCACTTTCATGCCCCGGCGGTGCGCCTCCTCCACCACCCGGACAAAGAGGCTGTTGCTGGCCTCCAGATTGGCCTTGTTGGTCACCCGGTCGATATATCTGCTGGCATGGCTGTTGTCCTTGTCCCCGGGAGAAAGCAGATCTCCCTGATCGCTGATAATGCGTCCGAAATGGGGATCAATATAATCATAGTCCTGAATGTCATACTTATGGTTGGAGGGGGAGACAAACAGAGGATTGAAATAAATCACCTCTACGCCCAGGTCCTGGAGATAATCCATTTTATCCAGCACTCCCTGCAGATCCCCGCCATAGAATTCCCGCACGTCCATCTGGGCCGGATATCGGTTCCAGTCCTCCACACGGTGTACATGCTCCCCGATATAGGTATATTCATCGGTGAGCACGTCATTGGAGGGATCCCCATTGCAGAAACGGTCCACATAGATCTGGTACATGACGGCGCCCTTGGCCCAGTCCGGCGTCTTAAAGCCGGGCAGGATTACAAAATCATAGTATTCATTCACGTCCCGGGCCAGCCCTCTCACATCATAGATGCCGGAAATCTTGCCCGTCTCCACCTCGAAATGATATATGACTTTCTCATTCTCCAGCTGGAGTTCATAGGCGTAATAATCGAACAGCCCATCCGACTCCGCCCGGCTCATCAGATGGCGCCGGCCTCCGCACACGATAAACACCCGGTCCACATTGTGCCTTGCGGTCCTGAAGCGAATGGTCACCCTGTCGTAAGGGGCCGGCTGTGAAGGGCTCACATAATCCTCGGTGGTGTCGGTGAAAAGACCTCTTTTATTAAAAACAGGACGCATAGTCGCCATGTATATCTGGGTCTGTTCCACTCTCCGTATATAGTCGATATCCATGCCTTTACCTCCCGGTCTGCATAATGTGCATTACTTTTATTTTAATAGATTAGGGTTGCCTGCGCAAGGGTTTGATCCCCCGGTTCAACCAGTACTATAGTACTATTTACAGTGTTCGGCAAATCAGTAAAAAAGACAGCCGCTAAGCTGTCCTTTTTAGAGAAGGTATTTCTTTCTTATGGGGTATAGCAAAAAACTATATAATGTATTGGGGGGTTACGCATATTATAATACCATGCCCACCCGGATTTGCATAGCCTCACTTTTCACAAATATTACAAAATGGCATATCTGTTTTTGTGCATTTCTTACAATATTCTATATTGCTCCCGCCCCGGGCTGCCCATCCTTACACCACTCCCGAAGATATAGGAAAACACGCCGTTTGCCATTACACCGGCTGGAACAAAGCCTCAAACTCCTCCTGGCCGATCTTCTCCTTCTGAAGCAGAAGTTCCGCGCAGCTGTGCAGCACATTCTCATGCTCCAGAATCAGTTCTTTTGCCCTGGTATAGCACTGGTCAATAATGGACTTGACCTCCCTGTCAATCTCGCCGGAAATGGCCTCGCTGTGGCTCTTGGCATGGGCCAGATCCCTGCCGATGAACACCTCATCGTCGTCATCGTCGTAGCAGATCACACCGATCTGGTCGGACATGCCGTAGCGGGTCACCATACGGCGGGCCTCCTTGGTGGCCTTCTTGATGTCGCTGGACGCGCCGGTGGTAATATCTTTGAAAATGATCTCCTCGGCGATCCGGCCGCCCAGGGAAACCATGATGTCCTGCATCATCTTACCCTTTGTCAGGAACATCTCATCCTTTTCCGGAAGGGGCATGGTATAGCCCGCCGCTCCCAGGCCCGTGGGAATAATGGAAACCGTGTGCACCGGTCCCACATCCGGCAGCACATGAAACAGAATGGCATGGCCCGCCTCGTGGTAGGCGGTGATCTTTTTCTCCTTGTCGGAGATAATGCGGCTCTTCTTCTCCGCGCCGATCCCCACCTTTACAAAAGCGGCCTCAATATCTTCCTGCTGCACAAAGGCTCTGTCCTTCTTGGCGGCATTGATGGCGGCCTCGTTCATCAGGTTCTCCAGATCCGCGCCGGAGAAGCCCGCCGTGGTCTGGGCTACCCGCTCCAGGTCCACGTTCTCGGACAATGCCTTGTTGCGGGCATGCACTTTAAGGATTTCTTCCCGGCCCCGCACGTCAGGACGGCCCACCGCCACCTTGCGGTCAAAACGGCCGGGACGCAGAATGGCGGGATCCAGTATATCCACCCGGTTGGTGGCCGCCATCACGATGATACCCTCATTGACGCCGAAACCGTCCATCTCCACCAATAGCTGATTCAGAGTCTGTTCTCTCTCGTCATGGCCGCCGCCCATACCCGTGCCCCGTCTGCGGGCCACGGCGTCAATCTCGTCTATAAAAACGATGCAGGGGGAGTTCCTCTTGGCATCCGCGAACAAATCCCTGACACGGCTGGCGCCCACGCCCACAAACATCTCCACAAAGTCCGACCCGGAAATGCTGAAGAAAGGCACGCCCGCCTCTCCCGCCACGGCTTTGGCCAACAGCGTCTTGCCGGTTCCGGGAGGTCCCTCCAGAAGCACGCCCTTGGGAATTCTGGCCCCCAGTTTGGTATACTTGCCGGGAGACCTCAGAAAATCCACGATTTCCTCCAGTTCCTCTTTTTCCTCCTTCAGGCCCGCCACCATGCCGAAATCCGTCTTATTTTCCCCGGCATAGAGCCGCACGGCCCGGTGTCTGCCGAAGTTCATCATCTTGCTGTTGCCGCCGCCCGCATTCTGGGCGTTCATCATCATAAAGAAGAAAATAAACATGGCCGCAATGATCAGCAGGGGAAGTATGGTGGTGAGAAACAGACTCTCCCGTTCAATGTCCTCCACGGTAGGTTCATAGCCATGCTCCCTGGCGAGGGCCTCCACTTCCCGGATATCCGTGGCATACAATTCCCGGACCACATCCCCGAACACCACCCGGGCATATCCGGTGGGAGCTTCCCTGTTGGGGATTATGATCACTTCCCGCACCACGCCGCTGTCCAGATCCTGAACGAACTGCGCCTGGGTGTAATCATTTTCCTGTCTTCGCAGCAGAGAGATCACCGCCAGCATGACCAGCAGAAACGCAATCAATATAAAATAAGAACTGAAATATCTGCTATGTTGTTTCAATGGATGCCTCCTAATTCATTTCCGTTTCAAACTTTACCACCCCAATATAGGGCAGATTCCGATAACGCTGGTCATAGTCCAGGCCGTATCCCACCACAAACTCATCCGGTATCTGAAAACCGGTGTAGTCCACATGCACGTCCACCACCCTGCGTTCCGGCTTATCCAGAAGGGTACAGAGACGCAGGGATCTGGGTCCCCGGTCCCGCAGCATCTCCAGCAGGTAACTCAATGTCCGGCCCGAATCCACGATATCCTCCACCACCAGCACATCCTTGTCCTTGAGGGATTCGTCCAGATCCTTCACGATCTTGACCACGCCGCTGGATTTGGTATCTTTGCCATAGCTGGACACGGACATAAAGTCCAGCGACACCGGTACGCTGATGCGCTTGGCCAGTTCACACATGAAAAAACTGCCGCCCTTCAGCACGCATACCAGATGTACCTGTCGGCCCTGGTAATCCCGGCTGATCTGCTCGCCTATGGCCTGAATCCTGGCATCCACGTCCTCTTCCGTTATCAATACTTCCACATGCTCCGCCATATTTGCTCCTTTCGTATCTCTATAACCTTTCGTATTCCACCTGGAGGACCTGTCTGGTACCTTTGCCGATCTTGCAGGATTCACAGATCCGGCCACCCGCCACCCACAGCACATGACTGCCCCGGGCCAGCAGGGGAATGCCGTCCCGCTCCTCCCTGGGCACTTTCCCGTCAATAAACAGGCTTTTCACCGTCTTGCGCCCGGGGCCATGGAGAGTGCGGATTTCCAGATAATCCCCGGCCCGGCGGGTCCTCCACTCCAATAGTCCTTCCATTTTATCACAATCCATCCATTTCGTATACCGATTTTCCAAAAGATTCGTACTTTTTTCACCGAAATCTACGGACAGAATCTTCTTTCTGTATAAATCCTCCTTCTCCCAGCGGGTCAGGCGCAAAAGACCTCCGGGCACTTCGCAGATCCGGCTCTCGCCCAGATTCCCGGGGACGGAGACCTGGAGGGCAAAGGGCTGCGCTGCCCCGGGTCCCGCCTCCTGCTGCCTTTCCAGAATAATCCGGTCATAGATGCGCGCCGCCCGGATTCCCTGGGGCAGATGGATCTCCCGGTTGCCCGGCTGCATCCACAGTTCCAGCACCTGGCTTACCTGTCCGGCTCCCATGTCCCTGTGAGCAGGGGACAATTCTTTCAGCGCGGACAGAAGCAGCCCTTTTTGCAGAGCAGGATGCAGATCTCCGAAAGCAGGGCCGCGGATAACCAGCCGGAACGCCCCTTCCCTGTCCAGGCACAGCCTTCCTGCCTGCCTGATCTGTTCTTCCATATAATCCTCAATTTCCATGAAAATATCCGCAGTACGGCATAAATGGGCCGTGGCGCCCATGCAGACTTCCTGTTCCGCATAAGGCAGAATATGCCGCCGGATCCGATTGCGGGTATAGGCGTCCGACTCATTGGTGCTGTCCCGGCAATAGGAAATCCCCCGCTGCTCCAGATAGGCTTCGATCTCTCTCCGCTCCAGTCCCAGCAGCGGCCGCACCACCGGTCCCCGCACCGGCCGGATGCTTCCCAGACCCGCCAGTCCGGTTCCCCGGAACAGATGGAACAGCATGGTCTCCGCCCGGTCTCCCGCATTGTGGGCCACAGCCACCTTCCGGGCCTGCCGCCGCTCCATCTCTCTGTCAAAAGCCTGATAGCGCGCCTGCCGTCCCGCCTCCTCGGTAGAGCACCTTTGCCTCCGGGCCAGCGCCTGCACATCCTCCTCCACCAGCGTGAAAGGTACTTCCAGCCTGCGGCACAGTTCCTCCACATATGCTCCGTCCTGAGCCGCGTCGGGCCGTATGCCATGGTTTACATGCACCACATAGAGCCGAATCCCCAGTTCCCGCCGGAGTCTGTGCAGCGAAAATAAGAGGCAGACAGAATCTGCCCCTCCCGAAACACCCAGCACCACCCCGTCACCCGGGGCAAAAAGTCCCTGCGCCCTGCAATACGCCATCACCCGCTGTTCCAGTTCATAATATCGCTCATTCATATTCTTATGATAGCCATTTTACTACAAAATGTCAATCATCCGCCAGGCTAAATTTCCTTTCATCTGTGACTGTCAAACACTCCCAGCACCAGCACGGTCATATCGTCCATAATACGTCCCTGGCTGCAGCGCAGTACAAACTGCAGAAGGTTTCTGGCCATCTCCTCCGGATGCTGCTCCCGCATTCCCTCCAGATAATGTACCATGGCCTCCTCATAACCGCTCTCCCGCAGCGCATCCAGTACCCCATCGGACATCATGATGATATAGTCATTGTCGATAAGTTCCCTGCTTACGCTCTGCTGCAGGGCCCGTCGGGCCTCCTCCCCCTCCCCTGCCGCCAGAACGCCCAGAGGCAGTCCCGGCAGGCTGATCTGCTCCACATAACTGTTGCTCTTTAAAAAGGAAGCCGCCGCCCCCACCTTGCGAAAAACACACATGCCCTGGTACAGGTTCAGACTGCATACATCCAGTGTGGACATATTGCGCCGGCCTGACGCATCCTCCGATGCCAGCAGGGCGCTGTTCACCAGACTCACCGCCATATCCGTCTCAAATCCCGCCTCCAGCATTTTCTCCATCATATCCAAAACCTGGCTGCTGTCCGCTCCGGCCGCCGGGCCGCTGCCCATGCCGTCAGAGAGCAATACCGTCATCCAGCCCCGGTCAGACTGAATAATGGAATAATTGTCCCCGGAGACCGCCTCATTTTCCTTCACGGCCCGGGCACTGCCGGACAGTACCACGAAACGGGGTTCTTCCACAAACAGGTATGTACCCTCCCTCTCTTCGATGAACTGGGGGCTGGTAACGGACACCACCAGCCGCCGTCCCAGCAGCACCGAAAGCATGTCCGCCACCTCCTGACTGCCATGCCCCACCATCCGCTGGGTGTGCAGATGCAGTCCCAGAGTGGCTCCCGCCGTACTCCCTGCATTTTCCGGATCCTCCCCTTCCTCCGGGGCCTCCTCCCGCCCGGGCGGGTCAATGTAAAAAAGATCCAGCACGGTGATCCCCTCCTGCTTCAGGGCCCGCGCCACCAGCTTTTCCTCCCGCAGAGGAAGAGGCGTTAAGCGAAACACCTCCGCCGCCAGCCTGGCCATAATCTGAGACATCTCCTCCAGATTATCACAAAGCACCTGCCTGTTTTCCCAGAGCCTGCGCTCCTCCAGTACCTGCTGCCGGGACGCGCCCTCCCGCTGCCCGGCTCTCTCCCAGGGCGATTCCCCCCGATAGCTTCTGGACAATTCCCGAAAGCTGTCCGCATAGGCCAAGAGCCTTCCTCTTCCATAGTCTGACAGCATTATGCTCAGCTGTTCCTGTTTCTCCCTGCCTGCCGTTGTCAACATCCTATCACCTGCTCCCTATACTTTCCTCGCGCCCTATGGGGCATTCAAAAGTATACAAAAAGCGGTCCATACTTTTTGTCAAAATATGGATCGCTTTTCTTTTTTTTCGTTGACAACTTTTCCTCTGTCCGCTTCTCCGGATAGATCACCGGGAATTCCGGTCAGTTTCCCAGGACATCCAGTTCTTTATATTCCCGAACCTTCTGCCCCACCTGTTCCCAGGTAAAATCCGAACACACAAAATGGTAGTCGCTCCACATCCGGGCCAGTTCCGCCTTGATTCCGGGAACCTCCTCCGGTTTTCCTGCTCCGGAGCGGACATGGTAATCGGGCAACAAAGCCCCGGCAATGATGCCGGTCTCCGGCACGGGAGGCTCCTCCCCCTGTCCCAGAGCGCAGATCATTCTCAAATGCCCGTCCAGATAAGCGTCAATCTCCAGATGGACGCCCATCATGCCGTTGAGGTCAAATATCTGGAAAGGCGCACCGCCAGGCACTTCAATCTGACTTCCCGCTCCCCAGAAGGCAGGAGAATCCCCCAGTTCATAAAGGGCGCCGCACAGGTCCCGCAGACCGTAAAACTCCTCCTCCGTAGGCGCTTCCTGGAAAGACTTTAGTACCAGGTCCACGGCCCATCCCAGCTTGCCCAGAGCCTCACATCCGGGCAGGGACCCCAGCCGCTCTCCCAGTTTTACCAGCCGGGCCAGGGATAACAGGCCCCATACCCGGACCTTGGAATCTCCCAGATCCGCCGTCATCTCTTCCACCTGAGCGGGAATATTGTTGTACAGCAGGGAGGCTTCTTCCAACTTTCCAATGCGTTCGGAGCAGTCATCCATCAACTTTTCTCCCAGTTTTTTATAAACCTTATCATCGGCGCTGTAAATGGTATCCGCCCGGCTCAGCCATAACTGGGCCCGGTTATACTCCTGCTGTTCCATGGCGGCCACACCCATCTGATAATAGGCCCTGGCCAGCCCTGCCCAATCCCTTTTCTGCTGACATTCCGCCAGCCGTTCCTCCGGGGATTCCCCCTTTTTGCCAAATAAACCAAACATACGGCACGACTCCTTTCCCTGTCTGCATCCCTTATTTCTTATCCTTTTTTCTGCGGACCAGAACAAATCCCACCGCGCCTGCCGCCAGAACCACACAGACCGCCGCCAATGCAGCGTACAATGCCACCCTGCTTCCCCCGGAAGCCGAAGTGTCAGGCTCACGGGACTGGACGGAAGCATTTTCCTGAACCTGGCTCTGGGTATCCGAAGCCGGGCTCTCCGCGCTGGATTCTTCCGCCGGATCTGCCGGCATTTCTTCACTCTCCTCCGGCTTTTCCTCTGCCGCTTCCAGCCTGCTGCCGTCCACAAAGGCCCAGTAAGCGGGTTTTACCTGATAATCATCGTCAAACAGCAGAGGGCACTGTTTGTTCTTGCCGTCCGCCGCGCCTCCCACGGCGTTGAAGGTCTGAAGCCAGGAGTTCTTGTCCACAACCCCCCACAGGGTAATATTGGAGATGTTCACCCCCTCTTCCCGCAGGCTCTTCACCGTTTCGTACAATTCCCTGTAGCGCAGGCCCTGGGTGGCAAACTCTGCCTCCCGGGTGGCCTCTGTGCCGTCATAATTGCTGCTGGCCTTCATGTCCAGTTCCGTGATCTGCACCTGTCCCACTACGGCCGCATAAGCTCTGGCCGCCTTGGCAAATTCCTCCATGGTGGGGCTGCCCACGGTCTGATAATGTCCCTGCATACCCATACCGTCAATCCGGGTTCCCTCGGCTTCCTGCACATCTTTCAGCAGCTGCACGATCCCGGCCCTCTTGGCGGTAAACCATTCGTTATAATCATTGTAGTACAGTTCCACTGCCGGGTCCATATACTGATTGGCGTAGCGGAACGCGTTGATGATAAATTCATTGCTCTGGTACACAGCCCACCAGCTGCTGTTCTCCGCAGCATTGCGGTAACGGGAAACGCCGTCGCTGACAGCCTCATTGACCACGTCCCAGCCGTAAAACATACCGTGGTATTTGCTGTCCTGGCCGGTGAAATGTTCCGCCATGGTCTTGATATACCATTCCAGGCGACGGTTCATGGTTTCGGTATCCGCATAGGGTTTATCCGGATCATAGTCCTCATGGAACCACCACTCCGGCGTCTGGGAATGCCATACCAGCACATGGCCCCGCACCCTGATAAGATCATCCGGATGGTTCTGGTTCCAGTCATATATGGCATCCAATGTCCTCTCGGCCCGGCTGTAATCCATCCTGGGAACTTCCAGGGATTCCCCGTTCAATGTGACCGTCTCCGTGCCGGGGCATTTCTGGTTGCTGTAGCCGAACATGGCATCGGGCTTTAACTCATTGCCCAGGGTAATGGCATTGAAATGCCTGGTCACAAGCGCCATGGTATCCCCATCCTTCAGATCGGAATTGACGATGGAAGTCCCTATGGTAAATGCATCGCCCAGTTCCCCGGGCACTGCGTCCCGCAGCCGGGGCACATCCGTCTGGATCACGCTGTCCTGCGCTTCCTGTGCTCTGAGTTCCATGCCCGTCATATAATATGTACCCATCACGCCTTCGCCTTGTCCGTATTCGGTTCCCTGCTCCAGGATCCTGATTACCACCTGTTCCAATTCTCCCGACCAGGTGGGAGTATATGTCCCTGTGAAATGGGTCCAAACCCCCGGTTCCAGCACCTGGCTCACCGTACCGCTGCATCCCTGGCTGTAAACCGTATTACCGTCCGCCGTGATATAGGGGGAGATCTCCACACAGCGCTGCTGGGAGGGGGCATCCCCATAATCGGCGGCGTCCAGCATCACATAGAAGCTGTACACATAATCCTTGTCCTTCTCCACCAGACCCGTTACGTCCTGGGAGAAACATTCATAATTGGTGGTCCGGCCGGTGATCTTGCCGTAACTGGCCACGTCTCCATAGACCGGCTCGGCGCCTGTCTCAGCGGTGATGGTGGCGTTCCCCCGATCCCTGTACCACGGAGAAATGTCCTCCCCTTCTGCAAAATCCGGGCACTTTACCAGATTAGGGCCCGGCTCCGCCGCCAGGCAGCAGCCGCTGCAGGCCAGGCCCGCCGCCGTTACCAGTCCTGCCGTCAGCGCAGCAACCAATGTTCTTTGCCATCTCTTACGCATATCGCTACATCCTTTCTAAATACAATAGTCATGCTTCCTGCAGCCCCGTAACGCCCGTCCCGCGGCCCCTGAGGCAATGCTGTATAAATTTATGATAGCATATCCGCGCCCGAAAGGCTTCTCGTATCTTGTCATTTACTGGTTTGATATTGCTAAAAGGGCTTCGGCATACGCCAAAGCCCCTTCCTGTTTCCCCAAATTCCGTTCTTACTCAGCCTTGAAAACAATCTCGTCTCCATTGACCAGGCCCAACTTTTCCTTGGCAATTTCCTCATAGTACTCCTTGGTCTGAGAGCGTTTTCGAAGAAGTTCAATCTCCTCCGCCCGCTGTTTCTCTGCGTCAATCTGTGCCTGCAGAGCAACAGACTGAGTCTCCAGCGTGTCCAGCCTCTCCTGCAGCTTTATGCTGCTGGCGTACACTGCCACCAGGATCATCAGCAGAGCAAGCATTACCAGAAACATGCTGAAACGGTTCTGTACCTTTTTGCGATATGCCGCTTTTTTTCTTCTGGTCCGCTTTTCCGCCATAATTTCCTCCCGGATCCCTGTCCTATTGCTTCCTGATTTTTATTTTAAGTAGTTTTCCATAATATTTCAACCTGTTTTTACAATATGACCGGGTCTTTTTCAACAGGCGCCCCAGTGCGCCGCCCGCCGCATGGCCCGCTTTTCCCACAGGGCGCAGGCAAAAACCCATGACGCGGCACAGCAGATCCCGCACATGGCACAGGGCCATAGACAGATAGCGGACCAGGAATCTGCCCACTGTCTTCTTGTACAAAAACATGCCCGCCAGAGCCCCCATCACCGCAAACCACCGCAGGCTGCCGTTGCTCTCCCGGTGCATCAGCTGAAAAATGTACAGGGCACAAAAAATCCAGAAAGCCAAATCCTCCAGGGATACCAGCAGCCCCCTGTGGGGCAGCACCCTCCGCCAAATCCGCAGGATGTCATAGACGAAGGTAATCAGGATCCCGGAGGCAAAGGCGTACAGCAAAAATACATTTTCCTCAGACATCGTCCGGCTCCCCCTGTCCTACCGAAACAGCCTGGAAAGCAGGGATTCCGATTTGCCCGGGGCTCCGCCCGCCACGTCCGAATAAGTGAAGCTGTCGATCCTGCCGTCAATGTCCACTTCGCCTTTGTCCAGCATCAGCCTGCTCACATGCAGTTCCTGGCCCTTGATCATGAGCATGCCCTGTTCCGTCTCCAAAAGGATTTCATGCACGTCAAAGGACAGAACATCGTTTACGCCGGTGATGCCGCATGTCCTGCGGTTGTTCATCGCCACCTTGTGCGTGCGCCCTCCGGCAGTATTTAGGTCCTCCATAGGGCCCTCCTCCCCATCTGCGATTCCCTATAAATATATGAAGCAGAAGGGAGAAATATGTCTGCGATGTCCGCAGAGCCGTTTAATGCCGGCTTACAGATAGCGGAAAAGTTCTTTGGCCTCGTCTTTCTTTACCGTCTCCTGCACGTCCAGTACTTCCACTTTCACATCCTTGTTGCCAAAGGAAATGGTAATCACGTCCCCGGCCTTAACGGTGGAGGAAGCCTTGGCCGGTTTGTCATTAATCATTACTCTCCCGGCATCGCAGGCTTCATTCGCCACGGTCCGGCGCTTGATCAGCCGGGATACTTTCAGATATTTGTCCAGTCTCATAACAGTCTCCTGAATTTAAAAGAGAACCTATCGCTAGGTTCTCTCGCGTACTTTATCCTACTTGTTTAAAGAATCCTTTAAAGCCTTGCCGGCCTTGAACTTGGGAGCCTTGGATGCGGCAATCTTCATGGGCTTGCCGCTCTGGGGATTCCTGCCTTCTCTTGCGCTTCTCTCAGATACTTCAAAGGTGCCGAAACCTACTAACTGCACCTTACCGCCATTCTTTAATTCAGCCTCTACAACATCGGTAAACGCCTTCAGTGCCTTCTCTGCGTCCTTCTTGGACAGGCCAGCTTCTTCCGCCATAGCTGCTACCAATTCTGTTTTGTTCATGTCGAAATTCCTCCTCTATTGAGTATTCTGTTATTGTTTTTGACAGATTCTTCATATGCGAAACGTCTACATATATTTATATCTGCTTTTCCCCTGTTTGTCAAGGATTTTTCATAAAAACAATGAATTCTGCCCTGTTTACGGTGCCCCGTCAGGCCCGGGAGTGGGGGTGGCAGAAGGGGGTGGAGTGACCGTGTTTTCGGTGCTCACGCCCGGAACCAGTTCGGCAAAGGAGAAGGTCACATCCTTATACTCATTGTCAATGGAAACGGTGTAACTCCTGGTCTCGCAGCCGCTGCGGCGCAGGGTGATAATATGGCTTCCTTCGCTTTTGGCAAAGCTGGTGGGCGCGATTCCCACATAGTTGCCGTCCAGATAGACCTCCGCAAACGCGGGAGCATCCACAAATACCTTGTACTGGGCCAGCTTGTCCTTCTCTTCCTGTTTGTCATTTTCATCATCCACGTCCACGGGATCCAGCGTGATATCCAGGCCCCCCGAGGGTTGGGCTACCTTTATATAAGTGGTCATGGTCTGGTAACCGTTAGCCCTGACCATCAGTTGGTGAATGCCGTACTCCAGATTCACAGGGGCGGAAGGATCCGCTTTTTCCCCATCAATATACAGTTTGGCCTGGGCGGGTTCCAGGGTGAACACGATGGTACCGTACTCCACCTCCGGTACTTCCAGATCCCCGATATCCAGCGTGGCCTCCTCACCCCGGCGGATGGTCACTTCCTTGGTGCCTCCCCCGCCCCTTTTGCTCACCTTGACCTGATAATGGCCCTCCGGCACTGTCAGCAGCATGTCCTCCGCAATTCTGCGGATGCTGGACTGGCCGATCTCCATATAGCCGTCGATGAATTTCTCCTCATTTTGCAGACGCAGATAGCCATGTCCCTTCTCCACCTGGATGCTGAGAATACTGCTGCCGATGCCCTTGAAAGTCAGCACATCCACGGGGTTCAGTTCCATGGCCTCTATCCGCATGCCCTGGGACAGATAGATGGTATCGTCGGTGAGTTTGTACACATCCTCCCCGATGGTCACTTCTCCCCGCCGCAGGTCAATTTCATAGCGGGAGGCATCGGCATAGACCCAGGACGAAGGACTGACCTGCATGGTGTTCAGCCTCTTCTTGGAACGCAGAAAGGTCACGTCCACAATATCTCCTATCCCGATCTGTTCCAGGGATACCGCCTCCCCATATTTGTCATACAAATCGCTGGTGCCTTCCACCGCCAGTGTGTAAGTGCGGCCCAGGTCCAGGTTCAGCAATGTCACCGTACCCTCCTTGCCGTCTTTTTTTACCAGTACTGCCGTGTCTTTGGAGTCGTAACTATGGGGACCCGCCGGAACAAAGCCTGTGCCCTGCTCCTGGGGAACGGAAGGCGCAGGCCTTCCCGCCTGGCCGCCGGGCATCATGCCGCAGGCTGTCAGCAGCCCCAGCATGCCCGTCAGCGCAATCATTCCCATGACCGTCCTCTTTTGTCTCTCTGCCATCTCTACCTCTTTTCCTACATCCTATATCTGAAACACAGTTTCCAGGAAGTTCTTTTTTTGTTGCTCCTGGGCCAGCAGCTTATCCAGTTTCTCCTGGTTGCGCTGCGGGATCCACGCTTTTCCGGAATTGTAATAAAAATTAACGATCTTCCAGAACTTTTCCGGGTAAGCCAGGCGGTAATACAGATCTATATAGGCATAAGCGCTCACCGATGCCGCCTTCTCATACGCCGTCATAAGTTCCCGTCCCAGGGCCACAGGCCAGTCGGTCTTTTCCAGAAGTTTGCGCATCAGCAGATACAAATCCCGGATCTGTCGGTCCCGGAGACATTTCTCAAAGTTTACGATATACATACCCTGGCCGCCCCAGAGAATGTTATGGTACTGGTAATCCCCATGGCAGAAAGCGTACTCTTCCTGCCCTCCGGGCATGCGCTCCTCATAGGCGCGCCAGTTCTCCGTTATTTCCCCGGCCTGTTCGATAAAATAGTCCATGCAGCCCAGAAGATTGTATTCAAACCCGGTTTTCTGGCTCTTTTTGCGCAGGAATCTCTGCACCTTTACCAGTTCCCGGTTATGCTTCTCATATTCCTGGAGCGGGGAAAACTGTGCCGGCACAGGGCATCCCTCCCCGGGTTCCAGCACCATACATTGATGCAGCCGGGCCAAAGTACGCACTGCCTCCTGGCATTCCCCCCGGTCAAAAATATTGCATTCCCGGCCGTCCGCACAGGTTTTGAGAATATAGGCAGTCCCGTCATTCTCCCGGACGCACAGTGCGCCCTCTCTGGTGGGGACCAGTTCCTCCGCAGACACCCTGCCCTGCTCCCTGATCTGGGACAGCAGCCTGTCAACCAGCGCCAGCTTCGCCTCATTGCCCTCATATTCCTTAAATACCAGCAAGCCTTTATCCGTGTCGCACAGGATTACGCCTCTGCCCTTTCTGGTTCTCAGGACCTCCACGTCATATTGCTCCAGCAAAGCCACCGCCCTATCATTCACGTCCCTTACCTCCCATAAAACATGCAGCTCCGGCGCATCTCTGCCCGGCCCTATCCTATCTTATGAGAGCCCTTTGGAACTTATGTTACTTTCAGAAAAATCTCCGACAGCTTTTCCCTGGTATTGTCCTCCGGCGCTTCCAGCACATGCTCCAGCATCTGCTGCAGTACCGCGCCCAGTTCCGGACCCGGCTTCATGCCTGCGGCAATCAGGTCCCTGCCCCTCAGCGCCAGATCCTTCAGAGACACGCATTGCCGCCTGGCCAGGATTTCCCGGTACTGCCTGTCCCAGGCTTCCACCGCTTCCAGCTTCTCCCGGCGTCGATACAGGCTCTGGGCCATGATGTCCGCCCGCTTGACCAGAAGGAATTTGGAAAAGATATCCTCACCGATCCGATTCATGGCCCGGCGCACAATCACGGGCGTAAGTTCCACATTGTTGCCATAGTCATGAAATTCCACCAGACGGCGGACCGTGACAATCGTATCATTGTCAAACCTGAGCCGCCGCAGAATTTCCTCCGCCATCCCGGCGCTGACGGTGGGATGCCCGTGGAAATGGGTGATCCCCCGGAAATCCGTCTCCAGGGTACGGGGCTTGCCGATGTCGTGGAGCAGCATGGCCAGCCGCAGATCCCTGGCGGCGGGCACCTCCAAAAGGCTGTGAAGAATATGCTCTCCCACGGTATAGCAGTGATGGGGATGGTTCTGAGGCGTTTTCATACAGCAGTCCAATTCCGGCAGAATCACCGCTGTGACACCCATGTCATATGCCTGACGCAGGTAATCCGGATGGTGGGAGAGCAGGAGTTTTACCAGTTCCGTCTGTATCCGCTCCGCGCTGATGGCTGCCAGGCTGGGAGCCAGTTCCCTTATGGCCTCCCCGGTATCTTCCTGGATCTCATAGCCCAACTGGGCCGAAAAACGGAGGGCCCGGAGGATGCGCAGGGCGTCCTCGGTAAACCGCTCCCGGGCACAGCCCACACAGCGGATCATCCCCCGCCGGATATCCCCCATGCCGTCAAAAGCGTCCACCAGCCCGGCGCTCTCATTGTAAGCCATGGCGTTTATGGTGAAATCCCTGCGCCGCAGATCCTCCACCAGCTGGGAAGTAAACACCACTTCCCGGGGATGCCTGTGATCTTCGTACTCTCCGTCTATGCGATAGGTGGTTACTTCATAGCCCTCCCGATCCAGCATTACCGTAACCGTGCCGTGAGCAATACCCGTATCCACCGTGCGGCGGAACAATGCCTTGATCTGTTGGGGTTTGGCAGACGTGGTGATATCCCAGTCATCCGGCTCTCTGCCCAGAATGCTGTCGCGGACGCATCCCCCCACCGCATAAGCCTCGTAGCCCGCTTCCGTAATTCTGTCTATAATATATTTTACTTTTTCCGGCAGATTTATTACCATATCACTCTCCATCTATCGTAAAATTCCCTGATCCCCGCCTGGCCAGGATTCATATTACATAAATTTCTCTATAACCTGCACAATGCCGTCCTCATCATTGCTGGCGGTGATATAATCCGCGGCTTCTTTCACGGCATCCTGGGCGTTGGCCATGGCCACTCCCAGCCCCGCATAGCGGATCATGGAAATATCGTTAAATCCGTCCCCGCAGCAAATCACATGTTCTCTGTCTACGCCCAGCACAGGCAGCATCTGCTCAATGGAGCTGGCCTTGCTGACGCCTCTGGGCATGACTTCCACAAAAAAGGGTTCGGAACGATAAATGCTGGCCTCACGTTCATATTTATCCTGCAGTTCTTTCTCGTAGACCGCCGCCTGTTCCCCCGGTGCAGTCATAAGGCATTTCTGGATATCAAAGTCCACGAACCCGGGAAAGTTCTCCACCACCCGGACAGGCAGGCCGTTGATCCTGGCCTCAAGCAATACGTATTCATCGGGTTCAAAGGCGGAAATCACCGTATCCCCCAGGTAAGTGACCAGGCCCATACGGCGTTCTCTGGCATAGCGGTACAGCCCCGGCACCAGGCCCGGAGACAAAGTACTCTGGTAGATCACTTCTCCGGTGCGGCATTCTACGATGCGGGCGCCGTTGAAGGACAGCAGATATCCGCCGTAACGGGCCAGTTCCAGTTCCTCCTCATAGCGGCGCATACCGGGCGTGGGCCTGCCGGAAGCCAGCATAACCTTGTGTCCTCTCAAAACCGCATCCCATATGGCATGCCTGGTTTTGTCCGTAATCTCCTTTTTGGAATTGGTCAATGTGCCGTCAATGTCCAGCACCAACACTTTTTTCTCCATGGAACCTCCTGTAAATCGGTTTCAGCGACAGGAGGGAATGCCCTCTGCCGCTGATCCTGTTGTCATCCTGACTGATTGTGCTGCCGGGATTCCTTTCCCGCCAGTGTACCGGGTCTCTCAACCCACATCTTCCGAAGATTCTTCCGTCGATTCCTCCCCGGAAGAATCGGACTGGCTCTCCGGCGTATCCTCCTGGTTCTCCCCGCTCTCTGATTCCCCGGCGGCCGCTTCGGACGCGGCAGCTTCCACCTTCAGATAGTTCAGGTTGCCTTTGGGATCCTCCAGCGTCACGGACTGGCTGATGCCCTCCAGATATTCCGTCATGGCCTGACTGAGCAGCAAGTCACGGATACTCATCTTCCATACCGGGTCATTGAGCCCCATATAATAGAGCACATAGTTGGCGCCCTCCGGCTCTGTAAAGGCGCCGGTGTCTCCTGCCTGACGGGCGGGATCGGCCATCCAGGCGTTCATCTCATCGCTCATACTGTTGGTGGCCACGCCCTCGTACAGACCTTCTTTGGCTCCGTTCTCGTCATATTTTTTGCACAGTTCGATAAAACTTTCCTCGGTGGCAGGCCCGTTTTTCCACTCCTCCAGTATGCTCTGGGCATTGACAGAGGAACCTTCCCCGGGCTGCGTCATAATGGCCCGGAGATTCACTGTAGGGGTCTCCACCCGGTATCTCTGGTCAAAGCCCGCCACCAGATAACGATGGTTGGTCGTATCCGCCACCACGATGGTGTCCCCCTTGGCCCTGGCCTGGTCAAACAGCCAGTCGCTCAGCAGATAATTGGTTGCGCTGCGGCTCTGGGCCTCATGGGATTCGCCCTCGGCCAGAACCGTGGCCTCCTTGGTATCCGCCGTCTTTTTGGCCTCGTCCATGGCAGCGGCAATCTCTTCCTCAGTGGGCTGGTATGCCACCTCGTTGCCCTCTTCATCCAGGGTAGGACTTCCGTCCGGCGCCTGGGTAGGCAGTTCCGCCTCCACAATGGTCATATGGTAATCCACCACATCATAATTTTCCTTATGTTCTTCATAATAGCTGTTGATTTCCGTCTCGGAAGGAGCGGAGGCATCCGCCACCTGCTCATAATAGGCATTGGTCAGAATCCCCTCCCGGATGGGTTTCTCCAGACGGGCTTCGGTGGCATAGCCGCCAAACAGGCTCTTCAGGTAGTTATTCAGGGAAGTGCCTCCGGCCCCCTCCTTCAATTCCTCCATCATCTCCCGGTACTCCTGATCCGTATCGTAGGAGAAGCCTGCTGCCTGGGCCTCCGCCTTCAAGGCCTTGGTATTCTTGATATTCGCCACGGCCAGCTGTTCGAAATAGTCGCGGAATGTCAGATCCGTGGAATACATCTGGTTGTCAATATTACTGGCATCCATGCCCATCATGGACAGATAATAGCTGTTCTGCGCAAGGAAATTGGTCCTGGCCATGGCGTAATTGTAATCAAATTCCACCTTGTTCACTTTCTCGCCGCCCACGGTAATATATGCGCCGTTCACCGCCAGATAGTTTCGAATGGGGAAGGACAGCACAAGAGCCGCCACCGCCAGCACAACGACTATGCCGATCACATTGGCCCGCTGTTTCTGGGCCCTCTCCTTCCTCTCCTGTTCCTGATAAGCCTGCATCTTGCGGTCATATTTGGTCATGACCCTGGACTCCTTTTGGGGAGCCTCCTGCTGTGCTTTATTCTTAGACATTTCTCCGTTCCTTTCTACTACTATTCAAAGTTCCGCATTTCTCCTGCTTTCCATATTCTCAGAGCGATGCTTCCAGGCTCTCCACCAGATGCTGTATACAGCCTTCCTCAAACGGACTCTCCAGTCCCACGGCAGGGATCATATTGGTAAAGAAATCGCTGGCCGACAGTTTGCAAAGCCGCAGATAGGAATCCCATGCCTCTCTAAAGTCCCTGTCCTTTCGGATTTTGTACTGCAGGGCGCAGGTCTGGGCCAGGCAGTAGTCGATATAGTACAGCGGCGCATTGTAGATGTGTAACTGCTGCTGCCAGAGGCCGCCCTTGCCAAAGAAGGGATTGTCCTCATAATCCATATGGGGCCTGTACTCCGCCTCCAACTGCAGCCAGGCCGTATGGCGCTGGGCCGGGGTCATATCCGGGTTCTCATAGACAATATGCTGGAACTCGTCCACCATGCAGCCATAGGGGATAAAGATAGCCGAATCCTCCAGATGCATGTCAATATAATCCTGCTTTCTGTCACCAAAGAACAAGTCCATCCAGTTCTCCGTGATAAATTCCATGGACATGGAGTGGATCTCCGCAGTCTCCATGGTAATATCGCTATGCTCGCGGATGGGATCCTGTCCGGAAAGATAGCCCTGGAAGGCATGCCCGCATTCATGGGTAATCACATCCACATCGCCGCTGGTGCCGTTGAAGTTGGCAAAGATAAAGGGAGAATGGTAATCCTGCATATAGGTCATATAGCCGCCTGCCCGCTTGTTTTTCCGCCCCAGCACGTCAAAAAGCTGATTCTCCATCATAAAATCAAAGAATTCTCCGGTCTCCGCAGAGAGTTCCCTGTACATCTTCTGGCCCGCCGCCATAATTTCCTCCGGCGTGCCCACAGGGGCCGGATTGCCCTGGAGGAAATACACGGCCTGGTCGATATAACTCAGTTTCTCCAGGCCCAGGCGCTTTCTGCGGCGCTGGTGCAGCTTTTCCGCAAATGGTACGAAATACTGCTTGATCTGCCTGCGGAAGTTCTCCACTTCCTTCTGCCCGTAGCAGTTGCGGCCCATGCGGTAATACCCCAGTTCCAGATAGTTCTCATAGCCCATGGCTTTGGCCTGGGCCGTGCGGTTCTTCACCAGCTTATCGTAAATCTCATCCAGCTTTTCGGCATTCTCCAAAAAGAACTCCGTCTTTTTCTGCCATGCCTGCCTGCGGATCTCCCGATCCGGGCTCACCAGATAGGGACGCAGCAGAGACAGGTTCAATTCCTTGCCGTCAAAGGGAATTTTTGCGCTGGCAATCAACTGGTCATATTCCGTGGTCAGCGCGTTCTCCTCCTGAGACAGGGCAATGACCCTCTCATCAAAGGCTTTCATGGCTATTTCCATATTTTTAAAGGCTACCGGGCCGATTTTGCTCTCCAGATAATCCCGGTAGGGGGATTCATACAGCTTCTGCATATATTCCAGCACCTGGTTCTGGAAAACGGGCTGCATCTCATCGTAGTATTTGCGCTCTTTTTCATAAAATTCGTCCACTGTATTGATATCATGACGAATATGACCGATGGTCATCAGAGTGTACACATGGTCTGTCAACGCATAATAGCGCTGATGCACGGCAAACTGCTCCTCGCCGCTCTTTGCCTCTCCCAGTTCCCGGATCAGACCGGAGAGTTCTTGTCCCACTTTTTCGAAGTCTACCCGTTCATAGGGCATATCGCTGAATTTCATAGGTTTTCTCCTCTCATGGCCCGCCATTGGACGCACAGGCCGCTCTAAATTAATATCATACCTTTTTTTCCGAAAATTGTAAACCATTTCACAGAAAATTCATGAAAGCAGGTATTGCTTTAATGCTTTCTATCTGCCTGCCGCCGCCAATTCCTCTTTGGTACAGCCTGTGATTCTGCAGATTAACCCCTCCTCCAATCCTTCCTTTGCCATTTTCCGGATGATTCGGAATTTTTCTTCTCTTTTCCCCTCTTTCTTCCCCTCTCTTTTTCCAACTCTTTTGCCTTCTTTTCTTCCCTCCCGCCGTTCTTCCTTCATCAAATCATCAAACGCTTTACACATGGACCATCCCTCCTTTTCCATCTTGTGAACCAGCATTCCTATATGCAGATGCCTGGCGATTACCTGTTCTGTCTCCGGATGAAGACGCTGAAATTCCTCCGTCTGAAGAAGTCTCCTCAGTTTTGTTCTGTCCCCGCGGCATTGCATGGCCCGAAAAAATTCCTTTAAATCCGTATGATAGTCCTCCGGATCCACAAAGTCCGCTTCTATCAGGGGAAAATCATAGTCGTGCAGACTGCCTCCCAGCTGCTTTACGGATTCCATTGGAATTCGGAACATCTGGGATAGTTTCCTCCCGCCCTCCCAATGTCCCTCTTTCAAATAAAGAACTACTGTCACCATGGGAAGGAGAAAGTCATTTTCTTTCATACGGCTCTTCCTGTCACGATAGTTCTGATAGCTTTCCCGCTCCCTGTGCCCCCTGTCAATCTCCCTGATCTGGTATTCGTATTCGCAGGCGTCATACGTCATGACACGCTGGGGCATCCTGTAGTCCGATTCCGTCTCTATCTCAATGCCATAACAGATATTCTGCCGCCTGTCTATCATCCATATATCCCGCTCCATCTCACTATAAGCATTGGACAGGGCAGGATACTTCCTGCATTGGGGCACCAGATCCCCTGAGCGAAGGATTTTATCACCGTGATAAAGCGCCGCATTCACAAGTTCCGCAAACCGCTCTCGGTCCGAAAAATACGGCCTGTCCAAAATATCTTTTCTCCCCATATACCCCTTTCCGGCTAAAATAACGCCGCCGGACAAATATCGCCCCGAAGCCGTATTCAACCATCTTTTTAAAATTTGTGTGAAATAAGGCTGAAAGCGCCGGAATCGGGGAGACAGCACTGCTCCCGATCAATCACCCTGATCAGACAGGGTATAGAATTTCACAGAGAAGATTTTTCTTCCATTGGACCCATTATATGGTTTTAATAGCGGGTTGTCAATAAAAATCAGAAAACTCTTACAAACTAATCCCTGCAAAACAGACCAAAGGGGGGATGCCACATAATCGTAGCATCCCCCTGTATATATTTCCATAACCTGAAAAATTCCGATCTACGCTCTTTAGCAGTTCACCACGATATGCGCTGCCCTTGGCGTCACCAGAGTGTCGCTGCCCTCCACACGGATGTCCGCACCCTCGGCGGAGACGGCCTGTACATTCACCAGCCGCACCGTATAAGGTTTGGAGGCCTCCACGTCCAGGGTGACGGCTCCCGCATGACGGGAAGCCCGGATCGTCAGTTCCGCCTGATTGTCCATGCCGTAAACGGTCCGCTCCGCACGGCAGCCATTATGCAGTTCATACAACCGCAGTTCCACGCCGTCGGCATAGTCATAATCCGGCCTGTCATCCCGGGAACCCAGAGCAATGACGGAGCCTTCCTTCACCATCATGGGCAGGCTCAGATAATCATACCGGGCGCTGTACCATCTGCCGCCCTCCTGCACCTCTCCGGTGAGGAAATCCGTCCATGTACCCTGGGGCAGATAATACTCGCCCACGCCTTCCTCATTGAAGATGGGCGCCACTAACAGGCTGTCGCCCAGCATATACTGTTTATCCAGATAGCTGCAGTTTTTGTCGGCGGTATACTCCAACACCATACTGCGCATGGTGGGGATGCCGGTACGGCTGGTATAGACAGATGTCTCATACAGATAGGGCATCAGCCGGGCTTTCTGCCGGGTAAAGAACCGACACACATCCACCGCCTCCTCATCATAGACCCAGGGTACCCTGTAGGAGGTGCTGCCATGGAGACGGCTGTGGGAGGACAGAAGGCCGAACGCCACCCACCGCTTGTACACATCCGGCGTGGAAGTATGCTCAAAACCGCCGATATCGTGGGCCCAGAAGCCGAAGCCGCTCATAAGCAGGCTTAAGCCTCCCCGCAGACTCTCCTCCATGGATTCATAATCGGACCAGCAGTCTCCGCCCCAGTGTACCGGGAACTTCTGGCCCCCCACGGTGGCGGAGCGGGCAAACAGTACTGCCTCTCCCTTTCCCCGCTTTCTCTCCAGCAGTTCGTAGACACATTTATTATACAGATAGGTGTAGTAATTGTGCATCTTCTCAGGGTCGGAGCCGTCATAATACACGGCTTCGGTGGGGATCCGCTCGCCAAAATCGGTTTTGAAGCAGTCCACGCCCATATCCAGCAGTACTTCCAGTTTATCCTGGAACCATTTCCATGCCTCCGGATTGGTGAAATCCACGATGGCCATGCCCGGCTGCCACATATCCCACTGATAAACCTGGCCGTTGGGACGCTTTATAAAATATCCTTTTTCCATGCCTTCCGCAAACAGACAGGACTCCTGGCCAATATAGGAATTGATCCACACGCAGATATTCAGACCCTTGTCCTTGATCCGCCCCAGCATTCCCTCCGGGTCGGGGAACACCCTCTCGTCCCACAGGAAGTCTGACCAGTGGAATTCCTTCATCCAGCAGCAATCAAAATGAAAGGTGCGCAGAGGAATCCCTCTCTCCAGCATACCGTCGATAAAACTCATCACCGTCTTTTCGTCATAGCTGGTGGTAAAGGAGGTGGACAGCCACAGTCCAAAGGTCCAGGGCGCGGGCAGGGAGGGCTTGCCGGTGATATCCGTATAAGCCATGAGCACTTCCTTCATGGAAGGGCCGTCAAACAGCATATAGTCCAGATAGCCCCCCTTCACGGAGAACTCCGCCCGGGTCACCATCTCCGTGCCCAGTTCCATGGATACCTTTTCCGGATGGTTCACCAGCACTCCGTACCCCTTGTTGGATATGTAAAAAGGAATATTTTTATATGCCTGCTCGGTGCTGGTGCCTCCGTCAGCGTTCCAGATGTCGATGCTCTGGCCGTTCCTGACAAAGGGAGTGAAATGCTCCCCCGTGCCGTAGAGCAATTCCCCCACTCCCAGAGACAACTGCTGGCGCATATAAGTGTCCTCATTGTCTCCCCGGTCGTAATACTCCCCCTTCCAGTCGGTCTTCATCAGCGCCAGGTCTCTTCCCGTACTGCGGGTCAGCAGCTTTCCGTCTCTTTTATAGGTCATGGACCAGGGTTTTTTAGTGATTTCCAGGGACAAATGCCCGCTCTTTACGGTGATAATATCCTCCGTCTCAGATACCTCCAGCGGACATTCCTGCAGATTCAGTTCAAAAGCCGGTTCCTGCACCACCGCCCCCAGGTGATGCCAGGTCTGCACCCGGAGCACATCCACCCGGGGGGAAGTGATCTTCACGGTCAAATTGATTCCGCCCAAGGTTGCGCCCTTGCTGTTAATATGGCCGGTGGGCGCGCAGATACTCACCTCCGTGTCCGTCACTTTGGTAAAATAGGCCTCGGTGGGCGCGAAGCACCCGCAGCCTTCCTTCTGTAACCAACATCCATTGCTGAATTTCATAGCTGATCCTCCGTTTTTCTTTTCTCATGCGCTGACTCGCCTGATATATAATTCCAGCATAACAGAGCGGAGAGATAAATGCACGCATAATTTTCCCTTTTTTAAAAAATGCTGCCAGGCGCCCGCTGATTAACGCGAAGCGGCCTGACAGCTTATTCTCATCCGGGATATGATTTATCCCTGTTTCCGATAGACAAATACCGGCTTGCCCTCCTCATCCCACTCCACCTTCATCAGCATGGCGTGGCGGTTGGGATCCGCCAGAGAGTCCCCCACAATCTCCTCATAAGTGCGGGCATGATACACACAGATATCATTGCCTTCCCCGTCTTTGGTAAAGCTGTTGTGGCCGGGACCGTAAATCCCCTTTTCCGCGTCCGTAGCCAGCACCGGGCAGCGTTCCTTGATCCAGCTTTTGGGATCCAGGAGATCCGTGCCCTCCACAGCGCTGAGCATGCCCATGCAATAGCAGGCTCCCGTGGCGCTGGCGGAATAGGTGAGAAAGATTCTGCCGTCATGCTTTACCACCGCAGGTCCCTCGTTGACCCAGAAGCCTACCCGCTCCCAGTCATAGTCCGGGGTGGTCAGAAGTACCTGCACCGTGGCCAGCTTTACGCCGGATTCCATGCGGGCGATATACAGATTGGAAATCTGTCTGCCCACGCCGACTTTCTCCGCCCAGACAAAATATCTGTCCCCACCGCTCTCAAAAATCGTGGCGTCCAGGGAGAAGGCGCGGAAAGAAAATTCATCCGCATCCGCGCACTGCATCTGCCCCCGCTCCACCCAGGCATCCTTCATGGGATCCTGGCCGGAACATTCCAGCACATAGGGACGGATGGTCCACAGATTATCCCTGTCATCCCCGGCAAAATAGATATACCACCTGCCGAATACATAATGAATCTCCGGAGCCCATATATGCTCGCTCATGGGGCCGCTCTCATGGCGGGTCCACACGGTGATCTCCTCCGCCTGAGCCAAGCCCTCTATGGTATCCGCATGACGCAGGATGATCCTGTCATAGGCGGGCACGGAAGCAGTGAAATAATAGCTGCCGTCCGCCGCCCGTCCCACAAAGGGGTCCGCCCTCTGTAAAATAAAGGGCTTGTTGTATTCCGTGATTGGTCCGTTGATCTTCTGCTCCATATAATTCCCTTTCTTTCCTGGAGTTATCTATATTCCCTGCGGGCCCACGAATCGATTCAGATTTCCACCGCCAGATGCAGCACACTGCAGGCGGGAATCGTGAACTTAAGGCCCTGGCCGTTTATTTCCACCTTGTCAAACTTCTCCGTATGTACCGCGTTCGGATCCTCAAAGGTATTGTGGGCATGCATCTCTCCGGTAAGGATCGTACCCTCCACACCCTTGATCTCCGTCTCCGTAAACACTGCGTCTATCTCGTAACTCTCCGTTACAGACAGATTGTTCAAGGTCACATGGATTCTGCCGTCCCGGCCCAGGGAAACGGACTCGTGCAGATTGGGAACCTTGCAGTTCTCGCCGCCGATCTCCTGCGTCTCCATGTAGCTTTCCAGCAGTTCCGCATCCTGATGATCCTTGTACATATGGAATACATGGTAAGTGGGGGTCTTGATCATCTTCTCGCCCTCGGTCAGGATCACGGACTGCAGTACGTTCACCAGCTGGGCAATATTGGCCATCTTCACCCGGTCGCAGTGCTTGTTGAAAATGTTCAGATTGATGCCGGCCACCAGGGCGTCCCTCATGGTGTTCTGCTGATACAGAAAGCCCGGATTGGTGCCTGGCTCCACATCATACCAGGTGCCCCACTCGTCCACAATCAGACCGATGGCTTTGTTCGGGTCATACTGATCCATGATGGCGCCATGCCGTCTGATCAGCTCCTCCATGTACAGAGTCTTGCTCAAAGTCTTATAATACTTTTCCTCATCAAAATCCAGGGCGCTGCCCTTGTTCTCCCATCCGTCGGGATGGGTGTAATAATGGAGGGAGAGGCCGTTCATAAAGCCATGGAAATGCTCCGCATGGTCATGGGTGGTTTTCAGCACACCTTCTGTCCAATGGTAATCGCTCACATTGGCGCCGCAGCAGATCTTGTAGATCTCCTTACCCTTCTTGTAATTGCGCACATAGGTCTGGTATCTGCGGTACAGATTGCCGTAGTATTCCGGCGTCATATTGCCGCCGCATCCCCAGTTCTCATTGCCCACGCCGAAGTAGTCCACATTCCAGCTCTCGGGATGACCGTTCTGGGCCCGCAGGTCGGCCATGGGAGAGACCCCTTCGAAAGTCATGTACTCCACCCATTCACTCATCTCCTGCACCGTACCGCTGCCCACATTGCCGTTGACATAAGTCTTGCACCCCAGCTGGCGGCACAGTTCCATAAACTCATGCGTTCCGAAGCTGTTGTCCTCCACCACGCCGCCCCAGTGGGTGTTGATCATCTTTTTGCGGGTCTCTTTGGGGCCGATACCATCCTTCCAGTGATACTCGTCCGCAAAGCAGCCGCCGGGCCAGCGCAGCACCGGGATCTGCATCTCTTTCAGCGCCTCCACCACATCATTGCGCATACCGTTGGTATTGGGAATTTGGGAATTTTCCCCCACGTACAGCCCCTCATAGATACACCTGCCCAGATGCTCGGAGAAATGCCCCTGGATCTCGGGGTTGATATGACCCAGTTGATGCTTCGGATTTACGTATAACTTTGCCATAAAATGAACCTCGCTTTTCTGTTTTATTTTTTACTTTTTGTTTTAGCTTTAGCTAAAATACTATACTTTTCTCTTAACAACTCTAATAGTAGTATGAATCACGCACAATGTCAATAACATCCGCAAAATAAGTTTCACATATTTTATGAAAACTTTTTGTCTATATTTACTTTTAACTAAAGTAGTGCAAATTTTTCAGGAATATGCGCCATTTTAAGCGGGTATATCATTGACTTTACTTTACATAATGCTATAATTAAAATAGTAATGGCTCAAAGAAACAGAAGCCAAATCACAAGCACCGGAGAGCTTTGGCTTGAGACCGGCTTCAGATATGCGGAAAAGAGGACACTATGCTGTATTTTCAATCAATCGGAGAGGCGGAAGCCGTATTCAAGGCCCTGAGCACCCCCATGCGCCTGAAAATCATGGAAATGATCTACAAAGACGACAAATTGAGCATGAACGACCTGGCGGAGGCTCTTGGGCTGACCAACGGCGCCATCTCCATGCATGTGAGCAAGCTGGAGGAAGCGGGTCTGGTAAAAATCCGCACCACCTCCGGCAAAAGAGGGACCATGAAAATCATCCGTCCCCGATACGACCGCCTGATGATAGATTTAGCGCCCATCAAAGATGTACGGCACTGTTATACAGATGACATCCAGGTGGGCTATTACACCACCTGCAGTGTCGTTCCCACCTGCGGTCTGGCCACCAACAAGGAAATCATAGGTTCTCTGGACGATGCCAGGGTATTCTCTTTCCCGGAACGTTTTAAGGCCGGCATTCTATGGTTTGGCAGCGGCTATGTGGAATACAATCTGCCCAATCATCTGCAGGCCGGGCAAACCCTGACGGAATTACATATTTCCTTTGAGATTTCTTCGGAATGCCCCGAATACAATGAGGATTATCCTTCGGACATCCATTTCTCCATCAACGGGGTTGCCCTGGGGATGTGGGTGAGTCCCGGGGATTTCGGGGCCCGCAAGGGGTATCTGTGCCCTGGCTGGTGGCCGGAACTGCTGAATCAGTATGGCCTTCTGAAAACCCTGATTATCAACAATGAGGGATGCTTTATCGACGGCAACAATAAAATTTCCGATGTGACCATCCAGGATCTGAATCTGAACTATAACAGCTACATCAGCTTCCGCTTTGAGGTTCCGAAAGATACCGCCAATGTGGGGGGATGTACCCTGTTTGGAGAAGATTTCGGGGACTATAATCAGGCTATTAAAGTAAAGGCTTACTATGAGGAAGAGAGCGAAGGGTAAATAAATTATAACAACAGACATAAAGAAGGAGGCCGCCACAATGTGACAGCCTCTTTTTTATTGATATCTATAACTGTTCAAATATTACTGGATGTCCAGGAACGCGTTCTCCACAGTCAGGCAGTAGTACAGATCCCCGTCCACGGCAATGCCTTTGTAGGACTGGTTGTATTCCTTGCCGTCGGCACAGGTAACCTTCGCCACCACATCCGCGGTTTCGCCGTTGTTGGTGATGGTCAGTTCCACCTTCGCGCCGTCCATATCCGTGGCGAAAGTATCCCAGTTCCAATCACACTCCGCCGTGGCAATGCCGTCATAGCCTGCGCCCCAGCCAAAGTTATCTGCACGAACCACACCGTATTCCTTATAGTCGGCGTTGGCGTCCGCGGAATGTACCTCGGCTACATTCTGCAGTACCACTACAAAGTTGTGCCAGTTGGCCAGTCCGTCGGTATAGTTTACAAAATTCGCCGTCACGGATTCACCGGAGGGAACTTCCACCACCTCGGAGAATTCGCTCCAGAAGCCGGTACTGCAATCTGTAGCACCCAGCACGGTGCCGGAGGTGGTCACTGCGCTGTGGTCGATGGCCACGGGTTCCGCCTCATTCTCTGCCTCCGCAGGAGCCTCTGCTACGGACTCAACGCTGGGATTGCCCTCCAGATACAGGCTTGCAACCTGACCGTCGGTGAGAGCCTTGTCAAAGAAGTACATCTCGTCCACGAATCCCTTGAACATGCTGTCCCAGTAGTTAATGCCGAAGAAGCACTCAAAATTATCCTCCGCAGTCAGGACATCGGGAGCCAGACCGCCGTAAGTCCCCTCTGCCGCGTCAAATGCCAGTTCGCCGTTCAGGTAGAATTTTGCCGCCACTCTGTCCAGGCCGTCATCCGCAAAATTGTAGATATCGCCGGTGGCTACCAGAGTCACCAGAACCCACTCCTTCTTGCCATGGATGGAATCATCTGCGGCATACACCCAGGGCCATACGCCGGTCTCGGAGTTTCTGTCCCACACCACGGGGAAAATCTTGGCATTGCTGGTACCCCATTCGGTCTGGGTCACATTGATCCACTTTACGGCAACCCCTTCATCGGTGTCCGCCATGCCCATGTTACTGCCAAGCTGCAGGGTGGGACCATAGTTGGAAAGTCTGTCGGCATTCATCCAGAAGGAAATGGTATACTCGTTGGTGTTCAGGGCTTCCACGGGCAGCTTCAGACCAAAGTTGCCGTCGATATAAGTACATTTGCCCACGGGGCCTTCGGCGTACTGCACCACGATAGGCTGCTCCGCGCCTTCTTTATCCACATAGGTGGAACTCTCCGTCACACCGTAGGTCGCGCCGGTGTTGCTGCCCTTGTCCTCGGTCTGGATCATGGTCAGAATGCCTTCATCGCTGCCGTCCATGGCAAAATGATACAGGGGATCGGGCAGGGGCTCCGCCTCGGCCAGGCCGCCGGCCGGTTCCTCTTCGGAACTCTCCGGGGTGGATTCCTCAGTGGATTCCTCCGCGCTGCTCTCCTCGGAACTGCTGGGTTCCACGCTGCTCTCCTCCGTGCTCTGGGATGTAGAATTGTCGACAGGTGTGCCAGGCTCATTGCCGCAGGCAGTCATCATGGACATAACCATGGCGGCAGAAAGCAATGCTGCAAAAACTTTCTTTTTCATATTCTTACTCCTCCTGATAAATGTTTTACACTATATGCCAAAGGGCAGAGCGCCCTCCTGCAATCTCTAAGCGTCGGCCGTAATCGGTCCGGCAGATTTATGAATTGTCGGCGATCTGCTGCTCGTATTCGGCGATCTCCTCGTCGGTGAGCACATTGTAGCCGCCGGGTCCGAAGTAGTCGATCATGGCCTGGGCATGGTACAGATTCGCCTTCTCCGTGGCCTCGGTGGCAAAGTCCGCCGCCTTGGAAGCACCGCTGTCCACTTTGTCATGGATGCCGATCTTGTTGAAATACTCATCGCAGTAGTTCCAGTAGCCGGCTATGGAAGTCCAGCCGAAAGGAATGGGCTGCATGCAGCTTGCGAAATAATTCTTCCAGTGGCCCACATGCTCTTCATCCATGCCCTTGGTGTACATGGCGATATAGCTGTCCCAGATCTCCGCGTCCTTGGTGATGGGGGCGGGCATTACGTCATACTTCAGCGCCAGTCCTGACGCGTTTGTGATGGTCTCGTCGTTATATGCTTCCAGCCTGGTCTTCCAGCCGTCCACGCCGAAACTCATGAACTTCAGCAGCTCATAAGCCTCACGGGGATAGTCGGTACCCGTGGTCACGCCGCCGAAGTCGATGGTGGCGATGGAGTGATGGTCTGAACTGGCGTCCTGCTCGGACACGGCGGGCACCACATAAGGGATGATGTCCAGATTCAGGTCATTGAAAGCCTCGGTTGCCCAGGTTCCCTGGTAGGTCCAGAAAGCCTCGGAGAACATGGCCACATGGCCCGTTGCGCCAAACCATTTCTCCCAGTCGCCCGCCCAGTCCTCCATCTCGGGAGTCTCGGCCACAGGCGCCACATAGCCGCCCAGCTTCAGGTCCGCAAAGTCCTGCTCGCCCACGGCCCACACGCTCAGGTCAAAGGTCTTGCCATTGTATCCGAACTCGCCGATGATGTCCTGGCTGGCGGCAATGCCGTAATAGGAATCCAGCCTGTTCAGCACGCCCAGCCCGTAGTAGGCCATACCATCGGGAGAATCCAGCACGGTGCAGTCCTTGATCAGCTGGATCATTTCGCTCCAGGTCCAGTCCATACCGGGCACATCCACATTCAGGGTCTCCAGCACATTACGGTCCACATACATCACGCCGGGAAAGAATTTTACGGGCACGCCGTATCTGCCGCCGGTCTGGAAGGTGCCCAGGCCCGCGCTGTTCACGGTATCCGCCAGATTCTGGGTCTCGGGATCCGCGTTCCAGTACTCGGAAACATCTGCCAGCAGCATATTGGACAGGGCGAAATCCGCATCGGAATACATGATGCAGTCCGGCGCGTTGCCGTTGCTCACCAGAGTATTCAGGGTAGTGTTATATGTAGCCACATTTTCGTACACGGCGTTGACCTTGATATTGGGATACAATTCCATAAATCTGTCCGCCAGATACTTGACGGTCTCATCCTGATCGAAGTGGAAATAGGTCAACTCGATATTCTCGGTGGTCAGATCCGCAGCCGGATGGTAAGTAATGCCGTTGATCACTACCTCTTCGGCCCTGCCGCTGCCGCCGCCGCTCTCGCCGTTTCCGGCATTGCCGGCCTCTCCGCCGTTGCCGCCCTCATTGCCGCATCCGGCCACACTGGCCACCATGGCGGCGGAAAGCAGTAACGCTAAAAACCTGCTTCTCTTTTTCATAATCTCTTTCCTCCTGATTTTACTTCCGCGGATTCCCTGCCTGTATACATTCTTCCGGGAATCTGCCGTTTTTGGTTCCGCGGCTGTGTTACAGCCTCAAGCCTGCACCCATAAACCTGTGCAATTCCTCCAAATATGTCTTTCTATAAAATACTTATATCATACTTCTCAGAAAAAATCCATATCTTTTATACGGAAAACTTAACTTTTTTAGTCATTATTAAAATTTTATTAAAAATCAACTAAAAAAAGATGCTGAAATTGTATATTATTTCAGCATCTTCTCTAGTAAATCTATCCAACACTAAACTTATCTAAGGTTTTTACCAATAATACCCTTATTCGCCCGTAATACCCACCCGGTCGATGCTCTCCACAAAGTATCTCTGGAGCACAAAATACATGAGCAGGATGGGCAGGATACTGAGCATGGTACCGGCCATGCTGATGGACTCGTTCAATGTCACAGCGCCGCTGCTCTCGGTCTGGGCGTAGGAATTGAAGTTGGCCGCGAACTTCTGAAGCTGCACCACCAGCGTGGTCCATTTGGACTGGGTCATAACGCCGGAAACATACATCCGGGTCAGGTAGGAATTGTTCCAGTACCAAACGAAGGAGAACAAAAATACCGTCAGGATTGCCGGAGCCGCGGAGGGCAGGGAAATCCGCACAAAGGATTTGAAATATCCCGCGCCGTCAATCTGGGCCGCCTCTATCAGTACCTTGGGCACCTGCTTGAAGAACTGATAGAAGATCAGGATAAAGATGGAGGCGTTAATGCCCTGGGCCAGCAGCGAGGGCACCACGAAAGCCCACAGTGTGCTGAGAATCTTCAGATTCGAGTACAGCACATAGGTGGGAATCATGGTCACCTGGCTGGGCAGGATGAAGGTGAAGATAATGATACCCATCATAATCTTCTTGCCCGGAAACTCGAATCGGGCAAGCCCATATCCCACGATGGAACAGGACAGCACGTTCAGCAGGGTGGGAACCCCGGCCACGATGATACTCAGACCCAGCACCGGCCAGAAGTTCATACTGGAACCCGCCTGGGCATAATTTTTCAGGTTCAGGCTGCTGGGAATCCAGTTGATGGAGGTGTCCAGCAGGTCGTCCAGCGTCATCAGGGAACTGCTGAACATGTACAGGATGGGATACAGATAAATAAATCCGATGCAGATCAGCAGCGCATACACCACAAACTGCTTCAGGAAACCTTCTTTCTCCCTGGAACCCATGAAAAACTTTTTGATCTTATCTTTCTCCACGTCCGTAAGCCTGTGGGGCTTCCAGTTCCGTTTCTCCCCTTTAATAGTCTCCCGAGCCGTCATAGGTTCTGTATTTGCGTTTTGCCCTTGCTTTTTCGATCTTTTTGGCATTGCGGATCCCCCTCCTTTCGATACGTTTTACGGTTCTTGCCTCTTTCTTCCTCTCCCGCTTCGCCCGTTTTACCTGGCGTTCGTACACATCCCTGCGGGCCATGAGCAGTACCGCGAACAGCACCACGATGAGCACCACCACCAGGGAATAAAGCCATGCCATGGCGGAAGCGTACCCGTATCCCTTCTCCTTGGTGCCGGAAAACATGGAATCCTGGATCAGGGTAATAATGGAGTTCTGCTCATTGCCGGAGATAAACACCACCGTGTACACCACATTCAGCAGGATCATGGGCTTGATGGTGGGCAGCGTAATCTTCCAGAAGCACTCCCACCCGGAGCCGCCGTCCATCTGGGCCGCTTCGTACATGGAACTGTCAATTTTCTGCAGGGCGGACAGGAAGATCAGGATCTGTACGCCGGAGTACCACAGAATCGTTATCATATTGCTGAACAGTTCCGTGATACTGCTGGCCAGGGACCGAGGCAAAAATCCCGATATGGCGTTGCCGATGGCCTGGGTGTCGATGGTGGAGATGGTAGCCGCGCCCTGGTCCGCCAGCATGCCCATGACCGGGCCGCTGACCACGATCACCGGCAGGAAGAAAATCAGCCGGAAAAATCCCTTACACTTGATATTGCCGTTTAACAGGATGGCAATGATCAACGCGAACACCACAATCACAGGCACCGAAATGATGGTGCTGAACAGATACTCCATCAGCTGGGGCGTAAAATCCGTGTCCACCAGCAGGATCTGGGTGTAATTGCCCAGCCCCACAAAATTGAAGTTCTTGCCCTTGGGAGTGATACGGATATTGTTCAGACCGTACCAGAAAGAACTTCCCAGGGTATAAATCAGGAAGATGGCCGCACCGATGATCCAGGGGGACACAAAGATCAGCCCGGTGATGGCTTCCCGCCGGGCCAGACGCCCGGGCTTGATTTTCACTTTCGCCTTTTTTGTCTGCTTATTCTCTTTGCTCATTGCCATCACTCACCTGCCTTATAGGACAAACCATCAATGGTCACGCCGTCCACTGTCACTGCGTCCTGGTTGTAGTTGATATAGAATACCACGCCATTGTCATAGCTTACTTTATTCACGCCCTCCGCCAGCATCTCGTGCCTGACGATCATGGCGTCCCCCGTCAGCGCCGCCACCTGGCGGAAATCCTCATCGTACTCGATGATGGTGTCCCTGTAGGTGGAATACTTGGTGCTGTACAGGTCCGCGGAATTGGTATAGATCAGATCCGCCGAATCCTCATAGGTTACATAGAAGGAAGGATATACCCCCGCCTCGATCATCTGCAGGCGGAATTCCTGCTTGTTGGCCTCAAAGTTCACATATTCCGAATACATGGGAATCACTCCCTTCAGTACAATGGAGAAGAAGGGAACTTTCTCGTCCTCGTACATGAAGTCAGAAGTGCCCAGAGGCATGTCAAGCATCGCCCCGGTATAGTTCCACAGATAGGCAAAAGGTTTCTCCAGAATCAGGCTGGTCTGTTCGCAGATGTCCGCGATGCTGCTCTCATATGTACCGGCCGTGTAATTTCTGTCATAGTAATTGCTGCCGTAGCTGTAGGAGAACAGATTGTTGGAGATGCCTGCCACCGCCAGATTGTTCACGCCTTTGGAGGTATATGTCTTCAGGAACTTATCCAGGTTGTAATCGCTCCTGGTGGGAAGCAGATAGTTGAAGATGCTGTACACATATCCTTTGGTATCAATCTCCAGCCTTCTCTTGTTCACCTTTTTCACAATATTGAATGCGGTGCTGCTTTCCTCGGGATTGGCCCGCAGCGCATCGTTGTACAGATAAATGTCATAGCCCTGCCCGGCGGCGTCCCGGATCAACTCTGTCAGCGCACTCGTGCCGCCGATCTTGCCGTCGGCCTTATACTGGCTCACAGGGATATTGTACATGCCGCCCTTCTGCCAGCCCTTGTAGACGGTGAGCAGGGACTCAACTCCCGCCGCCTGCAGTTCATCATAAATCTCCCGGATCTGATCCACATCCGTCATCACCACTGCCCTGGTGGAGATGAGAAATTCTTCCCGCTCCGTTCCCAGAAAATCCACCCGGGTCCTGTAGCCATTGTCCTGCTGCCGGATCAGTCCGTTGTCCAGCAGATAGTTCCGATAGGCCACCGCCATGCCCGAATATCCCGCATCTTCACCGGAAAGCAGGATATAGCGCACCCGCAGATTGCCGTGGGTTCTGTCCGCTTCCACGCTGGTCATGGTGCCGGAATTGGAATTGTTCAGGGGCTGGATGTAGGTTCTGCGCACCAGGAACTTGGCGTAGCATCTGTTGTAATCCACCATGACGCCATTGGGCTGGGCCTCGATGCTGGCCCGTTTCTCGCCCTCCTCCACCACCGCCAGATAACCCAGCCCGTCGTCGGTATGGGCCATGCCGAACACCGGCGCCAGCACTTTCTCGGAACTGTTGACCGTGCGGTATCTGCCCCAGAGCAGGGTTTCGGTGGTGGACTCCGTAAAGCCCGCGTCCGCGCCGTAGATCATCTGGGAGTAACCGCTGGCATAGCGGCTGTCTTTGTCATCCAGATAGATCAGCGCCCCGTTGCCGTCGGGGATAAACATATAACCCTCCTGGCGGTCCAGATAACTGTAGCCCAGCATGGGAAACAGGCTCACCGTGCCGATGTAGCTGTTTGTGCCGTTCTCCACGATGGAATTCTCCGGCACCTCCACCACCAGCGCGTCCTCTTCCAGAGATACATTGACCGTCAGGCCAAACTCATATTCCGGCCAGTATATTTTGGCTGAAAATCCGCTGTTGTCATAGTTATACTCAATGGTATTCTGATTGCCCGCCAGATCCACCTGATAAGTGTCATTGGCGTTTTTGATGGCGCTGAGTACCACGCCGGACTGCATGTAAGCCGTCCATGTCTTGTTGTTGGCCCCGTTGTCATCCTCCTCCGCAAGAGTGGAAAGGAGCACTTTGCCCGTGGTCTTATTTTTTAATATGATGGACATGGTGGGTTCATAAAGGTACAACTCATAATTCCCGCTCTCCGCCACCTTGTCGTATTGATCCGGAATGTCGCCGGCCGCCCGGACCGCCAGGCTCAGCTGCGGCATCCACAGCGCCAGCAGGAAAGCCGCAGCCAGGACGCACACGCATTTTTTCAATCCCTTAATTGCCAATCCGATACACCACCTCTCCGCCGATGGCACTGATAAATTCAAATACCTGTGCCCAAAGTACATAGATGATAAAGAGTAACAGCGCCATGATCAGGATGGTAAACACCGTCAGACACAGCACCTTGAAGGTCTCCTTGGCCGTGTAATTGTTGACCTCTTTCACCGCCAGCACAAAGAGTACCGTCACCCATGCGTAAATGGCATAATAGCCGAAGCTGATCAGGAACTGCTCGTTGACGGTCACCACATGGGACAGCAGGAACACCAACGGGATCAGGGTCACATAAGGGGTCAGGCAGTAGGTGAAGGAGCAGAAAATCTTTTTCACCGTGCCCTCGCCGTCATTGATGGTACATACCAGGTAGTTGCAGGCAGTGAGTGCCAACAGCACCACCGCCACCATCCCGATGTCGGAGAAAATTTCATAACGCCCCTCCCGGATGGTCTTTTGCAGGAAACCGCACAGGTACTTGTTGACCATGAACTCCAGGGTAAAGATCACCACCAGAAGATTGGCCGTAAACAGAGATGCCCTGCCCTCTCTGGCGATGCCGTAGCAGCCGTCGATGGGATGTCTCATAAAATACCAGGCAAATTTGAAGTCCCGAACCCGTCTGTTGGCTCCCAGACCCGCCGATGCCTTCCGAACCGGTTCCAGAATGCCCTTTTTCTTATCTAATACCCGGATCACTCTGCCGGCGGCCCACAGCGCCACCACAGCCCAGATAATGGGAACGATCCACTTTTTCAGCCAGAGATTTCTGATCTCCCAGGTGGCTTCGGAATAGCCCGTATAATCCTTGGCCAACTTGGCGTAATACTGGGCCATCTCGTAGTTCTCCTCCTGGAAATAGGCGCGGCCCATGGCCATGTTTGCATAGTCGAACATGCTGTTCATCTTCAGCACTTCCTCCAGAGGAGCCTTACTCTCGGTATAACGTCCGGTGGAGTACAGATTCAGCGCCTTGTGCAGCAGATCCGTGAACTCCGTGGGCTCATATACCTGGATCTGGGCCTTGTCGGAATCCAGTATGTACAGGCGGTCCTGCAGATCCACGTCGATGGCACTCACCACCGTACACAGGCCCACCCGCTGGTTGCCGTCATCGGAGCCGCCGAACACGAAAAGCGCCTCGCCCTCGCTGTTGAACTCATATACAAAGCCCTGCTGGGACACCATGAACACATTGTCATGATTGCCCGCCGCCACCGCCGCCGGGATATCATCATAGGTGTCCGGCTCGATCACATTCTTTCCGGCGATGTTCAGCCGCTTTAAGGTATTGTATTCCTCGCCCCTGGTCACGGTGTAGATCAGACCCTTGTTGTCGATACACAGATTGTCGGGGGTAGAAGGGATGTTGGACACCATCTTTGCCCTCTGGGCCTTGGTGGCGAACGCCCTCCGAATGATAATCATAGGGGAACTGGAAGCCATGTTGGTTCCGAAATATCCCAGGAAAGTGCCTCCCTCTATGGGAGAGATCTCCACAATGCCGTTGGTATTGGACTCACAGATCACATACATGATCCCCGCGTCATTGACCACCAGCTTAATGGGCAGGAAGCTGAGACTGTCCCCGTACAGAGGGGATTCCGGCTTGCCGTAGCGGTTCAGCATCTCTCCGTCGGCTCCAAACTCGAACACCGCCTCCGCGTCCCTGTCCGCCACATACACATGACCGTTCTCCGTCACAAATACGCCCCGGGGAGATACCAGAGTTCCCTCTCCCATGGTCTGCAGCAGATTGCCCTCCAGATCACCCACCACGATGCGGGCATTACCCGTATCCGCCACATAGATTTTTCCTTCATCCGTCACATGCACATCGCTGGGGCTGCTGAGAGCCTCGTCGTCGAATTTGGTAATGGTCTCATAGGGCAGATATGCCGTCTGGGTCTGGATCATATAGCCGTAGCCGTCAAAGGTAAAGGTCTTGTAGGGCGCGTCCGCCCCCGCGCTGAGAACGCTGCCAAGCAGCAGCGCCGCCGCGAAAAGGCATAAGGCTATTTTCTTAAAATGCTTTTTCATTTTATTCATTCCTCTCACCTTTTCCTTTACTTGATGCCGGAGTGCGCCATGGTATTCATTACATTCTTCTGCAGGATCACAAACAGCACCAGATTCGGGATAAACATAATCAGGGAGGCCGCGGCCGCCATGCCCTGTCCGGCCACGGTATTGTTGGCATTGGCCAGGGTGTTCATATAGAAGGTCAGCGTTTTCATGCTGTCGTCATTCACAAAATAATTGGAAGTCTCCATATTGGTCCACACCTGCTGGAACACCAGGATGGAGGCCGTAGCGATGGCGGGCTTGATCATGGGAATAATGATCTTAAGATAAACCTGCCAGTCCGTGGCGCCGTCCATATAGGCCGCCTCCATCAGAGAGTCCGGCACCTGGTCCACGAACTGCTTCACCAGAAACAGTGCCACGGGCATGGCCACCAAAGGCAGAATATGGGCCAGATAGCTGTCCACCATGCCGGTTTTGCTGATCACCAGATATCTGGGGATCAACACGGCGGTGGCCACGAACATGATAGCGGTCTGGTTCACATTCATCAGCATGTTCTTGGCCCGAAACTTGATCTTGGACAGGGCAAAGGCCGCGCAGGTGGTGAGCAACAGGGACAAAAAGATGGTCACCAGAGTCACGATCAGGCTGTTGAACACATAGCGGCTCAGGGGGATTCCGGAAGTCCGGCTGGCCTTGATCAGGCTCTCAAAGTTCTCCAGAGTGGGGTTCCTCACAAAAAAGGTAGGAGGAAACGCAAACAACTCTTCCATGGGCTTAAATGCATGGTTGATAATGAATATAATAGGTAATGCCATAAAGATCACCAGAGGAAGCAGGATCACGATGATCTTAATCTGGCTCTTCTCAAATCTGGTGGGATTGATGCGGTGTCCTTTATATGCCATATCTTTTTCTCCTCCTTTCTAAAAGTCATCTCTCTCCCCAAAGAGCCTGTCGGCCACCTTGGAGAACAACTGTACGATCAGCAGCAGTACCACGGACACCGCCGCCGCGTAACCCATCTCGTACCGCAGAAAGCCGTAGTCCTCGATGTGGTTCACGATGAGCTGGGAGGCATAACCCGGCGAAGGGTTGCCCGTGAGCAGCGTAAAGATGGTGCCCGCCTGGAAAGCGTTGACAATGGCCATCACCGCCGCGAAGAGCATCTGGGGCTTCATGCTGGGGATGACGATGTAGATCATCTCCTGGAAACGATTCTTAATGCCGTCGATGGCTCCCGCCTCATACAGGGATTCATCCGTGTTCAGGATGCCCGCGATCAGGGACAGGAAGCCGATGCCCATACTGGACCACAGTCCGATGATAATTACGATGGGCAGCAGATATTTGGCGTTGATCAGCCAGATCACCGGCTCGTTCAGCACCCCCAGACTCATAAGCCAGCTGTTTAAAAGGCCTGTCTGGTCGCCGGAGAAAATCACCTTCCACACCACGGTCATGGCCACGCCGGCCGTCATGCTGGGAGAGTACAGGATCAGGGCAAACACGGTGCGGAATCCTCTGGTCAGGTTACACAGCGCCCAGGCCAGGATAAAACTCAGTATATAACCGCCCACACCCACCACCAGCGCGTACACTACCGTATTGGGCAGTACATGCTGCATGAACACCTCATCGTTGGTCAGTACGGTGATATAGTTCAGAAATCCTACCCAGGACGGAAACTCAATGGCGTTAAAATTGGTGAAGGATAACACCACTGCCAGCAGCACCGGCACCAGGATAAAGATGGTAAAAGCCAGGCCGTAAGGCGCAATGAACAAATAGCCGTTTTTATTGTCGCTGCGTTTGCTTATCTTATTTTTCTTTACTTTTGTCTCTGCCATAATGTATCCTCACCTCCTATTCCCTTCCCAATATTTCCCGTATGGTCTCTATGGTCGGTATATTATAATCCTGTATGGTATTGCCTTCGCTGTCGATAAACTCAAATTCTTCCAGCTTGCGGTTAAACTCTCGATTGATGGTCTTTACCGCCTTGTCAATGCGGGTCTGGGCCGTCATCCGATTCACCACGATATCGTTGAAGGCATTGCTCATCTCCCGCTCCAGCAGATAGGTACCGGGCACCCTAGCCACGTCCACCACCTGGCTCATCTGCTCGGCTATGATCTGTTTGTCGCCGGAGTCCCAGGGAAGCTGCATAAAGGCGTCCATATTGGCTGTGGTCCACATATATTCGCTGCCATAAGTGATCTGCAGGGTCTGACCGAACTTTGCCTGCACCTCCGAGGAAGACCACCATTTCACGAATTCCCAGGCCTTAGCCTCTCTCTCACTGTCGGATTTAAAGATCACGCTGCTCTCCGCGCAGCCGCAAACCGAGCGGTCGACGGTGCCGTCCTCCCGTTCCATGCCGGGCACCAGGGCGATACTCCAGGAATTCTTAAGTTCCGGGGCCGCGTTGGTCATCAGATTGTATGTTGCATAATCCGCCACGCCGATGGGCATATCTCCGTTGCGGAAATGCTGGTAAAAATTGTCGATATTAATGGGCATGTTGTAAATGGTAAACAGTTCCGTCAGATAGGTGAAACCGTCCACCGACTCCGGGCTGCCCAGGGCCGTGCCTTCCTGGGCGGTGGCCCCGTACAGGGAACCTCCGAACTGATGGATCAGCGGCGTGGTGCCGTGGAAGTTCCGCAGCAGCAGCATGCCGGACACGGGCTGATAGTAGTTCAGGCCCCTCATCTGCAGTTCCGGCAGCATATCAATCACATCCTGCATGGAGTCCGGCACTTCCAGACCCAGCTTTTCCAGAATGTCGCTTCTATAATAAAGCACCCAGAAATTCATGGTCTCAGGCATGGCGTAAATGCCGCCGTTGATACAGGAGGTCAGGAAGAAACCGTCCTCATAGGGAGCCGCCACCTCCCGGAAATCCTCAAACCGGGTCATCTCCACCAGGGCTCCCCGGATAGCCAGTTCGTAGGGGATGGTGTAGTTAATACCCGTGGCCACGTCCGGGGCCTTGCCGGAGGTGTTGGCCAACACCAGTTTATACTGATCCGGCATAATGGAGATATCCACTTCTATCCCCGTCTGTGGGGTAAAGGACTCATCAATCATCTTCTGCATAATCTGTACATACTGGCTGGAACGGTTTACCCAGACCTGCAGATGTTCCGGATCCGTATTGCCGGTGGAGTAAGCCTGGTCGGTAAAGGATGTCACAAACCGCTTGATGTTCATGGCCGCCGACACAAAGACATTAGGCTTCTTGGGCAGAGAAGCGTCCTCCTGGTATATATAGATTCTGTCGATGGCCAGCTTATTCTTGATCAGAGTATCCACCGTGTTGGCCAGATGGCGGTTGGCACTGGAGGGACTGGTGCACAGCTCCGCCACACGGAAGGGAATCTCGTCCGGCTCCTCCGCCAGGGAAATCAGCTGCCGGGCGGCAATGCTCATGGAAGAAAGCACCGCAACGGTCCCTTTTTTGCCCGCGTACTCCTTCACGGTGTCCTGCAGGGCGTACAGCCGGTCCGCATAGCCGTACAGCTGTTCCTCAATGTCCGGGATATATCGGGAAAGTTTCAGATCCCGGTATTTGTCGGCATTGGTTCCCGCCACCTTAGTGATCTCCAGGGACAGATCATTGATGCCGGACATAATCTCATCCAGACCCTCCAGAATCTCCCGGATCTCGTCAATGGTGATGGTGAAGGATATGGTGTGCGTACCCTTCTCCAGATAAATGCTGAGTTTTTCCCCGTTCTCATCCTCCAGGGAAACCGTCCGATACTTGGAAGTGTAATCCATGGGATAAGATACCAGTGTCTGATTGGGAATCTCCCCGTCGATCTCCACATTGAGGAACACCGGGAAGTCATTTTTGTCAGACTGCCGGTAGTTCATGCCTATGTAATAATATCCGTCCTTATAGACCTCAAACTGGTATGTAACTTTCTGGCCCGCGGAGACAAAGGAATCGGAGTCGATGGTATTGAGCACCGTGTCCTTGACTTCGTAGGGAGAAAGGCTGGTATCATACTCCGCAATGCCATGGATGGCGGAATCGTTCCGATAGGTAAAATCTTCTCCCTGGAGTTCGATCAATTCCTGCCCCTCCGCCTTCCGGCTCTCTGTGTAAGCCGGAATCTGCTCCGGGGCGGCCAGAACCAGAGCGCCCAGCAGGAAATTGCCCTCGTTGACTCTGAGCTGAATCTGGTGGCTGCCCGCCTCCAGTTCCAGCGTCAGAGGGCGGGAACGCCGATAGCTGCCGTCGCTTAAGTATTTACGCTCCCACTGGATCAGCTTATCCGGCACGGTGACGATCTCATTATCATAACGATCGTAGGATTTCTCCCCATTCTGCACCCAGGTAGTCTCAAACTCCAGGTTGCGGCACTCATAAAAAGGATATTCCCCGTCCACGGTCATGGCCAGGCCCACGGGCAGCACCGACTCGTCGTAAGACAGGTAGTCAAAACCCAGGTAGTACTGCGCCGTTTCCGGCACGTCCACGTTCAGAGTCACCGTATCCCCGATATGAAGATCTACCACCTGGTCCGCCAGTTCATACCCCCTGGTCTCGGAAGTGGCCCGACCGGCTTCGCTGATCCTTTCCGCCGCCTTCATAACCACCTGGTCACCGATATAGGCCGCCGCCCTGTATCCGGCGCTGATCTTGGTGTAGTTGCCGGCGATCATCTCATTGACATACCCGCCGTCGGAGGAATAGGTGGGCGCATCGCTTCCGCCATCCGTCTCGGCCCGCAATTCCCCGCAGGGAACCGCAGCCAGAAGCATGGTGGCCGAAAGAGCCATGGCTGTCCATTTCACACCGCTTTTCTGCTTCATAATGATAACCTTTCCTTTCTTATTAGATTAATAGAAATAAATTAACATTTATTTTATTAAATCCTTAAATGTTTTAGTAAACTCTATACATTTCTAAATTACTATGTTTTGGGCAAAAAGTCAATGCTGGAAATATATTTTTTTTGTGCTATTTTATAGATGTGGAAGTTCATGTTGGTTGTTAATTGGTCACTCTTGTAAATATGGACAAAACAGAACATAAATATTTGGCTACTTTGCACTATTTTTATGACAGGCAGTTACGCATTATGCAGCCGCCTGCCATTCCACAGGATTGAGAGGAGAAGGATGATGTATCTGAAAAAACGAAACCTGAAAACGGCGGGTTGTCTGGTCACTGCGGTCTGCCTGCTGTCCGCCTGCGGTACTCCGTCAGCCGGTTCCGGAGAGGATACGCCGGCCGAACCGGTATCGGAGATCCATTCCGAAAGTGTCCCTTCCCAGGCAGAGGAAGACCCTGCTGCGTCTATGGCAGACTATGTGGTACATATGGAGACTTCGGGACTGGATCCGTCCCATGCCATCAGCGACAGCCTCTACGGCATCTTCCTGGAGGATATCAACCATGCCCTGGACGGCGGTCTGTATGCGGAACTGGTGAAAAACCGTTCTTTTGAGTACGGCGATATGGCCGGCAATCAGGGAAAACATGGCTGGACCGCGCTGGACGCCGGCGGTGCCTCCCTGGATTTTACTATCATAGACGGTGCGGAGGACGACAGCAGCCTTCACGAAAACAATCCCCACTATGCCCGGCTCTCCAATGCTGCCCCGGATATACGTCCCGGGATCTTCAACAGAGGCTATCTGGGCGGCATGCAGCTGCAGGACGGCGTGGAATATGTGTTTTCGGCCTATATCAAAAGCCCGGATCATTATGACGGCCCTGTGGTGATAAGCCTGGTCAGGGACGGTATTTCCGTTGCTTCCGGGGAAATCACAGGTATAACGGATCAATGGACTCCATATCGGCTGACTCTGAAAACAGCGTTTTCCGAAAACGCTGCCGGCCAGGGTATATCCGAGGCGCTGCCTTCCGGTACATCACTGCTTCTGCAGATCGGTCAGGGCGTCATTGATGTAGACATGGTAAGCCTGATGCCCGCGGATACCTACAAGGGCCTGCCCATCCGGAAAGATCTGGGAGAGATGCTGGAAGCGCTGAGCCCTTCCTTTCTGCGTTTTCCCGGAGGCTGTGTCATCGAAGGACGGGATCAGGAATCCATGTATAGCTGGAAGGATTCCATCGGCAGCGGAGCCCGGCTCACCCTGGGAGACATGACCACCACCGGCGGCGTGGAAGTACGCCCCCAGAGTTATTCTATCTGGAAGGGAACCAAGAACCATCCCTACTATACCTCCTATGGCATAGGTTTCTATGAGTTTTTTGAACTCTGTGAGGCTTTGGACTGTATGCCGGTGCCGGTGCTGAACGCAGGCATGACCTGCCAGGTGCAGAGCCCCAAATATATTGTATATGACATAAACAGCGACCAATTCCGCCAATGTGTACAGGATGCCCTGGACCTGGTGGAATTCTGCCGGGGAGACGGCTCTACCCACTGGGGAAGCGTGCGCATCGCCATGGGCCACGAGGAGCCCTTTGCCCTGAAATATATCGGCATCGGCAACGAACAATGGCAGTCCGAGTATTTCCAGCACTACCGTCGGTTTGTGGACGCCTTCAATGAGGCGGCCCGGGAGAACCCGGCGCTGTACGGGGACATCCGTCTGATTGTGGCCAACAGCACCTCCTCCGGAGACCGGGTAGGCTGGAATTATGTGGAAGACTGCGCCGACTGGGGAGATGAAATCACCACTCTGGTGGACGAACATTACTATGAGGCGCCCTCCTTCTTCTTCACCAACACCCATCGCTATGACAGCTATGACCGGGACAGCCAGGCCAAGGTGTTCCTGGGGGAATACGCGGCCCAGTCCAACACCCTGGAAGCGGCGCTGGCGGAAGCGGCCTATATGACCGGCCTGGAGAAAAACGGGGATGTAGTGGAAATGGCCTGCTACGCGCCGCTTTTCGGCAATCAGCTCCAGAGCCAGTGGAAGCCGGATATGATCTGGTTTAATAATTCTTCCGCCTATGGTTCCGTCAACTATTATGTACAGCAACTCTATGGAAACAATAAGGGCGTAATCAATCTGCCCACGGAACTGTCTCTGGGAGAAGCGCAAAGCCAGAGTCTCTCCGGCAAAGTGGGCCTGGGAAGCTGGCAGACCAGTGTGGCCTATGACAACTTGAAAGTCACGGACAACGCCACCGGCGAAGTACTGTACCAGGCGGATTTCCAGGACGGGCAGCTACCCGGGGATATGGAGATCCAGGAAGGCGACTGGACCGTAGCGGAGGGCAGGCTGCTGCAGAACCATACCGGGGACCCCAATGATATAAACACGGGAGACAGCCTCTATGTGGGCGATACGAGCTGGACGGACTACACCCTCACCGTAGAGGGGGAAGTCCTTTCCGGTCCGGAAGGTTTTCTGATCCCAGTGTGCGTCCAGGACGCTGCCAACAATATGTTCTGGAACATAGGCGGCTGGGGCAATACCGTATCCTGCCTGCAGATTGTATCCGGGGGGAGCAAAAGCGGCCAGATCTCCGGCACGGTGAAAAATGTAAAACTTCAGCAGGGTAAGCTGTATCAAATCAAAGTGGTGGTGGCGGGCAGCCATGTGGAGGGCTATCTGGATGATGTCAAATATCTGGACTACAACTATCAGGCCCCGGAATCCCTGTACGAGTCCGCCAATATGGACGAAAACGGAGATTTGATCATCAAGCTGGTAAATCCCACTGACCAGGCCATTGTGGTGAATACCCGCCTGGAAGGTTTCGTGAAAGAGCAATATGAGGAGAGGGCACAGGTGACAGTACTGTCAGGTGACTCTCTCAGCGCGGTCAACAGCTTTGAGGAGCCGGAAAAAATGATCCCGGTTACTTCAGAGGCCGTGATTGGCGATACCTTCCTATATGAGGCCCCGGCCTATTCCCTGTCGGTTCTGCGTATTCCGGCCAAATAGGCCCCAGCCGTCCGATTATACAGATAAAACAACAGAATCCGGGTTCTGCGGGCATTCTGTTGTCACACATACAAAAAGAACGTTCCGGAACTGCAATGCCGCCGGAACGTTCTTTTTTAGTCGGAAGTATCTCTATAAAATATTGGCCATCAGCCTGCTGGCGGTGAGCAGGAAGTTCTTGTCGGACTCTGACCAGCGGAAACGGTGGTTAAAAGTCTCAAAGAAAAAGTACAGATTGACTCCCTCCCTGTCCGGGTAGCAGAAACACACCATGCCCTCTATGCGGCTGTTTCTCAAGGTCTCAAAAAGTTCCCTGTTTACCCCCTCCAGATTGGTGATATGGCTGGCCATCAGATAATGCGGATGATCCATTATGCCGGCCATTCCGTTTTCCACGATAAAGGAGCCCATATCCGGCACAGGCTGATAATCACCACTGATATAGAGGGGTTCTCTCCGCCCGGCCCGGTGGATCCGCACGCCGTCCAGTTCAAAGGCGGAACGGATCTGATCCAGAATCTCTTCCATGGGCTCTGCCCCCTCCGCGGACAGGCGGATGCCTATGTCGGCCACCACGTCCGCCAGGTATTCCGCCTTCTCCAGCGGATCCATGGTATGACGGATGGATTGTTCCTCCTCCACCAGGTCCCCGTGTTTATCTGCCTCATATATCACAAAGCGGTTCTTGCCCTTGTACTTGGCCAGATACAGACATTTGTCCGCCTTTTTAAACAGCTCCTCATAACTCCTGCCGTCTTCCGGCGCCCGGCTGACCCCGATGGACAGAGTGACTTTACAGCCCTTCTCCCGGTTCTCAAAGGTGCTCTGCACCTGCTTGCGCAGGGAAGTAAGCATGGCCCGCAGCTGTATCTCCGAACTGATCCAATTGGTAAAAAGAAAGAACTCATCCCCGCCAAAGCGGCCCACAATCCCTCTGCCGTTTATGGTGCTGTTGAGGATGGAAGCCACCTGGCCGATCACCTGATCCCCGTACATATGGCCATGGGTGTCGTTTATATTTTTAAAGTTGTCTATATCAATCATGGCCATGTAGTGAGGTTCCCCGCCGGCTGCCAGCGCCTCCGCCACATACTCCGCACAGGCCCGCTTATTCAGCAGACCGGTGAAGGAATCCTTGCCTTCCGCAGTGGCATAGTAAGGAGAGGCGTCTTCTTCCCTCTGATCCATCCTTCGGAGAATTCCCAGTACCACTCTCTGGTTATTGTGTTTGTAAATCACCTTGCCGTCGATGTGGAACAGGCTCATCAGCATGGGATGCCGGGGCATGGGCCCCCGCAGGTCGCAGCTGAAATTCTCCTGGGCACTGAGCAGATGCCGGCAGAACACCTCCAGTTCCTCCTGGAAACTTTTCCGGGGATACATGGCGGTGACGCTCTCCTTAAGTTCCTCCAGACTACATTTCATCAGCACCGTGGATTTGATTCCCATATAACGGAAAACCGCAAAGCTGTCCTGCTCCACATCATAGTTAAAAAGATAATCCTGGTACATGGACAGAAAAGCCCTGTACCTGCCGGCATCATCGGATGCCTGCAAATATTTTTCCTCGATGATAAACAGATTGTAGATGGTCAGTTCCCACACCGGTTCCCCGTTCACCGTATGTCCACAGTCACGGATGGTCATGTCGATCTGACGATAACCTTCGTCCATTCCCCGCATGGCGGTCAAAATCCTTGCAGAGCCTCCCTGTCCCAGGCTGCCGCAGGCCTGCTGAAATTCCTGCCGCAGTTCCGGATGAACGCAGTCCAATATGCTGATACCCACAGTCTTTCCCATGAAACGATAGAAATGTTCATCCCCCATCAGGACCATATACTCCCGGTTGATGGCGGCGCTGCAGTATACCATGTCCGAAGGATTCTTGCTTATGTACTCTGGGATTTTCATATTCCTCTCCATGCATACGATCCGGCCTCTCACCGAAGCCAGGCAGCCGCCGGATCCTGCCTGCTGCCCTGCAGCCTGTTACTCTGCGGGATTCAGGATCTGATCCAGTTCTTTCATCAGCAATTCTATATTGATAGGCTTGGCGATATGGCCGTTCATGCCGCTGCGAAGGGCCTCCTGTTTATCCTCCTCAAAAGCGTTGGCTGTCATGGCCAGTATGGGGATATCCGCCAGCTTCCGATTCTCCAGCCTGCGGATGGCTCTGGTAGCCTCATAGCCGTTCATAACCGGCATCTGCACATCCATCAGCACAAGCTGATAATATCCCGGCTGGGAACTGCTCAGCATCTCCACCGCCACCTGCCCGTTCTCCGCCACATCGGTGGTAAATCCTGCGCCCTCCAGAATGGCCACGGCGATCTCCTGGTTCAGTTCATTGTCTTCCGTCAGCAGAATCCTTCCCTTGCGGACCGGCTCCGGCCTGCGTTCCGGGGCCTCCTGCTCTCTGCCTGAATTGACAATGGAGTTCAGGCATCCTTTCAATTCCGACAGGAACAGAGGCTTGCTGCAGAAGGCCGTCACACCGGCTTCCAGCGCCTCGTCCTCGATATCGGACCAGTCGTAGGCGGTGAGAACAATGATGGGCACTTCCTTCCCCACTTCCTGACGGACCCTGCGGGCCACTTCCACCCCATTCATATCGGGCAGCAGCCAGTCGATTACATAGACAAAATAATTGTCGCTGCGCATCACAGCCTGCCGGGTGCGCAGGACGGCTTCTTTTCCGGAGAGAGTCCACTCCGCCCGCAGGCCGATCTGCTGGAGCATGCTGGTAACACTGTCACAGGTGTTGAAATCATCGTCCACCACCAATGCCCGCAGACCCTTCAGTTCCGGGATGGTCTGAGGCTCCTTCTTCCCGGCGTACAGCCGGAAAGTGAAGGATACGATGCACTCGGTGCCCACACCCTGCTTGCTCTTCACCTCTATGGAACCGTTCATCAAATCCACGATGTTCTTAGTAATGGACATGCCCAGCCCGGTTCCCTGTATGCCGCTGATGGTGGAATTCCGCTCCCGCTCGAAAGGTTCGAATATATGGGACACAAACTCCTCGCTCATGCCGATGCCCGTGTCCATAATGCGGAACTCAAAATTGGCATAGCCCGCCGGCGCCCCGGCGATTTCCACCACTTTGATGGCTACCTTGCCGCCCGCGCCCGTGTACTTCACGGCATTGCTGAGCAGATTCAGCAGCACCTGGTTGAGCCGCAGTCCATCGCAGTAAATATCCTCATTCTGAACGTCCATGGCGTCCATATATAGCTCCAGCTGCTTGGAGTGCACATCCGCCTGTATGATGCTGCGCAGATTGTGCAGAATGTCCGGCAGACTGCAGGGCTTCTCCTCCAGATGCATTTTACCGCTCTCTATGCGGCTCATATCCAGAATGTCATTGATCAGGCTCAGCAGATGGTTCCCGGAGGTCATGATCTTCTTCAGATACATCTCCACCTGCTCCCTGTGGTCGATATGGGTGATGGCCAGGGTGGTGAACCCGATGATGGCGTTCATGGGCGTGCGGATGTCATGGGACATATTGGAAAGGAACACGCTCTTTGCCTTGCTGGCCCGGTTGGCCTGGGAAAGGGCATCCTCCAGCAGAGCTTTTTTCTCCATCTCACTGCGGATCTCTTCGTCCACGCTGCGCAGACCCAGGACGATGCCTCTGTTTTCATCCCATTGCCCGGCCCGCACCGCCGCCATCTGGAAATACCGCAGCTCACCGCAGCAGTTGGTGCGGTAATTGATAAAGCACATTTTCTTATTTTTATGAGAGAGTTCCCGTTCCAGCCATCCGCAGGTTGCCGCCTCCCGCATGGCCTCCTTATCGTCATCGTAGACGCAGGTCTCTATGTAACGCCCCATGCACTCTTCCAGAACCAGATCTCCGGAAAAGATGGTCTGCAGAATATCTGCGCCGCAGTCTCCGCTTCTGAGGGCATTTCCGGCGCCGGTATTCAGGTCAAAATAACAGACCAGGCTGTACTCTATGCTGAGCGCATGGATCAATTCGATCTGATGTCTTTCCTTCTCCTGCTGCTTCAGTTCCTCACGCTGCTTCTGGGCCGTGCAGTCCAGCAGAAGTCTCTGGTAGACCAGTTCCCCGTCCTCCCGGATCAGCTTGATATTTCCCATGATATAGAGAACGTCTCCCGCGGTGTGCTGGATGCGGTACGCCACATTGATACTGTCCCCCTCTTCTTCCAGGGTCTTGAAACTCTCCTGCAGCCGCGCCCTGTCCTCCTCCAAAACGGAGGAAGCCATCATGTCAAAGCCCGCCGCCATAAGTTCCTCCTGGGACTCGTAACCCAGAATCCGCAGCGCCGCTCCGTTAATGCGGGTGATCCGGGACCCATCCAGGCTGTGGCACATAATGCCGCAGTCCATGGAAGTGAAGATGGCTTCCAGAGTCTGGGATCTCTGCAGCAGTTCCTGTGCATATTCCTGCTCCCTGGTCACATCAATGGCCACCCCTACCGTGCCCATGACGCTGCCGTCCAGGTCATAGAGAGGGGATTTGTATGTGGTAAGCAGCCTTGATCCCTCCTGGGTCTGGATACATTCTCCGGAGATACGGGTCTCCCGGGTCTCCATGACGATGCGCTCCGACTCAATACAGGCGGGATCATCCTGCTCCACATCCCATATATAGGCATGCCGTCTGCCCTGCACCTGGGCCTTGGTCTTGCTCACCGCCTGGCAGAAGCTGTCGTTCACTTTCTCGTGAACACCGTCTTTATCCTTGTACCAGATCAGATTGGGAACACTGTTGATGGTGGATTCCAGATACTGGCTTGCCTCCCAATAGTCTTTCCGCGTCTTACAGTTCTGCTGCCAGCGAAGAAAGCGGAAACTCAGTTCCCCTTGAGAAAGAGGCAGCGTCCAGAGATCGCTGATCTGCGAAAGGCAGTCCTCCAATACCTGTACCTGCTCCTTGCCCGCCAGCACCACCAGATCCGCCTCCGGCTTTTTCCAGGCCGCCAGTTTCTTCGTCTCACAGGCAGCGTCCATACTCTGCAGATCCGCCAGGATCAGGTCCGCCCGGGCTGCCAATGCCTGCTGGGGTTCCGAACTTTCAAAAAATGTATGGGTGAAAAACTCCATCGGGGCCATGTCCCGAATCGCCGCAAACCCGTCGGGCTGACGGCTTATCAGATAAATCTGCAAATGACAATGGTACATAAGGTTTCCCCCTTGCGTCCGCACTTCGTATTTGTAAGCATAAACCGCTTACACACTCGTTTTAATTGTACCAAACCGTCCCGTATCATGTCAACAGAAGAATGCGCCCGGCGGGGCGTTTTACGGGTTTACCTGCTCAATGACATACCTTCCTTCAATCAGTTCAAATCCGTTTTGCCGGTAATATTTTATCAAAGGTTCGTTCTCCGCTATCAGAATAATATACAGATAATCTCTGTACTTTTCCCTGATCCGCCTCAGCAGTTCCCGGCCGATGCCCTGGGCCTGAAACCGGGGATCCACGCACAGATAATGGACATAGGCGGTCAGTTCGCTGTCGTCTATGGCATTGATCAGGCCCACCAGCTTCTCTCCGCACCAGGCGGTATACACGGTTTCGCAGTGGTCCAGCGCCTTCTTGAGCCGTTCCGGGTAATCGGCGGAGATCCAGTCCACCGACCGGAACAGGCTCTGCAGCTGGGCCGGGGTATAGTCTCTTCTGTCTGTGTAAACGATATCCATATGATCCTCCTGTCTGTACAGGCCTTTCCTACAGGCCAAGCCAATTCTTTATGGGATTGACCTGCCGGGCCTGTTCCATGATTTCCCCGCAGTTCTCCCGAAGAAAGCGTTCCAGTTCCGCCACCTCCGCCTCCGAAAAGCCCCGGACATGCTCCACAACCCCGTCGGGCACGGTGGCCTCGGCGGTATCCTGCCCGCGCATAATCGAAACCCTGGCGAACCGTCTTCCCTCCTTATTGATGATCCCGGAAACAAGCATATTAAAAGAATCCACAGGTTTCCCTCCTTTTTCCGCAAATTTACTTACCCAACATTATATTTTCACTGAAATTTTCTGTCAAGCGCCAGGAGCATCTTTTGTTTGACAATACAGGGTATGATGCCTTAATATGGAGATTGACAGTGCTTACATAGCTTACATATTTCCCGATGGATATGATTTGTTCTTCCTGGTATGGATTACATGTGGACGGAGGATAAAGGTGACACGCATGAAAAAGAACATTTTTACCGCAGTTTGTCTGTTCCTGCTGGGGCTTGGGCTTTGCGGCTGCTCCGGGGACACGGGAGAGGAAACCATGGAGATCCTCCGGGGCCAGGCGCCCGGAAAAGAAGAGGGCCTGCTGCAGGTGGGCCTGATCCAGACGGGAAAGGAGTCAGACTGGAGAGATGCCAACACCAATGATTATCTGCAATATTTTGTGGAAGAGCGGGGGTATGAGCTCATCTATGTGGACGGAAACTCAAGCCCGGAGAGACAGGTACAGGCGATGCGGGATCTGATCTGGCAGAGAGTGGACTATATCATCCTCCAGCCCATCGTGGAAACCGGCTGGGAAGAGACCATTCAGGAAGCAAAGCAGGCGGGCGTCCCTGTGATTGTGGCGGACCGGCAGATTGCCGTGGCGGACAGCGAGTACGCTGCCTGGATCGGCTCCGACTTTTACGGAGAGGGCCGGAAAGCCATGGAATGGCTTGAAAAATATCTGGAGGAGCAGAACCGCATGGATGAGGAGATCAATATTGTGCTGCTGGAGGGCACGGTGGGAGCCACCGCGGCCATCGGCAGGACCCAGGGGATTCTGGAGACCCTCGCCCTTCACGAAAACTGGAACATCATTGCCAGCGAGTGCGCCAACTTCACCCAGGGGGAAGGGCAGAGCGTGATGGAAAAACTGCTGGAAGAGTTGGACCCTTCCTCCATTGACGTGATTATCTCGGAAAACGATAACATGATGTTCGGGGCCATGAAAGCCATGGACCGCAAGGGAATCACCTATGGACCGGAGGGGCAGATCATAACCATTTCCTTTGACGCCCTGCGGGAGGCTTTCGAGAAAATGATGGACGGGAAACTGCATGTATCCGTGGAGTGTAATCCCCTTTTGGCCAGGGGCGTGGAGAAAATCATCCTGGATCTGGAGCGGGGATCCGTGGTGGAAGATAAGCGTCAGTACATCGAAGAACAGTTATTCGACTATCTGAATGCTTCGGAACATATCAGCACCAGGGCCTATTAATCGAAACTTCGGACCGACATGCGGGGGAACGCGGAAATGAAAAGACCATTGAAAACTAAAGTCATTGGGGCAGTATTGCTGATCTGCCTGTTGATAGACTTTGGCTGTGTGACGTATAATTATCGCAAATATGTGTCCATCAACAGGGACTATACCGCGCAGCTTGCCAGCACGGTTATCAACACCTGCTGCCTGGTGATCGACGGCGACAAGGTGGAAGATTACCTGAACACCAGAAAGAGGGATTCGGATTACTATGTGGTGTGGAATAAACTCATAGACTACCGCAATACCAATCCCGATATCGTCAAACTCAGCGTCATGAGTTTTCAGGAGGATGGATGCTATTATATCTTTGACACCGATCTGACGGAGAAAGGGGCCTTTTTGGGGGATTCCCGTCCCTATGACCCCTGGCAGCTGACGGCCAGAGACTCCCTGCTGGACTACTCTTCCGATGTCTCTCTGGTTTACAGGGACCACACGGATATCTATATTCCCATCAAATCCTCCTACAACATCCCGGTGGCCTATGTGGTGGCCGGCGTCGCCACAGATACCATGCGGGCGGAGCAGCGGAGGTATCTTCTGTACCTGGTGCTGATTATCACGGGCATCACCGTTTTTGCAGGCGGGCTCCTGCTTCTGTTCATGGACAAAAACATTCTGGCCCCTGTCAACGCCATGACGGCGGCAGCGGAAAGCTATGGAGAAAAAAGGGAGAAAGACGGGGAGATTTCCCCTCTGCAAAAGCTGCAGGTCCGCACGGGAGACGAACTGGAACGCCTCTGCGAGTCCATGAAAAAAATGGAGAACGACATTCTGGCCTATTCCGCCAGATTGATAAGCGCCACCTGGAACAGCAACCACGACAGCATGACACAGCTGTTTAACAAGCGTTATTATAACGAACTTTTGACTGCGTTACAGGAACAGGAGAATCTGGGAGTCATTTATCTGGATATTGACAATCTGAAGAGAATGAACGATACCTTTGGGCATGACGAGGGGGATCTGGCCATTCTGCGGGCCTCAGCCCTGATCCACCGTTATGAGGAGCCGGGCTTTGAGTGCTGCAGGGTGGGAGGCGATGAATTTGTGATCTTCCTGCGAAATGCCGGGGAAAGGGTGGAAGATCTGGTGAACTGTATGCGCGGCGACAAGGGCAATCTTCTGTCGGAGATCACGGAGGAATTTATCTGCCGTCTGGCAGTGGGAGGCGCATCCAGAAAAGCCGGAGAAACGCTGGAGGATGTGATCAAAAGGGCAGAAGAAGAGATGTACCGAAACAAACATGCCATCCGGTAAACCATGAAGGAAAGAGAGGACTGTCCCATTTTTCGACAGCCCTCTCTGTTATTTCTGCTTAAAATATATGGGTGCGGAAAGGCGCCATGGGCAGACCGTTGGCTCCATAGACCGTCACTTCCCCATAGTTCGTCCACAGATACCGGGCCATAACCGGCTCTTTCACCTCCCGGGCCCGGAGAAACACTCTGTCCCCCTCAAAAGAGGCCAGGGCTTCCGCAAACACACCGTCGCTCCCCGCCAGTTCAAAGCCGGAAATCTTTTCTCCCCGACAGATAAAGCCCTCCTGGGCATAGTCAAACGCCAGCTCCATTCCTCCGTCCCGGTATAGGAAATCCCGGTATATGGGGCCGAAAGCCTCCTGCTCCGGGATCAGATGATACACGCCCCACAGCGCCTGCAGGGCCAGTCTCTCACCTACAGGCTTTTTGTTCTTTGGATGAATCTCATGGAACTGGCCGCAGTCGATGGCCACCGCTATGCCGGTGTTGCGCAGCATGTGAAACGCACGCATCTGACTCTCCCGGATGATGCACCAGCTTTTGGTGTCCGGGTCATGCCGGTATCTGTGCATGGGCAGCTGTACCAGAAGGAAAGGCAGCTTTTCATCCCCGAAATCCTGCCGCCACTGCCCGATGAGCCCGGTAAGCAGGCTGTAATAATCTTGGGGCCTGTGGTCGTCACTCTCTCCCTGATAATAGAGAAAACCTCTCAGGGTATAGGGCGCCACTCTTTTCAGCATGGTGGCGTACAGCCCCGACGGTCTGGTAAAATTGGCGCAGTTCATGGGGCCGGGATAGCGACAGGGACCAATCAGTTCCTGCACCCGGTCAAAGGCCATCATGGGGTCTTTCTCATAGACGGCGGCCGCCTTTTTGTCCCATGCCTCCTGATAAGCCAGATAATCCTGATACTCCCGGATCTGCTGTGCCTCGGGTTTTTGCACCGCTTCGGAACTCTCATATTCCTCCACATAACTGCGGGTATCCTCCCGGGCCAGCAGCGCTTCCCGGCTCATCCAGCAGCTTGCGGAAGTACCGCCCCAGTTGCAGCCGATGACCCCCACCGTGACCTGCAGCCTGCGGGCCAGCTGCACCGCGAAAAAGAAACCCACTGCAGACCATTTGGCCGCGTCCCGTTCCCCAAAACATTCCCAGCAGGAGCTCCGTTCCGCCTCTTCCAAATCCTCTCCCGGACGGGCCTGTTTGGGCGTATAGTAAAAACGTACCCCCGGGAAATCCCCCTCCCGCAAAAGGGCAGGCCCTCCCTCCGCGTCCTTTAACTCCAGTTCCATATTGGACTGCCCGCCTGCCAGCCACACTTCGCCCACGGCCACATCCGTAAACCGGATTTTCTCCTCCCCATCGCTGATTTCCAGAACAAGGCCCTCTTGAGCCTCCCGCTCCGGCAGGCAGACCGTCCATTTCCCCTGCCGGCACAGAGTCCGGGCCCGATCCTCTCCCAATGTCACCCGGATTTCCCGCCCCGTGACCCCCTGGCCGAATATGCGAATTATTTTATTTCTCTGCAATACCATATGATCGGAAAATACCGCCGCTGCCCTTAACATGTCTCTTCTCCTTTTTACGGATGCTTAATTTACCTTAATAACTACCACATCCCCCACCTGCTTCACATAGCCCGGATCCGGGTAGACGGGCATGCCGGCAAGATCTGCCTGGGCTATTTCCTCCTGGCAGGCACTGGTGGGCCAGATATTCAAGTTGACCCCGCAGAAGTAATGGAATATACCCCTCCAGGATTTCATGGAGGATTCGGGATCCGTCCAACCCACCCCCACCATGGCGTAGTTGTTGGACAGGCCATACGCCTCGCTCACATAGAACAGCCTGTTTCCTGCCGGGATGCCCACAAGGCAGTACCGCAGGTCCGGATTCAGACAATCTTCTTCTGCCAACTCATGCAGGATGCCTTCCGCCATGGCCCCCGAAGCCGTTTTGCCCTCATACATGGCATTCTGATCCACCTGAACCTGATAGATGTTCCCCCACAGCGCAGCCAACACCGCCAGTCCCCCCGCCAGCCGCGCCGGGAAATATGCCCTAAAGCCACATTCCACTTTGCCTGCAACACAGATCAGAATGGGCAGAAAAAGCGCCAACGGAGCTGTCATCTGGATGCTCATTCCCACATCCGTGGCCACCAGTGACACGGCATTTGCTGCAATGGGGAGCGCCATGGCCAGAGCCAGATATAAGACGGCCCTGATCCGGCTTCTCTTCCAGATCTGCAGGAATCCGATGACTAAAAACAGGCCGGCCAGAACAAAGAGAAGCAGGTAGATCCCGTGGCGCTGAAACAGATTGGTCTTATACAGGTCTTTAAAAAAATACATGCCGAATATGGAATAGGCGTTTTTGATGGTCACAGGAAGTTTTTTCAAAGTATTCCAGAGGGAGTAGGAATCCGCCCCGTTATAATTTGACAGTGGGGTATTAAATATGGCTAAATGGACTTTAAGCAGCAGAACATAAAGAATCCCCCCCAGCGACAGCATGGCAGCGCTTTTGCCGGTATACAGTCCCAGTTGTCTCCAGGAGACATCCGGGCAATTTAACTTCCAAAGCAGATATCCCGCTATAACCAGGCATGTACAGCCCAGACAGGCCTGATACGCGCCCATGGACAGCGCCACCATGAAGCTGCCCGCCAGCACCGGCAGAATCACCTTTTTGGACTTGAGCGTGAACCATGCCGCCAGAACACTCAGTAAAAAAGCAAACCCAAAAACGGGGGACATAAAACGGTAAGACAAAGAGACACATACCGCCGTGCTGCTGATAAAAAGAGACGAAAACAGAAAAGTCACTTTCTTGTCCTCTATGCGGAAAAGATCCGATATGAGATACAAACCTGCCGAAAAAAGCAGAATGGTCATTATGGAAGTCCACGGATCGTTGTTGACCCCAAAACGGATTTTGTCCAGATACAGCCAAAACCATCTTCCCAGCGACAGTTCCCATTTCCCGGCAGCATGGTATGTATATTCCCATAAACCGTCATAGGCATTTACCAGTTGCTGCGTCATTAGCTGTGAGTAAAGAATCAATCCAAAAACGAATACCAAAATCCAGGAGGAACGGTTCGATAAAAGATCCCTTATCCCTTTTTTATAATATCTGTTATTATTGTCATTTACCTTAATTCCAGAGTTCATAAAACATTGTCCCTCCCTCTCTATCTGCCAATTAAATACTACATTATTTACTAAAATATGTCAACAACCCCTCTTCAGAAAAGCCCTCCTGTTTCCTCACCGCATTTACCACAAGACGATATGCCTTATCAATTCCCGCACAGGTTGACAGCGTGACGCTTTGAGGCATGTCGTCCCCGTCATAACCAATCATGTGAAGGAAATTTCCATATGCCTCCTCATCTTCAAAGGACAGGTTGTAAACATAGCTGTCCAAAGGTACCACCATACAGGAGACTGCCTCATACAGGTACGCGTCCCCGCCGGGGGTATAGATGGTAAAATACCGATTTTTTTCCATAAAGTCCGGGGACACATATTTCTTAAGCCGGCCGAACATGGAGCCATCCTTCATATTGTGTCCGTAAATAATTGTGTGCCGATCCTCCAGGTCCGCACTGTTCATGGATTCCACAAATACGGAGCCCGCCGTGGCTTTTGTACCGCTGTAAGTGGTCCGCAGATAGTCCTGGTTGGTCTCCCCCTGCATCAGGGGGTAGCTGATGGGCAAAGTGTCAAAATCTATCCAGCCAACCACATCAGCATATATGTCTGAGATCTGCCTCAGCCGGGAGGCAATCTCCTCTGGATCAGGTCTCGCCCCGGCCGCCGGCGTCCGGCTTTTTCCGGCATGTTCTCCCAGGGAACGCCTCATGGTATTTACGTCAAAACGCTTATCGGAAAACGGCATGGTATCATACAGCCGATTGTATTCCCCTGTGGCGGCCCTGCAGCTTTTTTCTATGGAAAAAATATTTCCTATGGCAATTGCCGCCACCACGGCGAAGATCATACCCAAAATCTTGTCTTTTTTCATTGTAATCCTCCTTTATTATGTACTAAGGCTTTTATAAAAGGGACCCGACAGTCTTCTGCCGGGTCCCTGAACATCGGGGTAGACAAATACATTCTTCCCCAAGCGGGGATCATGTCCCCTGGTGGTCTTGCTTCTTTCTTTTGATCCTTTTGATCCTATTCTCTTTTTTCTTTCCCACAAGCGTATGGCAGATACAGACACCGGATGCCGCCGCTGCAAGCGTCGCCACAGCGCGCCATACCAGCAGGCTGCTTTCGTCCCCAGTGACAGGAACCGTCACGCCCGGGGTTGGAACAGGCATTTCCGGATCGGGAACGGGTGTGGAGATCGGCCTTTCAGGCGGCGCCGGAATGCGCCTGTCAAACATTTCAACCTTCTGGATTTCGCCGGAAGACTCTAAAATAAATGCCACTTCCTCCGCCACCAGATAACCCTCCGGGGCACTTTCCTCCACCAGGATATAAGCACCTGCAGGCAGTTTCTCCATATAATGAGGTTCCCTGCCGGATATCCACTCTTCCACAAGTTCGGACTTATGGCCCTTTTCCTCTGCCCTCCACAGCTGCAATTTTGCTCCGGGCAGTTCCTCTTTGGTGGTTATGTCCTTCTTGCTGATCTCCAGTCGGGTGTAGTCGTCCAGCATCTCCACCTGCTGTACCTCACCGGTATCCTGAACGGTAAACGTTATTTCTTCGGCCACCAGATAGCCTTCCGGAGCGCTCTCCTCCACCAGGACATACTTGCCGATGGGAAGCTTCTCAATGTAATGGGGCTTGTCACCGGATATCCACTCTTCTACCAGATGGGACTTATCCCCTTCTTCCTCTGCCCTCCACAACTGTATTTTTGCCCCGGGCAAATTCTCTTTGGTGGTAAAATCTTTTTTACTAATTTCCACCTTGGTCACATCGTCATACATTTTTATTTCCTGGATTTGAATCTCTGTCTCCGATCCGCTCATATCAAGAACGGTGAACTCAATCTCCTCTGCGGTTGCATACCCATCGGCGGGTTTCGTCTCCCGGAGAATATAGTTTTTTCCCACCGCCAGTTCGCGTATGGTATGGGGCTTATCGCCGGAGATCCAGCTGTCAACCAGCTTTCCGTCTTCTCCGATTACTTCCAGCCGGGCGCCGGGCAGTTCCTCCCTGTTTGTCAGATCATATTTTGTGAACGCCACTACAAAGGGTTGGTTTTCCACTTCGCAGGTTAATTCTACTGTCTCCACATCCTGCCCCCGGTAAGCGGCATCCAGCAGAAACTCCTGACTGGAAACATAATACCCGGCCGGCGGGGTTAATTCTTTCAGCATGTACCCGCCCAAAGGCAAATCGGCGTCAAAGACAGCGATACCGTCCTGATCGGATACTGCACAATCAACAATGGTTCCTGCCGTTACCAGTTTTTGGGAAGAATCGGGGACACAGGTAAAGAAGTCCTCCCTTGCTATCAGCGCAAATACCGCGCCGGCCAGGGCTTCCCCTGTCTCCGCGTCTTTCTTGGCCACGCTTATTTTTATCTTTTGCCTCCTGTTCTCAAATGACATATCGTGTACAATGAAATTCTTTGTGCTTTCCGCCGCCGTGATCTCAAATATTTCCGCAACGGGGTTCAGGACAAAACCGTCTCCCGCCACGATTTCCTTAACCGCGTATTTTCCCAGATACAGATCGCCCAGAAACGCGAAACCTGACCTGTCGGTGGTAAGGCTCCCCACCATATCCCCCTCTTTCCATATACAGTATTTTTCCGTATCACAGCTTTTAGGCATGGCGCTTTGGATCTCCTGGCTGTAAATATCTTCCGCCGCATAGACTTCAAACCGGGCGCCTTCCACAGGAGCCGGCACATACGTAAAATCCGTGTGGACATCGCCGCTGGAAACACTTCCGGTGGTCTGTGCGTCATATAGCTTCTCTCCCACCTTTCTGATCTGCAGGATACCTTTCTGCTGTATGTTCTCCTGCTTTACCGTCACAATCACACGTCCATATTTGTCAACCACAGTCCCTTCTTCCTGCAGAATGGAATCGGTAATTGAAAAAACCACCGCTTTGGCCGGCTTATCAATTAGTTTATAACCGTTTTTTTCAGGGGAGGAGATGTCTTTGATCTCCTGTTCGCTCCCATTGATCACATACCCTTCGGGTGCTTCTACTTCTACCAGTTCGTAATCTCCATAGGGCAGCATGTAGGGCAGTTCGATGTAACAATCAGTAACTTTACCTTCCTCATATAGATTCTGTACTCTATACGGATGCTCCCTGCTGCCCATTTCGGCTCTGCGCATGGGATCCCAGTAATAGAGGAACCCGTCCTCATATACTTTCCAGAAGCTGCTGTCAAATTTCTCCTGATCGGATGTCAGTCGGATCCTGTAGGCTGCACCCTCCTTGAGGACCGTTTCACCGTACCTTCCGTCCGTCTTCACCAGCCGCAGATAGCATTCCAGCGTTTCATTTCCGATATAGCGTATCGGCTGGGGAATGGATGAGTCTTTGCTCACTGTAATAATCAGAGGGTCTGCCTGTTCCTTACCCTCCGGCGTGCCGGTTTCCACCAGAACATATTGTCCATAGGGCAGCTGCGGTGTAACAAAATAACCGTTTTCCTTATCGGACCACATTTCTTTCACCCGATACCGGTTATTCACCCCGGTGGGCTCCAGCCATGCCCTGTCGCCGTCCGTCCATGCTTCTGTGGTTCTTTTGTAAAGAGCTGCGGCCTGGTCCGCCGTAAAATCATATGCTTTCAGCGTCGGGATGTCGGCCTTGGTCCACACATCCCCCTTGGGCGCTATTGTCCCGGACTTGACGCCGGACAAATCGCCCAGCCGATAGATTGTGAATCCGGCCTGGATCGGTTCTTTTTCCGTGCCGGTATGCAGGTCTTCCATCTTGACGAACTGCGCCGCCTGTTTCATGACGAAGTCGCCGGAGTAAACATCTTTGGAATCGGATCCGTCGTCCATGGACAAAAGGTTGTCCGCAAGAGACGCGCTTTCCCTGCGCAGAACCACATGCTCCGACTCATTGGAGTAGACAAATGTCACTTCATATCTCTGAAGTTCGTCACCCCTGTATTCTGTTGTATCCGGCAGATAACCCTGAGCAGGGCTGATCTCCGCGATATAGTAACGTCCCAGTTCCACCTGTTGAAAATTAGTCCTGCCTGGAGTCTTTATATATGCGGGTGTCTTGCCGCTCTCAATGCATCTGTCACCATCTTCGTCCAGCAGATATCCCTGTCTGTCGGTGATGGTGGACCGTCCGATGACCGCCGTTCGGACCAGGGATCCTTTTTTGTAGAGAATACCGCTGCCCCAGGCCGTCTTCACGTCCTCGTCCGCATACAGGCCGTATACCGCACCGTCCAGAGTCTCAGGATCGCCCTGGGTCACCGGGCTGCCGTCCGGTCTTTCCGCTTCCGCCTCGTCATCATATTTCCGAACCGTGACTTCACCATATTGACGTTCATTCCAGAATTGTTCTCCCATATCGTCATTGGTAATTATGAGCGTGTCACCGTCATTGGACAAATCCATCTTGATCTCAAACAAATATGTATTTTTGCCGTCCTCCGCATAATCGCCATAATAGTTTTCCGGCGCCTTTTTCTCGTACACGCAGAATATGCCCCGGTTATCATTGCTTTCTGTTTTCTCAAAATAAATTTCACTGGAAAGATAGCTTCCGTCCTCCTGCTTTTTAAAGACTACGGGCCACGAGAGATCCCCCTCCACAGCCTTTATTTCAAATTGCGCGTTGCCTGCAATCAGGCTTCCCGTATATCGGTCCACTTTGGGAATCTGTATTCTTACATGGGACGGTTGATTGGCAAATACCTCGCTGCTTCCCGCATGGTAGCTGTCAGGATCCGCGTTATGGGCCTTGTATTCCCTGACGGCATCGCCGGGTTTTTGGGAAAAGCCCAGCTCGGAAAAGTCAATGTAAACTTTCTCACCATCCGTTTCATAACCTTCCGGAGCAGCAGTCTCCTGATAATAGAACTTGCCCAGATTATCCTCCGTATAGTACAGATATCCCTCGGATGCCCACTGATAGCTGCTTTCCACCGTGTAATTTCCGTCTGTCCGGCGTACGATGGCATAATGAGGGCTGACAATATAGTCGCCCACAGCCTGGCTCCACTCGTACAGAGCAAAGTCCGCATCATCTGTGAGCATACTCCCGGAAATGGCGTCCACTTTCTTCAGTGAGAAGTGTATCTGCCAGGGCCGGTTCGCAAATTTTGTCCCATCATAAATAAAATAGTCCGCAGGCCGGTTATTATGAGCATGATGGACACCGTCTTCCTCTAATATGCGGGAGTCCAGCACATTCACATACACCGGATCCGGGTCAGTCACAAAGCCATCCGGAGCTTTCACTTCTTTATAATAGAACTTACCCTGATTGGCGGGGGTCCAGTAAAGTTGCCCTTCTTTTGCCCATGGATAAGAGGAAGAGACGGTATATGTGCCATCCGCCGATCTTACCATGCGGAAATTCCGGCTTCGTTCATAGCCGCCTGCTGCCTCATTCCATTCGTACAAATCAAACGCCGCATCACCCTTAAGAGGTTCTCCTGTCATTCCATGCACCTTTTCCAGTGTCAGAGGAATATGGTAAAAGTCATCCCGCATCATGAACCTCTGGACTTCTTCGGTTTCCCTGATTACAATGGACACAGGATCCGCCGCCAGATATCCTTTCGGAGCTTCCTCTTCCATGAGCATATATCTTCCGGCTGGCACATGACTTAAGCTGTGGGGAGTACCGTCAGTAATCCATGTGGCGTAGACGCCTTGGATAATACCGTTTTCGTTGACGGAAACCAGCGACAGTCTGGCCCCGGGAACCCCTGCGTTTAAATTATTGAGTTTGTCTATCTCCACCCTGGTGTAATTATCGTACATGGTGACTTTCTGAATGTCTCCTGAGGTCGTAACGGTGAAGGGAATGTCCGCCGCTTTCACATAGCCGGCGGCCGCAATGCTTTCCTCCAGAATATAGTTGCCTGCAGGCATTTTCTCGATCATGTGGGACCCGCCGTCTGTGGTCCAACTCCGATAAATCATGTCTTTTGCGCCCATGGCATCAGTGGTCCAGATTTTAAGCTGCGCTCCTATGATCTCCGCTCCGCTGGTAATATCTTTTTTACTGATCTCCACCCTGATTGGCCGGTCTACCATGGTCACATACTGCACCTCGGTTGTATTCCTTACCTCAAATAACACGGGCTCCGCAAGAGCATATCCTTCCGGGGCTGTCTTCTCCACCAGGATGTACCTGCCCACAGGAATTCCGCGAAATTCCATGTCATTTATTCCGGAAGTAAAGGGATCACCATACTTTGCCCCCCTGCTGCCGTCCGCATTCGCATGATAGATCTGCAGGATTGCGTTTTCAATGTTCCGGCCATCCGCATCCTGTTTGCGGATGGCAAGATTCGTCACGCCGTCATACATGGTAAAATGCTGGAGAGTAAGGGTATCCTTTACTTCTATTATCATGTTCTTCGCCTTTATATATCCGTCAGGCGCTTTGACTTCTTCCAGGGTGTATGTTCCCGGACTTATTCCTATGATGCTTTTTGTGGTACCGTCTGTGATCCATGCCGCCGCCACATTCCCGGCAGCGTCCCGCAATTCCATGTGCGCCCCGGATATTTTACATGAGACATAAGCACTTCTGAGATCAGGCCCGATCTTGTCGATCTCAACAAATATTTCGTTGCTTTTTCTTCTGTTGGGCACGGTGATGACCTGACTTTGAATATCGCCTTCTTCTAACCCGCACTGGGGAGAAGAAAAGGTATTGGAACATATGTCCACTTTATTATTATATACCCGGCCGCATTTCCTGCAGGTATACTCATAGTGTATATCCCTGTGGCCGGCACATTCGTAGCTGTTGCAGCGAACACAATTTATTTGATTGCCGGCATTATCCACATTGCCATAGTAAAAAGTCTCCCACTTCCGCGTATCAAAATCCGTGCCGGAACAGTTGTAACAACCTGCGTCATGCTGATGGCCAAACACTACCTCCCGCATCCCGAAACTGTCATAATTGGAGGGCGTACTTACCTCAAACAGCCCATAGACAGTACCAACGTTCACGCCGTCGATCTTGTGGGGATTGTTCTGGGGGGAAGTGGTCCAGGCATCCACCAGAGAGACTTTCTGTTTATTCGCGTCCAAAGTCCACAGTTCCAATCCTACATTAGAAAGAGGCTCGCCGGTTTGCCCGTCCACCTTGAGGATACTCAGATTCCTTTTATTATCATACATACAAAAGGACTGCACTGTCTCCGTTTCCTTTACGGCTACAGGCATGTCCCCCGCTCTCATGTAACCATTGGGAACTGTAAGTTCCCTAAGCACATAGTTGCCTGCCGGAATACGCTCAAATCGTTTGCCCTCGCCCTCCGAAATCCATTTGGCATAAGGCATGGTGTCTATAATATCAAAATTCTCATTGGCCCGGTACAGAGCCAATTCTGCGCCTTTGACAAACTTGTCGGTCTCGGTATCCCTTTTTTCTATAATAACTGTGGTATGCTTGTCATACATATCTACCACAGTAGTGGAAGGAACCCTGTCAGGAACCGTAAATTCAATGTCCTCCGTCCTCAGATATCCAGGGGGAGGCAGCTTTTCATGAAGTATGTACTCACCGGGATCAAGGGAAATCGTCTCAGGACCATGCACACCCACAAATCTCTCCACCATTACTGCCATGTCTGATTTGCGAAGCACCTGGAGCAGGGCCATGCCTTGTATACAAATCTTCGTGCCGTACTCATACTTGTTCAAAATAACTTCCGGCTTCTTTTTCTGGTTCTTCACGGAGAGATGGTAGGGATATTCCCTGTTGTGGTCCTCGGTAATGACTACCCGATAAACTGTTTTGTCCAGTTCATACCCTTCAGCCGCCTCTATTTCATATACAAAATAGGTTCCTGTCTTTAATTCTTTCACATAGGGGCTGTTAGTACTTACAAACCTGTCTACAACATTGCCCAATGTATCCCTGATTCCAAAAGTGCATCCTGGTAAAGGATTATTTTTGCTGTCTGTCTTATAGACGGAAAGATAACCTTTTTTATTATCAAAATTCGAGGGGATGGATACCCAAGTCATCAGCGGCTGTTTGGTACCGCCTGCATCAGGCGCCCAGAAGGTCATATCCACAACCCTCCGAACGGGAATATAGATTTCATCAAAGCTAAGGCCTTCATAGGCACGGTAACGCTGCACCCATCCCAGTACCCAGGCATGGAGGATGCCATTGTCTCCATACAAGGCAGGATTTGCCGCCGCCTGTGCCTCCGACACCCCAAAACACCGCAGATAAAGCGTCCTCACCAGGTTAAAAACCGCCTCCCCATTTACGTCTGGGTTTATATTGTTGGCCAGGATGTACCAGGTGATAATCTGGGAAATCTGGATATCGGATTCCATTCCTCCCACACAGTCGTTCTGTTCCGCAACCGCCATCAGAGCATGATATTTAGTCTGGGAGATAGGACTGCCGCTTAAGTCCGTAACCATGCTGTAAGAGACCTGGTGAAACATATCACCTGTGCGAAGGGATCCCCCATATAAAAGGCATCTTGCGAACTGCCCCTGAGAGGTTGCTATTTTCCACATGGGGCCATGGTTTTTAATTCCCCCAAGTTCCGGCACCAGGCCAAGGGCACCTGTGTATTTGGACATGTTTGCCACATATATTGTGCCTTCATTCCCATCTCCATTCACCTCCATAGGCATGGAAGAAACAATCATGTCAACGGCATCGCCCAGAGTAATTCCCTCCTCCTCCATTCTGTACAAATCACTTAATGACAGGCCAAACAATACATTGCCGTAAAAGAACCTGTTTAAATCCATACCGTCTTCCGCCATGCGGATTACCTCCTGCAAACTATCCGTATACAGGAAATATGTGCCCTCTTCCGCTCTGCCAAGTTCCCCATCCAGAGCAGCGGCCTCTTCTGCCGAATAATAGTTCATGGTTCTTCTCTCAAAGGGAATATTATTGTTGCACGCCGCCTCACCATACTGCCAATTCTCATAGGGAAGCAATCCCCTTTCCGCCCACTCAGCAGCAATGGCCTCCAATCTTTCCTCCTCGTCATAAAATGCATATATGCTGCCGTCGGGGAAACGGATTTCTCCCTCACTGTCCCGACGGGCATATATATCCGCGCTGCCTGCCACATACAGGCGGGCATTCACGTGACCCTTTTCTTTCGCCATGTCGTAGAACAGGGATAAGGACCCCTCAGACAATCTGTATGAGCCTCCCCCGATATTTCCCTCAGCCTGGGCCCAGGAGACCCCGGCAGGGAGAATATAGGTAAATTCCGCGATGCCATTCATACCCAGGGCATCTGCGTCAATATCCCATACCAGATCCATTGCCACCTCATCCCCTCTTTTTATCTTTGTTACCTGAGAGGTTTCCCTGCCTCCGATCTCCACATAGGTCTCGCCTGTAAAAAATTCATCAAGCGAATACTGCACATCCGACCCGCTGACCGTGATTCCTCCTTGGATATCACCGCCGGAGACGGACCCGCCATTGCCTGACACGGACCCGTTTCCAGACACAGATTCGTCTGAGATATAAGCGCTTTCGGCAACATCTTCGTCGGAATACGCCGCCGTCACGGACTGGGCCAGGGGCGACAGAATCGTTACTGCCGCAAGCAGCCATGATACTGCTCTCTTTGTTTTTCTATTCATCATTATATTCTCCTCACATATTCAATGTTCTATATCAGCTTTTTGTGCGGAACTCTCCTCTTTACATTTCCTTTCACCTCCCTATTTAGTCAAGTCTTTTTTCCTTATTTTTCAAGGAATTTTTAGTTTCATATCTCAGATAAATGAGCC